>Ga0302320_10013335_pt1 | contig 17192 bp, 7 predicted proteins | sample Bog_T0_3_FD_202130 | JGI IMG/M metagenome (GOLD analysis project Ga0302320, IMG submission 202130) | Peat permafrost microbial communities from Stordalen Mire near Abisko, Sweden - Bog_T0_3 | ecosystem: Environmental > Terrestrial > Soil > Wetlands > Peat | place: Sweden: Abisko, Stordalen Mire... | reverse complement strand
TGGTTCCCGCCGGCAAGCAGGCTCCTGATCCAACGATTCTGTCACTGACCGAAATGCAAGTTGAGATTCATGTGGACAACGGGGATGCGCGCGTGTGGGTGCGACAGGTGTTCACCAACCACACCGGCAGTCCGCAGGAAGGCAATTACCTGTTTGCCTTGCCAAGCGGAACCACCGTGTCCGACTTTGCTGTCTGGGATGGGCCTGTGCGTATCCCAGCCGTGATTCTGGAGCGGAAGCGGGCCAAGGCAATCTACCAGGAGTTGAAGAGTCAAGCCATCGATCCAGGGTTGCTCGAGCAGGGAGAACGCACCGAAGACGACGCCCGGCGCAACTCGGTATTCAGCGCGCACATCGTGCCGATTCCTGCCTATGGCACCAAGCGGCTGGAGATTGAATATCACCAGCACATGTCGGTTTCAGCGAGGAAGAGTTACTTCGTGCTGCCGCTCAAACCGGATGCCGGCAACAGCCAGAAAGTGCAAAAGCTGACCATTCATTTTGAAGTTCACTCGGCTGCAGCGATGAAGGATTTTGCGTTTCAAGGAAAACTTCTGCCTTTCAAAATTGATCAGCAGGACGAGCATTCGATCCGTGGCACGGTCGACGCAGCAAACATCGAACTGGCGGAAGACTTCGCAACTGTCTGGACGGTTGATGAAACGGGGAATGCGCTGGAAGTAATTGCCTTCCGCGACCCTAACCCGGTCAACTCGCTGGCAACGGATGTAAATGGCGCGGAATCCAATAGCAGTTCCTCCACGAGCTCTGCTGCCAACCGCAAGGAAAAGCAGAAGCCGCGGGCAGAGCCGGGATTCTTTGAAGCTACGGCGCAACTGTCGGTTTCACCGCAGGCTAATGCAGCCGCGCAACCGCCGAGTGCCAAAGGCGGCCGGACGGTGATCGTCCTAATGGATACTTCCCTCTCTATGCAATGGGAAAAGCTGGAGCGTAGTTATGCGGCTGCGTCAAAACTGCTTGAGGGATTGGGTACGGAAGACAGGTTCAATCTGCTGCTTTTCAATACGGAGGTTGCGAGTTTCAAACCTTCTCCAGTGAAAGCGGATTTGGCTACCGTGACTGCGGCGATGAACTGGGTGCGGCAGAGCCATCTGCGCGGAGGAACCGATCTCGAAAAGGCGCTTGACGCTGGGTTGGCGCAATGCAGTGGACTGAACCCCAGTGCGGACGGTGCGAATGGCGTTGCGCTGGTGTTGCTGACCGATGGCGGGGCTACTCGCGGAATTGTCAAGACGGCCAAACTTGCTGACTGGTATACGCAAAAGTGGAAACTGATTGCTGCCGGCAACAGGCCCAAGTCCGACGTATTTGCGGTGGGCGACGACGCAAACCTGCCATTGCTGCGAATGCTGAGCAGCAATGGAGGCGTGATGGAGCAAGTGCTTTCCACCGAGCCCGTGGATTACAAGCTGGCGGATTTTCTGAGCAAGGTGGGACAAAGTCCGATCGGAGACTTACGGCTCACAGTCGCGCCTCAGGGCGCCGTGGACAAAGTGTATGCGCTGGAAGACGCGGTCTTCGATGGCGGTCAAGCGCGCTGGGTGGGCGAGTATGCGAAGCCGCGCAAGAGCGTGAGCTTCCGCGCAGACGGCCAGCAAAATGGCCACGGTATCTCAACTGACACGAAGGCGGAATTACCTGTGCAGGCGCTGGAACACGACCAGTTACCGCGGCTGTGGGCCGGTGCTCGCGTGCAGGCGTTGCTCGATCAGATTGAGCGCGAGGGTGAGACCGAGGAAGCCGTGAATGAAATAATCCGGCTGGCGCGGAGATACAAGTTCGTTACACCTTACACTTCGTTTCTTGCTGCTCCACGAGCATTGCTTCGGCCTCGTGTAATTCGGCCGGGAGATCCAGTGTTACGCGTACACACGGACAAGGCAATCGTGTCAGTGATTGCGCTATTTCCATTTGGCTTGGAAAAGCCACTTCGCTATCTGTCTGGGGAGGATGTCTGGCAAACGCGTTTCCTGGCGCCGACGGATATGAAGGACGGCAGCTATCCGGTTCGGCTGGTACTTCGGGATACCAATGGACAGGTATATCGCGAGTCGAAGAGCTTTGTGATCGCTTCGACCCCTCCAACCGTGAAGGTGCGGCTCGACCGGGAAAGATATCGACCGGGCGAAACGATTCTACTGAAAGTGAGCGCGTCGGAAAGTACGCGAACACTAACGGCTCGCGTGGAGGGACTAACCCCGGTGAGTCTTCACTGGGACCGCGAGCAAGCTGCAAGCACAGGGCAAATCGTGCTGCCGCATGCACTGCCGCCGGGCCGGTATGCGATTGCAGTTACGGCAGAAGATATGGCGCACAATCTCGGCGGCGCGGAGGTGCGCATTGAAGTGGTTCCCTGAGCACGCCCGGACAACGTGCATTCGAGTTGCTATCGTCTCGAGCATTGGCGCTGCGAGCCTGGCGACATTTGGCTCTATCGCCTATTTGCAGGGCCCGGGATTTTTGCTCGGTGCAGGCAATGGAATCACGCGCTGGCTTGAGAATGCTGAGTCCGGTTCCGGCGTGGAAAAGGCGCTCTATCGGCTGATGAAACTGCCCGCCGGCGAGTTTCTGTTCCGACGTTCACCGCGTGAGACGCGGCCAGAGTTGACGGCACTCATAAGCACGAATCAAAACAGCGCACCGCTTTACTCGCTAAGAGCGCTGGAAGACGAGCAAGCGCTGGACTTCGACGCCGCTGAGAAAGACTGGAAGATCTGGGCCGAGAAGGCGGACGACAAAGTCGCAGCAAATCTTGACCTGGCGGATTTCTATGAACGCAGATTGAGGCCGCGGGATGAGTTGGCGGCACTGGAAGCGGTGGGCAGTGCTGCTACGAGTCCGCGCGAACGCTGGACGGCGGCTGAGTCCGAACGATCGTGGCAGGCGTGGGAGCGGACGTTGAAAGTCGTCGATCGCTATGCACTGCCGCGTGCGACTGCCCAGAGCGAGTATGCCGGGTGGGAACGGCGCTATCCACTTGAGAGAGCCGTATACGAGCACGAACTTGAATTCGATTTGGCGAGCAAGGATTTCGCTGCGGCTTCCGCGCTAATTGATCGATTTCGCAAAAATCTTCCAGACGACAAGACGTTTCCGGTTCATGCACAGGCGGAAGTGGAAGCGGGACGCGGCTCAGCGAAAGATGGGCTGGCGGTGTTCGATCGCAGCTTTGAGCCGTTGTGGCCATCCGAGCTAGTCAAGAATTACTGCGAGTTGCTTACCAGTAGCCATCAGACGCTCAAGGTTCGGGATGAGCTGCGTGCGAGGCTTGCTGCAAGTCCGGACGGCGGACCGCAACCCCTGAAAGATGCGGCGAAGCTCTTTTACATTTTCCAGCAACAGAGTCAGACAGATGCGGCGAAGGCTGTGCTGGCCGATTACCGCACTCGCAAGGATGGACACGGAGCGGCATGGAATGCGGATGAGCTTTATACACTGGCCCAGTTGTCTGAGGGGGTGCAGGACTACACCGAAGCCGCGCGCTACTACTATGCATTGGCAACAGACCGCAAGACTGCCGATGCGGAACAGAAGGGGCTTGCGGGGCTGGCCCGCATTCTGCTGACCGCGCCAGATCAACCGCTGCGCGTGGGCGCCGGAAATCTAGCGCTCTATAAGAGCATTGCCACGATGGATCGCGGCCCCGGCTATTTGAATGGGATTCTATCTCTCTTTTTGAACTCAGAAGATCCATCTGCGGAGTATGCGAATGAAGACCACCTCGCCGCTCCATACTTTCATCGAGCGAAGGCAGCGGAGTTGTTAGCGGATATCGATCGGCGATTTCCGGCTGCGCCTGAGCGTGCGGAGTTACACGTTCGGCTGATGGAAGCTTATGCGGCATACGGGGAAAACGATGCCGAGATTCGCGAAGGAACAACATTCCTTGCGCTGTTTCCATTGGACCCGCGGCGTGTTGAAGTGGCTTTGTCGGTGGGCGATGTCTACAGCAAGACGAGTCAGGTGGAGAAAGAGTTTGCCCTCTACCAGAGCCTGCTGAAAGAGCTTGCCGCAAAGGCCGATGGCGTTCCGCTGGGCTCGCCTGGAGCGATGTATAGCAAACGTGTTGGCGGTGGATCCGCAGAAAACGCGCGCTCTACCGAGTATGCACAAGTGTTGGACCGATACCTTTCACGGCTGGTTGCAGCGAAGAAATTGCCCGACGCATTGCAGGTGTTGCGAGGTGAACTCGATCGCAATCCGCAGGACCCTGGGTTATATGAAAAGCTCGCCGAATTTCTGGAACAGAACCAATTGAATGCTCATCAGGAGGAGGTCTATCAGCGCGCGATCGAGCAGTTTCAGGGTACGAGTTTTGGAACTGGATGGTACGCGAAGCTGGCGCGATTCTATATTCGACAAAAACGTAACGCGGATTACTCCTCGATTTCAAAAAAGGTGGCGCAGGTTTTCTCGGGCACGGATTTGGAAGAGTATCTGCGTTCTGCTCCCGCTCCTGACAAGAGGTTGGCGCTCGAAGTTGACCGCTTTGCGCACGATCGTTTTCCGCACGACCTTACGTTTGTACGCAACCTTCTCGCACAGTATCGGTCACGCAAGCAGCAGTCGGAAGTGGAGAAGCTTTTGTGGGAACACTGGGCTGAGTCGCCCGATTTGCGCGATCAATTGTTCGAACTGCTCTCCAGTTCTGGACGACTCGATGCGCAGCTCGATGCGTTGCGGCAGCAGGCTCCGGAAATTGATAAGGCGGACTGGACCGGGCTTGCTAAATCCAATCCTGCTGCGGAACGCCTCTGGCTTGAATCCTGCTTGTGGCAATCGCGTTTTGAGCAGGGCGTGGGTGCGGCTGATGCCCTGGCTGTCGAGTATCCAGCGGACGAAACGCTGGGCGGGCAAGCATCTTCTCTCTATCGGTCGTTGGCTTACTTCCATCCCGAAGACACTGACAAGGCTGTCGCAATCGAGAAGAACCTGCTGAGCGCAAAGCCGGACGATCTGGAAACGCTTGCGCGCATTGGGGACATTTACGCGGATCGCGGACGCATGGTGGAAGCTGCGCCCTACTGGACGCGCATGGCTGAGGTGCGCCCCGGAAATCCTGACGGCTATCTGCAATCTGCCACGGTTTTCTGGGACTATTTCGATTTCTCCTCTGCATTTAGTGAACTAAGGAAGGGGCGTGAACGGCTGGCGCAGCCTGCGCTCTTCGGCTATCAAGCCGGAGCCATCGAAGAGAGTCAGGGCAATCTCACCGGTGCGATTCGAGACTATGTTTCAAGCTCACTTGGGGACAAGCCTTCAGAGGAAAGCCGCACACGGCTGCTCGCTCTCGCACGCAGGCCTGAGTTGCGCGCAACTGTTGAAGCTGAGACTGCGGGACTGTTGACCGGCCCCGCACCCAGCAGCGCGGCAATCAATTTGCGCGTGAGTGTGCTCCGCGCTGAACATCGAAATGACGATCTTGTGACGGAGTTGAAGCAGGCTGCCGCGCGGGCTGAATCATTCGACTTGCTGGATGCACTGAGTGAGGCTTCACGCAGCAACGGATTACCCGAGGTGGAACAGCTTGCATTGCGCAGACAGATCGCTCTCACGACCGATCCGGTGCATGCCCTTGAACTCCGTTATCAACTGGTAAGTCTTCTTGAACAGCACCGTCCGACGGAGGCAGTGGCGGAAGTCGATTCGATTTATCACGAGCATGGCAAGGTGTTGGGCGTAGTGCGATCGACAGTCGACTTTTATTGGGCGCATGATTGCAAGCCGCAAGCGGTGGCCGTGCTACTGGATTCGGCGGAGGCCGCTTATCCGACCCTGAGGGGTCAATTGCAATTGGAAGCCGCACGCAAGATGACGGACATTGGGGACTATGCGCGTTCGAAAAAACTTCTCGAATCACTGTTGAGTCAAAAGCCGCTGGATGCGGAAATTGAAACAGCGCTGGCAGACAACTACGCCCATTCCGGCGACGAGGCGGGATTGGAGTCGTTTTATCGTGCAGAGTTGGCCGCGGCTCAGGGTGCGGGACTTGCTAGTCTTGATCGCGCAGAAAAGACAATGCGGCTTGCACAGTTGAGGAGGGGCATGATTTCCTCTGCTGCGCTGCTTGGCAAATGGGATGAAGTGGCTGATCAATACATTGAATTGATCAACGCGTATCCGGATGATGCGGGTGTTGCGCAGGAGGCAGCTCTCACCACCGCACCTCATGGACAAAGCGAAAAGCTGCTGGCCTTCTACAGGAAAACTGTTGACGCCTCGCCTCGCGATGCTCGCTGGAGTATTGTTCTGGCGCGCCTGGAGACTGCGCTTGAAGATTATCCCGCGGCCGTTGAGGCATACGGCAAAGCGATCCGTGTGCGGCCTGAACAAAGGGACCTGTATCAGTCGAAGGCAGAGCTTGAAGAACGCTTGCACGAGCTTGATGAAGCCGTAGCCGACTACGAACAGCTCTATAAACTCAGCTATCACGATCCGCAGTGGATGGTGAAAACTGCGGAGGCGCGTGCACGGCAAGGCCGCAATACGGACGCCGTGAAGGCGTTGCAGGAAGCGTGGATTACGGGCCGTCCTATCAAGGTGTCGAATTACCTTGAAGTGGCGACGCGCCTGGAGCAATGGGGAATGTTGGAGCAGGCCCGCACGTTTGCCGAACAAGGTGTATCGGCTGCGGGCCCCGATTTGCTGGCCGATCCACAGAACCATGCGTGTGCGGAGATCTACGCGCGCATCATGGCTCGCTTGCGCCAGACGGATGCTGCGTATACGCGCCTTGCAATTGCTCGTCAGCAGGCGGCTGATGTGTCGCTCAGCGCAGTGGCTCAGCAGGTGATCAAGGAAGGCGTAACGGCGATCACGAATGAAGATTGGCGCAAGCAGCGGATTGCAGAACGGTCGGAACAAGCAACATCAGGATTTGCGCAGGCCTTGAAGGCCATGGCTGCGGTCGCTGGCGAATACGGAACTCCGGAAGAGAAAACGCAATTTGCGACGTGGTTGCAATCGAAGCGCAGCGGAGCCGATCAGAAAGAATTGGACACCGTATTTCTGCCCGCCGCAAAGGCGTCAGGGCTGGTTGATGTAGTGGCGGCTATTCTGTGGGAGTCTGTTGAGAAGCGCGTCAAGTCTGACGGAGCAGACTTGCGTGAGTGGCTGCAACTTGAACGGCAGCGCGTGCAATTAGAGCCGGTTGGTCGAAGGCTTGAAGTTTTGGCCTCGTCGGCGCCAGTCACCCAAAAGGCAGCAATCTTGGCCGAAGCAGCCGAGGTTTACCGTACGGTTGGAGATACACCGGCGGAGCTCAGGACAATGGACAGGCTCGCTGCGATGAATGGCGCAAACGATGATCCGCGCTATTTCCGTCTGCTGCTGGACTCCCGTCCCCAGGATTTACTCCAAAGGGCTTCCGGGGCATTGACCACTTTGAAGGCGTCACGGGACTTTGCGGCACAATTCCTTGTCGCAAACGCCAAACCTGACCTGGCACTGCAGGGAGTTGCAGCGCGGTCAGCCAATTTGTCTCCAGTATGGAAGAAGGCTTACACGGGGCTGACTGGACTGTATTTGCGCGAGCACACGCCGCAAGTGCGGGAAGCGTTTGATGGCGCTCTTGCTGGGGACGCAACGATTGGTGAGCGCATCGCACACCCTGTCAATCGCGACGAACAGTTGGCAGGCGAGGTGTGGTTCTACTACGGCTCGCGGTTCGGCGAATACCTTGACGCTGACAAAGACCAAAAGGCAGAGAGCTACCTTGAGGCTGAGCTTGAGCACACGCCGGAGAGCGCAAGTCCATACAAGGAGCTTGCGGATTATTTCTCAGAGGCTGGCAGAACGGACGCCGCACTTGTCGACTACCAGCATTCGCTCGACCTCAACAGCGATCAGCCGGCCGTTCTCGACAGCATCGCAATGATCGAATGGAAGCAAGGGCAGCGTGAGCCGGCACTCACCGCATGGCGTATGGCGGTTAAACAGTTGGCAGCGGAGATGGACGCTCGTCCTGTGCCGGAGAGCTTCTGGGGCGACTTCGCGCTGGTTCTTGGCGATATCACCGCGCATGGCCAGATGGCCACTTATGGCGAACAAGTGGATGCGATGCTACGCATCTACATTGCGCGCAACGGAGAATATCGCACCGAACCGCTGCTCGAGGCGGCCTATCATGCCCACGGGGACTCGATGGACTGGTTGCTGCAGATTACTTCGGCCGATCAAAGTCAAGAGTATTTGCTCAGTTCATTGAGCCGCAACAGGTGGATTGCCGAGAATCAGTTGAGCCAACTTTATGCGCGTGTCTTGGAACTCGCTCGCCGCGATACCGAGGCCAACACCGGTGAAGGAAATTGGGCCACGGAACATGCGGAGTTCAATTTGATTACTGCGCTTCTCAACGAGAAAAAGCTCGCCGAAGCTCGAACTGAGTTTGCACGCATTCCCGACAAGCAGCGGAATTCGTCGCAATGGCTCGGCATTCTGCTGCGTCTGGATGAGGCGGAAAGTCGGCTGCAACAGCAAGTGGCGGAATGGAAAAAGCAGCCTTCTGGCGCACCTGTGGCAAAGGACATTCAACATGCCGCTCTTGGATTGTCAGAGCCTTCGAAACGAATCGTTTTGAGATTTGTTTACGAACGCGCACTGGAAGCACGAGAGCTCACAGCACCTAACTTTCTGGGCTTGGCCGCGATAGATCTTGACGAGAAGAATGTGCCCGGTGCGATCGCGGTGTTGAAGCGCCTGGTGTTGGTGAGCGACGATCAGTGGAATGATACAGACTCAGCAGCGAGCCTGCTCGAAACTCGTAGCTTGTTTGCCGAAGCGATTCCATTTCTTAAGCCATTGGCAGATGCTTTCCCGTGGAATGCGGGCTATAAGAATCGGTTTGCAATCGCTTCGCTTGGCCTTGATGAACGGTCACAGCCGGCATTGACAGCGTTGTCAGCAGTGGCTTCCGACCCCAAGGCCACGTATGCGGAACGCGTGTCGGCGGTCCTTGCTTTGAAGGGGCACAGTCCTGCTAACGCTGCGACGGGGAGTGCGGAACTCAATCTGCTTCAGCGTAGGAATTGCCTGACTGAGGACGAAGTCAACAAGCCATACTTTGTTCAAGCACGCAGCGTGGCGGCATTGTGCGCAACCAACGAGCAAACAAGAGAGCACATTTTGCGACCGGCGATTGCCACCGCTCCGAACAATGCCCCGTTGAGGCTCGATTATATTTCCTCTGCGTTTGCGACGCATCAAGATGCCAGGGCATTGGTCGCCTTCGAACCTATTCTTGAGAGAACTCCTTCGAGTGATCAATATGAGATGCAAACCGATGATATGGCTTACGACAATAATCAAGCCACGGCTCAAGCGGCAAACTGGGTTTCTCAGTTGAAACCCGAAGATGCCTCCAGGCTGATTTGGTTTGCGATCCATGCGAGAGAGGGGCGCCATGAAGATGATGAGGCGCTGAGCCTTGCGCGAGGAGCGTTGTCGTGGGAGCGGGATGCTGCGCGAACGCTTGTGTTGGAGAAAGAGATCGCGCGCCTCGAAGACAATGCGGACCGTGAACGCCAGAACGAAGCCCGTGCTCCGAAAATGCACGCGGAACTCGATCAGGATAGGGTGGTGCGCGCGCGATTGTTGCCTGGCACGCCTCTTGTTAAAAGGACTGCAACCAAGAGCGATGGAGGTGGGGAATGAGACACCGTTTCTGGAATGTGTTGGGACTTTTCCTTTTCAGCTGCTGTGCGGTGTTCGCAGTAGTCGCGTTGCAGAAGACAACGAAACTAGAACTCGAGTTGCCATCGTTGCTGCCGGAGGGCGCATTGCTTTCGATTGAAGCGCGAGATTTTGCTTCGCTTCTGCACGATTGGAATCATTCCGAAGAGAAGCGGGTCTGGCTTGCGGGAGAGAACCATGCAGGTTTCAGCACGTCACGACTCTTTGGACGACTCTCGCAAGCACAAGATGAGTTCTCCGCCGCGGCGGGTCTTCCTGCGGACGACGCATTGCTGCAGCAGGTCGCGGGAAAAGAGAGCTGCCTCGCTCTCTACGACATCGGCAATCTCGAATTTGTGTATGTGACGCGCCTCGATCGACAGAAGCTCGAAGATACTCCGCTCTGGCAAACGCGGGGCAAGTTTGAACAGCGAACCGAAGCGGGCACGGCATTCTATGTGCGGAAGGATACGGATTCCACACGCACGGCAGCGTTCGCGGCTACAAATGGTTGGCTGATTCTGGCTACGAGAGAAGACCTGGTTGCGGGCGTTCTTGACCGCATGGCGGGAACCGCTTCGCACAGCCTGATTGAAGAGGGTTGGTATACAGAAGCGATAAAGCAAGCGGCAGAGGGCAAAGCAAATGGCGAACGAGGCGATCTGCGGATGGTTCTGAACCTGAACAAGATTGTTCCATCGCCATACTTCCGCACTTACTGGATACAAAACAACATTACTGAGATGAAGCAGTACGTCTCGGCGGTCAGCGACTTGTTTCGAAACGCACAGAGCTACCGCGAGGAGAGAGTTCTTGTCCGACGCACGGCGCTCGCAGAGGCTCCGCAGGGGGGCGCATCAGCACTGGTCGCGATGGCTCCTGACGATGCGGCATTTTATGCTGCTCAAGCCTCGCCCGATACGGAAAGCGTTCTCAAGACTCTGCGGAGCAATCTGCTTGAAGTAGGGATGGAGCAGTCGGAACACATGACTTCCGTCGCACCATCAGAGGCGGTCGCGGAAAATGCAGGCAGCGCTTCTCAACTTGACGTGATGATCGACCGCGCTCCGCTTGCCGTTCCGCAGGTGGATTCCTTTCAGCCACTGCGTGCGCTCCTTCACGCGCAACATCCCGATGCTTTGCTTGCCGTCTACACGACGCGTACTCCACACGATGGTGTGTTCGTTTCATTGCAAGCCGCAGCAGTTATTTCGTCGCACCAAGAATGGGACGAGACCGCTGTGTGCAAAGCTCTAACCGAGGCATTGATGCCCGGTCTGACTGCGGGAGAACTCGGCGCGCATTGGGAGAAGCGGTCAAATGCAGCAGAAGAGTATTTGGCTCTCGACGGTGCCGTGCCTCTCTTCCTCAAGGTGAGCGAAAACCGTCTGCTTCTCTCGAGCGATGCGCTTTTGCTTGAGAAGCTGATGGCCCGCGGCAAGGCAAACACAACAGACGCCAAGACGGGCGTTACTTACACTGCTCTCTTTCATCATGCGCAGGAACGGAGCAATTTTAAGGTACTTATGGCGCAACTGGATTTGTCTGCGCGTGGCAGCAACGGAGATCAGAAAGCGGAGTCCGCGCAAACACAGGCACCCCCTTTCTTCTCTACAAATGTGGAGAGCCTCAGTCGTGAATTTTCGAAGGTGGTGTCGGAACGGGTTGAGGAGGAAGCTCGCGGCGACAAGCTGATTCAGACTGTGACCTATCAGTGGAGTCAATAAACCACTGCTTGATAGATCCGATTCAATTCCATTCATGCGGTGCCGTTAAATCGCTGTATATTGAGCCTATGAATTCGCGACTGACGCTTCCGTGCCTCATTTCAATTCTGTGTTGTATTGCCACCACGATAACCGCGCAGACGGCGCCCGTAGCCGCCCACCAATACACCGCGGCACATCAGGCGGAACTCGTGCAGCAGTTCAGCGATTTCTTATCGATACCGAATGTTGCGGTTGATCCGGATAACCTGAAACGCAATGCCGACCTGCTCGTTGCAATGCTCCAAAAGCGCGGAGTTGAGTCGCGGCTACTCACTCTCCCTGGCGCGCCCTCGGTGGTCTTCGGGAAAATCGATACTCCGGGAGCAAAGCATACGATTGTTTTCTACGCGCATTACGATGGCCAGCCAGTGACGCCTTCGGAGTGGGAGGGGGGAGCACCCTTTACGCCTATTGTGCGCGAGGTGAATGGCGAACAACGCATCTATGCTCGATCGTCGGGTGATGACAAGGCCGCAATTTTCGCGCAGTTGACAGCGCTTGACGCTTTGAAGGCGGCTGGGGTCACGCTACAAGCGAACATCCGTTTTGTGTGGGAAGGCGAGGAGGAAGCGGGATCGCCGCACCTGGAGCAGATTCTCAATGCCAACCGCGACCTGGTTCACGGCGATGTATTTCTGGTGTGCGACGGGCCTGTCGATCAGAGCGGCCTGCAGACTGTTGTCTTTGGAGCCCGGGGCGATGCGCATCTCGAGATCACCGTCTACGGTCCGCATCACGGCCTTCACAGCGGCCACTATGGCAACTGGGCGCCGAATCCTGCAATGATGCTCGCGCAGTTGCTTGCCGGAATGAAGGATGAGAATGGCCACGTGCTGGTGCCGCATTTTTATGACGGCATTGAACCACTTTCAGCGATGGAGAAAGAGGCGATCCGCCAGGCGCCGGTGAACGATCCGATGCTGATGAACTCATTTTGGCTGGGACACACAGACGGCTCCGGCGCGCATCTGCTTGAGCTGATCAACCAGCCATCGCTGAATATCAACGGGCTGTCTTCCGGACAAACCGGCGCCAGGGCCGCCAATGTTATTCCGCCGACGGCGACTGCCGATGTGGATCTTCGCCTCGTTGTCGGCGTTGACTGGCGCGAGCAGCAGCAGCGGGTCATCGACTACATTCGTTCGCGCGGCTACTTCGTCGTTGACCATGAGCCAACCCAGCAGATTCTCCTCGATCATCCGAGAGTCGCGATGGTTGTGCGCGATGAGGCGAGTTACAACGCCGTGCGAACGCCGATGGATTTGCCGATTGCGCAAGAAGTTATCGAAGCTGTGAAGAGCGCTCACTCGCACGTTGTTTTGCTGCCAACCATGGGCGGGAGCGTACCGCTCGGAGCGATGGAACGCGCCGCACAAACGCGCACCATCACGGTGCCAATCGCCAACTACGACGACAATCAACACGCTGCTAATGAAAATCTGAGATTGCAGAATTTGTGGGATGGGGTGGAAACGATGGCCGCGCTGCTTGTAATGAAATAGATCGCCGCATGCTGCTTTCCTAGATATCACTTTCGCGGAATGTGCCGCACATATTCGATCAGCTTCTGAATCTGGTCACTGTCAAGGCGCGTTCCGAAGGCGGGCATGAGACCCTTTCCGCTGGTGACGGTTTCCGCCAGCGCCTTGGATGATTGCGCCTGAACTTCTTTGCTGCGGAGATCTTTGACGTGAAGGCGAATGCCCAATGTCGTTCCGGCGCCATCGTCGCCGTGGCAAGGTGCACATTTTTCTTTGAATATGCTCGCTGTCGTAACCGGACTTGCGGGGTCTTGCGCGACCGCCGGTGAGGTAGCGGCAAAAATGCCAAGAAGAACAATTTGTATGGGCTTCAGGTTTCCAAGAGGTCCCCCCCTCCGCAGACACGCAATCATTCCCGGTGAACCTTTCATTTCGTATTGTTAGTGCACACTTCTGCAAGTATCTTATAGGTTACCGGTCATATATTTGAGTTATAGGCCAGGCACCGGTGGGCATCCTGGAAACTCAAGTAAGAACGTATTACCTTGATAGCCGAGATATGCGATTCCGATCTTGCTGGTAAAAAAACCATCAGCGGTAAAGCTTCGCAGAAACGCAAAAAACTCGACGCCTTGGCTCAAGCTCTCGTTGGTGACTGCATTGTTGCGATACGCGATGAGATCAAGAATCTCCTTCTGTTGTTGCGGTGTGCAGTCCAGGAACAGCTTGCCATACCGGTCCTCACAGGTGGAGTCGAGCCACATCAATCCGCCGCCGAGCTTCAATTGATAGTCCGGATTCTCGCTTGTGAGCAAATCGATAAATTCCGGAGCACCGGCCTCGATCGCACCCCCGGAATCGGCGTCCGCAGGGATGATAATCTCGCAGAGCATTCGCAATGTTTTGTACTGGTGCGCAGGAAAGAACTTGGTGGCATAGCCGCTTGTCCTGACTCTTTCAGTTTCTATGACTCTTTGTGCATATTCCGCAGCTTCAAGTGGGATCGCGCGCAGCACCGATCCGGCCACGGCTCCCATAGTCAGCGACTTCAAAACGTTGCGGCGAGTTACCTGGTCTGGAGACATGAATGCGCTTTAAAGCTCTCCTTTTTTGGCCTGGTCGAGCAGGTATTCTGAAGTTCTCCAGGATAGCGCCATAATACTCAGCGTCGGATTCTTGTCTGGATTAGTGACGAATGGAGCAGCGTCCGCGACAAACAGGTTCTTCACATCGTGAGCCTGGCAATTACTGTTCAAGGCCGACGTCTTCGGATCGTTCCCCATGCGTACCGTGCCCAATTCATGAATGATTTCGCCGCCCACCGAGATGCTCGACGCGGGTCTACCGTGACGTCCGAAATCGAGGACAGTCCCTCCCCCGGTTTCAATGATGGAGCGGAAAGTCTCTTGCATGTCCTCGGCCATCTTCATTTCGTTTTCACCCCACTGCCAGTGGAAACGCAGCACGGGAATTCCCCACCGATCGACGACATTTGGGTCAAGTTCGCAATAGCTCTTGTCATTGGGAATCATTTCGCCGCGCCCGCTGAATCCGATGACCGTTCCGTAAGAGCTGCGGCATTTCTGTTTCAGACTGGCTCCATATCCTTCATGTTCTTTGCAGACGCCATCGAATTCACCCACGCCGGGCATGCCGCGGCCGCCTCCGAATTCAATATGATAACCGCGCAGGAATTCGTTCTTCTTTCCGAAGCGCCACCATGGCATGTACATGTGCATGCCGCCGACGCCGTCGTGGTTGTGCGCGGGCATTTTTTCAAGCTGCGGAAAGTACCCGGCGAGGCTGCTGCCCACAGAATCGCTGAGATAGCGGCCCACGACTCCGGACGAATTTGCCAAGCCATTGGGAAAGTCCGCCGAGCGCGAATTTAGTAGCAACCTTGCCGACTCGCAAGCACTGGCCGCCACCACAAATGCCTTTGCGTACACGCGGTTTTCGGTACGCGTAGCCTTGTCAATGTAGGTGACGGCTTCTACCTTTCCGTTTTTGCCGGAGACAAGTTCGCGAGCCATTGCGTTGGCGATCATGGTGAAGTGACCCGTAGCCTGCGCCGGTGGAATCATCACCTGGCTGGAACTGAAGTTGGAAGCAGTCATGCATCCGCGACCACATTGCGCGCAGTAGTGGCAGGCGGCTCGACCATTCAACGGCTTGGTCAAGATTGCCAGGCGTGATGGGATGCAAGTGATGTTCAGATGATCGCAGGCCTTCTTGATAATCGTCTCTGTACAGCGGGGTGGCGGCGGTTGTTGGAACACACCGTCTGGAGAGTTCGGGACATTTTCCTTCGACCCGAAGACGCCGATATAGGATTCGACCTTGTCATAGTAGGGCGCGAGCTCCTGGTATGTAATCGGCCAGTCGTCGCCCATTCCGTCTGTGGACCGTGCCCTGAAATCTGCCTCGCCGAACCGCAGCGCGATGCGGCCCCAGTGGTTTGTTCGGCCTCCTTCAATGCGCGACCGGAACCAGCGAAAGTTTGTGCCTGGTGCGGTAGTATACGGCTCGCCTTCGATATCCCAAAAACCATTGGGCGCCAGGAACTCATCGTTAAATTGGCCTTTTCCTCTGCCGGCAACACCCACGCCGCGATGGGACAATTCATAGGGCCACACATGCTCTTTGAAGTCTTTTTCAGGGTTCAGCCGCGGGCCGGCCTCAAGCATCACCACGCTCAGTCCACCTTCGGTGAGCACCTTGGCGGCTGTCCCGCCGCCGGCGCCAGATCCGATGATGCAGACGTCGTAGACCTTCTTGCGCGGATTCAATTGCGGCATTCCTGCGCTCCAGAGAGAAAATAGGTACACAACGCGGCTTCATCCCGCGCATGATCGGTGGCCTGCGTCAAAATGCCTGGCAAGCCTCATTCGAGAATGAAATGGCGATTCCCATCCTGTTTTGGCAACGAACCACTATAACGCTCTGCTGGCACGACGAGCGATGGATTTCTTTGCCAGGGGTGGGTTCAGTTGCTTCAATGCGTCGGATGCGGGATGTGACACCTCTGTCTAGCTAAGATGTTTTTCCTCACCCCTTGTTGCCAGTCGACGGCTTTCCGGACGTGAGTCGCAGAATCGGGGTTGGTTCCAGCCCCTTAATACTCATTCAGAGTGGAATGGAAAAGGTGGGGTGCAGACTTCCAGTCGCTAGCTCACATAGCTATTCAGTTTGGTGCTGATACCGCTGAAGGCAGTAATGAGCGCGGAGGACAAAGCCTTCATTCCGGCTGTAGTGCCAAACGCGACCACGGCGACAATCAGCGCGTATTCAACTAGATCCTGGCCTTCCTCGCGGGTCGCCAGGTCCTGAAGCTTGATGTATAGCTTGAGAAGCACATTGTTCATGGTGAATTTCCTCAATCTGGTCGGGCTTCCCAATGCGATCCGAAGCTTTCTATAACAAAGCATAGATGTGGTTGGGACGAAATCGGAATCCCATCATAGTGGCAAGATGGGGGACATCTAGGTAACTTGCTCTCTAAACTTTTGGCTGCCTCTCACTTAGCCGACCTCTCACCTGGGGTAAGGCAACGCCTGTCTGGGATGCCTGAGTATTTGTGTTCCTGGACAAATTGCATTTCCGGGGCGTTTCATAGAACGAGTTCACTTTTGTAGATGGTTCAGTCCACGTTCCGAATTTTGATTTTGCGGTCCCCTTTCAGGTCCGTATAATAAAAAACAAGCGTTCACGCGAATCCAGGGCGAGGCGCATTTTACGAGCATCGGCCTATCTGATACTCCCGGGTATAAAACCGTATCCAACCTCAGCATCGGCTGGTTCCGTCGATACCTGTTTCGCTCCAACGGGATTGTCAGGATTTCGCGATTTGGTCGGCTCGTTGTACTTGAACAGGTTGCGGGAGTAGTTCAGTGGCAGAACGTCAGCTTCGTCTATACCGATTCCGTAAATTCTGCATTAACTCCTTCATAATCAGCTAAACCCCTTCAAATAATGAAGTTTCCAGCCGAAATGTTCCCGGTTCATCGGTGAGCAAATTTGGCAGATTTGTCAGTTTTTGAGTGCTTTTAGAGGCATGGATAGTAAGTGTGGATAGTAAATTCAGCTTGAAAATGTCTCAGAAAATGCGTCCTGTCCTTACTATCCGCGTCGTCTCGGGTTCCCTGCGAAAATATCCATCCGAGTGACCGTGACCACTATCGTCGTTGAATTCGCTCCAACGGCAAGTTGACCTCTCACTTAACCTTCCGCTTCCCGGTGTCTGCCAGCAGTT
>Ga0302320_10013333_pt1 | contig 17192 bp, 16 predicted proteins | sample Bog_T0_3_FD_202130 | JGI IMG/M metagenome (GOLD analysis project Ga0302320, IMG submission 202130) | Peat permafrost microbial communities from Stordalen Mire near Abisko, Sweden - Bog_T0_3 | ecosystem: Environmental > Terrestrial > Soil > Wetlands > Peat | place: Sweden: Abisko, Stordalen Mire... | reverse complement strand
CCGCCAAATGCAAATTACGCTCATCGCAACCAGCGGCAGCAATAAATCACGCCGCCGTCGCCTTGTTCGGCAATCTCGTGCCGTCCAAAAAGCTGTTCAATAGGTATTCGTGAATAATGCAGGCTAGGTGGTGTCAGATAATTAAAAAACGATGGGCACAGAGCATGACAGTTATAACCAAGTTAACCCCTTCCATCGGAAGGGGTTAACTTACAATCTGCAACATCCTAACACCTGGTGTAAATCAGAACGGGATATCGTCGTCCGAAATCTCAGCCGAATGCGCAAAATCGTCCGCGCCGCCTGCGGGGGCGCGCTGATCGAAGCTTGAAGCGGCACTCGACGCGCTGGAGGAGCGACTGTAGCCGCCTTGTCCTCCGCCCGATCCCTCCTCGCGCCCGGAGAGCAGCACCAGCTCATTGACAAGGATCTCGGTTTTGTAGCGCTTCTGGCCGGACTCCTTGTCGTCCCAGCTACGGTTTGTGATCTTGCCCTCGATGTAGAGCTTGGAGCCCTTCTTCACGTAGTCGCGAACGATTTCCGCGGTGCGCTTGAAGGCGACGAGGTTGTGCCACTCGGTACGCTCCTGCCAGTTCCCCTGCGCGTCCTTCTGGTTGTCGCTGGTAGCTAGGGTGAGGTTGGCGACCATCGTGCCGCCGGGGGTAGAACGAATCTCCGGATCTTTACCAACATTCCCCAACAAAGTCACTTTGTTCACTGATCTTGCCATGTTTTTTTGCGCTCCTTCTTTGTGCGTCTCCGCGATGCGATCCTGGGCAACTCGATGCGCTTGGCGGCGCCTTGGATGGCTCCTGTGGAAAACTGCGCATCCTTGATTCCAACGGGCGCCGCCGGGCCAAGTCCACGCAGATTATCACGCCGCACCGGTGAAATCTCAGTATACGGGTGCGGTTTCGTGCCCCGCCTGCCACACACCGCCCGCGCGTGCGCGGCCTATAATCTGGGCGTGTCCGATTCGTTGGGAGGGACGTCCCATGAAAACAGCGAAGATTCTTCTTCTGGCCGGCGACTTCGTCGAAGACTACGAGATCATGGTGCCATTTCAGGCACTGCAAATGGTGGGTCACACCGTAGATGCCGTCTGCCCCGGCAAAAAGAAAGGGGAGCAAGTGCGCACCGCCATCCACGACTTCGAAGGCGATCAGACCTACTCGGAAAAGCGCGGGCATAACTTCACGCTCAATGCGACCTTCGATGAGATCGATCCCGCGCACTACGATGCTCTGGTGGTTCCGGGCGGCCGCGCGCCCGAATACCTCCGCTTGAACAAGCGGGTTCTGGAGATTGTGCGTTCCTTCGATAAAGCCAACAAGCCTATCGCCGCGCTGTGTCACGGGCCGCAGTTGCTCGCCGCCGCAGGAATCCTGAAGGGCCGCAAGTTGAATGCCTATCCGGCCTGCTCGCCAGAAGTCGAACTCGCGGGCGGCACATTTGTGGAAGTGGATTTCTTCGGTGCGGTGGTGGACGACAAGCTGGTGACCGGTCCGGCATGGACGGCACATCCAGCATGGCTGGCGCGGTTTCTTGAGGTGCTCGAAGCAGAGCCTACAGCGTCGACCTTGTGAAGGATTAACGATGAGCCCGCGATCGTTTTTCGAACAGGCCTGTGTGGTAGATTAACGCCATGAACTTGAAGGGGATGGCGAGGTGGTTTGCGGTGATCGCGTTGGCTTGCGCAACCGCATTCGCGAGTGCCCAGGTATCCAAACCGGCGGAACCCACCAAGACTGGCAGTAGCACATACACATATCCTCTGCCGGCGCAGGCGAAGGCAGATTGCAATGGCGTTCCGTGTGAGGACCAGCAGCCTCACGTCATCGTCACTCTTCCTGCGCCCGCGCCTACGCCGTGGCCGATCCACGACCGCATTGCGTGGGCCGCGTCCTTGGTCCTTGTCTTCCTCGGCTATGCGGGAGTCATGCTCGCCCTCTCAACGCTGAAGAAGATCGAGCGCCACACTGCCGCTGCAGAGTCTGCAGCCCACGCAGCGGCTGACGCGGCACGCGCGGCCCTGCTGCAGACGGAATCGTTGGTGAAAGCAGACAGGCCATGGCTGACCATCGGTGTGGAACCGACCCTTGGCGTAGAGAATAGTTTCAACATCACCGCGACCAATCGGGGCCGGTCGCCGGCAACCATCGCATCCACCATTGAACGGGTTCTGTTTGCAGTGGACGAATCGCAATTGCCTGTTGCTCCATCCGGGAGGACACTTGAGCCGAGCGCGCCAGCTGGCCCCATCATTCTTCTTCCCGGCGAATTTGTTTCCATCATGACCGTGAAGCGCGAAGACGCTCCGCACCTCAGCGGAACAGAAGAACAACTCAAGCGTGTGGAGGCTTGGGAAGAACGGCTTTTCCTTTGCGGCAAAGTGGTTTATCGAGATTTGATTGCGCCGGAAGGCAAAGAAGCGCACGAGACGAACTGGTGCTGCTGGTACATTCATGGGCGGCAAAAAAGTGGGCTTGCTCTTGCCGGGCCACCGGCTTTTCACGTCCACACTTAGCGCCTTGAGTGAGACGTTCATGGCAGACGTCGCAAAGAACAACCGCAGATCCTTCGACTCGCTACGCTCGCTCAGGATGACAGGCCTATAGGGCGAAGTTTGAATTCGTTCAAGCGAAGGGCGTGCAGCTACTTCCCGCCGGCTTGGCCTCGAATCCAGAACTTCATTGCGGCGGACGATTCTGGGCCGACTCTGTACCCACGCTTTGCGCGGAGTTGCGCGCAAGGATGACCGAATTGTTGTCCGAATAGACCACTTTCCAATCCAGCAGGAGCGGAAGCACGCGAACCATCTGCGCATCGCGATTCAACAAGCAGAAGTTGATTCGGTACTTATTCAACAAGGCGCTCGGTGCGGTCTGCAGCGTGGCCCAATCTCCGAACTCCTGCAAGACGCCCGTCCACTCGAAGACATCGGTACGACCATCCAAGAAGACAGGCTGTTCGGGCGCTGCCCACATTAAATAACCGCCGAATGCATGAGAGTTCAGCATTGGTCCAGCCAGGTGGGCGGCCTGCATAAACCGTACGGCCTTGACGGGACTTTTCTCTTCAACCTGCGCTTGCAGATTCTGGTGACTCGGAAAGCCCAGGAATGCCACGGTGAGCGCACCCGCCATAAAGGCCGCGTTCAGCGCGGGGCGGTCGGCAACGACTTCGGTCTCATTCCACCAAGTTGCCAACTGGCGTGAAAGAATGGGCGCGGCCAGTATGCCAAAGACGAAGAGCATACGCACATGGCTCACCGCGAGCCATGTGCCCATGGCCAGCAGCAGCAGCTCATCCCAGTACATTTCGGTTCGGCGCGCCATCACCAGGAGGAAACTGAGCACCAGGATTCCCATGAGAGCGAGGCCGCGGCCGCTACTCGTCTGGAGCGGCGCATATTCCTCCACGCTGCGCAGCAGCACCGGCATATTTAGCATGGTGTCCAGCGGGTAGAGAATCAGCTTGATGCCCACCGGGTTGATGAAGAGCGCCACCACGGACAGCCCGAGCGCAATTCCCATGGAGCGACGCGCCTGGTGGTTCCAGGATGGAGAAAGCAAGGATCCGGCATGAAGATCGGTGAAGCCGATGCCCCAGACTACAGTCGCCACCATGAGGCCGAGGATGAAGGATGCGTGGCAATTGACCCAGATGCCAAACAGAACAGGAAGAGCAAGGAACCAGCGCGGGTTGCGGGTGCGCCCAACGTGAATCAGCAAGAGTTCCACGATGAGCAGGAGGTAGCCGATCATCTGGGCTCGAACAGCAAGGCCGATTGTGGCAAAGAGCCACACAATCAATGCTCCCGCGAAGCCCACTTTGATGTTGCCCGCGTAGAGGGAACAGAGCGCGTACCCAGCCATCAGCAACGCACAGGTGAGAACGCAAAGCAAACCCATCAGGCCGGAGTAGCCCGCGGCTTTGTACGCGCCGTAGATGACCAGTTGCGCGAGCCATTCGTGGGCAATCCACGCGTGGTGATTGGTTGTGTACGAGAAGAGATCGGTGTTTGGGATGGAGCGGGTGTTCCAGATAACCTGGCCGATCTTGAGGTTCCACCACAGATCTGGATCGTCAAAGCGCGATCGAACCGTAAACACGGCAAGCACGGCAAGGAGACTGGCAAGCATCCCCGGGAAAGAGAAGATCTTGTTCACAGACGTCCGCATCGCGCGCCCTCAATGTTTCTGCGCAGAAGCGCGGAGCTCAGCCATTCACGATCTCGCGCAGATCGTGGTCATAAAGGGGCTCCGGTTCGGCCAGGCGAATCAGCCGATGGAGATAAGCACGCGAGATGGAAAGGCTGCGTGCGGCCAGCGTCTTGTTGCCATTGTTCTCACGAACAGCATTCACTGCAAGCTTGACTTTGTAGTCGCGAATTTGCCGCTCGAACGATCCGGCCGGATGGTAGTCGCCAATGTCGACGACTTCTCCCGCCTCCAAACCAAACTCCTCCGGAAGCGTGAGCGAAAGGTCGTCCGCGCGTAGCGTCTTTCCCGGGGCCAGGATGATGGCTCGCTGCATCACGTTTTCGAGTTCGCGCACATTGCCGGGCCAGGGATAATTCTGGAGCAACTGGATCGCCTCTGGCTCAATCGTGTCCATCGGCTTTTGAAACGTCTGCGAGTATTGGTGCAGGAAATGCTCGGCGATCTGGGGAATGTCGTCCGGGTGCTCCTGGAGCGACGGAGATTCGATGCGCATGACGTTGATGCGGTAAAAGAGATCCTGGCGAAACTTGCCTTCGGCCACCAGTTGGGCAAGGTTTCGATGCGTGGCGAAGATCAAGCGCGCCCGCAAAGGAATCAGCTTGTTGCTTCCCAGGCGGCTGAATTCCATTTGCTGTAAAACGCGCAGAAGTTTGACTTGCGTAAAGAGGCTGAGGTCTCCAATTTCATCCAGGAAAAGGGTTCCGTCGCCCGCCTGTTCAAAGTAGCCTTCGCGCGCGCCCACCGTTCCTGTAAAGGCGCCCTTCTCATGGCCGAACAATTCGGCCTCAATCAGCGTCTCCGGGATGGCGCCGCAGGAGACGGCCACGAACGGACGCTTGGCGCGGGAGCCCATGTTGTGAATGGCGCGCGCAATGAGTTCCTTTCCCGTGCCGCTCTCGCCAGTTACCAAGACGGCTGCATTGAGGTTGGTGACGCGATTCACCATTTGGTAGACGCGCTTCATCTGCGGGCTGGAACCGATGAGTTGATCGCAACAGCCGGGATCTTCGACCCGCTGTTGGACGGTCTCCAACTGCTTTTTGAGCAGGGAGTTTTCATAGGCCCGGCTGAGCATAGTCTTCAGGTCGCGAATCGAGGGCGGCCTGCGACAGTAGCCGAACGCGCCTGTCTTGACCATTTCGAAAGCCGTGGAGCGGAGGCCGTCGTCGGCCATTACGATGCAGGGCACATGAGAAGCAATCAGGCGCCGCGAGAAGCCGATACGCTCCTGAAGCGATTCATGATTGGAGTTCAGATCGAGCACGATTACATCGCATGCCCCTGCGGCTACAAGGTCATCCATGCCCTCCTGGTCGGCCTTCAGGGCAACGCGAAACTCTTTACCAAGGGCAGAGGACAGCAGGGGGTCAAGCGTCCGGTCTTCTGAGTACAATCCAATTTTGATCATGGATGTGCGACCTTTCCCGCAAGGTGCCGGTACGTCGAACAGATGTAGATGTAGGACGTAGGTTCATCATCAAGAATCGGCTGTAACCTTGGGAATGCCCGTTTTGCGTGAGGATGGTGCAACTTAGGTAACAGGCTTGCCCCTTCTATAGATAGAGCTCTGGGGCAGGAAACTCGAGGGAAACTCTGGCGGGTCAGGCGGCGGGCTCAGTTCCCCCCGTTGGGACCGCCATAGGGCGCTTCCCTGGAGCAACTCGAATGTACTTGAAAGATTGCCCATAACCGATTCATAACAAAGAGAGAGCCCGTTCAATTTGCGTGCAACCTTAGCCCGGTTCTTGTACCTGGAGCGGGGCGAAGTGGACCCAATTCCTCTCGACATTGTGTGGAGCTCAGCTTAGGGCGAATCCGAACCGCCCCGCACAGACAAGGCGCTTAGTTGGCCCGTCAATTGCAGTGACGGGAGACGTGATCTCCAGGGAAAAGCTAGACGCGGGTCTACTGGCGGCGTGCGTCGGTGTGAGCCGCATTGCGTTTCGGAGTCACGATCTTTACGACCTCGACTCAGTGAATTTTGCGCTTGCCATTGGCCGTTTCGATCCGCGTGTGCACCAGCCGCACCCACCGGGATACTTTCTCTACATTTGCCTGGGCCGCCTGCTGAACCTCGTGGTCCACGACCCCAACCTTGCGCTGGTGCTGCTCAGTGCGCTGGCCAGCATGGCAACCGTCGTGTTCATCTACCAACTTGCGCTCGAGTGGTTTGGGCGGCCCGCGGCGATCTTCGCTGGCTTCATCTTCCTCACCTCTCCACTAGCCTGGTTTCACGGCACCGTTGCACTGACCTACAGCGTGGAAGCCGCGGCGTCGGCTTTGCTTGGTCTTTTATGTTGGCGCATTGAACGAGGCAAGTGGCAATCCATACTTCCCACCGCCGTGGTCCTTGGAATCACCGCGGGGATCCGCCCCTCGTCCATTGTGTTCCTCGGCCCGTTGTTTCTGTTCTCGCTCCGCCGCGCTCCACTCAAGAAAAGTGCTCTGGGAATCGCTGCGCTCGCAGCCACCGGTATGGCGTGGTTCGCGCCCATGATCTGGGCCAGTGGAGGCTTCGAAGCCTACTTCGGCGCTCTGCAGTCCCTGTGGCGGATGGTGCCCTCGAAAGACACCGTATTCAATTCTTCGCCGGTCACCTCCGTGGCCCGTGCCTGCATGATCGTTTTCATTTGTTTTCTTACCTTTGGAGCCGCTGGCGTGGCCCCGTTCGGGGCGCGATATATCCTGCGCCCGGCGGAGAAAGACAAAAAGATCTTCACTGCAGTTTGGATGGTTCCGGCCGTCTGCTTCTTCACCTTCATCTTCCTCAAATTGGTCAACAGCGGATACCTGCTGCTGTTGGCGCCGCCCGCCTGTGTTTGGCTGGGATCCTGGTCTGCCGCTTGGTACCGGCATGCCTCTGGCAGTCGCTCCCACAAGGTCTCGTTGATCGGCGCAAGCGCGCTTGTCAACCTGGCGCTCTTCCTCGAGTTTCCCGCCTACTGCTCGTATCGCTCGGTCCGACACTTCGAGGCGGAGTTGAAGCAGACTCAGACGGCTGTGCCGCAACTCGGAACACCGGAAGATCTCCTCATCGTGGCCTTTGACAACCACCTGCTTGGATACCGGCATGCCGGCTATTACCTGCCCGGCTACCTGACACTTGAATATCCCGAGGCGACCCTGATTGAGGGCAAACGGATCTTCGCCATGCGGGGTCGCGAAAGCTTCCTGCTCACAGAGCTGCCGTCGGCCCGCTACACGCGCTTCGTGCTCTTTCCCCTCCCCGCACCCAGTTCGGAGTACGACCAGTACCTCCAGAAAGTGGAGAAACTGCTGCCCCCCCAAGACGTGCAGCAAGAGGAGCTGAACGGCCACCGATTGGTGACCGCCCCGATCGCCGACCTGCCGCTGCTGTTTCCGGACGCGCCGGCCACAACCCACCAAGCCGCCTTGCAAGATGTGTATACGACGCGCGTCACTGCCCCGTCCCATCCGTAAACACCCGTGTACACCCAGCCTGCCGGACTCTCATAACTCCATGGATCCAAATGCTTTCTTAGAGCAGCACTTTGGTTTGGCAATTGCACTTACTGGAGTGTTCCGAGAAATTGCCGGGAGCAAGGAGTTTGACGAATGCACTCGTTTGCCTGGTGGCCCACGTTGATTGTTCTTGCAGTGGCCACTTTCACGGACCTGCGCAGCCGCCGAATTCCCAACTGGCTCGTGGCTCCCTTCCTGGTGGCCGGGATTGCAGTTTCCGCATGGCTGCACGGGTGGCACGGAGTGGGACAGAGCCTTGCAGGATTTGGGCTGGGGATTGTGCTCTACGGCTTCCTGTTTTTCATGGGCGGCATGGGAGCCGGAGACGTCAAGCTTACCGCGGCAATCGGGGCCTGGATCGGACCCAGTCAGTTGTTCTTTGCGTTGGTTGTAACCGCCATGGCAGGAGGTCTCATGGTCTTCTGCTGGGCGGCCTTTGGTGGTTTTTTAAGAGACCTTTTCACGAGCGCGAGCGAACTCACCTTCGGTTGGAGGAGCCGGGCAGTTCGAGACGAAATGGCGCTCGAAAACCCATTGAAACGCAAGATCCCGTACGCTCCGGCGATCGCCATCGGGACGCTGATTTCTTTCTTCGCACGGTGAGATTTGAATCGATCGAAGCCGGCTCGGGGACGTAAGCAATATCGGATCGAACCAAAACGAAGTTTGAAGCAGGAGCAGTCATCTCATGAATTCGGCCACTCCAACCTATCCCGCGGCGTCTCTAGAACCGGTCCATGGATCCGACCCCTTGTCGGTTGCGTTGATCGGTCCCGATGCGGCGCGCCGAACCGAGGCTGCCCGCGCCCTGCTCCTTTGCGATGGAACGGATGTTCGCGAGTATCCTGATTATCCCGGCAGCCTCGCAGAGATACCCCGCCTTCTGGACAATCATTCCGACGCGATCATCATCGACCTCGACAGCAGGCCGGAATACGCGTTGGAACTGGTTGAGACCATCTGTTCTCTCAGTTCGACAACTGTGATGGTTTACTCGTCGAAGCCGGATCCAGACCTGCTGGTCCGCTGCATGCGAGCGGGCGCTCGCGAGTTCCTGACACCCCCGTTCTCCCACAGCAGTGTGGCCGAGGCGTTGCTCCGCGCAGCCGGACGCCGAACAGCGACGCGTCTACCTCGCAAGACGGGCGGAAGGCTTTTGGTGTTTCTAGGCGCCAAGGGTGGCGCGGGAGTTACGACTGTCGCCTGCAATTTTGCCGTCGCCTTGGCCCAGGAATCCGGACAGAATACGTTACTCATCGATCTGGATCTACCGCTCGGGGACGCGGCGCTGAACCTGGGCATCGCCACGGAATACTCGACCATCAACGCACTTCAAGAAGCCGACCGCCTCGATGCCAGCTTCCTCAACAAGCTGCTCACCAAGCACAGTTCGGGTGTTTCCGTGCTCGCCGCTCCGGGAAAGTTTCCGCAGTTTCATGCTTCCAATGAAGCCATCGACAAATTGATGACGGTGGCGCGCCAGGAGTTCGACAACGTGGTTGTGGACGTGGGGGCACGTCTCGATCTGACCGACTCAGCGCTCTATAAGGATGCGTACACCATTTACCTGGTCACGCAATCGGGCATTCCGGAACTGCGCAATTCCAACCGCTTGATCGGTCAGTTCTTTTCTTCAGGAAGTCCCAAGCTTGAAATTGTGATCAACCGTTACGAACCCCGTTCTCTGGGCGTTTCCGACGAAACCATCACCAAGGCGCTCACTCGTCCGGCAACCTGGAAGATTCCCAACGATTATGCGACCGTGCGTCAGATGCAAAACACGGCGACGCCGCTGGCGCTGGGCGACTCGGCCATCGCCAAACTCATTCGACAGATGGCGACTTCCATCTGTGGACAGCGCGCGGCAACACAACAAAAAAAGAAGGGCTTCAGGCTGTTTGGATGATGCCGGGGCGATCGGCCGGCTCATCCCGACGGAAGGTGAAACGTGGAACTGCTGAATCTGGAAAACTACAAGTCGGAAATCCATCGGACGCTGATCTCCAAGCTCGACCTGGAGAAGCTCTCTCGCGTGAACTCAACGCAGGCGCGACAGGCTGTTTCGGGCATCGTCAAGGAGATCATCGCTGACCAGCGGGTTCCTCTCAACTACGACGAGCAGGAGAAGATCCAGGCGGACCTGCTCGACGAGGTCTTTGGACTCGGCCCTCTCGAACCTTTGCTGCGCGACCCCAAGATCTCCGACATCATGGTGAACAGCAAGGACCGCGTGTTTATCGAAAAAGGCGGGTTGCTGCAAAAGACGAACACGACTTTTCGCGACGATCGCCATCTGCTGCAGATCATCGATCGCATCGTGTCGCGTGTGGGCCGCCGCGTGGACGAGTCCTCGCCGATGGTGGACGCCCGCCTGCCCGATGGTTCCCGCGTGAACGCGATCATTCCACCGCTCGCGCTCGATGGCCCGTCTTTGTCCATCCGGCGTTTTGGCACCGGTCCGCTGGCGGCAAACTCGCTGGTGGAGTTGAAGAGTATTTCCGCGGAGATGATGGAAGTACTGGCTTCGGCGGTCAAAGCGCGCATCAGCATCGTCATCTCCGGCGGAACGGGTTCCGGCAAAACCACGCTTCTCAACATCCTGTCCCAGTACATACCGAACGGCGAGCGACTGGTGACCATTGAAGACGCGGCCGAACTGCGCCTGGCCCAGGAAAACCTAGTACGCCTGGAGACGCGGCCGCCGAATATTGAAGGCAACGGAGCGATCAAGCAGCGCCAGTTGTTAATCAACTGCCTGCGTATGCGGCCCGATCGCATCATCATGGGTGAAATCCGCGGCGAGGAAGCCTTCGACATGTTGCAGGCGATGAACACCGGCCATGAAGGCTCGATGACGACGATTCACTCCAATACCCCACGCGACGCGATCTCCCGACTTGAATCCATGGTTGCGATGGGAGGCATGAACCTTCCCGAGAAATCAGTTCGCCAACAGATTGCATCGGCTGTGACCATTGTGGTGCAGGCGACGCGCATGAGCGACGGATCCCGCAAAGTTACCAGCATTGCCGAGATCACCGGCATGGAAGAGAACGTGATCAGCATGCAGGAGATCTTCAGCTTCGTGAAAAAGGGGATCGGCCCTGACGGCAAGGTGATCGGGACATTCCAGCCGTCCCGCATCCGTCCCAAGTTTCTGGAGCGGCTTCGGGTTGCGGGGATTCTGTTACCGGCAAGCATCTTTGAAAAGGAAACACCGGTCAACTGCTGATCGAGAAAGGAGGAGAGATCGCATGGGTCTGATCATTGGAGTCATATTTCTGGGAGTTTTCGCGGTTGCCGCGCTGCTGCTGATGGCCAGTTCGTCCGGATCCGCGCAGCAAGCAAAACAGGTCCAGGCTACGCTCGATTCGGCGCTCGCGACGGAAAGCCGCGAGGCACGCGAACAGGTTGTGAATCTGCGCAAGAACGAGCAACTCAGCGCCATCCCCTGGATCAACGAACACCTGGGCAAAATGGAAATCGCGCCCAAGTTGCAAGCCTTGATCCACCAGGCGAACCTGAATTGGACGGCGGGAAGTCTGCTGTCGATGTGCGTGGCGAGCGCAGTCGGCATTACATTCGTGGTTCACCTGAAAGTTGAATCCCTCATGATTTCAGCTCTGGTGGGCATCGCCGGAGGCTTCCTGCCTCTCGCATTCGTCCTGTTCAAGCGCAGCAAGCGTTTCAGTTCTTTTGAGTCGGAGTTGCCGCACGCGTGCGACATGATGGTCAGCTCACTGCGCGCCGGCCAGAGCCTGATCGCCTCCATGGGCCTGGTTGCCCGTGAGTGCGGGGGACCTGTGGGGAGCGAGTTCAAGACGTGCTTTGAAGAGCAGAACTTCGGACTGGAACTCAAAGGCGCCATCGACAATCTCCTGCATCGCGTCCCGTTGCAGGATCTACGCATCGTTTGTACCGCCATCCTGATTCAGAAGGAGAGCGGCGGCAACCTGGCTGAAGTGCTCGACAAGACCGCGCACGTGATCCGGGAAAGATTCCGGCTGCGGCGCGAAGTATCCACACGCACGGCGCAGGGACGGATGACGGGCTGGGTACTGACCCTGCTTCCCATTGTGCTGGGCTGCGCTCTCTACCTGGTGAACCCCGAGATGATGAGCCTGCTGTGGAAGCGCGAAATCGGAATCAAGTTGCTCTACGCCGCCTCCGTGATGATCGTCATTGGCGGGCTGATCATTCGCAACATCGTCAACATGGACATTTAAGAGGATCTATGGGTATCGCAATCGTTGCATTTGGTGTCGCATTTCTATTGATCGCCAGCGGTGGACTGCTGTTGTTCTATCGCGAGGCCATGCTGCAGCGCATCTCCGAAGTGATCAACCCGAATCCGAAGCCCAAGACGCTGCTCAGTTCATTTCAGCAATCGGGGTTTTCCATCGGCGAGGTTGTCACGCATTTCGACAGCGTCCTGCCCAAGAGCCAAGCGGAGGTTTCCGTCGTCAGGCAGCGAATGATCCGCGCGGGCTATCGCAAAGAGTCCACCATCAAGGTCTTCTACGGATGCAAGGTCATTATCCCGCTCGGGCTCTGCGCGATCGCGCTGGTGACCGGTCTGGCCAGCCTGAGTCCGTTCTTTGTGTACGCCTCCGCTCTCGGGCTGGGCTACCTGGGCCCCGACTTCTGGCTCGGCCGACAGATCAAGAAGCGCCAGAGCAAGATTCGCCGCGGGCTTCCGGACGTGTTGGACCTGCTGGTGATCTGCATCGAAGCGGGTCTCGGACTCGATCAGGCCACAGTGCGCAGTTCCGAGGAATTAGCACACGCGCAGCCCGAACTATGCGACGAATTGCGCGTGGTAGTGCTGGAGCAACGGGCGGGACGCCCCCGCCAGGATACGTGGAAGCACCTCGCGGAACGGACCGATGTGGAGTGCATCCGTAATCTGGTGACCATGATGATCCAGTCTGAACAGTTTGGCACCAGCATCGGCAAGACGCTGCGCACACATTCCGACACCCTCAGGACGCAGCGCATTCAACAGGTGGAAGAGCAAGCAGCCAAAACAACCATCAAGCTCATCTTCCCCCTTGTCTTCTTCATCTTTCCATCGCTGTTCCTGGTCGTATTAGGACCGGCTGTCCTCATCATGATGGATTCCTTCAAATCGATGTTCCACAACTAACGAAAGGAGAAGTGGATTGGACAGCATAACCATTGTCAGAGTTGTTGCCGGGGTTCTATTCGCTGTTGCGCTCGGCATTCTCGTGCAGCGTCGCCGCTCGCGCGTCAGCTAATCCACTGAGCGCACAACTTCGGCTGCGCAAGGTTGTTGGTCATGCGCCGCCCAAACCGATCCGAGTTGCAGAGGACACAGCGTCCGCGCAATCGGGCGCACCAGGTTCCAGAAAGCTACATTCACCATCAACCCAACCACTCACGAGAGGAAATTCACATGGATCAAACACTCATCATCCGCGTAGTTGCCGCCGTTCTGTTCGTTGTGATTCTGGGCGTTCTTATCCAGCGCCGCCGTACTCAGGTCAAGTAACCACGAATCGCTTGGTCGCAGCTCCGCCGGCCTTGGCCACAGTCACGCATGCATCCCGCACCGGTTCGGAGCCGGGCAGGTAAAACTGAAAGCGAAGTTTAAACCACTCAACTGCCGAAAGGGCGAAATGGATCAGACTCTCATTATTCGTATCGTTTCCGGAGTGCTGTTCGCCGTAGTGCTGGGGATTTTAGTTCAGCGCCGCCGCACCCAGGTGAAGTAAGCCGGAACACCGCAGGTGCGCACCGCGGAAGCGCGGCGACCCACCGCCAACTAGTTCTTCCCGCTCACCCGGGGTCCTCGCCGCCAAGGCGACGAGTGTCCGTATCCACCACGCGTGTGTGGGAACAGTCGACTGCGGCTTCGTTCGGGGTGCCGACGAGCTGCGCACATAAGTATGCCAATTGGGACTCAAGACATGGTCGACAAGACGTTGCACACAAATCCGGCCGCCGGAAACGCGATGAAGGCGGGAGGCAAAATGGAACCACGGAAACTTTGCGCATATAACCAGACGCGTGAATGCTTCCTCGGTCTCGAGGTTGAGGGGGCAGACCTAACCCTCGAGCAACTGAAAGACCGTATTGCCTCCCTCGCGCTCAAGTCCGGTGAAGGACTGTGGCTCGTTCCGTTCCTGGGTCTCCCGGAGTGGGGGATCCGCGTCCCCCTCGATTTGTTGTACCTCGATCAAGAATGCCGCGTGATCGATGTCGTCGAGTCCTACCCTGTCTTTCGGGCCAATGCACGCACAGAGGAGCCCGCGAGCGTGCTGGCATTGCCCACTCACTCCATCTATTCGTCGCAAACACAACCGGGCGATGTGCTGGTGCTCTGCGCCGCGGAGGAGATGCAGCATCGGCTGGAGCGGATTGCCGGTGCAACCGCTGCTCCGGACAACAGCGCCGCGGCCGGTGCGAGCGCGCCTCCCGCGGCTGGGGCTGGAATGCGGAGTGCTCCCGGCACTGCCTTGCATTCTTCGGTTGACGGGTCCAAAACGGCCACTTCCGGGATTGTACAAAGCGCTGTCTTACTTCGGGAAAAGCCGCTCTGGAGCGGGGGGCCCGGACTTCTTGAATTGGAAAAGCGCACCGAGGAAGAACCTTCGAAGGTTCAGCAGACTCATCTGATGGGTCTCATCCAACCGGAGATGAAGGACCTGCGTCCACCGCGCGGCTGGCTTGAGCGCTGGTGGTCTCCAGACCCAAGGAAGGCCCCACGAGAGAGTGCTCCCGGGCTTGCGGCCTACTACTGGACCGGAGGAACTCCGGAGGCGCATCCGATTCGGGATATCAGCGCAACGGGGTTGTATGTTGTGACCGAAGAGCGCTGGTATCCGGGCACACTGGTGCTCATGACGCTCCAGGCGACGGACCTGGGCGAAGAGATTTCCGAGCGCACCATCTGCGTGCATTCCCGGGCGGTGCGCTGGGGCAAGGATGGGGTAGGCTTGCAGTTTGTTTTGGAGAAGGATGTGACCGACCCTTCGATGGGCGCGGCCGACAGAAAGTCGTTGGACCGGTTCTTGCGGAGGCTGAACAAGGGGAAACGCTAGACAAGCAATTCAAGACACCGGGAGGGACATCGGGGGACACCGCCGAGACGGATTCTCAAATCGGCGATGAATGGGGATAAATAGATGAAGTACAGGAACGATTGGCTCGAGTGGAGCAAGGCTCCACAAAACAGCGTGGATCGCCGTCCCTCGGCTGCGATTGCGCGGATGGTTCGATGCACTCTCGAAGGGCGTTGCCGCTCACTGCCTTGGAAGGGCGATGAGGGAAGCGCCCTGGTGGAGTTTGCTCTTATTCTGCCCATGCTGCTGATGCTCACCACGGGCGTCCTGGTCTTTGGCGTTGCCATGAACAACTACTTGCAACTTACCAATGCCGTGAGCGTGGGTGCGCGGGCGGTAGCCATGAGCAGCGGGATCACGTTGGACCCCTGCGCAACAGCTTCTTCGGCCATCATCGCCGCAGCGCCGGCGCTGAATTCTTCCAAGATGACGTTTTCCTATTCCTTGAACGGAAATCCGCAAAGCGGAACTTCATGTTCCAGTTCCAGTCTCACGTCCGGCGCGGCCGCCGAGTTGGTAACGGGCACAACTGTCGTAGTCACGGCGCAATATCCTCTTAACCTTTCGGTGTTTGGCCAAAAGTTCTCCGCCAATAGCGCCGTTCTGCAAGCCACATCGTCGGAGTTAGTCCAATGAACCCAACTTTTAAACGCATTCTTCGCCAATTCCTACGCAATCAACACGGTCAAGTTCTTCCCTGGGTCGCCTTCATGATGGTGCTGTTCCTCGGGATCGGAGCATTTGTCGTCGACGTGGGTCACGCCTATTTGTGCCAGCGCCAACTGCAGGCTGCCACGGATGCCGCCGCGCTGGCAGGGGCCAAGCAGGTGTATGCTTCGTCTTCCCTGGTGACCGCAGCGGCCTACGCGGCAACCACCAGCAGCGCAAATGCTTATTCCACGCTGAGTAATGTGAAGATCCTGTCGTCGAAGACCGTTTGCCTGACGACAGTGATCAACTGGGGCATTCTGTGTGAGGGGCCGAACACTGCCAATGCGGTTCAAGTGATCGAGCAGGCGACGATCCCCACATTCTTTGCGCAGGTATTCGGGATCAAGCAGTTGACGCTTTCGGCGACCTCAACGGCCGCAAAAGGCAAAGCCATCCCGATGGATGTAGCGCTGGTGATTGACGAGACCCTGTCGATGAACACCTACGACTCCGACTGCGGCAACACGCAATTGGGCTGCGCCGTGAACGGCGCGCAGACCATGCTTGCCGGGCTTTCGCCTACTCTCGATTATGTGAGCGTATTCACCTTTCCCAATGTCAGCACTGGCTCGGTCAGCAGCGACACTAGCTGCTCTCCTCCGCAGAGCAGCAACCCTTCGTTCTACAGCACCCCTACTCCCGGCCTTGCAACAGCCACACCTTATTCATTCCCGCAGGCACCGGGAAGTGCTTCCGTTGGATATGTACCTGCATCCGGAAACGGCACCTACCAGGTGACGGCCTACAGCCATGACTATCGAAGCTCCAATTCCACATCGACTCCCAATTCCAATTCCACGCTGGTGGCAACCTTGGGCGCACCGGCAAAGAACGGACAAGCGGCTATCGGAAACTGCCTTGCACCGCCTAACCAGGCTGGAGAATTCGGAACCTACCTTGCGGGAGCCATCTACGCGGCGCAATATTCTCTGGCTGCCGAACAGTTAACGCGAGAGGCCGCATCGCCTAGTTCCCCGGCTCCCATCAATATCATGATCATCCTCAGCGACGGGAATACCAACGCCTCCATGCAATACGGATACGCAAACCAGTTTTTTGTCTCGGGCTATAACGAGAGCGGTGTTTACCCGTCGGATGTCGGAGATTGCGGGCAAGCGATCGTGGCGGCGAATTATGCCAAAGGTACAGGCACCATGATCTTTACGATTGCTTACGGTTCTCCTGCAACCGGAGTGTTCATCCCGGGCGATGTGAACGATTCCAATTGCCCCACCGATCAGAACAATTTCTTCAGTACCTATAACCTGGGAAGCAACAAGAGCGCCTATCCCAACATCAGCCCCTGCCAGACGATGAAAGACATCGCCACACCGGACACAAGCCAGATCCAGTTCTTCTACTCGGATTACAAGCAGAGCGGATCCAGCAGCACCTGCTATACGGCAAGCTCAGCGTCACCGACAGCCCTGCAGGATATCTTTGCTTCCATTGTTGGAGAGTTATCCAAAGCTCGATTGATACCGGACGGTACGACCTAGTCTCCTGTCCTAGTTAATTCTTTACAGCGTCTGACCTTGTCGAGGATTACGTCGGCCGAGGCTTTCCATACGAATGGCGTGGGGGCACCATTCCAGTTGGCGAGCCACTGGTAGATGGCCTTTTCCAGATCGCTGGCGCTGTGGAAGGTTCCGCGTCGGATCATTCTCTCGGTGATCAGGGCGAAGAA
>Ga0302320_10013331_pt1 | contig 17194 bp, 14 predicted proteins | sample Bog_T0_3_FD_202130 | JGI IMG/M metagenome (GOLD analysis project Ga0302320, IMG submission 202130) | Peat permafrost microbial communities from Stordalen Mire near Abisko, Sweden - Bog_T0_3 | ecosystem: Environmental > Terrestrial > Soil > Wetlands > Peat | place: Sweden: Abisko, Stordalen Mire... | reverse complement strand
ACTCTCACGCCACCTGTCTCAAAGTCGTTGACACGTTCCGCGGTGATCGGTGCGCAGGAGGCGTTGCGGCTGGGGCTGGTGGACGAGGTGGTGCCGGCCGCGGAACTTATGGCCCGGGCCGAGGCGCTGGGCCTGGAGATTGCGGCGAATGCGCCGCTGGCGATCAAGGAGACGCTGCTGGCGGTGAACGAGGGGCTTGACCTGCCGCTGGACCTGGCGCTGATGCGGGAGGCGCTGCGGTTTGGGCACGTGTGCGGGACGGAAGATATGGCGGAGGGGGCGGCGGCGTTTTTGGGGAAGCGGGCACCGGCGTGGAAGGGAAGATGACGCGCGTTTGGAAGGGGCCGATGCCCTGCTATGCTTGCTGGGTGATTGCGCGCGCAAAAGTTAGAGGATTGGCGGCGATGGCGCTGCTGCTGGGCGTTTGGCTGGTTGCCTGCCACAAGGAAGAGCAGGAAGTGGTGGGCGCGGCGAAGACGGCGGTGAGCGCCGAAGAGAAGGCGCAGGCCGCGGCGCAGGCCACGGCCGCGGAGCGGGACAAGCAACGCGCGGCGCTGGCGGCGATTCCGCTGCCGACCAAGAGCCTGTATGTGGACGTGCACGATCGCGGGGCGTGGGCGAATCCGTTTCTCTCAGTGGATGCCGACACGCTGAATCTGCGCATCACGGTGGCGGACAACAACCCGAGCACGATTGGTCAGGGGACCATGCTGCGGCCGGAGGCGGCGCGGCGGCAGGAGGTGCAGATTCATCCTGCCGATTTGCCCGAGGCGCTGATTGCGCTGCCCGCTGGGGCTTGGCACTATGGGCGGGTGATCGCGGTGGCGGAGTCGCCGCTGGCCATCCCAAAGGACCGGCCCAAGGTTCGGCGGAATGTGGAGGCGGCGATTCAACAGTTGGGCGATCTGGGCATTGTTGTGGAAGAGTGGCCTACGCGGTAGGGCGGGCTCGGCGGGCGCCTGGGCTTCGGGGGGGCAGAGCGCCTTCGGCGTTGGACTGGGAACTGGGGTTTTTGCCGCTTGGGGCAGCGGGGCACTGGGCCGCATGGATTTGAATCCAGAACAAACGTTTGGCCGGCGATTGCGGGGAAAAGCCGGAGCTGGTACACGGACCAATCGAGGAATCTGGAAGTCGCTCCCGGTGAAATTTAGATAAGGGCTAACAGAACCGGCGCATTCGAGCGCCGATAGCTGTTTTATGGTTATTCGGCAATTATCCACTTACATTCTGTTTGCTCACGACGGCTCCTTTAAGGGGTGCGGGGTTCCCGCGCGATGAAAAAAAAGGTCGATCTCTTATCAAGCATGGGCAGTTGGGCTTCATCGAACCGCCGGGGGCCAACGACCCTCTCGAAGTGTCTTTCCGGGACTGGGGTTCTCATCTTGTTGGTCAGCCTGTGCCTCTCAGCGCATGCGCAGAGCAACGAATGGGTGTGGATGGGCGGCGGCAACACGGGCGGCCGAACCAGCACCTACGGCACGATGGGGACGGCTGCGGCAGGGAACGTTCCAGGAAGCCGCATCGACGCCTCAACCTGGACCGACCTCAGCGGCAATCTTTGGCTGTTTGGCGGCGAAGGCCTTGATATCAAGCGCAACCAAACCTACCTGAACGACCTGTGGGAGTTCAATTCAGCCACGAATGCGTGGGCCTGGGTGGGCGGAAGCATGACGGGCAGTCAACCGGGCGTGTATGGCACGTTGGGTACGGCTGCGGCCGGCAACGTCCCCGGAGGCAGGGAGATGGCTGCCGACTGGACCGACAGCAGCGGCAATCTCTGGCTGTTTGGCGGCTGGGGCCTCGATGGCAATGGCGGCTATGGGTATCTGAACGACCTTTGGGAGTTCAATCCTTCCATTGGGCAATGGACGTGGCAGGGCGGAAGCAGCACGGCCGGCAGCAAAGGCGGCCAAAGCGGCGTGTACGGGACGCTGGGCACGGCTGGGGCGGGCAACATCCCCGGAGGCCGGCTGGGCGCTTCAAACTGGAGCGACGCCTACGGCAATTTTTGGCTCTTCGGTGGTTATGGGTTCGATGCCAACGGTCTCAGTGGGTATCTGAACGACCTTTGGGAGTTCAACCCTTCCGCGAACGTGTGGACCTGGATAAGCGGACTCAGCACACTGCGCTGCAATTCGTCGAACTGTAGCAACAACCCGCCTGGCGTGTACGGCACACTGGGCACGGCTGCCGCCGGCAACCTTCCCGGAGGCCGAGTGGGCGCTTCAAGCTGGACCGACAGCAGTGGCGCAGTTTGGATTTTTGGTGGTTGGGGCTACGATTCCAAGTCCCAGGCCGGCAATCTCAACGACGTTTGGGAGTTCAATCCCTCTACCGACCAATGGGCGTGGATGGGCGGAAGCAGCACACTGATTTGCAGTACGGCCTATAGAGGCACGTGCAGCGGCCAGCCTGGAATCTACGGCACGTTGTGGACGCCTGCGGCCGGGGACCTGCCCGGAAACCGTGGTGCGGCCGTGAGCGTGACGGACAGCAGCGGCGGTCATTGGCTGTTTGGCGGCTACGGCTTCGACGCCAAAGGGAATTGGGGCTATCTGAACGACCTATGGGAGTTCAATTCCTCAATGAACCAATGGACGTGGATGGGCGGAAGCAGCACCGTGCCGAAGGTCAATTACGGGAGATCCGGCGTGTACGGCACGCTGGGCAAGCCTGCCACCCGCAATATTCCCGGCGGCCGGAACGGCGATGCGAGCTGGGCAGACGTCAGGGGCAATCTTTGGATATTTGGCGGCTGGGGCGTTGATGCGAATGGGAATCAGGGCTGGCTCAACGACTTATGGGAGTATCTGCCGCCCGGAGGATCTCTTCCCTCGGCGGCGATGCCCACCTTCAGCGAACCAGGGGGCACACACACCTCCATGGTGACGGTTTCGCTCGCCGACACAACCAGCGGGGCGTCGATCTATTACACGCTGGACGGGAGCACGCCGAGCAACCAATCGGCAAAGTATGGCAGTGGGATCTCGATTGCCAGAACGACGACGGTGAAGGCCATTGCGGAGGCATCGGGGTTCGCCACCAGCGCCGTCGCCTCGGCCACCTGTACCGTTCTGAAGGCGCAGACCATCACGTTGACCAAGCCAGCGACGCCGGTGACGTATGGCGCGAAGCCGATACCGCTGTCGGCGACGGCCGGCTCGGGTTTGGCGGTGACGTTCAGCGTGGTTTCCGGTCCGGCCAAGGTAAGCGGCAGCACGCTGACGATTACGGGAGCGGGCACGGTGGTGGTGGGAGCCAACCAGGCCGGCAATACGACCTACGGCGCTGCTCCGCAGGTGACGAGCAGCATGACGGTAAACAAGGCCAAACTGACCGTGACGGCTACGAACCTGACGATGAAGAAAGGCGCAACGGTTCCCGCGTTGACTTACACGATGGCGGGTTTTGTGAACAGCGATACGCAGGCCACGGCGACGACGGGCAAGCCGGCGCTTTCGACGACGGCAACCGCGCAATCGGCGGCGGGGTCTTATCCCATCACGGTGAAGGCGGGAACGCTGGCTGCGGGCAGTTACACCTTCACGTTGGTGACTGGCACGCTGACGGTTACGAAATAGAGAAGGCACTGACGGGCGTGCGCGATCTGTGGGCGGTGCGGAAGCACCGCCCATCTTGCCGACAAACTGAATTTGGCAATTTGGGTGAAGGGCACGGGGCTGAAGCCCGCCCAATTGAGCGGCTTTATTCGTGGGGCTGAAGCTCCACGCTCCGTTCGGAAACGCAAAGGTGGGGTCTTTCATCGGTCCCGGGCGCGGCGGCACAGCCTTCTGGTTTCAAGAGGCGCGGGCTGGTTGGTCTACGAGACGGTGATGGCTACTTTCCCCTGGGCGTGGCCGGTTTCAAGATAGCGGATGGCGTCAGGGACTTTGTTCAAGGTGTAGGACCTGTCGATGACGGAGGTCATTTTGCCCGCCAGGATGAGCTCGCGGAGAAAAGCGAGGTCTTCCTGGTTGGTATTGGCGATGAATCCTACGAGGTTCTGGGTGACGAAGCGCGACAGGAGGATCGCGGAGAGAAGGCGGGCCATGGGGCCGATGAGGCCGCGGGCATTGCTTCCGACCACGACGTAGGTTCCTGTGGGTTGGAGGACTCGCCTGCATGCGGAGAGGGAATGGTTGCCGATGCAGTCGAAGATGAGGTCGTGGATTTGGCCGGTGGCGGTGAAGTCCTTGCAGGTGTAATCGATGACCTGGTCTGCGCCGAGGGAGCGGACCATCTGGACGTTGCGGGTGCTGCAGACGCCGGTGACTTGTGCGCCAAACGACTTGGCGATCTGCACGGCGAAGGTGCCTACGCCGCCCGCTGCGCCGTTGATGAGGACTTTTTGGCCGGGCTGAATGTTGCCTTTGTCGCGCAGGCCTTGCAAGGCGGTGAGTGCGGCGATGGGCACGGCGGCGGCCTGCTGGAAGGTGAGGCTGGGAGGCTTCAGGGCGACTGTGGACTCGGCGGCGCAGGCGTACTGGGCAAAGGCTCCCTTGCAGCAGCCGAAGAGTTCGTCGCCGGGCTTGAAGCGGGTAACTTTGGCGCCGACGGCTTCAACCTGTCCGGCAAAGTCTACGCCGGTGCGTGGGTCTTTTGGCCTGAGGAGGCCGGCGACCAGGCGGACGAAGTGGGGCGAGCCGCGCATCATGTGCCAGTCAAGCGGGTTGACTGAGGCCGCGCGGACTTTGATGAGGACCTGGTCTTCTTGCGGGACTGGCTTCGCGACTTCTTGAAGTTGGAGGACGGAGGGTGGGCCGTAGCTGGGACAGAGAATGGCTTTCATGCGGAGGTCCTTGGGCAGACAGGAGATTCCTGAGGATTCTGGAATATCTCTACGCTGGGGTGCGGGATGAAGTTCCGCAGCGAGGCCTTTGCCGCGGAGAAAACGCGTTATGATTCCGGCGTGAGCACTTCATCGATTTTTGAACTTATGCATCAGCCGCCGCTTGAGCATGAGCGGTTTGCCGCCCACCGTGAACTGGAAGCGCGCCTGCAAGCTGCGCTGCGGGGCGAAGTGCGGTTTGATTTGGGTTTCCGCGCGCTGTATGCGGCGGACTCATCGAATTACCGGCAACTGCCGGTGGGGGTGATTTTGCCGCGGGATGCGGCGGATGTGGAGGCGGCGCTGGCGGAGTGCCGCGCGGCGGGAGCGGCGGTGCTGGCGCGCGGGGCGGGGACGAGCCTGGCGGGGCAGTGCGCGAATGTGGCGGTGGTGTTTGATTACTCGCGGTATATGCATGGGCTGACCCGGATTGATGCGGCGGCGAAGCTGGCGGTGGTGGAGCCGGGGATTGTGCTGGACACGCTGCGGGCGGCGGCGGAGAAGCACCACCTGACGTATGCGCCGGACCCGGCAACGCATAACCGCTGCACGCTGGGCGGGATGATTGGCAACAACAGTTGCGGCGTGCATGGGCTGATGGGCGGCAAGGTCGTGGACAATGTTGAGCGGCTGGACCTGATTCTGTATGACGGGACGCGGATGACGGTGGGGTGGACCAGCGAGGAGGAACTGGAGGCGCTGATTGAGCGGGGCGGCCGGGTGGGCGCGCTGTATGCGGGGATGAAGGGGCTGCGGGAGCGCTACGGGGATTTGATTCGGGAGAGGTTTCCGCGGATACCGAGGCGAGTTTCCGGCTACAACCTGGACGAGCTGCTGCCGGAGAACGGGTTTAATGTGGCGCGGGCGCTGGTGGGCTCGGAAGGGACGTGCGCGACGCTGGTTTCGGCGACGCTGAATTTGACGAACAGTCCGCCGTACCGGGTGTTGACAGCGCTGGGATTTGCGGACGCGTTTGTGACGGCGGATGCGGTGCCGCGGGCGCTGGAGCACGGACCGATTGGCCTCGAAGGCTTTGACGGGATGCTGGTGGATTTTATGCGGCGCAAGGGGCTGGCCGCCGGGGATCTGCCGATGCTGCCGGAGGGCAATGGGTTTTTGCTTGTGGAGATGGGCGCGTGGACGGCGGAGGAGGCGCTGGCCAAGGCGGAGGAGCTGGCGCGGGCTGCGCAGGGGTGGCCGGAGCGGCCGACGGCGCGCATCTATAACGCGGAGCAGGCGGAGCGGGTTTGGCACGTGCGCGAGTCGGCGCTGGGGGCGACGGTTTTTGTGCCGGGCGAGCCGGAGGGCTGGGAGGGGTGGGACGATGCGGCGGTTCCACCGGAGATGCTGGGGGCTTATCTGCGCAAGCTTTCGGCGCTGATGAAGGAGTATGGGTATCGCAGCCCGCTCTATGGGCACTACGGGCAGGGGTGCGTGCATATGCGCATCAACTTCGATTTCCGCAGCGAGGAGGGACTGAGGAAGTTCCGCGAGTTTATTGGCAGGGCGGCGGACCTGGTGTTGAGCTTTGGCGGGTCGTTGAGCGGGGAGCACGGGGATGGGCAGTCGCGGGCGGCGCTGCTGCCGAAGATGTTTGGGCCGGAGCTGATGGGGGCGTTCAGGGAGTTCAAGGCGTTGTGGGACCCGGAGAACCGGATGAATCCGGGGAAGCTGGTGGATGCGGTGCGGGTGTATGACCCGGTGGAGAATCTGCGGCACCACCTGCGGTGGGGCCAACAGCCTTCGGCGGGTCCGCGCCAGAAAGAAGGCGTGGAGTCAGGATTTGTGCCTGAAGTGCGCGCCTCAGAATCGAGCCTTGAAACGCATTTTGTGTTTGCGGCGGACCAGGGATCGCTGGAGCGGGCGACGGAGCGGTGCGTGGGGGTGGGCGCCTGCCGCAAGACCGAGGGCGGGGTGATGTGTCCGAGTTACAGGGCGACGGGCGAGGAGCAGCACTCGACGCGGGGGCGGGCGCGGCTGTTGTGGGAGATGCTGGCCGGGGCGCTGCGGGATGAGGGCTTCCAGAGCGAGGCCGTGCATGAGGCGATGGATTTGTGTTTAAGCTGCAAGGCCTGCAAGACGGAATGCCCGGTGCAGGTGGATATGACGGCGTACAAATCGGAATACCTGGCGCAGCGATACAAGGGAAGGCTGCATCCGCTGCATCATTATGTTTTTGGGTTCGCGGATCAGTGGGCGCGGTTGGGATCGCTTGTGCCGTGGTTGACGAACGCGGTGCTCGGGGGCAAGCTGACGAGCCCGGTGATCAAGGCGATTGTGGGCGTGGCGCAGCAGCGGAAGATGCCGATGCTGGCGGGGAAGAGCTTTGTGAGGCAGAGGGCGGTGTGGGCTGAGACGGCGAACGTGCCGCGGACTAAGCCGCAGCAAGATGCGTCAGGGCCCGAAGGGCAGTTGGCCCCACCGCAGGTGGCGCAGGTGGTGGTGCTGTGGGCGGATACGTGGAATAACTACTATCATCCGCAGACGCTGGTGGCGGCGGAGAAAGTGCTGACGGAGGCGGGGTTCCGGGTGCAGGTGCCGCGGGGGCACATCTGCTGCGGAAGGCCGCTGTATGACTTTGGGCTGCTGGGGGCGGCGCGGGTTTATCTGGCGAAGGTGCTGGACCGGGTGGGGCCGCAGATTGAGGCGGGGTTGCCGTTCATCTTTCTGGAGCCGAGCTGCGCCAGCGTGTTCAAGGATGAGCTGCTGGAGCTGTTTCCGGAGGACGAGCGGGCGCGGAAGCTGAGCAAGCTGGTTTGGCTGCTGGCGGACTGGCTGGCGGCGAAGGCGCCGGAGTTTGGGGCTGGGAGGCTTCAAGGGGCGCATGTTCTGGTGCATGGGCACTGTCATCACAAGGCGGTGTTTGGCGGGCCGGGGAGCGAGATTGCGCTGCTGCGGCAGGCGGGGGCGACGGTGGAGGCGATCAAGGCCGGCTGTTGCGGGATGGCGGGTCCGTTCGGGTTTGAGGCGGACAAGTTTGAGGTTTCGCAGGCGATTGCGCGGGATGGGTTGCTGCCGGCGGTGGACGCGGCGGGGCCGCTGACGGTGGTGGTGGCCGACGGGTTCAGTTGCCGGGAGCAGATCAGCCAGTTGGGGCACAGGGAGGCGCTGCATTTTGCGGAGGTGCTGGGGCGGAGTTGCGGGTGCGGGGGCGGGGCCGGCCATTGAGGCACAATAACTGGAAGGTGGACGGGGCAGCTTGTATAAGATCGAACACGCGGGCGGGAAAAATTGGCGTATTCTCTTGAAAAGAACGGCTTCTGGAGCCGGCGGTGCAACCGAGCGGGCGGGGATTGCGTCCAAAGCGGTGAGGCGGCCGGCAAAGGGGAGTGAATTTGCGGCGTAGTGGTTAATTTGATACGCTCAGGCATTCTTCCGAGCTGAGCGAAAGGAGTGTTTCGTCATGGCAGAGGAAAACAAGATACAAGGCCTGGCATGGTTCCTGGCTGGATTGGGCGTGGGCGCGGTTGTGGGTATTCTTTACGCTCCCAAGAGCGGGCGGCAGACCCGTGAAGATTTGGCGAGCGGAGCGCGCGAGGGTACGGAGTATCTGCGCGCGCGCACGCGGGCGGCAGCCGAAGAAGTGAGCGCCCTTGTGGACAAGAGCAAGGAGCAGGTGGGCGAGTATGTGGACCGCGGCCGCGAGGCGGTGGATCGCGGGCGGGCGCAGTGGGAAGAGTTTGTGGAGCGGGGCAAGAGCCTGGTGAACGAGCAGACCGGGCGCGTGACCGCGGCCGTGGACGCAGGGCGGCAGGCCTACAAGACCACCTCCGGCTCGAACAATACGGGGGAGCGTTGAGCGAGGGCATTTCCGGGCCAGGTAGAGCGGTTCTCCAATTTTCGTGGAGTGTTAAGTTTTGCGAAAGGCGGCTTTTTTTAAGAAAAAGCCACTCGGCAGCGTTGCTTTCCCTCTACAGCAATTGGAGAACCGCTATGGCCGGCCTGGAGTTGCCTGGGTTCGACGAATCGTTCCGGGGGCCGGTGCGCGTGGCCGGCACGCTGCCTCCGGACCCAACCCTTCCGCGTGCCACGGGGAGGCGTTGTGAACAGGTTCCGGCGAGTTTGCGGGAGGCCTGCGCGAGATGATTCCGATGCCTAATTTGGACAACAACACAATTCTTCTGGCCATTGTCGGTGTAACGGCGGTGGCCATCGTATTCCAGACCATCATTCTGTTTGCCGTGTTTATCGCGGTGCGCAAGGCTGCGCGCGGCGTGAAAGAGGAGGCAGAGGATCTGCGCTCCGCGATGATGCCGATCATCTATAACTCGCGGGATTTGTATGCTCGGGTTGCGCCGAAGATTGAGTCGACGGTGGAGGACCTGGCGGAGATAGCGCACGGGTTGCGGGTGCAGACGGCGGCGGTGGAGAGTTCGGCCACTGAGATCATGGAGAGGCTGCACAGGCAGACGAACCGGCTGGATGTGATGTTCACGACGGTTCTGGATGCCGTTGACCGTGCGGGCGGTTTTGTGGCGGAGACGGTGAGCCGGCCGGTGCGCCAGGTATCCGGGCTGCTGTCGTCGATCCGGGCGATTATTGAGTCGCTGCGTACGCCGGGCGGTGGGGCGCGGGAGCCGCACGAGGCGAGCGACAAGGACATGTTCGTTTAAGCAAACAGAAAACAGAGAGTGAAGCAGCAAAGGCACGCTTCCGATGCGCGCTGGCGGTGTGTTGGGCGATGCGGGCGCGATGGACCTGCGCAGGGGAAGGCGGATGGGGCGCTGCCGGACCTTCTGAGCAGGGTGAAGACGGAGGCATGAGCTGTGGCTGACGAACGAGCATGGAATAAGCTGCGCGGCAAGCTCTTTTTCCGGTTACGCGAGCGCTGGAACACGCTGGTTCTGCGACCGATCCGAGTGGCCTGGTGGGCCGCGCAGGGGATGACGATCGGCCAGGGGACGGGCTTTTCAAGACTGCATGTGACCTGGCCGCACCAGGTGCAGATTGGGCGGGGATGCCGGCTGGAGCACGATATCTACTTTCATTTCGATGACATCTATCAGCCTGGACCGAGCATTCTCATCGGAGACGGGTGCTTTCTGGGATCGAATTGCGAGTTCAATATCACGAACCGGATTGAGATTGGCAAGCACTGCCAGATAGCCCGCGGCAGCCGCTTTGTGGATCACAATCATGGCATGCAATCGGGGAAACTCATTGGCGGTCAGGCACAGACGAGCGCGCCGATCGTGATTGGCGAAGATGTGTGGATTGGCGCCAATGCGGTGATCCTGGAGGGCGTGACGATCGGCTCGGGAGCTGTGGTGGGCGCAGGGGCCGTGGTGACGCGCCCGGTTGCCGCCAATACGGTGGTGGGTGGAGTGCCGGCAAGGTTCATCCGGGAGCGGTCGGGCGGCGAACCGGTTTGACCGGAAGGCAGCGCGGAGAGGTTGCAACACGGCCGGTCTGAGTTCAAGAAAGTGCGAGGTCAAAGCAATGAAAGCAGGATTCTTGTGGGTACTGGCCGTTTATGCCGGCGCATCAGCTGGCTGGGCCGGTGCCCAGGCTACGCCGAAGGTGGCGCTTTTGGCGCTATCCAAGCAGGACCACACGCTGGCGATTGTGGACCCGGCGAGCTTGCAGGTGGTGGCGCGGATTCCGGTTGGCGACGATCCGCACGAGGTGGTTGCCTCGGCCGACGGCAAGACGGCTTATGTTTCGAACTATGGCTTCGGGGCGTTCCATACGCTGACGGTGATCGACCTGGTGGGGCAAAAGCCGGCGGGGGTGATTGACCTGGGCGCGCTGAAGGGGCCGCACGGGCTGGACTTTGAGGCGGGCAAGGTTTGGTTTACGGCCGAGGCGGCCAAGGCGATTGGCAGCTACGATCCGGCGGCGGGCAAGATTGACTGGATTATGGGAACCGGGCAGAACCGGACGCACATGGTGTATGTGTTCCCGGATGCGAAACGGATTTTGACGACAAATGTGAGTTCGGGGACGGTGACGGTACTGGATCACGTGGAAGGGCGGGCGGGGGGACCGCCGCCGGGGATGGGGCCGGGAGGGCCGCCGCCAGGAATGCCGCCGCCGGGGGCTAGTCCGGGACGGCCTCCTCCGGGGCCTACGCCGCCGGGCGGGGATTGGCTGGAGACGGTGATTGCGGTGGGGCGCGGGGCCGAGGGGTTCGATGTGTCGCCGGATGGCAGAGAGGCCTGGGTGGCGAACGCGCAGGACGGGACGGTGTCGATTATTGACCTTGCGGCGAAGCGGGTGACGGAGACGCTGGCGGCGAATGTGCCGGGGGCGAACCGGCTGAAGTTTACGCCGGATGGGAAGCTGACGCTGGTGACGCCGGGGTCGGCGCTGGTGATTCTGGACGCCGCGACACGGAAGGAAGTGAAGCGGCTGGCCAGCGTGCACGGGACGGGCGGGATTCAGATGCAGCCGGATGGGGCGCGGGCTTATGTCGCTTGCGGGCGGGATGGATTTGTGGCCGTGATCGACTTGAAGACGCTGGAACTGGTGGGGAAGATTGCGGTGGGCGGGCCGGATGGGTTGGCTTGGGCGGTGAGGGAGTAGGGAATCTCGTCGGGCAATGGCTGGGCATTCGCTCGAATCGCGCCTAAAGCACATCTCCGAGATCCGGCATTCGTATCAAGGTCGAAGCTTGTAGTCTCCGGTCGCCCCGGATTCCGCTTCCAACACTGACCGGTCGGACCCGCGTTCCGAAGTATTGCTCTGCCATCGAATGATCGCTGAATTCTTCAGGCGACACCCAAAATGGGCCTAATCGACCAATGAGGCCGCAAATCCAGTCTGCCGCCTGAACCGTTTGGTAACGGTGGCTCTCAACCTGAAACGGAGGCTCAATCAGCCGACGCCTTGGGTTCTGTTTGCCGAACATTGCGCGGCTGGCTTCAGTGAGGAGCGACTCGCGCTCCTGGTGCTGATCCATTACGACCAGGAAGTCCGGCTTTTCGGGGTCGTTTTCGCAGAATGCGTTGAGTCTCTTAAGCGTTTCCTTAAGGACCGCCAAATAGAGGCGCAAGGGCTTATGGTCCTTAGTATCTGCCTGCTTGTGGAGCCCAACGTAGATCACGCGCCCACCGCAATCGTTGATCCTGTTCAGGGAGCGATTGGTGAATGCTCTCAGCTCTCGATACTTCCCAATATTCTTGATTGTGTAAAGCGCTGAACCTTTCTTCTCCCAGGTAGCGGGATGCCGTCCGTCGCGCTTGATTTCAAAATCGAGAAGTTGGCATTTGCGCTGATAGAACCATGTGGAGAACGAACGGACCTCGTTGGCTGGCAGAATCAGACCTGCCAAACCAAACACGGGGCTCTCTGAAAATCTCTGGGTGTCTCTGGCGACAAAAGGACCGACATGCCCAAACTCATCCAAATAGACGACGTACATGTTGGTCCTTAAAACACGAGAGCCCACGTAGAAACGTGGGCTTCGGAATGGAAGCATTTGGAAGTTACCTTCCACCGCTTTCCAAATTGATGGTGCCAGAAGAGTCGTTTTCTGTCAAGCCGGATTTCTATAAGTTCATTATGCTCAGTGGGATGAGGGTGTCATGCAGTTTCTTCCTGGCGAGCAGGAGCGATCAGATAATCCAGCCGCCGCCGACTACTTCGTCGTTGTCGTAGAAGACGGCGGATTGGCCGGGGGTGACGGCGCGCTGGGGCTCGTCGAAGGTGGCCAGGACTTCGCCGGGTTCGGCTGGCTCGAGGGTGGCCCAGGCGGGGTCGTGGCGGTGGCGGATTTTGATCTGGACGCGCATGGGGGCGGTGAGCGCGGGGATGCTGATCCAGTTGAGGCGGCGGGCGCGGAGGGTGCGGGTGGCGAGCTCTTCGTCGGCGCCCACGGTGACGCGGTGGTTGGCGGGGTCAATGTTGAGCACGTAGAGCGGCGAGGGCGAGCTGACGCCGAGGCCCTTGCGCTGGCCTACGGTGAAGTTGAAGATGCCGTCGTGATGGCCGATCACATGCCCGTCTGAAGCGACGAGATCGCCGGAGGTCTCGGGGACCGGGCGGCCCTGCTCATCGAGATAGGCGGTGAGGAACTGCTTGTAGTCGCCGCCGGGGATGAAGCAGATCTCCTGCGAGTCGGGCTTCTCGGCGAGGGCTAAACCGCTCTGGCGGGCTACTTCGCGGACCTCGGGCTTGGTGATGTGGCCGAGGGGGAAGAGGGTGTGGGCGAGCTGCTCCTGGGTGAGGCCGAAGAGGAAGTAGGTCTGGTCTTTGGCGCGGTCGGCGGGGCGCTTGAGAATCCAGCGGCCGCGGCCCCCATCGCGAGTTGCGTCGTATTCGTTGATGGCATAGTGGCCGGTGGCGATGCTTGTGGCGCCGATGGAGCGGGCGGTCTGGAGAAGCTGGTCGAACTTGAGGTGGTTGTTGCAGAGCGAGCAGGGGATGGGCGTGCGGCCGGCGAGGTACTCGTTGACGAAGGGCTGGACGACATCGCGCTCGAAGCGGGCCTGCTGGTTGACGACATAGTAGGGGATGCCGAGGTGCTCGGCTACACGGCGGGCGTCATAGACATCATCCAAAGAGCAGCAACGGCCGGCTTTGGGCGCGTCTGGGATTCCGTTCTTGCCGGCGAGGCGGGACTGGTCCCAGAGCTGAAGCGTGAGGCCGACGATGGGGTTGCCGGATTGGGCGAGCATGGCCGCGACCGTGGAGGAGTCAACTCCTCCGGACATGGCTACGGCGATGGTTGTTTGCTCGGTCATGGGTCTCTTCGAAAGCGTTGCTAGTGGAGTTAGCGGGGTTGGCGGGTTGGCTTCAGCCTAGCGTTCCGGCTACTTCAGGGGAAAGGGCGCGGAGGTGTTCGACGGCCTGGGGGACGACGTTCAGTACATAGTCTACGTCGGCTTGGGTGGCGGTGCGGAGCAGGCTGAAGCGGATGCTGGCGCGGGCGCGGGTTTTGTTGAGGCCCATGGCCATGAGGACGTGGCTGGGCTCGGTTGCGCCGGAGTGGCAGGCTGAGCCGCCGGAGACGGCTACGCCTTTCAGGTCGAGGGCGATGACGAGGGCTTCGCCCTCGAGCTGATCGAACCAGATGTTGGTGGTGTTGGCGACGCGAGGGACGGGGGCGCGGTTCATTTCATGAACAGGATGGTTGGGGTCTGTGGTGTCCCCGGTCCCCAAATGCGAGGGACCGGGGGCACCCGGCATTTGTGGTGGATTTGCACCGTTCAGTCCGGTGCCGGGGATTGCAAGGATACCGGCTTCGAGGCGGTCGCGGAGTTGGGCCAGACGGGCGATGGTGCCGTCTTCGAGGGATTGGGTGGCCAGTTCGATGGCCTTGGCGAGGCCGACGATGCCGGGGACGTTTTCGGTGCCGGCGCGGCGGCGGCGCTCGTGGCTGCCGCCGACGAGCAGCGGTTCCAGAGGGGTTCCGCGGCGGACGAAGATTGCGCCGACGCCCTTGGGGCCGTGGACCTTGTGGGCGCTGATGGAACAGAGGTGACAGCCGAAGCGGCGGACATCGAAAGGGACCTTGCCTGCGCCCTGGACGGCGTCAATATGGAAGAACGCGCCGGCGGTGCGGGCGATCTCTGCAATTTCTTCGACGGGTTGAAGGACGCCGGTTTCATTGTTGGCGAGCATGACGCTGATGAGGCGGGTGTTGGGTTGAAGGGCGCGGCGGAGGTCTTCGGGGTGGAAAAGGCCGGTGGGCTGGGGAGCGATGTAGGTGACTTCGACGCCATGGGTGGCAAGGCGCTCGGCGGCCTGCAGGACGGCGGAGTGCTCGATGGCGGTGGTGATGAGGTGGTCGCCGGGGCGGAGGAGGCCGAAGAGTGCGGTGTTGTCGCCCTCGGTGCCGCCGGAGTTGAAGACGACCTCGGCGGGGTGGCAGTTGAAGAAGTCGGCGAGGGTTTCGCGGGCACGGTTGACGGCGGCGTGTGCCTGCTGGCCGTGGAGATGGATGGAGGAGGCGTTGCCGAAGTGCTCCATCCAGTAGGGGCGCATGGCGTCGAACACCTCGGGAAGGAGCGGGGTGGTGGCGTTTGCGTCCATGTAGACACGGTGCATGGGGAGGTGTCACCTACCTCTCGATTGTACCGGGAAGCGGGTTTCTGGGCGGCTGAGGCGGGCTGAAGGCAGGATTGACGGGGGCGAGGTGTCGGAAAGCAGCGTTGGTCTGGTAGATTTTCTTCGGGCGGCTGAGGCCGTCCATGGAGGTTTTTGATGCGAATGATTACGAGAATTGCGAACTGTCTGGCTGGTTGTTGTCTGCTGGCTTTGGCATCCACGGTTGTATTTGCGCAGGCTGCTGCGCCGGGCAAGCCGGCTGTGGGGTCGCTGGTTGCGCCGGCGCAGGTGTTTGGAAAGATGCTCAGTGGGGTAGAGGGTGAGTTTGTTTCGGCGGCCGAGGCGATGCCGGATGACAAGTACGACTTTGCTCCCACTCAGGGCGAGTTCAAGGGCGTGCGGTCGTTTGGCGAGCAGGTGAAGCATGTGGCGGAGGCGAATTATCACATTTTTCACGATGCGAGCAAGCCGATGGCGGACCACAGCGCCGAGTTTGCCAAGCTGAAGACGAAGGCGGAGATTGTGAAGGCGCTGAAGGAGTCGTTTGCGGTGGCGCATGCTTATGTGGATGGCATCACGGCGGAGAATGCGTTTGTGATGACCGGCAACGGCACCCGCGCGGGCATGGCCGCGATGGGGATTGAGCACTGCATGGACCACTATGGGCAGATGGTGGAGTATCTGCGCATGAACGGGATTGTTCCGCCGGCGAGCCGCTGAGGAGGCAAGCCCGGGGCCGGCGCGGGCGGGAAGCCCTGCGCCGGCCGGGGGCTTGCCGATGCGGACGCCGTGTGTGCCAGCCGCGGGGCTCCTCTCGTCGATCAGGGCACGGCCGAGGGGGGGCCGCTTCAATGGCGGGATGCGAGGTTGGCTGGGTTGCCGGCACAGGGGAGCAGGTGAAGATTGACGACCGGGGAGCTGAGTGTCTCATTCCAGTACAGGATGAAATTAGAGCCGATACATCCAGCACCGCCTGTTGCCAGGATCAAATCGCGCAAGCGCTCTCACGCTTCAGACTGCGGACGAGGATGGCAACGGTCAGGATGCGAAGATTCAATCCTCAGCGGCACCGGTATCGCGGGTTGAACGACGGCGGGTTGCGGCGGGTTGGAGGCGGCGCCCTGGAGGGCAGGCAGCCGTTGCCGGAAGAGGCGCGGCGGCAGTCTTTGAGCGCGGGTTTTGTTCATTGGATGAAAGAGATTGCTTGCATGGCGGGATGCGGTGATGAGTGCCAGGTAACGTCTTTGGTCTAAGCTCTTTCGCGGCAGGAGAGCGCACTTTGGTAATAGCGTGACTGCGGCTGCAATGCAAGTGCTGAGTTGAGTGCCCGCACGCGGGCTGATACACTGGTTAAGTTGAGGCTTTCAGAACCGGCCAGGAAGCGAATCTCGGCGAGAAGAAACAGTGCACATTTCCGCAGAGATGCCTGACCGAAGCGAGAGTCGTTTTTGAGCCGGGGAAGACTGTGTTGAGATGCCCCATCCAAGTGAGGACGGCGAAGCCTTGCACAAAAGCGAAGTCTTGCGAGGCGGAACAGAAGGAATCGCACTGGCGGCGAGCTTGCCCGACCCGCAGACGCGCGTGAACTGGTATGCGGTGTACACGACGTCGCGGCACGAGAAGCGAGTGGCCGAGCACTTCAGCCACCGGCAGATTGACCACTACTTACCTGTTTACCGGACAGAGCGCAAGTGGAAAGACGGCTCTAGGGTAACGCTGCACCTTCCTCTTTTTCCGGGTTACATTTTTGTCCACATTCGAAGGACCGAGCGGGTGCGGGTATTGAGCGTTCCGGGCGCGCTGGCGATTGTGGGCGGAACGGGCGGCGAGCCTGCTCCGCTGCCGGATGCGGCAATCGAGGCGCTGCGCCGCGGGCTTGACGTACGCCAGGCCGAGCCCCACCCCTTGCTCACCGTGGGGCAGCGCGCGCGCATCCGCTCCGGGGCGTTCGAGGGGATGGAGGGCGTGGTGATCAAGAAGAAGAACAGCTTTCGCGTGGTGCTTACCTTGGAACAGATCATGCAAAGCATCGCCGTGGAAGTGGACGAAGGCGATCTTGAGCCTGTCTCCGAGGCGATTGCAGTTTCGAGCCGAACGCAAGTTCTGTAGCCGGGTCTTGCGAGGGTGCGGAGAAAGGCCTGAATTCAGGTCAAACCGGCAGAGCAGAGGCCCGCAGGGGCTAAGATCTTATCCGTAAATAGTGATTCTATAGATTCCTGCGGATGAATCTGTTGAGCGCGTTGAGCAGTGGTGGGCGATGATGAATTCAATATGGCCCAAATCAGGTCGTGGACGGTTTCGGATAATTTGTGGAGCAAGGTTGAGCCGCTGATCCCGGCACGCAAGCGGGAACCAGGGCGGAAGTACCAGCGCAAG
>Ga0302320_10013328_pt1 | contig 17195 bp, 9 predicted proteins | sample Bog_T0_3_FD_202130 | JGI IMG/M metagenome (GOLD analysis project Ga0302320, IMG submission 202130) | Peat permafrost microbial communities from Stordalen Mire near Abisko, Sweden - Bog_T0_3 | ecosystem: Environmental > Terrestrial > Soil > Wetlands > Peat | place: Sweden: Abisko, Stordalen Mire... | reverse complement strand
TCCGTATCACCGCCCCCATCATGAACGAAGCAGGTTGCGGCACGGGTTCTGACGTTTTCTGAGTCAACAACAAACGAGCATCCTCAACAATCTCCGAAGAAAACACCTGCACTTTACGATGCCCGGCAGTTCTCATCGCTTTTCCTCCTCATAATCGTACTTTATCAATGTACACTAGATAATACATCAGTCGAAGTCGATAGAGACGTTATATTGTATATTTGTGTTGAGCAGATATGGAGGCGGAAATCTGGTTTGGAACGAAAAGACGGGTGGTTAAAGGGTGAAATGCCGGAAAGCTAAACGGTGAATGGCAAGGTAGGCGCTGTCCGGACAAAACCCCTGCGGGGTTTCGCCCAGCCACCACCATTTCTCCAATCCGCCTTCGGCTACTCGGAGAAATGGTTGCGCATCTTGCTCAGGGTTACGCCCCGAGACCCCACAGAATCGGAGAGGACAATGACAAATCCCACACGAACAAAGGGCACCAATTCACGAATCGAAATCCGCATCACGGAGGAGGAGAAAGCCATCCTCAGAGACCAGGCCAACAGTGCGAGCCTGACGATGAGCGAGTACCTCCGGCGGAGTGTACTGGGCAAGCGAATCATTTCCACGATGGACCAGAAGGCCGCAGGAGAACTTGCAAGACTCGGTGGACTCCAGAAGCATCTGCTCACGCAGATCAAAGGTCTCCCAGGTGAAGAAGAGCTTCGCAGGGGACTGAATTCCACACTGCTGGCTGTTCAAAACGCAATGAGAGCGCTCAAGACGGACACGGTGAAGTGAAGATGATTGCCAAAGTGCAGCCAGCGAGAAAGCACTCCAGCAGCTTCAAACGGCTTCAGGAATACCTTACGCGGGAGCGTGATGCCGACACCGGAGAACTTCTGTTGCGAGGAGATGTTGTCATGTCGAAGAATCTTCTCGGCTTCGACACAGCAGCGATGGAGATGCAAGGGGTTGCATCTCTCAATTATCGTTGCAAAGATGCTGTTTGCCATTATGAACTGGCATGGCCTCCCGGTGAGTGTCCGACTCGACCGCAATGGGTTGATTGCGCGCTGCACACGATGAAGGCGCTCGGATATGAAGGCCATCAATTCATGATCGTTGCGCACGACGACAAGAAGCATTTTCACATCCACATCATGCTCAACAAGATTCACATGGAGACGCTCAAAGCGCATACGCCGTATCGCGATTGGTTCACTCTCGATGCCGCAGTGCGCTTCCTTGAAGCGAAACATGGCTGGACACACACGCCAGGTCCGATGCGATGGGATGAGGAATCAAAAAAGGCTATACTGCAATCGAAATCCGAGCGCGGGGCGCTTCGATCTGCCCAGCAACATCCGAGTGGAGCCGCTGCACAATTTGAACATTACCAGGATCAGGAATCATTCCAAACCTATGTGCGACGAGAGATTGCTCCGCGCGTGGGCACACTGCTTGCCCGACAGAATGTCACATGGGATGACCTGCATCGCCTTCTCTCGAAGGCGCATCTCAAACTTGAGAAAGGTGAGTCGGGCGGATATACGGTCCTTGCCATCGACCACAACATCCGGGTAAAGGCGTCCGACGTGTTCCGCAACAACTTTGCAGGAAAGATGAACCGTCAGACCACAGAGGCGGCACTTGGTCCGTGGACACCGGCCTCAACATCCGGCTATAAAGCCGATCAACATGTCGGACAACATAGCGTTCAACATAGTGCTCGTAATAGCGCACTGAGGGAAGAACGGAAAGCGCAACGACACGCCGAACGCAGTTCTCTGATGGCCGATTACAACCAGTACCGGAACCAGCAACGGGCCGTGTGCAAGGGCCTCACAGCAGACGGCAGAGAGGCGCGTCAACATCTCATGGTGTCGCTCAGGCAGAAGAAGAAGGAAATTCGCGCGTTGGCTGTGCCGTGGCTGGACAAGAAAATCTTACTCTCCCAGGCAGTGGCCCAATCCGTTCTCGAAGTACGCGCCCTGAAGCTGGCCGTTCAACAGCGGCGGCAAGAAGCATTTCCAAAAAACCTGCGCACATGGGTTGCCGAACGCGCCACCGAGGGCGACGCGCGGGCAGCGGCACAATTGCGTGGCTGGCGTTATGCAGACCAACGCAATCAGCGGCAGCTCGATGCACGGCTGGAAGCAAACGGGCTGCACATTGGCCCTCCGCCCGATCCTGATGGCAGCACCGACTGGGCCGACCTCGCGCAGCAGCGGATTGCAAGCCAACAGAAGGAGCAAGTGCTTGCCAATCAGATCGCCGCGACCCGCATTTGGAAAATTGACCGCAAGACTGGCGATGTTTCGTACACGTTGAACGGGCAGGTTTCCGTCTTTGACCGTGGGCGCGTCGTCACCGTGCTCAACCAGGATAAAGCCGCCGTCCTCTTCGGATTGGAGATGGCCATCCAGAAATTCGGACCGCGCATTGCGTGTGATGGCAGCGTGGAGTGGAAGCGGATGGTCACGAAGGTGGCGGCGCAACAAGGCATCTCTGTCCAATTCACGGACCCGGAGATGCAATACGCCCTGCGTCTTCTTCAACGTTTGGCGAATCCCCGCCAACGCCAGCAGGAAAGAGGCGGCAGGTAGCCCGTGATCGCGAATATGCGGCCGCCTCCTGCCAAATGCCCCGTAGACTATGCGGGAGTCGTCTGTGTTTGATTCTTCAGCTTATGAACGAAGGCGAAGTAGGCCACCATCACGCGAAATGCCTTGGACCGATTCACACCGCCAAGAACCACTCCGCCAACTCTTTCCAGTTCATCGGCAATCTCGTGAGTCAATGGAAATACGAATGCGGTGTCGATGCTCTGAAATGGAATGTTCAGCCACGGGCCGTTATAGAACGCAACAAGCTGTGCCTGCGCGGCCTTGGTTTTGAAATTCATGATGATGTGTTCCGCGAGGGCGTTCTTTCTCCTGATTTTCAGCACGGCAAAAAGCTGGCTGAAATGGCTTTTGGTGAATTTGGAATCGACGGTGAGCCGGAGTTGAGTACGCGTCTCCACGGGAGAAACGATTTTGCGCTTCGGTCGGGCAGTGGCTTTCTTTGCGGCAGGCATATGGTTTCCTTGTCGATACGTATCTTACAGCATTAGTATATGAGCGTGGAAGACCGCACTGCAAACGATTGTTGCAAAAAGAGTTCACGCGAATGATGCGCCAGGAGAGTAGTGGGTTCATTGCATGGAAGTGAGGGAAGCCGAATGACCGCAACAAGTCTAACCGTGAAGGGGATGGAGAAAAGAAATCTGGCCGGGAGAGAGTAGCGCGTTAATTGTAAGCTGCGAGCATGTTCACGTGTCAGTCGATCATTGGCGCGCTGGCCTGCGCGCCTGGGATGTGGTCGAACGCCGCAATGATGAATGGGTAGGTGTCAGTCGATCATTGGCGCGCTGGGCTGCGCGCCGTGAAGCGCGCGCAACTGAGCAGGCGTGCAATGCCAGTGTCAGTCGATCATTGGCGCGCTGGGCTGCGCGCCATGGATGCGTTGCTCGATAACGGCGAAATCTCCATCGTGTCAGTCGATCATTGGCGCGCTGGGCTGCGCGCCGGCCTATCGGACGCGCCTGGGAAACCTTACAGCCAGTGTCAGTCGATCATTGGCGCGCTGGGCTGCGCGCCTCACGCCGCACAAGGGTGACATGAAGCTATTCTGGTGTCAGTCGATCATTGGCGCGCTGGGCTGCGCGCCGTCAACGTGGTGGTTGGATTCGCCCCGCTTCCCAGTGTCAGTCGATCATTGGCGCGCTGGGCTGCGCGCCCTCCAGCGCCCACACCCAAGGGTTCTTATCCCAGCGTGTCAGTCGATCATTGGCGCGCTGGGCTGCGCGCCATCAGGACGGCCCACACGTTTACACCAATCCCGTTGTGTCAGTCGATCATTGGCGCGCTGGGCTGCGCGCCGTTGGTAATGCGCTCCCGCCAGTGAAGTTTCCAAAGTGTCAGTCGATCATTGGCGCGCTGGGCTGCGCGCCAATACTTACACTTATCTTCGGCGCTCCTCAGCATAGTGTCAGTCGATCATTGGCGCGCTGGGCTGCGCGCCAACCCTTACACCTTGAACCTGAGCAACGTACAGGGTGTCAGTCGATCATTGGCGCGCTGGGCTGCGCGCCGTCGCTTCCTCTTCTTGCGGTCATTGGTTGCAATCGTGTCAGTCGATCATTGGCGCGCTGGGCTGCGCGCCGGACACCCAGCGTTCGGCAGTGAACGACATGATCGGTGTCAGTCGATCATTGGCGCGCTGGGCTGCGCGCCTGTCGCTGCTCAGTAGGGCTGCCATTGCCATCATCGGTGTCAGTCGATCATTGGCGCGCTGGGCTGCGCGCCGGCGCTCGTGAGAACCAGGTGTACAACAACAACACGTGTCAGTCGATCATTGGCGCGCTGGGCTGCGCGCCGGGTGGAGTGCTGACCATAACGGGAACCAACACATAGTGTCAGTCGATCATTGGCGCGCTGGGCTGCGCGCCGGCCGGCTGGTACGCGGAATTTCAAGGCTGGTAGGGTGTCAGTCGATCATTGGCGCGCTGGGCTGCGCGCCAGGAGCTGCAGGCGCAGAAAGATTTGCTGGCCAAGTGTCAGTCGATCATTGGCGCGCTGGGCTGCGCGCCGCTGGTATTCCCTATCGCATCACACCTACGACGAAGTGTCAGTCGATCATTGGCGCGCTGGGCTGCGCGCCGGTAAAGTGCTCCGTCAGTTGCATCATCTCTCCTGTGTCAGTCGATCATTGGCGCGCTGGGCTGCGCGCCACCTGCTTTGCGGCTTCCACGAGAACCCCAACTCGTGTCAGTCGATCATTGGCGCGCTGGGCTGCGCGCCGCACGCAATCGTTAACCAGCATCGACGCTTCCATCGCGTGTCAGTCGATCATTGGCGCGCTGGGCTGCGCGCCAGCCGGAACCGAAGAATAGGGGAGATTCCCTTTCGAGTGTCAGTCGATCATTGGCGCGCTGGGCTGCGCGCCCAAGCCGAGCCAGGTGAAGCGTGAGCCGGTTGCGGTGTGTCAGTCGATCATTGGCGCGCTGGGCTGCGCGCCGAAGTTGTCAACGTCTCCCCTCTCCCCAACGCCTAGTGTCAGTCGATCATTGGCGCGCTGGGCTGCGCGCCCGACGGTTCTGGGGGATATTGTCGAGCATTATGCGTGTCAGTCGATCATTGGCGCGCTGGGCTGCGCGCCGCAGTTCGATCCTGCCCTCCGCCACCAATTTGGCGTGTCAGTCGATCATTGGCGCGCTGGGCTGCGCGCCGGGTAAAGTAGTGAAGGAGTAAAATAAAGTGTAGATGTGTCAGTCGATCATTGGCGCGCTGGGCTGCGCGCCTACGAGTGAGGGCTGCGCATCCATGGCCATTGCCGTGTCAGTCGATCATTGGCGCGCTGGGCTGCGCGCCCGACGCGCAGGAATCAAGGATTCATCTTGAGCGCCGTGTCAGTCGATCATTGGCGCGCTGGGCTGCGCGCCGTACCGTTCTGACCTGACCGAGAATCGCGCACAGAGTGTCAGTCGATCATTGGCGCGCTGGGCTGCGCGCCGCCGCGCTCTCAGGTACATTCGTGCGGCTTTCTGGGTGTCAGTCGATCATTGGCGCGCTGGGCTGCGCGCCAGCCGTTTGTGTGGCACGTCTCGGTCGGCTGGACCGTGTCAGTCGATCATTGGCGCGCTGGGCTGCGCGCCTGGCGGATCAAGTTTTGAATCGGCGTTGAATATCGGTGTCAGTCGATCATTGGCGCGCTGGGCTGCGCGCCAGCATCCCTGCGTTGCTACCTCCCTTCTCTACTAAAGTGTCAGTCGATCATTGGCGCGCTGGGCTGCGCGCCGTTGAAGCAGATCAAGGATGAGGCAGCATGACAACGTGTCAGTCGATCATTGGCGCGCTGGGCTGCGCGCCTACAGGTAGGCCGCGCATGAATCAGGCGATATTAAGTGTCAGTCGATCATTGGCGCGCTGGGCTGCGCGCCAGCCGCGCTCGCAAGGCCTTATTTCACCGCTAGTTGCGCTTGCTTTTGCGAGCGCAACTCCAAGTGTGTATTCAACAGGCTCACGGACTGTCATAAAAGATCTTCCAAATCCTTCAGGAGGAAAGAGTTAGGTGGACGCGAGTGCTCCCTGGGGCCTGCTACACCACCATCGCGCTCGCGCGTAGCGCGCCAAAATGTCAAGGTGAAATTACACCACACCTTGGTGTGATCGACTCCACGATGCTAAACCCAACGAAGGGGAAGACACATATCGTGGCAGGAATGCGCCCTATAGGCGCGAGTTCATTTTCAGCCAGTCGTCGGCTAAAGTCAAGCTATACTATCAGATGTGAACCTGACATGGTTCACCAGCGGCGAAGCCTTTGGGACGCGCAATCTCATATTTCACGTAAACCGTAACTTTTTCTCAAATTCGCGATTACCCGGCTCTGGACCTTGTTCCAGTACTCGGCATAATCTTGCCACTCCGAGTTACTGGGCACATCCCGGCGAATGGGCGCGCCAGATGGATCACGCCATAGATTTACAATTCGAGAGCCGTCAGTAAGAGCAATCCCTTTTCGCCCGGACCTCTTCTCGTTAATGCTGGAAGAAGATACGGCCACTTTTTCGGCCACGATCCGCAATGGTTTGGATGAATCGACCGCTTTGCAACCGTTGAACTTCTTCTCAACGGGGCAAATAGTGGTTGCATCGCAGGGGATATACCACCAGCGTCCTTCCCAATCGGGGTCAAAGATCGCACGTAACCCAATGTTCGCGGCAGCATTCAGATCTGCTTGCAGGCCCGGCGGTGCTTTCCTGTTTGCATTGCTCCCACCATCTTGACCGCAGGCCGACACAAAAATCTCTCCGCCTTTGACCGGGATACGAAAGACATCTCTGTCGTTTGCCTCACTCCGAATCCTTTCATCAATTGACAACAGATAGCGTTCACGCGCGTCCCCTTTCTTTCCATCTTTCTGATTCTTTTCGGCGGCCTCAACCTGCTTACGCCAAAAGCGAGACGAATTAAATTCGGGTACAGCTACGTCATTGCAGCGCAAACCTGGCGCGCCTGTGCGCGAGTCCTGGCGTGAAGTGTAGGCTGGCGGGACTTCACGCAAATACAACCCATTCAACTGGCACGCTTCGCCGAGATATTTCTTAACTTTGCTTGAGGACCAACTCATCAGTTGGCGATTCTCGCGGCGAGTCTGCGTTTCATCTGGCCTATAGTGCGTCAGATCCTCAATCACCACTGCATGGCACGGCGCAAAGCGAGGATCGTTGCTTCTTTCAGTTGGGCGTTTCCGTCTTCCATTTTTTGCATTGACACTTGTTTCGTCGCCAATTCCCAATGCTGCTTCAGCGATACGGCTGGCTAACTGCTTTACGCGGTTTTCGCGCATTCTCTCCATGGCATCAAGCACCCGCTGGCCAAAACTCGTCAGGCTGCTGTCACCGCGTTCGGGTATGTTGCGCCGCAAATCGTCAGGGTGTGGGCGCATCCAATACGCCTTTTGCACTTGGTAGAGCGATTTGAAGCTGGCAATACGAATCAGCGAAAGACCGCCAACGTCGCGAATACTCTTTCGGAACTGCGGATCACGATTGATGCCGCGAGGCAGAAGCCAGCGCCGCATCCAGCGCAGCCGCATTCGCCACGCCGCATCCTCAATCTGCCACCGTGTGCTCCACAATACATTTAACTGCCTGCACAGGGAATCGTTCTCGGCGATCTGTTTCGCAACAGGTCTCAGTTTCTCGCGTGTCTCTTCCCGTTGCATCCGGCGTTTCGCTGCGCTCGGAGTGACATCCTGATTGTTAGTTTCTTGCAATATCGTTCCGCCAAGCAATGGCTGAATATGCTTGTTCCACATATCCCTTGCCAGTTCATCGGCCCAACGCTCGCCTGCATATAACTCGTTCCACTCAAGCAATGTTTCAGTAAGCAGACCAATCCTGCTTTCCTGATCCAATAGCTCTTGTATCCCGCCAGGGCGAGTTCTTTTTGTCGCGGTCAGATTGAAGGCAATACGGGCGCGCGCTCCGTGTCGCTGTAAACCCAAACGCAAAGTGCGTAGCGCGTCAGACATCAACTCATCCACAAGATGTTCTCGACCTTTTCTCTTAATCGGACGCACATAGCCCAACTCTGTTTCCAACTGCTCGACTGCGACGACTTCATCGCATGTGGCCTGACGGGCATCGCGATCTTCGCCCTGGAGTTTAATTAAGAACTGGCGGTCGAGACGAGCCCATGAAGCAGGGTGTGGCGATCCATCGGGCAGAGTTTCCGCGCCGATACGTCGATAGATAGTCTTCTTCTCTTTGCCATTGACGAAATGCTTTAGGTGCAAATAGAGCGTACGTTGGCTAGGAGCTTCCATGCCAGCTTCGAGGCAGGCGTTCTGCATCTGCGCTGCGCTCAGCGTCTCCCACACAGCACAAGCAGCGGCATAACGATGCCCAAGGTCAACGGAGAGAATGCGAAGACCCGGAAGGCGGCAAAGGACGAGTTTGGCCAATCCCTCACGACTCTTATTTTCAATGCCGTGCGCCCCATATCGCCAATCGAAACCGTGCTGAGCAGCATACGCGATGAAAGGGCCACGAGATTGAAGTTTTGCTGAGAAGGTCACAAGCCAGCGAATTGTCCGGATTCGCTTGGCGACAAGCTGTCGCTTCTCTTCCACGGATAAATCCGTTCGGTCATGGATGGCAGCAATAGCGTCAAGTTGACGGCGGGGCGCTTGTAAACGACCATTCCAGTCGGCCAGATCAAACAGCCCGGACGGAACCACGGGAGCATTGTCTTTGGCCATAGCCACTGCGCGCCCAAAGCGATCTGCGCGAGAGGCAACCAACGGGTGCTCCGCGCCTGCTTGTCCTATATCGGAACCGAATCGCTTTGACTGCCATAAAAGCGGGGTGTCCTCAATGCGACTGCCGTTCCATAAGCCCATGGTCATCGCATGATGCGATTCTAGCCATAGCACCTCGGCCTCTTGCTGCTTGAACGCGACATTTAGTGTCTTGAGTTTCTTTTCAATGGAGGACCGCTTGGACGGGTCGCTTGCCTTTGAAAGAGCTTGCTCCGCTCTGGTCAGTTCTTCTTTCTTCTTTTCCAGCAGTTGCTGTGCCCGTGCTAGCTTTTCCGGCGCGCGGTGCACCGCATAATCAATACTCCAGCGCGAATTCCCAAAGTCGCAGAAAACGGGATGGAGGAATGCGTCTGGATGCCGATAGGCAGGGACTTTGAATCGTTGCTTCTTTGAGACTGCGTCTGTGCCCGCCACATAATCCATAAGAGGTTGAGCATCTGGCTTGCCGTTTGTCAGCCATACGCACTTTGCGTCGGGAAGAGACAGCGCCTCAAAAAGCTGAATATCTCCGAATTTCTCGATGGTGTCCTGCAATTCTCGCGCAGCTTGAATCCGGGCTGACTCTGCTTCCGAAGGTAGTTCACTGCCCGCGTTTTTCGCTTTAGCAAGCAGGGCGGCCCATTCTGCAACCACTTGTTTCCAGCCGTCTACGGCGCTTCTGCGAATCCTGTACGCGTCGATGGCACCGCTCTCGGAACTGCGTCGAGCGCAATAAGCATCGAGCCATGCGCGAGCATCACTCGGCACACATTGCAGTTTATCTTTTTCGATTTCAAATTTGCTGCGTTCTTCTTCCGCGCGCTTGATCCAGGAGTGCGCCATTGAAACGCGCCGGGCCGCATGATCGAGGATTACAGCATACTGCCAGTGATGTGAGGGGCCATTGCAAGCATTGTGATAAGTGATACCGCTAGCGGCCTCAACATCCTGAAGCACTGCGTTCGCATAGGGACGGCTACCTTTTCCGCCGACTTTTTCTCTCGATTGTTGAGCGTCCTTCTCGCTAGCATCGCGAACTCGATCAATGTCTAGTTGTGAAACACTTTGCATATTATTGATCTGCTGAAGAACATTGCGCGTCGCGCTTTTGTAACCGGGGCCGCTGATAAGTTCTAGTATTCCATTGATGCTCCTGCTGCTTGGTGAAAACCCGTGCAGGGCATCTGCGAGGCTTCCGCACACTGCTGCCCCCGACATCCCCGCTTGAATGTTTTGGCAATGCTTTGCCATTGCATCATAGACTTCATAGAACCGGCAAAAGTCGGCACCAGTGCCAGTTCCGAATCGGCTACTGAGCCATTGGCCAGCTTTCTGCGACAGGTCTTTGGCCTTCTCCTCTGACGGCTCATCCTTCGATTCTTCAGAATCCGCTTCGGAATTTTCGCTCGTGTTAGTCACAGCAGTTTTCATTTTGAGATAGCTATTGTTGTTGCCAAAGAAGGGCTGAAGGAAGTCCCATATGTCTTCGCGGGACAGCGACGCCCCTTTTCTCTCTTTGGCAAGGTCGAATGCCTTGCTACGATTCACCCAAACAGCATCTTCTCGAATCTTCGCACTGAGAGAGTCCCGGCAATCTACGACCCATTGATTTATCTCCTCTTCGCATAAGTGCCGGCAACGTAAAATTTCATGCAGCGCGTCAACTGTCTTCCAGTTCTTCCGTTCTCCGGTTACTGTATCCAAATCATGAGAAACGAGATGACTCTCCGGCGCGCCATGAATGGATTCGACGGAGAGCCACGACAACGCAAGCACAATACGTCGATTCTTAATCTCCTGCTGTGTTGGATTACGGGCTAGCTTCTTCCCTATTCCGGGAATATCTACCTCAGCGAGGGTGTGGCAAAGCCCACCGCGCATCGTCAAGAGCCAATCGCCGAAGGCTTTGGCCCCTTTGTTCACGGCTTCGTGCGTATTCCAAAGCCGATCTCGCCATGTGTTGTCGTGTTTATCCAAACCGCAAAGACGAAGCGTGTAGGCTCGCTGGGTCGTCACGCTTGGTTGTTCTTTACCATTCTCGGTCGCCATTTCCTCTTGCCCTCGAACCGCCATTCCTAAATCACAACTGTGCCGCATTCCTGCTCTGGCAGCGATTGACCAATTATTGTCGTAGCTTCTCTCGACTTACCTTCATCGCCGCCAAGCTCAACAATAAGAGCCTGATCTTCCTTGAGGTGCATTGCTGTCTCAAGATCGGATTGCATACGCACTCGGTCGATGTCGCGTAATACGCAAAAGAAAACCGAATACTGCCATGGTTCGCCGTATCCCTTCATGAGTTTATGCACTCGTCGAAGGCGCTTTGGATCGCAGATGTCATAACAAACCAGGTAACAGCGCCGCATTTGTGGGTCCGCCTAACTAACGGGTAGTAAGAAATGCCAGTGATGGAACTTCGCCGAGCAACCAAGCGGCGATCATGCGCGCGTGCAAAACCAACATACGCCGATAACTGAGCCGATACTTGAAAATGGGGTGCGTAATTTCCGTCTCCATGCGGCGCCCCCACGCGCTGAAGAACGCTCGCCGCCCTGCATCCGTAAACATACACCCAGAAGCCGTGCGTAGAAAATGACCTTCGGTTAGTTCGCCGCGATTGAATGCTGCAACCGCGACGGAATCGCCGATTAGTGGACGGAATGGTTCCATCAGATCGAGTGCAAGGGCGGGGCGTCCAGGGCGAGAAACATGAAATGCGCCGATAGATGGCTCCAGTCGGGCTTGCCGAAGGGCCGCAACACATTCGTGCGTCAGCATTGTATAAGCCATCGATATGCAGGAGTTAATCGGGTCAGGAGGTGGCCTGCGTTGCCGTCCATTCTTATCAAACTCCAGTCCCTCGTGCCCCTTGAACATTCCGGCAAAATGCTCAAAATAGATCGCGGCGGCTTGCCCTTCATGTCCGCGCACTACGTCGAGTGATTCGGCTTGCGACGCCTTGTCGGCTTCTGCCGACAAGGCTGCCGGAACAGACTCCGGGAGGCTTGTGTGATTTCTTTGCAGCAGAGTCCGTTGGTTGACGATCTTGGCAGAAATCACAGCCCGTGCCAATGCAAGTGCGGCCTGCGGATCATCGAATCTGCGCACCTGCGCGCGGCGCACGTCCGCACTCACGGAATCGAGAGGATCAATTATCGCGATTAGTCTGCCCGCTGCGGAAAGAAACGCAACGGGGATCGACTTGTCCGCTAAAACTTGCACTGCCTGAGTGGAAATCTGGACGGAGCCAAGCAATGCGAGGGTCTCCACGTTAGCCAGCGGCACGTCCTTAACGAGTATCCCGTCCTTGTCGGTCACGCGGATCGAGGCTCCCCGTACGCCGATCTTCACGCCCTCCTTCTGCGTAACGAGATGGATGCCCTCGTCGCGGGGCGGCCATATTTGACGTGGCTTTATTTCTTCGAGTCGCTGCTGATTAACTTCATCGGGCAAGCAAATTGGCTGAAGTGAGCAGCGTACGCACCTAGAATCGTTAATCAACGGCATCGGGCGGGTTCCCGCCGCGCATTGCTTCGCTGCTTCCAACGTTGCCAGTGCCTCAGAGCGCAACGCATCGTCAACAGGGACCGTAAGCCGCAACTTTTCCGAAGCGTAGTAGAGGATTGCGTTGGGAACAGTGTAATGCGCTTCCTCCAAGAGGATCGTCTGGAGGCCAACTTGAACACGGTCCGTCGGCCACGGCTCGGGATGCGACAGTGGCGGCTGATCAGCTTCTCCAGGATCATCGGGCGGAGGTGCCATGACCTGACGCTTCGGGCGCCCTTTGCGGTATTCAACGGGAATGGCAACCGTGCCGTTGATTTCTGCAAGATCAAGGGTGGCGGTTAAGCCGAGTGTGTCACTCGTCAGTGCCAGACTGCGAACGATCTTCGGGCGGCTCTGATCGCCGGTATCCTCATCGTCTACGGCTGTAGCTTTGCTGGGCCGGTCCACACGGCGGTGAACATGATTGCCCTCTTCGGTATCAGCACTTGGAAGGAAGGTTCCCTCAACTGCCATGTAGTAGAAAAGCCGTGGGCAGTAAGCATATTCAGCGACATTTCGAGTTGGCCAAAGCATCTCATCGGGCATAGTGATCTGGTCTCCGAGGTGCGACGCATTGAGCAGTAGCATACTCCTTAAAAGGACTCGGGAGCGGATGGTCCCTGCCAGGTTGCGCTTTTCACCTTGACGTAATTCGCGTCCAGTTCCGGCTGGAGCAGGCAGAGGGCGGTTAGCCGCCGTGCCATAGCCTGCACCTCTTCGGCTTCGGCCAGCGTCAGCGGACGTTTCAGGAAGCTGTGCTCCCGGTAGCTGAGCCACTTCTTCATCACCTGATAGCCGCCGATGTACAACTCCCAGACCTTTTCCGGCACATTCGTCCAGGCGCAGAGGTCGTTCAAATACACGTCCACCACCGTGTTGCCCAGGCGCTTCAAGCCCTCATCCTGCGGGATGCCCAATGCGGCCAGCCCTTGCGCCAGATCGGCGAGTTCCTTCGCTGTCCGCTCGCGGCTCGCCAGTTTGCCGCGTCCGGGCATGGTCACGCCCTCTTTTCCGGCGTGTCCCCAGCCTGCCGTGAGTTGCAAATCTTCCGCTGCATTGAGCGGCTTGCCGTCGATGCGGCGCAATCCGGCAACACCGCGCAACTCTGGCCGCAACGCACCCGCAGTGATGCCAGCCACAGGCTTTTCCGTCTCCAACAAATCTGCCACGCGCTGCCCTAACCCGGCTGAAACTTTGAATTGCTCCAGAGAGGAGGTCAGAGGAATGCGCGGCCAATTCTGCCGGATGCCATCGGCATTTTCTTCCAGGTATGCAGGGCTGTAGCCAATGGCGAGTGCGTGCATCCAAAGGGATGCGGCACTCTCCGGGCTGATGCCCAGGCCCACAGATCGCAGATACTCGCTGGCCAACTGAGAAAGATTGCCGTCTGTCTGCTCACTGGCAAACATTGTTGTTGCCGGATGTCGCAAAAGAAACGGGACGGCTACAGCATCTGGAATGATGTAGTGGTCATCCGAAAGACACTTGCTGAAACTGATGGGGAAACCCTCTGGAGATGCCGTACAACGCATCCGCGTCAGCAGGAACGAATTCCCCTCAAAGCACTGCGCCCACAGAGTAGGGCGCGGCTCATTCCAGATTGGCCGCGCATCTGAGTAATAGCACCAGCGGGTATCGAAGGGGCGCACGGCATAGCGCACGATCTGTTCGCTGCGAAACCCAGCGTCCAAGGCCCGCGCCCGTGCCTTGCGCGCATCGAATCGTGCCCAGTCGCCGGTGAGCGTGGACGAGGCCAGCCGGTACGCATCCCAGTCCAGGCTCTTGTCATGGTAGAGGCGCATCCGCTCGACTAACTTTTCGCGGGCTATGTCGATCAACGCGCCGCCGCGCTTTTCCATGAGTCCGTTGCTCGGAGATTCAGCGCATAGCTCTGTGATACTCGGCCATTCGCTGTAAGCGGCGCTCACCTCTTGTGGCCAGAATGAATATCTGTTTTCAGCGGTAGGGAAAGCACTGGCATATTTTGAATCGAATGCTTTCTCGTTCAAGCTGTCGAGAAGCACTCTTCTTCGATCTTCGGCCTTGGCTTCGGTATGGTCATCGCGGAACAGAACTTTGGCCCCGGAAGAATCGCCGCTCTTAACCCAAAGTGTTGTAGCAACGCCTTGCTGAATGCCCGGAGAGAACCCGGCAACAGCAAAGACAGTCTCACTGGTGCGCCCGTCCGGCGCATACTCCGAGATTTTCCGGTTGCCGTGCAGATTCTCAATCCAAACCTTGTTGAAGGCGTTGAAGAGATGTTTCCTCAGCACAACAAACGACGGCTCCCGCACCCATGACATATTCGAGATAAAGCAGACCACGCCGCGATGGCTCTTTTCCGCGATACGCCTTTCAGCAAGCCGGAAGAAACGGATGTAGAGGTCGTCCAGGTTGAATTTCTTGATGCCCCATTCCTTGATGAGTCCCTCTTTATAGGGGTCCACCAGGCCGTCCTCTTCCGTGGGGCTGACTCCGGCAAAGGCGTTGTAGGGCGGATTGCCCAGCACCACCAGAATAGGCTTGTCGCGCTTGACGGCATCGGCCTCCTCGCGCTCATCTTCAAACTCCGTGAAGGGCAGCCGCGCCTTTTGCTTGTCGGGCGGCTCCCAGCCGGTGAGGGCATTGGTCAGGTAGACGCCAGCGCGCTCCCGCTTGCCGTCCTGCTCATCGGTGAGCGGCGCATGGGCGCGCTGCAAGTACATTCCAAGCTGGAGATGAGCGATGACGTAAGGTGCTGGCAGAATCTCGAATCCGAAGACGCGCTCTTTCGCGGCCTGTTTGAGCTGGTGCGGGGTGAGTGCATCTTCGCCGCGTTCTTCCTTGAGCGTCCGGTGAATGCGGTCCAACACCTCCACCAGATACGCGCCTGTGCCACAAGCAGGGTCAAGGACGTAGACGTTGGGGTCCGCAAGGCCAGAAGGCAGGCCAAGTTCCGTGCGAAGAACCGTGTCAACGCGCTCGACCATGTAGCGGACAATCTCGCGTGGGGTGTACCAGACGCCAAGCTGCTTGCGCAGTTCAGGGTCGAATGCCTCAAGGAATGGCTCATAGAAGTATTGGACGGCAGTGTCTTCTTCAAACCGAAGGAAGAATGCGTCGGTGTCCACGCGGTTCAACACTTCGCCGGTCAACGAGAGGAGTTCTTCCAAACCCAGGGAGCGAACGTGCGAGGGCGTGACCAGGCGCTCAAAGAGCGCACGAATCATGGGAACCTGAAGGGACCAGACAGCGGACTTCCACTCGAATTGATCGCCCTTGCGGCGGCCCGGTTCGCGGCTCCAGAGAACCCATGCGGAGAACAGCCCATAGAAGAGCGTTTGCACAAGCGTACTGCGGAAGAAATGCTTACCTCTGTTGTTCTCTTTCTCTGTGGACAAATCGCTTTCAAACTTGAGGCCGAGTGCCTCTTCCAGCGCCTTGCGCACGTCTTCCAGTTCCTTGAGCGAGGAGCGCGGCTCGATCTTGGCCAGCGCCTCACGAGCGTAGGAGGCAAGGAAGCTGGCCAGCACATCGGGCGAGGTAATGGGTACTGCACTGAGCAGGGCGCGGGTGAGAAACTCCTCCAGAGTCTTGCCAACCTCGCCCTCTGCCTTGCGTGGATGAGCAGCCAGTGCCCAGAAGGCGGCTTCGCTCCTTGCCAGTGTGAAGGTTTCCAGAGTGCGCGGCTTATCGTCCTTGCCCAGCACGACCACGCGAAACTCCCGGTAGTTGGTCAGCAGAACTTGCCCGTATGCACGGAGATATTTCTTCACCTGCTCGGACTGGACCGTCTTGCTCGTCTCTTCCGAGAGTCCCTTCACCTCGACCACGCCGCGATTCGGCGGCTGCACGGCGAAGTCTTCCGGGATGGCGTTCTTTTTGAGTTGGTCCTGCGTGAAGAGACCAACGTCCGGAAGACCCGCGCCCCGGTTCCTCAAAGTCGAGACAGGCGAGACGCGCGGCTTGAGCCGTTTGCCAATCTCGGCAAGCAGCCCCTCAATCGCTGGATAGAAGGACGTTTCATCGGTGGCATGGCCGGACGCGCGTATTTCCGCCAGTTTGGCGAGATAAGACTCTATTGGATGCACATTATAATTCTGCAACAGCAAACTGGTGCGCACAATGCCAGATTCTTTCAACGAACATGATTGGTCATGTCGTAGCTGGGAGAAGTTCGTTGAGATGCGGTGAACGCGGTACTGCGGGCGGGAGAGCCAATCGAGCAAGGGCATCGTTTACGAAACACTGTAGGCGTTGGGCCAGGTGTTGGCATCCAGGCATTCGGCGCATTCGCTACTCACTCCTCTTCCGGAAGATTCGATTCGGCTGGCCTCCGCACTCGGAAATGCTGTTCAACGATTGTCTAACCACCATACGGAAATCGTCTGGAAGTACCGTACGCCACAGCCTGTATTGCCGGGAATCCACGATGTTGCAATCGCTGCATTATGTTATTTGACAACCAGAGAATCCGTACCGACCGCGTTATTCGCGCACGACGTGGCTCCCGTCCAGCAGTCTCGGAGAATGGTATTCTGGGATTCACCGACGCGCGATGGTTGATTCTGTGCGCAAATTGTCAGCATGTTGGCTTGGGCGGCATTTTGCCTTCGAGGTGATTCGGTGGGTGTACTTTTGGGTGTATTTTATTAAAACGAATTTTTAACTAATTGCAAATGAATAACATGGCTCTCGATATGAATCCCTCCCTCTCCGCCATATAAATAATTGAAAACAAACAAGATACGCAGAGAACAAAAAGATTATGGCCGCCCGTTAAAGGCGGCCATTTTAGTGCCGGTGGCTGTAGTGGTGGCTGTTGCTTC
>Ga0302320_10013327_pt1 | contig 17196 bp, 18 predicted proteins | sample Bog_T0_3_FD_202130 | JGI IMG/M metagenome (GOLD analysis project Ga0302320, IMG submission 202130) | Peat permafrost microbial communities from Stordalen Mire near Abisko, Sweden - Bog_T0_3 | ecosystem: Environmental > Terrestrial > Soil > Wetlands > Peat | place: Sweden: Abisko, Stordalen Mire... | reverse complement strand
CTGGTCGCCGAGCTCCGTCGCGGTTTGCGCGATGAGGCCCGCAGGGAGTTCCAGCACACTGTGCGCTGAAAAAACCAGCTTCGAGATCCGCCATGGTTTCATCTCCTGCATGAGATGGACCACGCGGAGGTTTTTATCGAGAAAGATCGCGTCGAAAACAAAGCGCATGCCGAAGCTGTGAATCGAGTTGCAAGGCAGTATCCAGAGACCGTCGCCATGAGCGAGCGCCTTGTCGCGCAGGAGCCCGACTAGTCGCGTGTAGGCGTTGTCGGCAATGCGCCCGCATTCCGTCAGGCTGACCCCGCGCGTTACGTTGATCGCGGTCAGAAGGTCAGCCATGGGGAAAGAGGAGGAGCTTCGTCGCGCAGCGCTTACTTGCCGAAAATGCGGTCGGCTTCTTCGAGCGTTTCCTTGCTGCCGATGTCGAACCAGCGGCCCGGAACCTTCCACGTGCGCACAGGGACGCGGGGATAAAGCCATTGGATGAAACGACCGGGTTGGTCGGGATTATTTCCCTCCGCGATGTAAGTCTCAATCAATGCCACCACACTGGCGGGGAAATAATAGAGCGCGATGCCGGTCAGGGTGCTGGTCGGATTTTTCGGTTTTTCCTCGAAGAAAGTAATGACGCCGTCCTTATCCAGGGTGATGCTGTTGTACTTCTTGATCGCTTCGAGATCGCCGACATCGTAAACCGCCAGCACCGGCGTCGTGCCGGAGCGCGCGAATTCGACGAATGGCGCCAGGGACGAGTCGAAGAGATTGTCGCCCGCAACCACCAGCAGATCGCCCGTTACCTTTTCCTTGGTAATGACGAGGCGGATGTCGCCGATGGCGCCGAGCTTGTCGGCATCGCTGGTGGTGCCGTCATTGATGATCTTGAAGTTGAAGGCGGTCTTCTCTTTCTTGTACTTCTCGGACCAAGCGGTGAAATGGGAAACGAATTTTTGGTTCGTCACGACAAACATCTCGCCCAGGTCTTTGACCGTCGACAGGTGGTCGATGATATGCTCGAGCATCGGCTTGCCCGCGACGGGCAAAAGCGGCTTGGGCTGGTTGAGCGTGAGCGGATAAAGCCGGGTGGCGTAACCGGCGGCGAGGATGAGGACTTGCATAAGCCATTCTTTCTACCGGCTCCACGGCGGAGAGCAAGACTGGAGAGGCGCTTATTCGCAGCAGGAACCGTTTTCTTAACCGGGCCAAAGCCGAAAGCCCGCCGCGACAAAGTGGCGATCAAAACCAAAGACGTGCCGGATGTTTTCCCGGCGCATGAGGACGAAGGACGTCGCGTCGACAAAAGAGACTTCTTGATCGGCAAATTTCTTCATCCATGGAAGGGAAGCTCTCTGTACTTGAGTAGTGAGCGGCAGCCAGGTGATCGATTTGCTCTCGATATGGGCCTCGGCCCAGTCAATGGCCAACCCCGTACCGCCGCGATGACTCAGAAACACCATTGTTTCCTGAAATACGGCATCGCTCGAATAAAGCCGGAAAGTCGGGTCGGATAATTGCGGCCAAGCTTGTCGGCTCTGCTGGTGATATTGATCACGCGACAGGTTGGTCGCGACGAAAGCACCAGTGTCAATGAAAAGGCTGCCTACTTCCATCGGCGTACTTCTGCCTCGAGAGCTTCCGCGATATATTTGTCATGGTTCAGTGCGCCATCTTCCACCGCCTCTTTGGCGAGAACTGGAGGTTTTCGAGCATGATAGCGGAAGATCGGATCATCGCTCCGTTTCTTCTTTTTTCTGGACTTGGTGACGATCCCAAGCTGTCGCCGGATGAGTTCGCCCAGGGAGATGCCCTGTCGCCGGGCATGGGCTTCGGCGCTGGCTCGCAAATCCTCGGGGAGAAGAATGGTGGTGCGATGCATATCCATATGCATATGCCATATGGATATGGCTGTCAAGATGCCGTCGGTGGCGAACGGCTGCTGCGAAATGGCCGGTAATCAGAGAATCTCGGGATAGAGCCTTTGGGCCATTTCCTGCAGTTCCCGCTGATTGACCTCGGCCGATTCGTTGAGCACGCAGCGGGCAATCAACTGGCGCGCCTCCTCATAATTGAGGGCCTGGATGGCCCGTTTGATGCGCGGGATCGAAGTCGCCCCGGCGCTGAGCTCATCCACGCCAAGGCCGACGAGCGCGGGCATCAAGACGACATCAGCGGCCATTTCCCCGCAAACGCCCACCCAGATGTTGTTGCGATGGGCCGCGACGACGGATTGCAGGAGGCGCAGGACGGCCGGGTGCGCGGGTTGATACATGCCGGCGACACTTTCATTGCCGCGGTCGATGGCCAGCGTGTATTGGATCAGGTCATTGCTGCCCACACTGAAAAAATCGACATGCTTTGCCAGGATGTCGGCGGTGAGCGCGGCGGAGGGTACCTCGATCATCACACCCACTTCCAGTTTTTCCGCCTGAGGCACATTCTGCTGGCGCAGTTCCTCGCGCACCTCGTCGAGAAGAAGACGGGCGGCCTTGAGTTCGGAGAGGTCGCAAACCATGGGGAACATCACGCGGACATTACCCTCCGCGCTGGCCCGGCAGATGGCCCGCAGTTGCGTGCGGAAGATATCGGGACGCCCGAGCGAATAGCGGATGCCGCGATAGCCGAGGAAGGGATTCACCTCTTGCTCGATGCCGAGGTGGGGACGTTTCTTGTCACCGCCGACATCGAGGGTGCGGATGATGAGGTGATGCGGCTTGGAGGCCTGCGCCATCTGGACGTACATGTCGACCTGCTGCTGCTCGTCGGGCGAAACGTCCTGGTTGAGAAAGAGATATTCGGTGCGGAGCAGGCCGATGCCCTCGGCGCCATGCTCCTTGATCAGGGGTAGATCCTCGAGAATCTCGACATTGGCCGAGACGATGACGCGGCGTTGGTCAAGGGTAACGGGCAGGGTCTCACGCAGGGCGTCGAGTTTGACTTCGACATCGTGATGCTCCTTCTTGCGCTGACCATACTCATATTTCGTCTGGTCGGTCGGATTGACAATGAGGAGGCCCATGTAGCCGTCGATCAAAACTTCGACACCCGGCTCCAGCTTTGCAATCAGGTCGCGCAAGCCGACCACGGCAGGCAGGTTAAGCGAGCGGGCCATGATCGCCGAGTGGGACGTGCGGCTGCCGGCTTCGGTGGCGATACCCAGGACCAACTGGCGGTCAAAGCCCGCCGTATCCGAGGGCGAAAGGTCATGCGCCAGGACGATGGCAGACGCGTCCAGGCTGTGCATCTCCGTCTCCACCTTGCCCTGAAGGTTGCGCAAGACGCGGCGCGAGACGTCGAGGAAATCGCCCGCCCGTTCCCGGAAATAATCGTCGTCGAGCTCCCGCATCTTGCGGGTGTAGGAACGGACCACCTGCTCGTAGGCAAAGTCGACATTGACGAGCCGGGTCTGGAGATGCTCCTTCACGGACTCGATCAGGGAGGTGTCCTCAAGCAAAAGGATGTGGGCGTCAAAAATACTGGCGTCGGCTTCGCCAATCGAGCTGGCCAGTTGATTACGGATGGCCTGGATTTGCTGCCGGGTCTTGAGCAGAGCCGCTTCAAAACGGGTGATTTCGCCGGTTACGTCCTCGGGCCGGATACGGCGCTTGCGGATGATGTGCTCGTCCGCATAAAGCAGGAGGAGCGGCCCAATGGCGATACCGGGGGAAACGGCCGTGCCTTTGTAGATAATCTCCTGCTTGGCTGGCGCTTGCGGCTCCGGTATCTCGTCAGACATCGAGCGCCAAATTGCTCACTCTTCGTCGAATTTGCGAGCTATTAATTCCTCAAGAGCTTTGATCATCTCATTTGCATCGCCGCCGGTGACCGTCACGCGGAGGCGCGAACCGCATCCCGCGGCCAGCAACATAAGGCCCATAATGCTCTTGCCGTTGATTTCCTCGCCGTCCTTTTCGACTTGAATATCAGAGGAGAAACGGTTGGCGACGCGGACAAACATGGCCGCCGGTCGCGCATGGAGACCGAGCTTGTTTCCGATGATGAGGTCCCGGACCACGGAAGCGCCCGATTCTTTATTTTTAGCCGCAGATGCCATGACTTTTTTTATACGTAAAAGATTTACTTATCTCGATTTGCGATTGCTTTCAACAATCTTTCGTTAAATTCCACCGCTGAATTTTGGCCCATCCCTTTGAGCTTTTGATCCAACGCTGCCACTTCCACCAAATTCGCCAGATTTCTGCCCTGACGTACCGGTATGGTGACATGGGGTATTTTGATTTGCAAGATTTCGTAATAATCTTGTTCCAAGCCAATTCGGTCGATTTCCGGCACCTCGTGCCAGTCCTGCAAAGTGACCACCATGTCGAGCCGCTTCTCGAACCGGATGCTCCGCACGCCGTAGATGCTGGCGATGTTGATGATACCCAAGCCCCTCACCTCCATGTGGAAGCGCGAAAGGTCCGAAGAGGTGCCAATCAGTTCCCTTCCCTCCAAAGAGCGGATTCTGGTCACATCGTCGGCCACGAGGCTATGGCCGCGTTCCACGAGGGAAAGCACGCACTCGCTCTTGCCGATCCCGCTGGCGCCGCGCACGAGCACACCGATGCCGAGAATATCGATCATGCTGCCGTGTTCGCTGGCGGTCGGGGCAAAATCGAGTTCGAGGCAGATCGTGGACATGTTCATGAGCCGCATGGTGGTCAGCGGCGATTTGAAAACCGCGATGTCCTCTTCCTCAGCCTCCTCGAGAACCACGCGTGGCGGGTTGATATTGCGGGCAAAAATCAGGCACGGAATGCGATGCTTGAACAGCTCACGCAAGCGCTGGCGGCTGACCGCCTCGGGCAACGATTTCAGGTAATGGGTCTCACCGCTCCCGATGATCTGCACGCGCTGGAAAGCAAAAGACTTGTAGAATCCCGAGAGAGCCAGGCCGGGGCGGTTGACGGCCCCCTCGGAGATGCGCCGCTGCAAGCCTCCCGCGCCCGCCAGTAACTTCAACTGGAGTTGATTGGCGTGGTTGGTGTAGAGCTGTCCAACGGTGACGGTGGGTACACTCGATTTCTTCTTCACAGACGACAAAGTAATGTTGGTAAAAACAAGACTAACTTAACGTGCGCGATTGGAGCAACTTTCGCAATGGAATTATCGCAACACCCGTATCCTAGCAGCAAGCTTGCCCAAACCACCGCCCTCCCGTAGAGTCTTGTTCATGGCGATCACCTTGGATGAAATCGTGGAAGAGGCGTCCCACCTGCCGGAGGATGTGGTGGCCGAATTAATCGAACGCATCGTGGTTAGCCATCATGGCGGCATGGAACCTGGGGTTGAAGCCGCTTGGAAAGCTGAGACCAGCCGCCGGGTGGCCGAGATTACAAGCGGCCGGGTGGAGGGCATCCCGTTGGAAGAATCCTTGGCCCGCGCCTATCGCCAGCTTCGTCCGTGACAGTGGTCGTTCATCCCGCCGCCGACACTGAACTTGCCGAAGCGGTGGCGTATTACACCGCGATTGACCCGGTGCTCGGCCAGCGCTTTTACCTCGAAATGAAGCGATTGCTCCAGGCGGTATGCGCACACCCCCGGATGTTCCGCCAGTTTGATCCTCCAGCCAGGCGTCACTTCAGTCCATCGTTTCCTTACGGCGTGATTTAACTCGAACTAACGGATCGCATTTGGATCGTGGCCGTGATGCACTTGAAGCGCAACCCCGGCTATTGGAAGACACGACTGGAGTAGCCAAACACCGCTTGAAAAAGGGCGCGTGAAAGGGGGAAAGGGAACGGGACAAGGGCTCGCCTACACTGTGGCAGGCAACGCCGTCTCCTCGACGCTTTGGACTTGCAGCAGGCGCGCGGCACCCTGATAGGTCTCGACCTGGCCGCGCACGACCACGGTGGCATCGAGCCATTTGCTGGCGGGCGCGTCGAACGAGGCCGGGTAGATGCAGCGCAGATCGGGCAGGTTTCCGCCGTCGATGCGCCGCAGGTCGAAGCGGCGCAGATCGAGATCGACGGCGCGCACCCGTCCGCGCAGCTCGACCACTTCATTGCTGAGAACGGGTTGCTCGAGCCATTCGCGGACTTGCAGGCGAGTTTGAGGGGTGAGCAGACGCCAGGCTCCCTTTTGCAACGCACGGCCACCGATCTCCAGCGATGAGACGCCCCGCCGGCCGGAGGGCGCCAGTTGCCCCACGGCGCTCAAGGCCGCATCGCGCAATTTCGGATCGGCAAATTCGCGCCGGATCAGGTCGTAGGCATTGGGCTCATTGATATGCTCCGTCACCGCGCCAAGGGTCGTCAGCGCCTGGCGCGAGGCGGCGAAGAGGGGGTCTCCGGTCAAGACCACATAGCCGGGATTCGGCTCAGGCAGTGAAAAGCCGAGATAGAGGCTGCCCTGGGCGAAGGAGCAGAGGCCAAGATCGATTTCGCGCGGAAGCTCCACGGCTTCGTTGAAGGAGCTGACCAACGTTTTAATCATCGAGCCGACCTGCTTGCGCACATCGCCCATGATCCCCGTGACCAGCGAGAGACGCGGATTCTGCGTCTGCAAGCCCTCGCCGTCGAGGTGGAGGAGGAGGTCCGAGCGATCAAGCGCGCGGGCGACGGGCATCTCCTTTTCATAAATCTCGTCGAGCAGGCGATAGTAAGAGGAGCAGGCTTTCGCCAGCATCTCGTCGTTGCCGCCCGACTCGATCACCAGCCGCTGCATGGCTGCAATCTGGTGATGAAGCAGTTCCGCCCGTCGTTTCAGGACGCTGGACCAATTGGGAAATGTCGACGCGCCGTTCATAATTTGATTCGGACGATGCCTTTTTTTTGCCCCTTCCTTCAGACCGAGTGGCGCGGCGTCCTGGGGACGCAGGTATTGGAAAAAGCGCCGAAAATCGCTCAGTCCACCGGGGAATCCCTCGCACCAAAAATGAAGATGGACTGAATACTTCGTGTAAATCGCCTCCATGCCCAGGGCAAAGAAAGGCTCCATGGCGGCAAAGGCTTCCACGCCATAGGGCGCGCGCGTTTGCAAAATCACATCGATGTCCTCCGGCTGCGCTTTATTTGTGATGAAGCCTCCGTCAATGTAAGCATGGGAAAAACTACCGGTTGCCCCGGCCCATTGCAAAAAATCGTGCAAGCGGCCCCAGAGAATAATCCGCTGTGGATTGATGACCAAACGCCCGCGCAATTGATCGAGCGTGGTGTCGTGCACACCCTCGGGCAGATAGCCGTGATAATTGAACGGCGGCAAGGGCGGCAGGGAGTCAGGTTCCATATTTCCCTCAAATCGACTCAACTTTGCCTCGAAAGAAATTCCCGCGCGAGTTCCCGGTAGCTTTGCGCGCCCGCGCCAGCCGGATCGTAATCGATGATCGACTTGCCGTGACTCGGCGCCTCACCCAGCCGCACCGAACGCGGAATGATCGTCTCAAAGACTTTGCGGCCCAAATGACCGCGCACGCTCGTCACAACTTCATGGCTCAGGTTGGTGCGCGCATCGTACATGGTCAGCACAATGCCCTCCAGGGCGAGCGAGCGGTTACCGCTGATCTGCTTGATCCGCTCGATCATCTCGAGGATTTTCGCCAGGCCCTCCAGGGCGAGATATTCGCATTGCAAGGGAACGAGCACCGAATCGGCGGCGGCGAGCGCGTTGGTCATCAGCACGCCCAGGGAAGGAGGACAATCAATCAGCACGAACTCGATGGCAGGCCGGCTCGCGCGGTAATTTTCCAGCACACGCCGCAGGCGCGTCAGGCGATGCTCATCGGCGGCGAGTTGGATTTCGCAACCGGCCAGATCCAGTTCGGCGGTGACGACATGGAGGCGCTCGATGGCGGAGGGCTGGATTTGTTCCGCGAGCGAACGCGTGCCGCCGTCGTCGGTCAGCACGCCATAAAGGCTTCGTCCTTCCACCACGGCCACTCCGAGGGCGCTGCTCGCGTTGGCTTGCGGATCGAGATCGATCAACAAAACTTCACGCCCGCTTTCGGCCAGGCACGCGGCGAGATTAACCGCCGTGGTCGTCTTGCCGACTCCGCCCTTCTGGTTGGCGACCGCGATTATTTTCATCATGAACAAGCTTTCGCTATCTTTCCCGGATGCATCTGGTGCAGTATTAAAATTGTGTAAGAAAACACATCGCAGGCTGCGATAAACTTGACACCTGAAGCAATCCTATTTTCTCTTAGCATGGCGTTTACTTTTCTAACACCACCCTTTTCCGTTTTATGATCGAAGTCGAAAACCTCACCAAAACCTACTCGGGATTCCGCGCCGTCCAGGGCATCAGCTTTCACGTCAGCAAGGGCGAAATCGTCGGTTTTCTTGGCCCGAACGGCGCGGGCAAAAGCACGACGATGAAAGTCCTGGCCGGATACCTTCCCCCCACCGACGGGAACATTCGCATCGCCGGTTTCGATGTCGTGACCGATTCCATCGAGGTCCGCAAGCGCATCGGTTACATGCCCGAAAATGTGCCGCTTTATACCGACATGCGGGTGAATGAATTTCTCCGGTTCCGCGCCGAACTCAAGAAGGTGGCGCGCCGCAAAATCAAGGACCGCGTCGAGACGGTCAAGCAGCTTTGCAGCCTCAAGGACGTGGAAAACAAAATCATCGGCACGCTCTCCAAGGGTTACCGCCAGCGCGTCGGGCTGGCCGATGCGATGGTGCATGACCCCGACCTGCTGATCCTCGACGAACCGACCATCGGGCTTGATCCCAATCAAATCCGCGCCGTGCGCGACCTGATCAAAGACCTTGGCAAGCACCACACCATCCTGCTTTCGACCCACATTCTCTCCGAAGTGGAGTTGACCTGCGGGCGGGTGCTCGTCATCAACCGCGGGCGCATCGAGGCCTCCGACACCCCGGCGAATCTAACCAAGCTCGTGCGGGGCGGCGGCTCGATCGTTCTCGAAGTCAAGGCCCCCGGGGCGGATGTTGTTTCCAGGATCAAGGCGCTGCCCGACATCGAGGACGTGGAGATCACCCTTCCCGGCGAAGGGGAATGGACACAGGCCAAGATCTTCGCCAAGCCGGGCGTCGATGTCCGCGAAAACATTTACGGCGTCGTTCGCCAGAGCGACTGGCCGCTGCGAGAACTCTCCCGCGTGAAGGCCACGCTGGAGGAAGCCTTCGTCGAGCTGACGCAGGATTAATCGCTCCCCAACATCGTAACCATCGGAAAAATTTATGGCTTTCTGGACCCTTTATAAACGCGAACTCAACAGTTATTTTCAATCGGCGGTCGCCTATGTCGTGCTCTTCGGCAGCGCGCTGATTCAAAGCATGTTCTTCGTCATCCTACTGCGCTTCATCATGGATGCGAATTACAAGGAACAGAGCATCATGCAGATTTTTTTCACCTGGCCACTCTTCTGGCTGCTCCTACTCGGCCAGGTGCCGCTCATCACCATGCGCGTTTTCTCGGAGGAATTTAAACTGGGCACGATCGAGATGCTGTTGACCGCGCCGGTGACCGAATGGGACGTCGTGCTGGCCAAGTTTTTTGGCGCGCTCACCTTTTTCCTCATCCTCTGGCTTCCCATCACGCTCGATCTCTTCATGCTCCAGATTTTTTCCAATCCGGAACCGCCCGTCTACTGGAGTCAACTTGGCCTCACGGCGCTGACAATGACCCTGGCCGGTGGATTTTACGTCTCGATCGGGATTTTCAGCTCGGTCCTAACCAAGAACCAGATCATCGCCGCGGTGCTCTGTTTCGCCTTCCTCCTCGCCTTCTTCATCGTGTCGCTCTGGCGCTGGGTCCAGCACATGGACGCCTCCTCGCTCGCGTGGATTTCCTATGTCTCGCTCCCTGAACATCTGGAAAACGCCGTCCATAGTCTTTTCGATACGCGGCCCCTCGTCTTCTACGTATCCGTCACCGCGTTCATGCTCCTGCTCACCAAAAGCATCCTCGAAGGCCGCCGCCTCAAGGCTTAGTCCGCGATCATTTTGCCATGAAAACCGATACCCCTTCCGCCCGTTCCTCCCGTCAATCCGCCAGCCGGCAAAGCATCATCAAGCTGGTGCTGGCCGCCCTCATTCTCGGCATGGTCAATTATGTCGGGTTCAAGCATTACACGCACAAGGACCTTTCTTCGTCGCAGTTCTATACGCTTTCCGACAAGACCGTGGAGGTCCTGAAGAAGCTCGATTCACCGATCACCATCTACACTTTTCTTAACGAGCAAAATCAGGGACAGACGGAGGAGATTTCCAACCTGCTCAAGGAATATCAGCATGCGGGCGGCAAGAATCTGGTCGTCGAGAAAATCGACCCGGCTTTTGACATCAAACGCGCCTCCGATCTGCAAAATCAGCTCCACTTCGACGGCAACGATCACCTGGTCATTCTCCAGTACAAGGACCGTGCGCCCCGTTTCGTCAAAGAGGACGAGCTCTTCGACATCAACCCGATGACGGGGCAGGTCAGCGGCTTCAAGGGCGAGCAACAGATCACGGCCGCGATCATCGGCCTGGTCGAGGGCCAGCCCTCCAAGGTCTACTTCACCGAGGGCCACGGCGAACATTCCATCGAGGATTCGACCTCACCGCAGGGCTACGGCATCCTGGCGGCGCAGTTGAAAAATGAAAATGTCGAGGCGGAGAACCTGAACATCGCCCAAAAAGGGGAAGTCCCGCCGGACGCGGACGCGGTCGTGATTGCGGGGCCGGCGATTTCCTTCTCCCCGCTGGAGGCCGACGCGCTCGATAAATATCTCGCCAATAACGGCAAGCTGCTCGTCCTGCTCGATCCTTATGTCACGCTTGGCCTGGATAGCCTGCTCAACAAATATGGCATGAAATTTGAGGATGACCTGGTCCTTTACCGCGCGACGACTTCCACCGGCGCGCAGATGACCCTTCCGCTGGCGGCGATCTATCAGGGGGGCTTTTCCGCCCAGCCTATCACCACCAAATTTGCCCAGACCAATCTTCAACTGCTGATTCAGGACGCGAGATCGATCACCCTGCCGCCCAGTGACCCCACGCAAACGGCCAAAACCCAATTCCTGATGCAGACCGACCCGGATGCGTGGGGCTGGATCAGCAAAAGCGGCGCGACGCCGACCGACCCGAAGCAGCTTGAGTATAACAAGGCGACCGACATCGCGGGCCCGCTGACGATTGCCGCCGCGTACGACAGCGGCACGACGACCGATCCGAACACCAAGGCGACAATGCTGGCCACGCGCATCGTCGCGGTCGGCGCATCCAAATTCCTCGAAAACGACATTGCCGACACGGTGGGAGCGAATTTCTTCACGAATAGCATCGACTGGCTGGTGAAGAAGCAGGCCGTCCTCGACATCGCCCCGAAAAAGCCGCAGACGTATGGGGTCTCACTCAACCCCATTTCCTACCGGACGGTGGTCTGGTGCGCCGCTTTCTTCATTCCGGGCGCGGCCCTGGTGCTGGGCATCTTCACCTGGTTCTCGCGCCGCAAATAAATTGTCGCCTCGTTATGTTTCGCAACAGTTCCATCTATTTCTATCTGGCGGTGGCCCTCGGGCTGTTTTGCTATCTCGCGTTCATCGATAAAAAAATTCCCGGCACCAAGGAGCGCGAGGAAGCCGAGACGAAGCTGTTTGAGTTAAACCCGGACGACGTCATCGGCCTGGAAATCACCAATCTCCACGGCGTTTTCATTTTCCAGAAAATCAACAACCACTGGGAAATCAAAAAGCCGGTCGATACGCTTGCGGACGGCGCCACGGTGGACGGCGTCATCAACCAGATCGCCTTTGCCGAGCCGCAGCGGATCATCGAGGTGGATGGAAGCTCGGATAAGGACGCGGCCAATCTCAAGGAATGGGGCCTGATCCCGCCCGCCGAACGCGTGGTCATCCATACCAAGGATAAGCAATACGAATTGCTCGTCGGACGCAAAATGGCGATCAACGACAGCGTCTACGCCCGCGCCTCGGGCCGGAAAAACGAGCCGGTCCGGATCATTCCGGAGACGATCAAGGAACCGCTCGACAAAGACCTCTCCGATTTCCGCAGCCGCAGCGTTTTCGACTTCGATACCACCAAGGTGACCAAAGTGGCCACGCGCATCGCCGACACGGCGACCACCCCGGGCCAGCAGTGCGAACTCGACCGCAAGGATGGGAAGTGGGCGCTCCAGTTGCCCCTCGTCGCGCGGGCGGCCGACGCCGACGTGCAGGCGCTGTTGAGCAAGATCCTCGGTGAACGCGCAGTCGATTTCGTCAGCGACGACGCCACCAACCTGAGCCCCTACGGCCTGACCTCGCCCACGGCGACCATCTCGGTCACAGTCAACGCCGACGAGCCGATGGTGCTTCAAATCGGCGGCCCCGTCCCGAACAAGCCCGACCAGGTTTATGCCGAGCGCCTCAAATCCAATTCCGTCTTCACCCTCGCCAAAAGTTCTGTCGACGAGCTGCTCAAGGCCGTGCCGAACGTGCGCGACCGCCATGTCTTCCCCTTCGATCCCAACATGGCCACCGGCCTGAGCTATAACTTCGGGACGAAAAAAGGCCAGTTGCGTTCCGACCACGCGCTCTGGAATACCGTGGGCAGCGCCGAAGGCCCGGCCGACGTGACCAAGGCCACCGACCTGCTGGCAAGACTGAGCCAGCTTGAGACCACGCCTGTGCTCAAGGATTCCGCGACGGATTTGAAGCCATTCGGACTCGACAAGCCCCAGGGCAAAATTACTATAGAATCGCCCGAGTTCAAACCGGGCCCGACGCTCATCCTCTTCATCGGTAAGGACGAAAACAAGCTGCTCTACGTCCGCAACTCTTCGGAGCCCTTCATCTACACCGTGCCGGATAACTCGTTCGACTTCCTACCTGCGAACAACCTCGCCTTGCGCGATGCGCGCGCCATCAATCTGAAGCTCGATCAGGTCAAGACCATGACGGTCACCGCCGGCACCCGGCCATCGGTTGTTCTCACCCGCAGCCCGGGCGGCACCTGGACCGCGGCCAACGTCAAGGACCGCATGGTCGACTCGACCAAGGCCGATACGCAAGCCAGCCTCTTTTGCCAGTTGCAGGCCAAGACCTGGCTCGGGCCGGTGCTGCCCTCCTACGGCTTCTCCAAGCCGGTGCTGAGCATCGCCATCCTGGCTGACCAACCGATGCCCACCGTCCTCGATATCGGAGCGCCCCTGCCCGACGGCAGCCATGCCGCGCAGATCGAGAGGAACCCCACCGCCTTTGCCATCTCCGACGGCGACTACGGCATTCTCAACGCCAGCACGCTTGAGCTCATCCCGGCCGAACTCTTGCAGACCAATGGCGCTTCGGCTGTGCCCCCGAAGACCAACGCCGCGCCTGCATCGAAGTAGAATGGCCAGCGCACCGCGAGCGCACCCTTAGTCTCTAATTGTATTTGCAAATGAAGGGGCGACCTCCTGTGGCCTTCGGCCATCCGGACAAACAAGTTGTCCGGGCCATCAAATCCCCTGCCCCCTACTTTATTTATCGTCGGGATTGAGCACCTTGAAGACAAAGGCAGCAAGCGCCCCGGCGCATATTTCGGCGGCGATGTAGGCGAGATAATGTCCCACTGGAATCAGGCCGAGGTAATAGCATCCGGTGGCCACCGCCGGATTAAAGGCACCGCCGGAAATGGGGCCAACGGTGAAGGCGCCGACCATGACGGTGAAGCCAATGGCCAGGCCGTAAAAGGAGTTGCCCGCATTCGACTTGGCCGTGGCGACGTTGAGCACGACGTAGGCCAGCGCGAAGGTGAAGATAAATTCCGCAAAGACGAGCTGGGACAGGGCGTAGACGGGGGCCGGCGCGCCCGCCAGTTGATTGTCCCCCTTGAGGTAATAGGAGGCACCGGCCCCGAAGATGGCACCGGCGAGTTGCGCCAGGAAGTAGGCGGGAACCTCTGTGGCAGGCATGCGTCCGCGAATCGCGACTGCGGTGGTGACCGCCGGATTATAATGACCGCCGGAGATGTGCCCTCCGGCGTAAACCATCACCATGAGCACGGAACCAATCGCGATGGGCGCGATCACCCCGGCATCGGGATTGACGACGCAGGTGCCGACCGTGAATACAAGAAAGAAGGTTCCGATGAACTCGACGATGAATTTTTTCATAAGTTATGGCTGAGATCCGACAAGGGTTGAAATGACCTGCCCGTTTGCTTAGCAGTCAAAGCGGAAAGGCGCGAGCAACTTTTTGGCCATTTTAGGCAGCAGCCCGCAGCGCATCGGAGAGCGTCAGCTTGCCGTCGTAAAGCGCTTTGCCGATGATGACGCCCTCCACCGCGTCGCCGAGGGTGCGCAGCGACTGGATGTGCTCGATATTGGCGACGCCGCCGGAAGCGATGATCTTCACCTTCGGAACCGCCTCGGAAAGTTCCCGCAAGGAGTTAAGATTCGGGCCGGTGAACATGCCGTCGGTGGCGATGTCGGTATAGATGATGGTCCGCACCCCCTGCTCCTGCACGGCGCGTCCGAGGTCGGGCGCAGTCCATTGGCTCGGCGCGGTCCAGCCCTTGGTCGAGACGATGCCGTCCTTGGCGTCGATGCCGACGGCGATTTTGTCCGCGCCGAATTTTTCCACCACGGTGCGCACAAAGGGGAGCGACTCGCAGGCGCGCGTGCCGATGACGACGCGATCGACACCCGCCTCCAGCGCCCGGGTGATGGCCTCCTCGTTACGCATCCCGCCGCCCAGCTCGATGAAAAGGGGGCTCGACCGGGCGACAGCCGCGACGAGCTCGAGATTCTTGAAATTGCCGGTAAAGGCGCCGTCGAGATCGACCATGTGAAGATATTTCGCCCCCGCCGCCGCAAAGCTTGCCGCGACAGCAACGGGATCAGTTCCGTAGGTGGTCTCGGCGTCGAGACGGCCCTGCTCGAGCCGGACGACTTTTCCCCCGCGAAGATCAATGGCTGGGTAGATGTGCATCCTAGAACTAATCGGGACTTGGTGGAGATATGTCGAGTAATTATAAGCTTTGCTACTAAAAGCGGCCTTGACGAAGTAAAAACTTGATTATGGAGACATAGCTTTGTATTACAAAGCTTATGAACGATTCATCTCCACGGCCTGCTCCGCCAACAAAAACCTTCTTCCAGCGTTTCGGTCTCCTCGGGAAAGTCAGCGGCATCGTCTTTATCGCCCTGCTCCAATTGATCCCGCTGGCGATGGTCGAGGGATTGCTTACGGAACGACTGGAACGCCGGGACCAGGCGACGCAGGAAATCACGTCCACCTGGGGCGACGATCAGCAAGTCATCGGGCCCGTCCTCATCGTCCCTTATCGTTACTACTACACGGAGCAAAAGGAGGTGCAGGTTAATAACCACACCGTCCTGCAAAACACCGAAGTGTGTCAGGCCGACAACGCTTATTTCCTTCCGACTCATCTCAACATCGAAGGCGCCGCAACGCCACGACGTTTGCACAAGGGGATTTACCAGGCGGTGGTTTACGATGCGGCGCTGGATCTTTCGGGCGATTTTGCCGCACCCGATTTCACTCCGTTTAAGCTCGGCAAATTTGATATTCTTTGGGATCAGGCGAGTCTGGCGCTGCCGATTCACGACCTGCGCGGGGTCCAGGAGTCGCTTTCCATTCAACTGGGCAATGCCAGCCTGCCGTTGCTGCCGGGCAGCACGCTGAAATTTTATCCCCAGGGGATCCATACCGACATCGCGCACCTGAAGCCTCCCACAGGTCCCCTGCCCTTTCACCTGAAGATTAATGTGCGGGGGAGCAATACGATGCAATTTGCTCCGATCGGCGTGGAAAACGTCGTGCATCTGACTTCACCCTGGCCCGACCCGAGCTTTAACGGCGCCTTTTTGCCTTCCGAGCGAAAAGTCACACCCCAGGGCTTTGACGCAACGTGGCGGGTTTCGTATTATGGCCGTAATTTTCAACAACAATGGCGCGATGCGGACACTCCGTTCTCAACGCAGGATTTGACGAATTCGTATTACGGTGTCGGGTTCATCACCCTGATCGATTCGTACCGGAACGTCGAGCGCTCGATCAAATACGGCATTCTTTTTGTCGCGCTGGTATTCATCACCTTTTTCCTTTTCGAAATCCTGGCCAGACTCAGGCTGCATCTGATTCAGTACAGCCTGGTGAGCGCCACACTGATCATCTTTTATCTGCTTCTCCTCAGCCTCTCGGAGTTCGTCAGCTTTGGATTTTCCTACCTGGTCGCGGCCGCCATCTCGACGCTGCTGATCACCGCCTATTGCTCGAAGATTCTGGGCAGCGGACGACTCACGCTCTTCCTGACGGCAGGTCTCGCCGTCATCTATGGCGCGCTCTACGTCATCCTGCAACTCGAGGACTATTCGCTGCTGGTCGGAACGGCGGTGCTTGTCGTAGCGCTGGCCTCGATCATGTATGCCACGCGAAATGTGAACTGGTACGGCAACGAAAACGATTAAGAATCGAACTGAGCTTGATGCCCTAAACCGTTGCGGTGGCCGTCACGCTCAGCGAGACAAAATTCTTGAGCATTTGCAAACCGGCGCGCTGGCTTTTTTCGGGATGGAATTGCGTGGCGAGCAGATTTCCCCGCGCGACGGCCGAGGCAAAGGTATCGCCGTAGGTGGTCTCCAGCGCGACGATCGAAGGGTCGCGGGGCGCGGCGTAATAGCTGTGGACAAAGTAGACGTAATCGCCGTCGGAAATGCCCGCGAGCAGCGGCGCCTGGGGTTGGCGGACAGCCACGGTGTTCCAGCCGATCTGCGGAATTTTGAGGCCGTGCTTGCCAGAGAACTTCCTCACCTGCCCGGCAAAAATACCGAGTCCCTTTTCGCCCGGCGCTTCTTCGCTCGATTCGAAGAGCATCTGGAAGCCGACGCAAATGCCGAAGAAAGGCCGCTCCGATTGAGCCCAGGCCAGGACATCGTCCCACATGCCGGAGGCGGCCAGACTGCGCACGCAATCGCCAAAGGCGCCAACGCCGGGCAGCACCAGCGCATCGACCTGGGCGATTTCCTTCGGGGTGCGGACAAAGACCGCCTCGCCACCGACGTGCTGAAAGGCCTTCTGCACGCTGCGCAAATTCCCGATGTCGTAATCAACAATGCCGATCATGAGTCCAACCTTCCCATGAAGTTATCGTACATCATGGGAAGGCGCTGTCACGGCTGAGTTGCAGCGGAGCCGTTCCGGCCATCGATCTTTATTTAGTAAGCCCAGTGGCCGGGATAGTAATAGCCATTGCGATAACGGGCGGGCGCCCAGTGAGCGTCGCGACGGGGAGGATAGGT
>Ga0302320_10013326_pt1 | contig 17196 bp, 11 predicted proteins | sample Bog_T0_3_FD_202130 | JGI IMG/M metagenome (GOLD analysis project Ga0302320, IMG submission 202130) | Peat permafrost microbial communities from Stordalen Mire near Abisko, Sweden - Bog_T0_3 | ecosystem: Environmental > Terrestrial > Soil > Wetlands > Peat | place: Sweden: Abisko, Stordalen Mire... | reverse complement strand
GGTTCTGGCTGATGGCCATGGCGAGGGCCATCAGTTTCTGGAGGGCCTCTTGAGGCTGGCTGAAGCGCACGGTAATGCATCCGGGGCCGAGTTCCACGCCTTCCGGCAGGCCGTCAAAATCATGCACTTCGACCCGTCGCCTCTGGGCCTCGGAGATCTCGACCCACACCGGCGGCTGCCGGACCCACTCCTCGCGGGCTTGGGCGAGGTGCGCGGAGAGCTGTTTCCGGCGACGCTCTTCATAATAGGCTTCCTCTCCGGCGGCAATTCGCTTAAGATGAGCGATGAGATCGGCGCTGTTCGCCACCACGCTGGTTCCGACGCGGCGAATAGCGATGGGCGCCAGGAGTTGCTGAGCGCGACGACGTCCGATGCCAAGCAGCGACTCGAGAGCGGGGCGGTCCACCCAGGGTTCAGGGGTCGCTTCGAGCTGGCGGATGGCCTCCGGCAGCCTATCGAGCCAGAGAGGCTTATCCGGCATTTTTGTGAGCTCCCGTACTTCCTGAGAGGCCAAAAATTCGTAAGTGATAGAATTTGCAAGTCATTTGCATCTAGGATCCAGAATGCGATTATGCGCAATCACGAAAGATGAGTCAAGTTCTAACATCTGATAAGAACAGATTCTCAGATCCACTCGCCTGCGCTATCCTCAAAGCGTGCTTCCCCAATTTTTAGAAGCCCCCGCACCCAGCCGCCCGCCTCGCACCCGAACGGCAGAACTCGAACGCCTGACCAGCCAGACCCGGGAGTACATCCGCGCCGCCAAAAGCGATGCCACCCTGCGCGCCTACCGCGCCGACTGGCGTCATTTCGAAGAATGGTGCCGGCAAAAGAACTTTCCTGCCCTTCCAGCCTCGCCGGACACCGTGGCCTTCTACCTGGGGGAAATCGCGACCACCCATCGGCCCTCGACGCTCGCCCGGCGCTTGATCTCCATTAATAAGGTGCACCGTGCTGCCGGTCATCCGGCGCCGGCGCTCACCGAACACTTGAGCGTCGGCGAAACGCTCAAGGGCATCCGCCGGGTTCACGGCACCGAACAAATCGGCAAACGTCCCCTATTCACAGACGATCTTCGGGCCATGGTGGAGCGACTCCCGTCCGGGCTGATCGGAGTCCGCGACCGCGCCCTCCTGCTGGTCGGGTTTGCCGGCGCTTTTCGCCGTTCGGAACTGGCGGCGGTTCGGGTAGAAGATGTCGAGGAGACCAAGGAAGGACTCCTGATCCGGATCTCGCGGTCGAAAACGGACCAGGAAGCCAAGGGCAGGGAAGCAGCCGTCCCCTATGGCTCAACACCGGAAACCTGCCCGGTTCGCGCCTGGCGCGATTGGATGGCAGCGGCGCAGATCAAAGAAGGAGCGCTGTTCCGGCGTATCGACCGCAACGGTCACCTCAATGAGCGCGCACTGCATAAGGATTCGATCGGCCTCGTTGTGAAACGGGCCGTCGTCGCGGCCGGCCTCGATCCCAGGATCTATGCCGGCCACAGCCTGCGGGCCGGCTTCTGCACCCAGGCCTTTATGAACGGCGCACGGGAGTTCGACATCATGCGGCAGACCGGGCATCGCTCGCTCGATACGCTGCGCAAGTATATTCGCGGCCGTGGGCTGTTTCGCGATAATGCCGCCGCTAAACTCGGCCTATAGATGCTCACTCAAACGAGCAGGCGGGCCATGCGCCGCTCGATGTCGATCAGTTTTTCGAGACATGCGGATCGGGAGAGTGGCGGCCTACATTCGCTGGCCATGAGAGGATGTCCACAATTCTGGCAGCAGGCGAGCGCCCCCGGAGGCAGTTCCAGCAGCCGTATGATGCCACCGCAATGCGGGCACTCGTCGTGCATCGCGGTATGGTGTTGCGGGCACACCCGGAAACAAGCCAAACGCCACGACCGCCGATAGTAAGTCGCGCCCTCCGCGAGACAGGCCGGGCAGTACTGCAACGCCGGTCCCCGCCAGTTGTGGTGGAGCAAATCGCGGAGGCCGAGTTCGGGCTGGAAACGGAGCAATAACGATTCGACTGTCGGCAGCGGAACGTCCGTTTGTGTAGCGAGCGGCGCGAGCAGGTCCCGATCCGCCGCCCAGTCGAGGACCGCCAAATCGGCGCAACCGGGGTGGACGATTTCGAGGAAACTCATGGGTCGAAGTCCATGGCCATGGGCCAGACGGGCAATCCACGACGTCAGCAGTTCATCGGCGAACGGCGCGGGACGGAACGGCCATAATTCCCCGGGCATCAGACCATCAACTCGGCCCGTTGACGGCGTTCGGAAGGCCGTACCCATTCGGTTTCCTTCAGACTCTCGCTATCGATGCGTTCGCGGCCTTTTCGGATCGCCACCGCCGCCGTCCGGTTGAGCAGGGAGGATAGCGCCCCGATCGTTCCTTCGCTTAATTCAAACAGCCGCTTTCCCAGCGCTTCAGAGGCGAGCTGCGAAGGCTCGCGCAAAGGCAGCACACGCTCGAAGCTGGCGAGCAGCATGCGGAATTGCTGACCCCATTCCCATTTCGGAATCGCCAGCGGCTCGAAGCGGTTGGCGATCTGCGCGTCCGTATTTACCGCCCGCAAAGCATCCAGCGTTCCGATGCCGACCAATGGAATTTGAAGTTCGTTGCCGAGGTACTTCAGAACATTCAGAAACTGGCGCTGCTTGGCATAGTGCCCGGCAAGGATGTGGTGGACCTCATCGATCATCAGCATCTCGAGACCGATGGAGCGTAGCAGGTGCAGAATCTGGATCTGCCGCCGGGCCGCTGTGTCTTGCTGACGGTAGGGCGCGTTCAGAGCTTCCAGTATGCCAGCGTAAAAGCGATTCTCGTCGGGAGCTGCGGGCGCCTGCACCATCAAGACCCGGACTTTGGAGGAGTCGCCGGTTGTCCGGTGGCGTTGCGCGAAGCGGGCAGCGAGCATCGTCTTGCCGTTGTTGCTTTCTCCCAGCAACAGGATATTGGGCATACGGTGCACCTTGGGATGACGCAACACCTCTTCGAGGCGGCCGGCGATCTCACGCGCCCGCGAGTACCCGATCCAGCGAGGGCGCTGTAGATATTCGATGCGTTCTTCGGCAGGCAAATCGAGCGCATCGCGAGCAAACGGTTCCAGGTGAACCGGTTCCATCAGGGCCAAGGTTCAATCTCCTCGAAGGGGCGGATATCCTCGCCGTTGTCCACGGCGGTGCCCGAAACCGGTTCTGGTTTCGCTGTGCCGGTGTTTACGGCAGGCTCACGACGCGCTTTCCGCGTAGCTTTGCCCGCTTCTTCCTCCAAGGTCCTCAGCTTGCGATAGGCCTGGAAGATCAGGTCTTCATCCATCTTTGCCATCTTTGCAACACCTTGTTCCCTGAGCCGCGCTCGAGCCTCACGCAGCTCCCATAACGTCATCGCAGGCCGGGACCTGTCCCGGTATGGGATTTCGAAATAACAGTTCAATTCCGGATCGAAGAAATAGACGACGCTCACGTCGCGCGGATCGCGGCGGATGATGAAGGCTTTCTTCCGTTTGCTGTCTTCTGGCTCACGGCTATCGATCCAACGCCGCAGCACATCGGAGTAGTAATGCACTCCATCGAACGCAAGTCCGTAGCGCTGTACCGAGCGCTCTTCATAGGGCAGGAAATCGAGTTTCAGACGATGGGCATCCGGACAGCGCGGCGCAGCGCCAGACACCGCCTGCTCGTAACGCCGGAGCGGCGGCATGCCGAGAGCCGTGTGAACCCGCTGGTGATAGACCTCGACAATGAATCTCGTCAACCAGGCTTCGAATTCGGTCAGGGTGAAAATCGCCCGGCCCTCCGAATCATACGTGCCACGCTGCACCGGGTTCGAAAACGTGGTTCCCGCCAAGGCGTGAATCTCCTTGACGAAGGTTCCGAGCAGACGTTCGATGTGGCCGCCGTACCAGGGCCGCTTGACGGGACGGAATACGAGTTCGATGGCGTATTGTTCGCAGGCTTTGCGCAGCATGTTGCCCCGGAATTCGCGGCCGTTGTCGCAGTGAACCGAATCCATGAGCCCGTGTAGCGGCCACGGCGTGGCGATGCCATGCTTGCTGAGCCAAACATCCTTCGGCAGGATGGCGTGCGTCAGACCGAGGCCTACCGACAAACTGCTGGGTGATTCGAACGCCAGCGAAAAGCCTGCCACCATGCGGCTGAAAACATCCATGGCCAAGGTAAGCCATGCTTTGCCGATCGGACGGCGATGGATGTCGTCGACCAGAATCAGATCCAAAGGCGTGTGGTCGATCTGTACGACTCCAAGGGAATGTGCAACTTCGGGGAAGGCGCCGCGGAGCGGAGCGATCGCCTGTGAGGCTCTGTAGCCCTCACGACGGCGCTTCTCGACTTCTGAGGGAATTGCGGTGAGACGCCTGCGCACTGTGCTTTCGCTCGGCATGTCGAGACCGGACTCACGGCACCGTAGTTGGACATCCCGGACAACCTGAATGGGGGAAAGACGCTGCCTCGTAAGATATCGGTCTTCAATGCTGCTTTCGATCACAGCCTCGACTGCGGGAATGAGCCCGTGCCCGCCGCGGGATGGTCCAGGTCTATGCAGGAGCAGGGAATCCAAACTGGACGTTTTCAGATACGCGGACAGCCACCTGTAGAGGGTCGAACGGTGCACTGCCGATTCAGCGGCGCGCTTCACGATGGCGCTGGCATCGAAATCACCCTGTTCCAACAGAGGACGAATCACTTCGAAGCGTCGCTTGGCTATTACCCACTGTTCGTCCGGAATCGCCGCAAGATCGGGTGTCCCGGCTGCTGGCTCTGGCTCGTCGCCCATACGACAAATCATCCTATCAGGTCAGTTGCAATGCCAGGGAAGAAATCTGTATTCTGTCGCAAGAACTTTGACGCGTAGTCGCAGGAACTCTGAAAGAAGCCGGATTCTAAGCTATTGAAATTGCTTGCAGGTTGTCGCAGGAACTAAGAAAGATGACAGTTGGCTGGCCAGCCGCTACCGGAGTCGCTGCTGGCCTTTGGCCACCGGTGGGGTCACCAAAAACCGGCAGGCCAGAAAGCCTTGCGTGGCCCCACCCACCTCTTTAAGAGTCCCTCCGCACAACCTATTTCTTCCCTATCCCGCCAATTTTAACCTTTTCGAGGCGTTGCGCAAAAATAGCCTCATTGCTTTCACTGAGTTCTGAACATATCATATGATCAGTCTAGGACCTCTTGGTTTGTGTCTGTCGATTTCGCCAAAGTCGGGGCGCCGGAGAACCTGCATAGCCGGGTGACTAAAGCCTTGGGATTGCGCCTCATCAAGGCTCAGGACTCGGGCGAACAGGTCGCGTTCCCCAACGAAGCTGAGATGTGCGAACAGCTTGGCGTCAGCCGGAGCATCCTGCGGGAGGCAGTCAAGGTACTCGCAGACAAGGGGATGGTGGTCGTCCGGCCCCGCTCTGGGACGCGCGCGAGACCCCGCGCTGACTGGAACCTGCTGGATCCCGATATCCTCTGCTGGCAGGCGGAAGCCAGGCCGGACAGTCGCTTCCTGCGCGAGTTGTGCGAGATCCGGCTGGCCATCGAACCCACGGCATCGGGGTTCGCCGCGGTCCGCGCTACCGCGGAAGAAACGGCGGCGATGGCGGCATGCCTGGAACGCCGGGAGGCGCTGGAGGCCGGCGCGAGGGAGGAATGCGTCGCGAGCAATCTGCAATTCTACGAAGCAGTGGTGGCGGCTTCGCACAATCCCATGTTCCGGCAGTTGAGCGCCAGTATCCGGATTCCGATGCAGGTGGCTCTCTCCTGTACCGTGGGCCTGCCGGCGTTGCGCACCCTGGAACGGGACGCGCACCGGGCTCTCTATGAAGCCATCGTGCGGCACGACCCGCGGGCGGCGCGCACCGCGGCTGAGGAAATCGTGGGATTCGCCATGCTTGCCGTCGAGCAGGTGATGCGGGAGGCAAAGCCGTGAAGATCGCGATTTCCGGCAAAGGCGGCGTGGGAAAATCCACGGTAGCCGGGACGCTGTCGTTGCTGTGGGCCGGCGCCGGGCGCAGGGTGCTCGCCGTAGATGCCGATCCCGACGCCAATCTCGCCTCGGCGCTCGGGCTGCCTCCCGAATTGCGCGCGCGGATCCGCACCATCGCCCGGGAGCGCGGGTTGATCGAGGAGCGCACCGGCGCCAAGGTCCGGCAGTTCGGCCAGATGTTCAAGCTGAATCCGGAGGTGGCGGACATCACGGAGCGCTACGCTGTCCACCACGCCGGCGTCGATCTGCTGGTGCTGGGCGCGGTGTCGCGCGCCGCCGGCGGCTGCGCCTGCCCGGAGAGCGTGCTGCTGAAGAGCCTGGTGCTGCACCTGGTGCTGCAACCCGGCGACACCGTCGTGCTCGACATGGAAGCCGGCATCGAGCACCTGGGCCGGGGCACGGCGATGGGCGTGGACCTGATGATGGCGGTGGTGGAGCCGGGCCGGCGGAGCCTGGAAACCGCGCACCGTGTCCGGCAGATGGCGGGCGATCTCGGCATCCGGCGTTTCGGCGTGGTGCTGAACAAAGCGGCCGCGCCGGACCAGGACGGCGCCCGGGTGGCCGGCGAATTCGGCCCCGGGGTCTTGCTGGGTGTGATCCCGTGGGACAACCGCATCACCCAGGCCGACCGCGATGGCTGTTCGCTCCACGACCTGGAACAACCCGACCTTTTAGTTCCATTCCAGAAGATTCAGTTGACCCTCGATTCACTCTCCAAGGAGAAAACCAAATGAATTTTGAGCCCCGATGCCGCGCCACGGCAATCGGCAGCCTGCCGCACGCCGATGCGGCCGCAGCCGTGAAAGTAATCCTCAACAGCATCCCGGAAGCGCCCATCTGGCCCCAGTTGCCGGCCAACGGCCTCAACGAGCAGATGGAGACGCAGTACAGCGAGGGAATCCCGCGGGTGGTGATCGACCGCCAAAAGGAACGGATGTACATCGACACCAGCGGCGACAGTTCGGCGGAACTGGCCACGTTCTATGAGAACTTCCTCGCGGACGACCCCGAACTGTTCCGCATCACGCCGGAGTTCTCGAAAGGAATCCCCGCGCTCGAAGGAGTGCTCGAAGCGGCCGGCGGCTCGCGCCCCTTCGTCAAGGTGCAGACCACCGGTCCGATCAGCTTCGGGCTTACCATCGTGGACGAAAACAAGCGCGCGATCTTCTACAACCCGGACTTCATCGACACGGTAGTGAAGGCGCTGGGGATGAAGTGCCGCTGGCAGATCCGCAAGTTCCGGAAGTTCGCTCAGGACGTAATCTGCTTCGTGGACGAGCCGATCCTGAGCGCATTCGGCTCTTCCACCTATGTCAGCGTGACGCGAGCTGATGTGGTGGAGAAGCTCGGCGAAGTGATCGATGCCATCCACCTCGACGGCGCGCTCGCCGGAGTGCACTGCTGCGGCAACACCGAGTGGCCCATCCTGATGGATGCCGGCGCCGACATCGTCAACTTCGATGCCTTCGATTATGGCGAGACAATCGCGCTCTATCCGGAGGCGGTAAAGCGCCATCTGGAGGCAGGCAAGGCCCTGGCTTGGGGGATCGTGCCCACCAACAGCGCCAAGATCCAGGCCCAGACCGCGGACAGCCTGATCGCGAAGTTCTCGAGCGTGGTCGACCATCTGGCCAAAGCGACAGGCATCCCGCACGAACTCATCCTGCGGCAGGCGCTGATCACTCCCTCATGCGGCACCGGGTCGCTGCCCGTCGCCGACGCGGAGCGCGTGTTCTCGATGCTGCGCGCAGTGAGCGCGGGCCTGCGCCCGCGCATGATCGCGACGGCTTAGAGAGCGCGGATGCCGTTTACTATCGCAATGACCGGCAAGGGCGGGGTGGGTAAGACCACCCTCTCCGCGCTTGCCATCGACTGGCTGGTGCGCCGCGGAGAAGCGCCGGTGCTGGCGGTGGATGCCGATTCCAACGCCAATCTGAACGAGGCGCTGGGAGTGGAATACGCGGCCACCGTGGGCGGCATCCGGGAAAGCGCGCGGCAGCAGGTCGCGGCATTGAAGGGCGTCTCCAAGCAGGAGTACCTGGACTTGCGCGTGCAGGAAGCGCTGGTGGAGCAGCCCGGCTTCGATCTCATCGTGATGGGACGGCCGGAGGGCCAGGGGTGCTACTGCTTCGCCAATAACGTGCTGCGCGAGGTGCTGGACAAGCTGGCCAGGAACTATCGCCATATCGTCATCGATAGCGAAGCCGGGCTAGAGCACATCTCGCGGCGGACGCTGCTAGCCGTGGATTATCTGTTCATCGTGTCCGATTGCACGGTGAGGGGCGTGCGCACGGCGGGCCGCATCTCGGCGCTGGCCGACGAGGTGAAATTGCCGGCCCGGTCGCGCGGGCTGATCATTAATCGCGTCCCGCCCGGCCCGCTCCCGGAAACGGTGCGGCGCGAGGCGGAGGCTACCGGACTGCCGCTGGTAGCCGCCATTCCACTCGACCAGAACGTCTCCGCGGGTGACGCCGAGGGCGCTCCCGCCACACGCATCGCAGCAGACGCGCCGGCGCGCGCCGCTCTCGACCGGCTCATGGAGCAAACGTTTACGCAGGGGAAAAGCTGATGTCCACCACCGTTACGAAGAAGCCCACCGGACCCATTTCCCGCGATCCGGCCATCAATGAGATGGTGCAGATTGCCCAGGCGGCGCATGTGCCGACCGTTTGGGACCGTTACCTGGCGCAACACCCGCAATGCAAGTTCGCCACCGACGGCGTGTGCTGCCGCCTCTGCCACATGGGGCCGTGCCGCATCACCCCGAGAGCGAAACTCGGGATCTGCGGCGCCGACGCCGACACCATCGCGGCGCGCAATCTGCTGCGCGAGATCGCGGCGGGCACGGCCGCGCACTCCGATCACGGGCGGATGCTGGTGCGCACGCTCAAGCTGGTGGGGCAGGGCCGCGGAGGGGACTATCGGATCAAAGATCCCGTCCGCTTGCGCGAGACGGCGCTCTTCTACGGCGTCACGCTGGACGGCAAGGACGACCTGGCCATCGCGGGCGAACTGGCCGAGCGCCTGATGGCCGAGTTCGCATGGTCCGAAGAGCCCAACCGGACGCTGGCGCTGGCGCCGCCCAAGCGCCAGGCGCTGTGGAAGAAACTGGACATCGAACCGAAGGGCATCGATTCCTCGGTGGTGGAGTTGCTGCATCGCACTCACATGGGTGTGGATCACGATTACCGGCACCTGATCATGGGCGGACTGAAATGCAGCCTGGCCGACGGCTGGGTGGGCTCGATGGTCGCCTCGGCAGTTTCCGACATCCTCTTCGGCACGCCGAAGCCGGTGCGCAGCAAGGTCAACCTCGGGGTGCTGGCGGCGGACAAAGTCAACATTATCGTCCACGGTCATGAGCCGACACTTTCCGAAATGCTGGCAGTCGCGGCGTACGACCCGGAACTGCTCGCCTTCGCCCGCGCCAAGGGCGCGACCGGCATCAATCTCGCCGGCATCTGCTGCACCGCCAACGAAGTGCTGATGCGCCACGGGCTGCCCATCGCCGGCAACTTCCTGCAACAGGAACTCGCCATCCTCACCGGCGCGGTGGAGATGATGATCGTGGACGTGCAGTGCGTGATGCCGTCGCTCGCCCAGGTGGCCAAGTGTTTCCACACCAAGCTGGTGAGCACTTCCGAGATCGCGGAAAGCCTTGGCGCGGAGCAGTCCACGTTCCACGCCGAGCACGGCTACGAACACGCCTGCCGCCTGATTCGCGCCGCCATCGAGAACTTCGAGCGCCGCGATCGCGACCGCGTCAACATCCCCAACCATTCGCTGGAGCTGGTGGCCGGCTTCTCCAACGAGACGATCTGCCACATGCTGGGCGGCCGCTTCCGCAGCACCTTCCGGCCGCTCAACGATGCCATTATCGACGGCCGCATCCGCGGCGTCTGCGGCATCATCGGCTGCAACAATCCCAAAGTGATGGTGGATAACTCGCACGTGCGGCTGGCCGAAGAACTGATCAAGCGCAACGTGCTGGTGCTGCAGACCGGCTGCGCCGCCATCGCCTGCGCCAAGGCCGGCCTGCTGGTGCCGGAGGCGGCGCTCGAAAAGGCCAGCGACACGTTGCGCGAAGTGTGCGAGGCGGTCGGCATCCCGCCGGTGCTGCACATGGGTTCGTGTGTCGACAACAGCCGCATCCTGATGGCGGCTACTAATTTGCTGCGGGAGGGCGGACTCGGCGAGGACCTGTCCGACCTGCCGGTGGCCGGCGCGGCGCCGGAATGGATGAGCGAGAAGGCCGTCACGATCGGGCATTACTTCGTGGCCAGCGGCATGTACGTGGTGCTCGGACATCCGCTCTATGTCGAGGGCAGCGAGAACCTGCACCGGCTGCTGTGCGAGGAGATGGAAAGCATCACCGGCGGCAGGTTCGAGTGGGAGCCCGATCCCGCGCTAGCCGCCGAGAAGATCCTCGGTCATATCGAGCGCAAGCGGGACGCGCTCCGCATCAACGTGAAGAAGGAACGCAAGCTGTTTGATATGAAGTCGAGGCGGGAGTTGCAATGAGCAAGATCATCGCTTCTTCGGCGATTCGCGGCGCCCACCGGATCGTGAGCGACGCGGAGGCATCCCTGGCGCGTGCCATCGCGGCCAAGGGCGCGGAGTGCCGAGTGGCGTTCCCTGATACGGCATACTCGCTGCCGGTGATTTATTCGTTGCTGGGACGGCGCGTGGACCGGCTGTCGGATATGCAACCGGTGCTCGAAGAGTGCCGCCGCCTGCTTCCGCCAGTACCTGACGACCATGTGTGGCTGCCCTATCTGGGTGGCACGCTGGATGCCGGCATGGCGACGCTGTTCGCCTTCGAGATCATCGAAGCCTGCAAGTACCTGATGGGACCCAGTCCGGTGAACGGCATGTGGCTGGGCGCGGCGGGCGATGTGATTATCCGCGAGCGCGGTATCGAGTTCGTGGACGGCTCTGCGCCGGGATTCGCCGCGGTAGTGGGCGCCGCCCCTACGGTGGAGGACGCGGTCCGCATCGCGCGCGAATTACAGCAGAAGAACCTCTACGTCTTCATAGCCGGACACACCGGCGGCGTGTCTTTCGCCGAGCAGTTGCAGCAGGGCGGTGTGGAGACCGGTTGGCCAACCAGGCTGGTACCGTTCGGCAAGGACATCTCGGCCGCCATCTACGCGCTGGGCTTTGCCAACCGCGTTGCGCTGAGCTTCGGCGGAGTGCAGGCAGGCGACTACGCGCGCAATCTCAAGTACAACAAGGACCGCACCTTCGCCTTCGTCATGGCGCTCGGCGAAGTCACCGAAGAAAAGTACGCCGCTGCCGCAGGAGCCATCTCTTACGGCTTCCCCACGATCGCCGACACTTGCATCCCGCAGATTCTACCCACCGGGATCTGCACCTACGAGCATGTGGTCTCGTCGGTGCCGGTGGACCGCATCGTGGAGAAGTGCCTGGAGGTGCGCGGCTGCAAGATCAAGGTTACCAGGGTGCCGATTCCGGTGGCCTACGGGGCCGCTTTCGAGGGCGAGCGTATCCGCAAGGAACAGACCTACGTGGAATTCGGCGGCAACCGCACGCCGGGCTTCGAGTATGTCACCACCCGGGCGCTCAGCGAAGTGGAAGACGGCCGGATTACGGTGGTGGGTCCCGAGATCGCCGACGTTCCCGCGGGCACCGTGCTGCCATTGGGCATTTGGGTCGAGGTGGGCGGGCGCAAGATGCAATCCGATTTCGAACCCATCCTGGAACGTCAGATCCATCACATGATCAATGGCGCCGAAGGCATCTGGCACATGGGGCAGCGCGATATCAACTGGATCCGCATCAGCCAAGCGGCGCAGGCCAGAGGTTTCCAGATCCGGGACCTGGGCGAGATCATACACGCCAGGTTTCTGAATGACTACCCCGCCATCGTGGACAAGGTGCAGGTCACGCTGTTCACGGAACTTAAAGAAGTGGAGAGCAGGATAGCCGAAGCACGCCAGACGTACCGTGCGCGCAATCAGCGGATGGAATCGCTAACCGACGAGAGCGTCGATACCTTTTACTCCTGCCTGCTGTGCCAAAGCTTCGCGCCCAGCCACGTCTGCGTGATCACGCCCGAACGGCTCGGCCTGTGCGGCGCCTATAACTGGCTGGACGGCAAGGCGGCTTTTGAAATCGATCCCACCGGGCCCAATCAGCCGCTGGTCAAGGGCGAGTGCCTCGACCCCGTGCGCGGCCAGTGGAAGAACATCAACGACTACGTCCACGCCAATTCCAAGCACGCCATCCATACCTTCAACGCCTACTCGCTGCTGGAACACCCCATGACCAGTTGCGGTTGTTTCGAAGCCATCGTAGCGTTGCTCCCGGAGGCCAACGGTGTCATCATCGTCAATCGCGAGTACACCGGCGACACTCCCGCGGGTATGAAGTTCTCCACGCTGGCGAACATGACCGGCGGCGGCCAGCAGGTGCCGGGGTTCATTGGCGTGGGCAAGGCGTATGTGGCCAGCCGCAAATTCATCGCCGCGGAGGGCGGGCACAAGCGCATCGTCTGGATGCCCAAGGAACTGAAGGAGACTCTGGCCGAGGAGTTGAACCAGATCGGCGAGCGGTTCGGCATCGCGAACTTTATCGAGTTAATTGCCGACGAGACTCACGGCACCACCGCCGAGACTGTCTGCGAGTACATGAGGCAGGTCGGGCATCCGGCGCTTGCGATGCCGGAGATTACCGGAGCGCCGGAGGCCGCGGCGCCGGCAGCGCCGCCGGTTTCCGTCGCGGCCGCGGTCAATGGAGTCGCCAAGCCGGTCGCGGCAGTGGAAGCGCCTCCGGTTGCGGCATCACCGGCGCCGGTTCCCGTTCAGCCGCCGGCCGCGGCAACGCCCTCCGTTCCGGCCGCGGCGACAGACGGGATCGGGACGATCATTTCGGTTCTCGAGCGCCTGCGGTATGCACCGTTCGAGACTCAGGTGCAACCGGGTATGAGTCCGGAACAGCAGATGGCGGCGCTGCAGACCTCGACCGCCCTGCATCTGCTCCACGCCGGAACCAATATGTTGATGATGTACAGCGGCCTGCTGGGCGAAGCGCCCACACCGAAAGCCGCAACGCCGCCACCGGCAGGTCGTGAGGAAAAACCGGGAACGCAGGCGAAACCGCCTGCGCCACCATTGGGAAGTCCAGTGTCTGCCCCGGTGGGGCAGGCGGTTTCGCCTGCCTCGGTCGGGGTCCTGGCGCCGGCGCCACCGAAAGTCACGCAACCGGAGCGGCCGCTCACCTCCGCGGCTATCGTGATTCCTGGCTCATTCAGCGTGCCTCCCGATGTATGTCACCAGCCCGTCCGAAAGCTGACTCTGGGCGGTAGCGGAACGCGTACGGCGGTCGTCCTCGGCGGCGCGGAGGTGCTCCCCTTCCGTCACTACGAAGGCAACTCGGGCCTGCGTCCGGTGGTGGCCATGGAAGTCTTCGACCAACCGCCGAAGAGCTACCCTGCGAGCCTGCGCGAGGCATACGGCGACCTGCTGAAAGATCCCGCCGCGATGGCCCGCCACTGCGTCGAGAAACTGGGCGCCGAGGTCATCAGCGTGCGGTTGCTGGGAGCCCATCCGGAGAACGGCGACGCGCCGCCCGAAGCCGCGGCCGAGGTCGTCGGAGCCGTGCTGAAGTCCATCTCCGTGCCCCTCATCGTCACCGGCCCCAACCACTTCGCGAAGAACAACGCGGTGATGAAACACATCGCCGCGGCCTTCGCGGGAGAGAACCTCGCGCTCAATTGGGTGGAGACCGACAACTACAAGACCATCGCGGCTGCCGCTATGGGCTACGGCCACTGCCTCATCGCGCAGACCCCCATCGACGTCAACATGTGCAAGCAACTCAACATCCTGCTCACCAACCTGGGGGTGGCTCCGGAGAAGATCCTGATCGACCCCATGACCGGCGCGCTGGGCTACGGCCTCGAGTACACCTATTCGGTGATGGAGCGGATCCGCACCTCGGCCTTCACCGGCGACCCGATGCTGGCCATGCCGATGATCTCGAATCCGGGTTGGGAGGTCGCCCGCACCAAGGAGGCGCGTGCCCCAAAGCGGGATTTCCTGTTGTGGGGGGCGGAGGAGGAGCGTTGCGCGCTGCTCGAGATCGCCACCGCCGTCAGTTTCCTGAACGCCGGCGCCGATCTGCTGGTGCTGTACCATCCGGTGGCCGCGCGCACTGTGAAACGCAAGATTCAGGAGATGATGCAGGTGGCGGGGAACTGAACTATGGCTCTGACCGGCTTACAAATCTTCAAGCTGCTGCCCAAAACCAATTGCGGCGAATGCGGTATTCCCACATGTATGGCGTTTGCCATGAAACTGGCGGCCAAGAATGCGGACCTTGCCGCGTGTCCGTATGCTTCGGAGGGGGCCAAGAAGACCATCGGGGCCGCCAGCAAGCCTCCCATCCGGCTGGTAAAGATCGGCCCGCCTGACCGCGAAGTCGCGATCGGCAACGAGACGGTGATGTTCCGCCACGAGAAGACCTTCGTGCATCCCACAGCGCTCGCCATCGCCTTCGCGGACAACCAACCCATCGCGGACCTCTGCCACACCATCGCCGAAGTGCGCGAGTACTGTCTGGAACGCGTCGGCGAGAAACTGCGCCTCGACCTGGTGCTGGTGGATAACTTCAGCGAAGAAGTACAGCCGTTCGTCGCGCTGGTGAAATCGGCCGCGGGCGCGACGGGAATGGGCACCATCCTGCGCAGTACCAATGCCGGTGCGCTGGAGGCCGGTCTTCAGATCCTGGAGGGCCAGCGCCCGTTGATCCACGCCGCCACACCGGCGAATGCGGAGGAGATGGCCGCCCTGGCGCTGAAGTACCACGCTCCGCTGGTGGCGCGTGCGGCCACGCTCGACGAACTGGCCGCGCTCACCACCCGGTTGGCCGCGCTGGGGGTGAGGGACATGGTGCTTGACCTGCCCGCCGATAATCCCGCCGCCACACTCCAGCACAACACCATCATCCGCAAGGCGGCGCTGAAAGACAGTTTCGAGCCGCTCGGCTACCCGATCCTCAACTTCGCCGCCGGCCTGGATGCGCCGTCGATCGTGGCTGACGCGTGCACATCGATCTGCAAGTATGCCTCCATCCTGGTGCTCGACCGCATGCAAATCGAAATGCTTCTGCCTTTGATGATGCTGCGGCAGAATATCTACACCGATCCCCAAAAGCCGATTCAGGTAGAGCCCAAGCTGTACCCCATCGGCGAGCCGGGCCCCGATTCCCCGGTTCTTGCCACCACCAACTTCTCGCTGACCTACTTCCTGATTTCAGGCGAAATCGAGAACTCCGGCGTGCCCGCTCATCTGGTAATCGTAGAGAGCGAGGGCATGAGCGTTCTGACCGCGTGGGCGGCGGGCAAGTTCTCCGGCGCCAAAGTAGCGGCCGCGGTAAAGGCCAGCGGCATCGAGGGGCAATTGGCCACACGCCGGCTCATCATCCCGGGCTACGTCGCGCAAATCTCCGGCGAGGTCGAGGAAGCACTTCCCGGGTGGGAGGTCCTGGTTGGTCCGGGCGAGTCGGTGGATCTAGGTCCGTTCCTGAAGAGGCAGGCAGCGAGGTAAGGCATGCCATTGGTGCGCTTTCTGCCCGCGAAGATCGAGACCGAAGTTTCCGCCGGTACTTTGATCCACGAAGCGGCCATTCGCGCGGGGTTGCTCACGCTGGATCTTCCCTGCGGCGGACAGAGCATCTGCGGGCTATGCCTGGTCGAAGTGGCGGGCGCAGACGGCAAGAATTGTGAGGTGATGGCCTGCCAGACACGTATCGCGGGAGATATCACGGTGCGCATCCCCGACGCGCGCGACGCCGCCATGCGAGTGTTGGGAGACAGCCATCACCTGGTCAGCCGGGAACTGCTGCCCGATCCGGCGCATCTGTCGCCGCTGTGCCAGGCGGTCCGGCTCACCGTTCCACTGGCCTCCATCGAGGAACATTACAGTGACTGGTCGCGCGTCGTGCGGGAGTTGTGCCGGTGTAAGGGGGCGGGCCCGGTGTCGGCTATGGCGTCGGCTCCACTCCCGGTTCTCCAGAGTCTCGCCGCGGCGTTGCGTGCGCAGGACGGCAAGGTCACGCTGCTGGTTCAGGAAACGGCGCCAGGTTTCGAGGTGCTCGAAATCGAAGCGGGGCACGGCGATCGGCGCGTGTTGGGTCTCGCTCTCGACATAGGCACTACAACGATCGCCGCCCAACTGGTGGACCTCGGGAGCGGGCGCGTCCTCTCGACTCGCACTTCTTACAATGCGCAGGTCCGCCGCGGCGCAGACATCATCAGCCGCATCGATTACGCCCGGACCGGAGAACGGCTGGGCGAACTGCGCGCGTTGGTGCTCGGTACCGTCAACACACTGATCGGGCAGATGGAGAATGACGTGAAAGTGAATGCACGGCACATTCGCGCTGCCTTCGTGGCCGGCAACACCACCATGATCCATCTGCTGTTGGGGCTCGCGCCGCGCTACATTCGCGAGTCGCCATACATACCCACGGTTACCGCGGTACCCGGACTCACGGCCGCGGCGGCAGGGTTTGAGATCCATCCGCGGGCGGTCGTCCAGTGCGCACCCGGGGTGGGAAGTTACGTCGGCGGCGATATCACCGCCGGGTTGTTGTGCACCGAACTGGCGACCAATCACGAAGACGTATTTCTATTTCTCGACATCGGCACCAACGGCGAGATCGTGATCGGCAATGCCGAATGGAGGGTGGCCTGCGCCTGCTCGGCAGGCCCGGCATTCGAGGGTTCGGGCATCCGCTGCGGGGTGCGCGCCACCGAAGGCGCCATCGAACACGTCGAGATCACTCCGGAGTGCGAGTTGCGCTACCGGGTGGTCGGCGGGGGGAAGCCGGCCGGCATCTGCGGTTCAGGGCTGATCAGCCTGCTCGGCGAAATGTTGAAACGGGGCATCGTCAATCAGGCGGGGCGCCTGCAGTCGGATGACAGCCGGGGCTTTCTCGTCGAATCGGCTGAACGGACTGCCACCGGCGAGGACCTCCTCATAAGCGGCGCCGACCTGGAGAACCTGGTCCGCACCAAAGCGGCCATCTATGCCGCGTGCGCCCGTGTCTTGGACCGCGTCGGGCTCGACTGGAACGCGCTCGAGCGCGTTTACATCGCCGGCGGTTTCGGCCGCTACATTCAGATCGCCGATGCCGTGCGCATCGGCATGCTGCCCGACCTGCCGCACGAGAAGTTTCGTTACATCGGGAATGC
>Ga0302320_10013325_pt1 | contig 17197 bp, 8 predicted proteins | sample Bog_T0_3_FD_202130 | JGI IMG/M metagenome (GOLD analysis project Ga0302320, IMG submission 202130) | Peat permafrost microbial communities from Stordalen Mire near Abisko, Sweden - Bog_T0_3 | ecosystem: Environmental > Terrestrial > Soil > Wetlands > Peat | place: Sweden: Abisko, Stordalen Mire... | reverse complement strand
GCCGGTCGGCCTTCTCATTTGGTGTTGATTATTTCTGCGGACTACGGCCCGTTGGACGGGGTTGCGGGCGAGGGTTTGCTGTTGGGCGCGACCTTCTTCTTCCCGGCGGGGGCGGCGTGGTGGCGCATGGGCAGCGGTTTGCGCTCCTGGGGCTTTACCACATTCTCATCCACCGGCTTGGTTCCCTGCAGGTCCGAGGTGTAGGAGGCGTTTGGCGGCACGAGATACTCTTCGACGCCCTTGGTCCCTTCGTTCCCGACGACGACGGTGATTCTGGCGGGGTCGATGCCCTTCTCCGTGACGAGGTAGCTCTTGGTGTTGACGGCGCGCTGTGCGGCGCTCTCTTCACCTTCGCCGCCTGAACTTGCTGCTTCGCCAACCACGAGCAGAGTATCGTTGGGGCTCTGCTGCAGTGCCAGCGCAACCTTGTCAAGGCAGGCCTTGGCTTCGTTGTCTACGCGCAGGGGCCGGATGGTGTCTCTGCTGAAGTCGATGGGGCAGAGAGGCTCGATGTGGTAAGTGATCACAGGCGGTGGCGGCGGCTTGATGGTGACGCTGGCCCTGCAGGCCGCGGATTGACCCTTGTCGTCCTTGACCTGGCAGTTGATGGTGACGGGGCCCTCGGGCGCGCCGCTTGGGCTGAACGTCCAGGTGTTGCCGGACTGGTTGACCGCACCAGCCGTCGAAGAGCAGGAGTACTGCAAGGGAAGATTCTGGGGGCTGCGGCCAGTGACTGTGAATGAGCTGGTCTGCTCGGATGAAATGATTTCCGGCGACATGGTGCTGACATCGCAGGTGGGCGGTTCAAAGCCCTTCACGGTAAAGCTGGCTTCGCATTGTGCGGACTGGACGGATTTGGTGCCCTGCGTTACGGTTGCGCGGACGTTGTAAGTGCCAGGCGCGAGGCCGGATGTGGGAACGTTTAGGACTTCGCCGTTGCTGGCGACGCCGGGTCCGGTCCAGCTATAGGTTGCTGTCTGCTTGGGATTGAGGCCGGTGGCGGTGGCAGTCACGGTGACGGGCTCACCCTGATAGACGAGGTTGGGGGTGGCTACGCAAGCCAAGACTGGCGACGGCAGCGGGCCGCATCCGGGGACGGGTCCGTAATACGAAGAGCCACGGAATACGACGCCGGCGGATAGGCGGATGGCGTTGATGCTCTCGTCGTCACCCCAGGTGAAGTCGTCGTCGGCAAGCGTACCGTGGGAGACACCGGAGTTGGCGTGGAGGTATTCGTAATCGGCCTGGAAGACGCGGAGGCCAAAGTTGTGGCATCCGAAGTACCAATCAAGGCCACCCCCTCCACCGAAGATCGGTCCCCAAGTGTAGGGCTCGTGGTCGGGTCCGTCGATGTCCGCGGCGCCGCCAAAGGCATGCACGAAGGGAGTCAGGTGCACATGGGGCCAACGGTAGACTAAGCCGCCATCAATGGAGAAGATGCCGCTGTTGCTGCTTCCAGTAAGGGCGAAGCCAGTGTTTTTGAAAAGATCGTGCTCACCGACTTCGACGTCCATACCGACGTGGCGGGTAAAAAAGAACTGGGCGCTTTCAAGCAGGCCCTCATCTTCAAGTTTGAAGGAGACCGGGAGCACCGAGCCATCGGGCTGAATGGGGTAGAAGGTTCCTCTGGGGTCGAGCATGCTGTATCCCGCAAAGACGTCCCACCGGGGCGTAGGGGCATTGGGGTCGCCCTTCGACTGGCTGGGCACGACCTGGGCCACCAGCGCACAGGGCAATGAAGCCGCAAATGCCAGCGCCAGAACCCGGCTCGTTTTTTCGAACATTTGAGAGTACACGCGTTTACCTCCACTCCGAGACTGAACCAATACACCGACCTCTTTTACGTCTTCCAATGCTTGCCGAGCTTACTCCCCGCATATTACTGATTCGCAGAATAGCTTAAGTGCGGGTGCTGAGTCTGTACCTCACAAGTCACAATTAAGTGGTTACTTTACGGCCACTTGAGAGCTCGGCAGCCACTGAGGATTTGGCATAGTTGCCATACTTGACGCTATTGAAACCGAGGCGGACGCAAGGATACTTAGTTCCCAGGTGCTGCTATTCTGTCATGGTGAGTCCACAATCACACCCCCACTTATCGGCAAGCCTCGCTGCAACTTCCGCGCCAGCAACGGCGCTGCCGGCGCTTGCGTTGCCGGCCTTGGCGCTGACTGCGGCGTTGTGCCTCAGCGCATGTCACAGCGGCGAACAAGCCGTGGTTGGTGTGGCGCAGAATGCGGTGAGCGCCGAACATCACGCACAGGCCGCAGCGGCCAAGAGCGATCAACAACGTACGCAACTGGCCAGCATTCCGCTGCCGACTAAGAGCATGTATGTTGACGTGCATGAGCGGGGCGCGTGGGCCAATCCATTTCTCTCAGTGGATGCGAACTGGATCACATTGCGCGTGACGGTGGCGGATGCGAATCCGAGCACTGTGGGACAGGGCTCTATGCTGCGACCCGATGCGGCGCGGCGGCAAGAAGTCCAGTTGCGTCTGAACGATCTCGCTGAAGCCTTGATCGCCGTGCCTTCGGGCGCATGGCGTTATGGGCGCGTGGTGGCTGTGGCCGAGTCCCCATTGGCCAGCAAGAAGGATCGTCCGCAGGTGCGGCGCAATGTGGAAGCCGCGATCAAGCAGCTGAACGATCTTGGTGTTGTTGTGGAAGAGTGGCCAACACGATAGAGGATCAGCTGGTCAGCTTGTCAGACAAGCGGTGGGATGGTTTATTGGACTTTCTTGGCAATTCCGGACTATACATTTCGCTATGCGGTATGAATTAGACAGCAAGTCGGTTAATCTTCGGAATTCGAGAATTTTGTGATCCTGCGCACACCCTGGGATTTCTAATTTGGACTAGGATTCCACCGTGAATATTCTTCCGATTTCTGAACTGATGAATCAACCGGCCCTTGACCACGAGGGCTTTTCGGCACATCGCGAGCTGGAGGCCAAGTTGAAGGCCGCGGTGCGCGGCGATGTGTTGTTTGACCTGGGCTCACGCGCTCTGTATGCAGCCGATTCCTCGAACTACAGGCAGATGCCTGTGGGCGTAATCACCCCCCGGGACGAAGCGGACGTGGAAGCTGCGCTGGCTGCCTGCCATGCGACAGGCGCCGCGGTGTTGCCACGCGGGGCGGGTACGAGCCTGGCCGGGCAATGCGCCAATGTAGCGGTTGTCTTCGACTATTCGCGGTACATGAATAAGTTGGTGTCGATTGACCCGGAGGCGAAGCTGGCTGTGGTGCAGCCGGGGATTGTGCTGGACCGGGTGCGCGAGGCAGCGGAGGCTTATCACTTAACGTATGCGCCCGATCCGGCGACGCATAGCAGGTGCACGCTGGGCGGGATGATCGGCAACAACAGTTGTGGTGTGCACGGTCTGTTGGGCGGCAAGGTTGTGGACAACGTGGAGACACTGGATATTGTTCTCTACGATGGCACGCGGATGACGGTGGGCCGGACGACGCCTGACGAACTTGAGGCCAAGATTGCCGCTGGCGGGCGCGAGGGTGAGATTTACGCAAAGCTGAAGAGCCTGCGTGATCGGTATGCGGCCTTGATCCGGGAGAAGTTTCCGAGGATTCCGCGGCGGGTTTCCGGAGTGAATCTGGATGAATTGCTGCCGGAGAATGGATTTAACCTGGCGCGGGCGCTGGTGGGATCGGAAGGGACGTGCGCGACGGTCGTGTCCGCGCAGCTGAATCTGACATCGAGTCCTCCGTTTCGGGTGCTGACGGCGCTGGCGTTTGATGATCCGTTTCTTGCGGCCGATGTGGTGCCGCGGGTGCTGGAGTTTGGACCGATTGGCCTGGAGGGATTTGACGGGTTGATGGTTGAGTTCATGCTGCGCAAAAACCTGGCGGTGAACGATGTGAAGCTGCTGCCGCCGGGCGGTGGTTTCCTACTTGTAGAAATGGGTGCGTGGACTGCGGAGGAAGCGCAGAGCAAGGCGGAGGCGATGGCTGCGGCGGCGGCGAAGTGGCCGGAGGCGCCACGAGCACGAATCTATAACCACGAGGATGCGGAGAGTGTGTGGAAGGTACGCGAGTCGTCGCTGGGCGCAACGGTATGTGTGCCGGGCGAGCCGGACCGCTGGGAGGGCTGGGACGACGCTGGGATTCCGCCGGCGCATCTGGGGACGTATCTGCGCAAACTAACTGCGCTGATGGCGGAGTACGGCTACCGGAGCCCGCTCTATGGGCATTACGGACAAGGATGCGTGCACTTACGCATCAACTTCGATTTCAAAACGGTGGAGGGCATCAGGAAATTCCGCGAATTCCTTGATCGCGCGGCGGATTTGGTGGTTTCACTGGGCGGCTCGCTGAGCGGCGAGCATGGGGATGGGCAGGCGCGGGCGGTTCTGTTGCCGAAGATGTTTGGGCCGGAACTGATGACGGCGTTCCAGGAGTTCAAGGCGATCTGGGATCCTGCAAATCGGATGAATCCGGGCAAGCTTGTGGACGCTGTGCGGGTGTATGACCCTGTAGAAAACCTCCGTCAACAACCGGATAAGAATGGGCCGGTGGCTCATGTGCATGCGCAGCCGGAGACGCATTTTGTGTTCGCAAAAGACGCGGGTTCAATGGAGAACGCGGCGGCGCGATGCGTGGGTGTGGGCGCTTGCCTCAAGAAGGACGGCGGGGTGATGTGTCCGAGCTACCGGGCGACGGGGCAGGAACAGCACTCGACGCGAGGCAGGGCAAGGCTGCTGTGGGAGATGCTGGCCGGGGCGCTGCAAAAGGAAGGCTTTGAGAGCGAAGCGGTGCATGAAGCGCTGGACCTGTGTTTAAGCTGCAAGGCTTGCAAGACGGAATGCCCGGTGCAGGTGGACATGGCGCAGTACAAGAGCGAGTTTTTGGCGCAGAAGTACAAGGGCAAGCTGCACCCGCTGCATCACTATGTGTTTGGGTTTGCGGACAAGATGGCGCGGCTGGGATCGCTGACGCCTGCGATTACGAACTTCATGACATCGAGCGGGCTGACAAGTCCGCTGATCAAGCACATTGTGGGCGTGGCGAAGGAGCGGCAGATGCCGCAACTGGCGGGCAAAAGCTGGAAAGCCGGGCGAAGTTTGGACGATACGAGCAATGTGCCGCGGGTCTCGAATGGGCAGCAGAAAAAGACGGTGGTTTTGTGGGCGGATACATGGAATAACTACTATCATCCGCAGACACTGGCGGCTGCGGAGCGGGTGTTGATGCAAGCGGGGTTCCGCGTGCAAACGACCAAGGGGCACATTTGTTGTGGACGCGCGCTTTACGACTTTGGGCTGCTGGACACTGCGAAGAGCTACATGGCGACGGTTCTGGACCGGATTGCGCTGCAGATTGAGGCGGGACTGCCGTTCATTTTTCTGGAACCGAGCTGCGCGAGCATCTTCAAGGACGAGGCGCTGGAACTGTTTCCGAACGACGAGCGGGCAAAAAAGATGAGCAAACAGATCTGGTTGCTGGCAGACTGGCTGGCGGCGGAGGCTCCGGAGTGGCTAGAAAGCGGGCTCGCCGGAAGGCTGGCCGGGGCGCAGGTGCTGCTGCATGGGCATTGCCACCATAAGGCGGTGTTTGGCGGCCCGAAGAACGAGATTGCGCTGTTGAGGAAGGCCGGCGCGCAGGTGGAGATGATCGACACCACCTGCTGCGGGATGGCGGGGCCGTTTGGGTTCGAGGCGGACAAGATCGAGGTTTCGAAGGCGATTGCGAACCTGGGCCTCTTGCCGGCGGTGAATGCGGCGGGGCCGATGACGGTGATTGTGGCGGACGGGTTCAGCTGCAGGGAGCAGATTGCGCAGCTATCGGACCGCGAGGGGATGCATTTTGCGGAGATATTGGATCGGAGTTGCGGGTGTTCGGGGTGAGGGCAGACGGCGGTTGTAAGCTAGCCAGCGGGAGCCGACGGGGTGACAGCAAGTCTTTCGCCTCGCTACGCCCAACCTCCAAGCCAATGACCGAAAGACTGCTCTTGGAAGACCTGGGGATGAGGTAGGTCTGGGGACTCCTTCGCTTCTGGTGGACAAACCCGAAAAGCAACCGCAGATCCCTCGGCTACGCTCGGGATAACAGCATTCTTGCGATGATTATCTCGGCTCAATAATCGGCTGTTGCCTCTGCGCAATCGATTGTTCTAAGATTGGTCGCGAACTTCATTCCCCGAAAAGAGAGACATTCTATGAGGAGATATGCGTTTGTTTTTTCGCTGCGGCTTAGCGCGCTGGCGATGGTGGCTGTGGGTGGGTTGCATGCTCAGGACTGGGCGGGGAACTGGCAGGGGAGTTTCCGCGAGAATGGCGAGGAGCGTCGCATTGTGCTGCAGATTGCAAAGGGCGATGCTGGGGCGTGGAAGGTGGCGGGGTGTTTTATCGAGTTTTTGCACGACCCGGCGAAGGTGGATTCGTTTGCCCTGAACGGCGACAGCGTGCAGTTGAAGGTGAATGAGGGCAAGGGAATGTTCGGGGGTGCGGTTGCGGCGGATGGCGGGGCAATCTCGGGGACTTGGGAGTGGGATGGGCTGACGGGACCGCTGGTGCTTAGGCGGGCTGGCGGGTTGGCGGCGTGGAAGGTGCCGTTTGACTACCAGTACCACATGAAGGACGTGACATATCTGCGACCGACGAGAGAGGAGGCGCGGATTGGGTTTACGCCGAAGCTGGCTGTCGACTACATGGAGCAGGGCGCGCTGGCTTGGACGGGGGACTGGAAGTGCGTGGCATGCCATACGAACGGGTCGTATATGGTGGTGCGGCCGCTGATGACGGAGAGGTTGGGGCCTCCGCAGAAGGCGTTCCGGGATTTCTTTGTGGGCACGCTGAATGAGGAACTGGCGACTGACGAGAAGGAATTGAAGCCGGAATACGATTCGACGCAGGCTGTGTACGTAGCGGCGGGACTGGCGATTTGGGATGCGCATGTGACGCACAAGCTGTCGGCGGATACGGCTGAGGCGCTGGGGATGATGTTCCGGGTGCAACGGGCGGATGGGGACTGGACGATCAGTGACGATAACAATCCGCCGCTGGAGAGTAACCGGTATCAGTTGGCGACGGTGGCGGCGCGGGCGGTGGGGAATGCTCCGGAGTGGGAGGCGGCGCAGCGCGGGACTCCGGTGGGGGCGAAGATTGAGCTGCTGAAGAGCTACCTGCAGGCGGAGCGGAAGCTGCAGGGGGATTATGACCGGGTTGACTTGCTTTGGGCAGCAGAAGAGTGGCCGGGGCTGCTGGATGAGGGGCAGAAGCAGGCGCTGGTAGCGATGATTTTGAAGCATCAGCAGGCGGATGGCGGGTGGTCGATCCGGACGTTTGCCAAGCCGGAAGAGTGGGGCAAGGGGAATCGGGCGGAGAAGCTGAGGGGAGAGCCTGAGCTTGCGAATCCACCCAGCGACGGGCATATGACGGGGCTGGCGCTGATTGCGCTGCGGAAGGCCGGAGTGGCGGCGAGCGATACGCGGGTTCAGCGTGGAGTGGCCTGGTTGAAGGCGAATCAGCGGGCGTCGGGGCGGTGGTATACGCGGTCGTTGAACCGGGATGGGTGGCAGTTTATTACTTACAGTGGCACGGTTTATCCGCTGCTGGCGCTGGAGATGTGTGGGAAGTTACCTGCTGATTTGGCGGGGTCGAAGACGGCGGTTGCGCGGCGATAAGGTTCGCTGCTTTCCCACGCATTCGCGATGATACTGCGAATGGAGCACGGAGGTTTCTTTGGCGCCTGGAGAACCCCAGTTTCGTAACTGGATGAAACGTGAGATTCACGAACGCCGTGCATACTAGACAAATGAAATTTGGAATGCAGAGGACATTTCCCCTTCTTTGCGCGGTTGCGCTTGGTCTAACTTCCAATTTACAGGCGCAGGTCGGTGTAACGGCGGTGTTGCCGAATGGGCGGGAGATTCATCCGGCGGGGACATGGGTTCCGCTTGCTCCGTATCCGTTTGCGCTGGCAGTGCGGGCGGATGGGGGGCAGATTGCGGTGCCTTCGATTGGATTTCCGTTTGCGCTGAATGTGGTGACTGACCCCAGTGGTGCGCAGCCGGCGGTGGTGAAGATGCCGTCGAGTGCGAACAACAATCCCAAGATTGAGGTGCATGCGGGGCTGGCTTACTCGCCGGATGGGAGCCTGCTTTATGTGGCGACGGGGGACTCTGGGAAGATTGCTACGTATCACACAAGCGACTGGTCGCGCGGGAACTCGGTGTCGCTGGATGCTGAGCTGGGAGGAGCGGGGCCGACGAAGCAGGGGAGCTGGAGTTTCGCAGCGACGCTGGTGATTTCCGCAGATGGGAAGACGCTGTATGCGCTGGACCAGGGAAACTGGCGGGTGGTGATTCTTGATGCGGGGACGCTGAGGCGGATTGCGGAGGCTCCGACGGGGAGCTACCCGTATGGGCTGGCGCTTTCGCCGGATGGGACGCGACTGTATGTGACGAATACGGGGCTGTTTGAGTACACGACGATTCCTGGGGCGGACGACAAGGATGTGGTGGGGACGGGGCTGCATTTTCCGCCGTTTGGGTATCCGTCAAAGGAGGCGCGCGAGGGCGCGGTGGTGGAGGGAAAAAAGGTTCCTGGGCTTGGAGACGAGAACTCGGATCGCGGGAGCTCGCTGTGGACTTATGACGTGCATGATCGGGAACATCCAGCGGGGACGGCAAGGCTGCGGCTGGGGGCGAAGATTACCGAAGAGCGTGGTGGGACGGTGGGCGGGGCTGCTCCGACGGGCGTGGCTGCCGCGGGGGATGCGGTGTTTGTTTCACTTGCGCATGAAGATGCGGTGGCCAAGGTCAGCGCGGATGGGACGAAGGTGCTGGGGCAGACGGAGCTTTCGCCGTTTACCGGAGCGCGGTTTCAGGATCGCGAGGGAAGGCCGCTGCGGGGGGTGATGCCGAGTGGACTGGCGGTGAGGGACGGCCGAGTATATGTCGCCGAGTCAGGCATCGATGCCGTCGGCGTGCTGGATGCCGCATCGATGGCGGTGGTGGAGCATATTCCGGTGGGCTGGAACCCTTCGGCAGTAGATTTTTCACCGGACGGCAAGACGTTGTATGTGGTGAATACAAAGGGCAAGGGTGCCGGACCCAACGGCGGTAAGGACCACAAGCCGGGGACGCCGTCGTATGTGGGGTCGCTGGAGTATGGGGGGTTGAGCGCGATTCGGCTGGACGGATTGGGTCCGGCGGCGGATTTGACGGCGACGGTGGTGAAGGCGAACATGGCGGCGCTTGAGAACAAGCCGGAATTGCCGCGGCTGAAGCATTGCTTTCTGCTGATCCGGGAGAACCGGACGTATTACGAGGTCCTGGGAGACGTGGCGGGAGCCAATGGGGATGCGGCGCTGGCTCGGTATGGGCTGGATGGGTGGGCGGAGGAGCAGAAAGACGCGACTCATCTTAAGGTGACGCCGAACCTGCATGCGCTGGTGGGGCAGTTTGCGATGAGCGATAACTTTTATGTGGACAGCGACGTGTCGGCAGACGGGCACAGGTGGGTGATGGGGATCAATCCGACGCCTTTTTTCAATACCGCGTGGAGTTCGGGGTATGGGGGGCGGCGAACCGAATTTGCGGGGGCTGTGCAGCCAGGGCGGCGAGCTTTGTTTGGCGGGGCGGATGCGCCTATGCCGGAGGATGAGCCGCAGTTCGGGTCGTTGTGGGAACATGTGGCGGCGAGCGGCCAGGGGATTTTGAATTACGGCGAGGGACTGGAACTCGAGGGCAATGCGGAGATCGCGGGAGCGGAGCCTGAGGGGCAGAGACTGTTTTTGAACTCACCGCTGCCGAAGCCGGTCTTCGAGTCGACGGACCGGAAGTTCCCGACGTTTAACCTGGGAATTCCGGATCAAATTAGGGCAACGGAATTCGAGCGGGATTTCAAGATGAAGATGGCTGCGGGGAAGGTTCCGGCGCTGATCGTCATTCGCCTGCCCAACGATCACACGATGGAGCCGCGGAAGGCGGATGGGTACCCGTATCGCGATTCGTATGTGGCGGATAACGATTTGGCACTGGGGCGAATTGTGGAGTTTTTGTCGAAGACGGCGCTGTGGAAGGACTCCGCGTTTTTTGTGACCGAGGATGATGCGCAGGGCGGAGTGGACCATGTGGATGCACATCGCAGCATTCTGCTGGTGGCGAGCCCTTGGGTGAAACCAGGGTCAGTGAGCCACGAGCACACCAGCATGGGATCGATTACGCGCACGATCGACGAGTTGCTAGGGCTGGGCCCGATGAACCTGGAGGACGCGCTGGCTGGGGAGATTACAGGCGTGTTCGACAGTGTGCCGCACCTGGAGCCGTTTCTGGTAAGGCCCTCGGATCTGCGGGTGTTCGACCCAGCCGCGGCCAAAGTGGCGAGACCAAAGACGAAAGCGGAGGCAGCGGCGCTGCTGGATGTGGACGATGCGGACGAGATTCGGAAAGACGTGGAGAAGTCCGGCTCCCGGTTGCGAAGGCCGAAGGCCGACGACTGAGACGCAGCCCGACCCAGGCCAAAATAGTGGTGGACAGGAGGCAAAAAAACCTCATAATAGACAGAATCAAGGACGTTTTCCCCAGTTGCAAGCGTCGGGTTCCCCATGTCTGCGCCAGATTTTTATCTGTTTGTAACAGAACTCCAGCAGTCTCTTAACACCGTGCAAGTAGCCTCTAATCAATAGAAAGCTCGATGAATGAGCCAGATGGCGAGGCCAACGGAAAAAACAGGCGTTGGTCCGTGCGATTTTCCATTTTGACGTCGTGTGAAGAGTTTCCAGTGTGAGGCCTGGCGAGACCATTGAAGAAGCACCGCAGTTCCTTCGACCCACCACCCCCAACCTCCACCCCAGCGACGAAGACCTGTCGCTGAGGGCCCGGAACTGAAGAACGTCTGGGGCCCCGTTCGCTCAGGATGAAAGCAATAATGTTGTTCTGAGTTTTTCGAGCGGACACGATCCTACGTTTTGCCTACTGAAACGCTGTTCAACACTTGAGGCAGGTGACATCTTAGCCTCAACTTCAATACAAGGCGAAACGCCAAATACTACTTAATCAAGCAATTCTTCAGGAGACAGTGATCTATGCAAAAGCTGATCAAGATCTGTTTGCAACAGCCTATGTGGCGGTCTTTGACCGTGCTTGGTTTGCTGCTTGTGCTTGCCCTGACACAGGGCCGCGCGCAGTCCACACAGGGGTCGATCGTCGGAACAGTAAAAGACACCGCGGGAGCCCTGATTCCGGGCGCAACGGTAACCCTGACCAACACGGATGAAGGCGAGTCGCGCACCACCAAAAGCAACGCAGTCGGCGATTATCGCTTTCAGGATGTGAAGGCCGGGCATTACACGGTTGAAGTGACCGAGCCGAACTTTGAAAAATGGAAGGTCTCGGGGGTTGCGCTCGAAGTTCGCCAGGAACTGCGCGTTGACGCAAGACTTGCGATTGGCGCAGTGCAACAGGTAGTGCAGGTGACGGGCGAGAATGTGAGTGCGATCGAGACGGATTCGCCGACCATTAGCGGCACGTTTACCGAGGCAGATGCGAATAATCTTCCAGTGAACACGCGCGCCAGCAGCGCCGGCACCAGCGCGGCCAACATTCTGGGAACGCTGCCTGGCATGCAGGCGGATAGTTCAGGCGTTTCGCTTCAGGGCGCACTCCCTTATCAGGTGGATGTAACGGTTGACGGTGTGACCGTCAAGAGCGCTACCGGCGGCACATTCAGCGGCGACACCTTTCCCTCAACCGAGTCGATCTCTGAAATTCGCGCCGACGGCGTGATGGCGAATGCGGAGTTTGGCGATCCCGGACAGGTCGTCGTAACCACCAAGGGCGGCACAAACAAGGTGCACGGCTCGGCGTTCTGGTATTACCAGAGCTCGGCCTTTGACGCCATTCCCTATGCCTACCCGACAATCACCAGCAAGCCGATCTTCCATGGGAATACGTTTGGCGGCAGCGTTGGCGGTCCGGTGGACATTCCGCATCTCTACGACGGGCACAACAAGAGCTTCTTCTTTGGCACTTATGAAGGTTGGCGGTATCCGTCGCAGGCGACTCTATCGGAAGTTGTGCCAAGCACGCTGATGAAGCAGGGTGATTTTTCAAAGTTCTGCTACGCGCCGGACAAGAATGGAAACTGCACTCCTTTCTCTCTCACAGATCCCTACACCGGGGCAAGTTGGGGCACCACGGTTCCAAGTGGTTCGCAGAGCCAGATCGCTCTGAATACGCTCAAGCAGTTTTATCCTGACCCAAACATTGGCGATCCGACCGCATACACGGACAATGGGGTGGCTAACTATCATGCCAACGTCGATGCAAGCAAACACTCGGATCAGTTCGACGTTCGCGGCGACCAGTATTTTGGCTCGAACCAGAAGTTCCTGTTATGGGGCAAGTTCACATGGAAGAACTTCCCGGCCAACAGCCCGGAAGAATTGCTGGTTCCGTCGCAGCAGAGCATCAGCAACAATCGCGCTCTGAAGGTGGACACGAACTGGAGCATCAAGCCCAACCTGATCAACGAAGCTGGCTTCGGGTTCACACGATACACGAATGGAACCAGCGACAGCTTCAACGGCAACGCCTGGACAGCCGCGGAGGGCTGGGTCGGCTTGCAGAACCTGTTCTACAACGGCATTCCGGAGATGGATTTTAACCACATCCAATCCCTGAATGCTGACCGTTTGACGGGTCTGACGCAGTCCTTTACTTACGACTACAGCGATGTGCTGATCTGGTCCAAGGGCAACCACACGTTCAAGTTTGGCGGCGACATTCAGCAGCTTGAAGCAATTACTCCGCTTGGCTTTAACGGATCGGACAACTACGGCACCTACCAGTTCAACACCAGCAACAGCGCCGGCCTGTTCACTGGCATAGACTTCGGCGACTTTCTGATCGGAACTCCGTACCAATCGTTCTACGACGTGGTGAAACAGGACAACGACGGGTTGTCGCAGCACTATGCAGCCTTCGCTCAAGACGAATGGCGTCTGAGCCCGCAATTGACCTTGTCCTACGGCATCCGGTACGAACTACACCCCGGCTACTATGACCGTTATGGCGACATCGGCAACTTCGATCCGAGTGTTGCCTTGGCGGGCCGAGTGATCTATCCGCAGGGCAAACAGGATCTTCTGGCGCAGGGCTTCCTGGCCAGTGCCAACGCCTGCGACCCGGATGGCGTCAACGCTACCAATACAGCAACGGTCAACGGCGCACCCTGCATGCAGGTTCAGGGCAACGACACGGCCGGTTTCCCCTCAGGCTTGAAGATGTATCCGAAGAAGCGGATCCTGCCGCGATTTGGTTTTGCCTACCGCCCGTTCGGCGACAACAAGACGGCGATCCGGGCTGGCGTGGGCATCTACCAGATCAACATGCTGGGATCCAGCTTCTACTCGCTGACCGGCACGGTGCAGGCGTATACGCAGCAGTTCACCAACACCTACAACTCCACCACTCACGCCATCGGCTTCCAGTGGCCTGAGGTTTACGCGGGATCGGGCAGCGGCAGCACTGCGCCGGCTTATGGCACGGACTACTTCGGCACGGCCAATAGCACCAACTGGAAGGACCCCTACACGGAGCAATGGTCTCTGAGTGTTGACCACGACTTCAACAAGGGATATTCGGGCCGCGTGTCGTACATCGGTTCGGAGACGCACCAATTGGTGTGGGCGCCAGACGAGAACACGCTACCCTTCTCAACCACAGTGTCGGCATTCAACAACTGCATCTGCAATCGCATGTTCCCCAACTGGGGCCGCATCAACACGCGCGCAACCGGGGCCAACGAGAGCTACCACTCGTTGCAGGCCGACGCTAGCCACCGGTTGCAGGACGGACTGGAATACCACTCCACCTTTACATGGGCGAAGAACCTTGCCGACAACCAAGGACCGTCGGGCACGGGATTTGCGGGAGAAGGCGGCGGATCACGCTCATCTTCGATCCTTGACCGTGGCGCCGACTTCGGCAATGTATATGGCACTCGCGCGCTGCGCTGGAACACGACGGCTATCTATCAGCTTCCAATTGGGCGCGGCAAGATGTTTGGCAACGGGATGTCGCGCGCTGCGGACCTGGTGGTCGGCGGATGGCAGCTCTCGTCCATTCTCACGCTGCAAACGGGACCGTACGAGACGCCCTTCTTCGATAGCGGCCAGGGCGATCCTTCGGGCACTGGTTCGGGCCTGAACGGCGAGTACGGTAATGGCACCGGCAGCTTTGACGGCGGCCACCGCGCACAACATGCCGACTGGGTTCCGGGCGTGAGCGTAACCCCATCGGGCGGCAAGAACCGGTTCACCTGGACCAATGCGGGCGCATTCACCTGCCCAGGTGATCCCAGTTGGTCAGTGGGCACAGCGTGCGGCACGGGAGCTGGTTTCTATCCGGGAACTAACCAGCCTCTGAGTGCGCATCCGCTGCCGATCGGACGCTTCGGCAACGCACCAGTAGGATCGGTGGCAGGACCTGGCCTCATCAACCTTTCCGCTGGAGTCAACAAGTCGTTCGTGATCACCGAACGGCTGAAGGTCAAACTGGAAGGCACGTTTACCAACGTGCTCAACCATACCAATCTGGGCGACCCTAATATGGATCTAAGCTCGAGCAGCTTCGGCCTGGTTTCATCGAGCATTGGATCGGACTTTGGGGGAGCGCGCACCGGGCAGATCGCCATGCGAGTAGAGTTCTAGCTCAGCCCAACAAACCTGCACACAAGCGAGCGCGGTCCTCATGGCCCGCGCCCTTTTTTTGTCTCCATTGGCGCACCAAATCCGTGCCGTCTTTTCCACCACGATGAGCAAAGCTGACCGCCAACCAGGAGGGGATTGCTGTATTGTTTTGCTTAGGCGCAAGTTACCGGCTTTTTCTCGGATGAGGTTACAACTCCGGCAGCGGAGATTGCGTCCAATGCGTTGAGTCGGCGCGATTTTTTCTTGGGCTTGGCAGGCGTCGATCGTTTGTACCGGTGCGGCAGGCAACATTCAATTGCAGTGCCGGTGTGGAATTTGCTACGCTCAGGCATTCTTCAAGTTGGGCGAAAGGAGAGTTTTCATCATGGCAGAGGACAGCAAGATTCATCATCTGGGTTGGTTCCTGGCAGGTTTGGGTGTGGGTGCCGTGGTCGGCATTCTGTATGCTCCCAAGAGCGGCCGTGAGACCCGTGAGAGCATCGCCAACAGCGCCCGCGAAGGCACGGAGTACGTGCGCGTAAAGGGCCAGCAGGCCGCTGAACAGGTCAGTGGGCTGGTGGACAAGGGCAAGGAACGCGTTGCCACCATCGTGGACAAGAGCAAGGAACAAGTTGGCGCTTTTGTCGACAAGAGCAAGGATCAGGTTTCAGAATATGTGGATCGCAGCCGCGAGGTTGTGGACCGCGGACGCGCGCAGTGGGAAGAATTTGTGGAGCGGGGCAAGAGCCTGGTAGCAGACCAGTCAACACGCGTAACCGCGGCCGTTGAAGCAGGACGGAACGCTTATCGCACAACGACGGTTGATCCGACAGAGCTGTAGGAACCCGGGCTTCGTGGCCCGATTCTGATTGCAGCCTTTGCCGGTTTGAAATGTGCTGCGGAGAAAGCTCCATGCATCCCTTGGTCGCGATGCGTATGCTTTCTCCGCAACAGTACGCTTCCTTATGGCCCAGGGGCGCGTAGAACGGTTTTTTGCACGTCCGCAGTTGAGCTGCGCGAGAAAGTTTCGAGGCCAGGTATGAACCACGAGACGATCGAGATGGTTTGTATTGCGCTGGGAGCTGCGGCTCTTGCGATGCAGACGGTTGTTCTGGTGGCCATTTATATCGGGGCGAGCAAGGCCATCAAACAAATGAAGCAAGAGCTCGACGAGGTGCGCACGTCGGTAATGCCGATGGTGGAAAACACACGCGAGATGCTGGGCCACACGCGGGAAGCGATAGTTCGGTTGACTCCGAAATTGGAGTCGACGGTGACCGACTTTGCCGAGCTGGCGCAGACCTTGCGGTCGCAGGCGGCGGACATTGAGGTCGCCGTGGATCAGATATTGGTTCGTGTACGGAATCAGACCAGCCGCATCGATACCATGTTCTCCGGTACTCTGGACGCGGTGGATAAAGCAAGCACGTTTGTGGCGGAAACGGTGAGCAAGCCCGTGCGTCAGCTTTCGGGGCTGCTGGCCAGTGTGAAGGCGATTGTGGAGTCGCTGCGGGCTTCGGACCCCTCTTACCGGGAACAGCATGTTAACAACGACAAAGATATGTTCGTCTAAGATTATGTCCCACGAAGCGCGGTTTTTCCGAGCCCGATTCAATAAGATATCGTCTTCTCAATCATGAGAATACAAAGACTTCCCATGCAAAACAGAATCTTCGCTTTTTTGGTGCTGAGCCTTTTGGCTTTGCCAGCGATTGCTTTGGCCCAAACCACCCCCAAGGTCTCCCTGTTGGCGCTTTCGAAGCAGGATCACACGTTGTCGATTGTTGATCCGGCGGATCTGCACGTTGTGGCAACGGTTCCGGTGGGGGACGATCCGCATGAGGTGATCGCGTCGGCAGATGGGAAGACTGCTTATGTGTCGAATTACGGGTTTGGGGCTTTCCATACGCTGGCGGTGATCGACCTGCCGGGGCAGAAGCGGCTGGAGTCGATTGACCTGGGAGCGTTGCGTGGGCCACATGGGCTGGATTTCAAGGCGGGGAAGGTGTGGTTCACAGCGGAAGCGGCCAAGGCGATTGGCAGCTTCGACCCGGCCAGTGGGAAGATTGACTGGATCATGGGCACGGGGCAGGACCGGACGCATATGATCTACGTTTTTGAGGATGGGAAGCGGATTGTGACGACCAACGTGAATTCTGCGACAGTGACGGTGATGGAGAAGACTGAGGGTCGGGCTGGTAGGCAGGGGCCGGGCGGCCCTCCGCCGGGAATGCCGCCGCCAGACGGAGGGCCAGGCGGGGGTGGGCCAGGTGCGGGTGGGCCTCCGCCGATGCCGATTCCGCCCGGTGGGAACTGGGAACTGACGGTGATTCCGGTGGGACGCGGGTCGGAGGGCTTCGACGTTTCTCCAGACGGAAAAGAGGCGTGGGTGGCAAACGCGCAAGACGGAACTGTGTCAGTGATTGATCTGGCGGCGAAGAAGGTGACGGCGACGCTGGCGGCAAATGTGCGCGGTGCGAATCGGCTGAAGTTTACGCCAGATGGGAAGCGAGTGTTGATTTCGGCGCAGTCTGCGCTGGTGGTC
>Ga0302320_10013324_pt1 | contig 17197 bp, 13 predicted proteins | sample Bog_T0_3_FD_202130 | JGI IMG/M metagenome (GOLD analysis project Ga0302320, IMG submission 202130) | Peat permafrost microbial communities from Stordalen Mire near Abisko, Sweden - Bog_T0_3 | ecosystem: Environmental > Terrestrial > Soil > Wetlands > Peat | place: Sweden: Abisko, Stordalen Mire... | reverse complement strand
TCGTGTTGACGCCCTGTCCCCCCTTGCCCGACGAGCGGTACACGTCCACCCGGATCTCGCTCTCAGGAATCTCGATCGCGATGTCCTCGTTGATTTCCGCGATCACGTCGACCGCGCAGAACGAGGTATGGCGCCGCTTGTTGGAGTCGAACGGGCTGATCCGGACAAGCCGGTGGACGCCGCGCTCGGCCTTCACGTAGCCGTAGGCGTTCTCCCCCTTGATAAGCAGGGTGGCCTTGGTGATGCCGGCCTGGTCCCCCGACTGCACGTCCTGCACCTCCACCGTGAAGCCGCGGCGCTCGGCCCAGCGGTTGTACATGCGGAAGAGCATGTCGGCCCAGTCGCAGGACTCGGTGCCGCCAGCGCCCGCCTGGATGGCGAGGATCGCGTTGTTGCGGTCGAACTGTCCCGAGAGGAAGGCGGCGATCTCGATCACGTCGAGCTCGGCCACGTGGGCCGCGACGGAATCCTGCAGCTCCTTGGCGGCGGATTCCTGCTCCTCCGGCGATGCCGCCTCGACCAGCTCGACCATCACACCCACGTCGTCGACCTTCCTTTGGAACGCGACCACCGGACCGATCGTGCGCTTGAGGCCGTTCAGCTTCGCAATGTGCTTCTGGGCCCGCTCGGGGTTGTCCCAGAAACCGGGCGCGCCCATCTGGGCCTCCATCGCCTCGATCTCCCGCCGCTTCTGGTCGACGTCAAAGAAACCTCCACAAATGGCCCGCCCGCTTCTTGATGGTCTCGATCTGGTTCAGTGTCTCGGTTGCGATCATGGGTAAAGTGGTTTGGAGGGCAGAAGGTTGAACGCCATGGCCAAAAAGTCCAGCACCGGGGACAGAACGACCTTTGCCCGGCTTCGCGTTGCTTCGCCGCGGCAACCTTTCGCATTGCGAAAGGTTGGTAGGGACGGCCGTCCCGGCCGTCCGGGCAAACTTTTGGGGACTACGAAGAATGAACCCGGGCGTCGTGGGTGGGCGGGATCGCTCTTGAGTCGTGTGTTCGCCACAAACCCAGGTCCGTCGGGGCTTGGTCAATCTGCGGCCGACCGCTCCAAGAAATGAATAGATATTTACGTCCCCGACGTGAATCCGGCCCAACGACCTGAAATCGGTCCGCCTCCGCTCAGTCGTCCGGTCGCGACGCACATGGCCCGCCGGTCCCGTGGCGAACAACCTTCTCAAGAGGGATCCCGCCCACCCTCTCCGCCGTCTTCCAGTTCGTGAGACTGCCGCGGCGATGCTGATCACCGTATCACATACCAAGGAAATCCGAGTCTTCCATTGTGGAGTAGAACCGTAGCCACATCGCCTACTTGATGGCTCTCGAAGAACTGTTGCGAAACTCCCTGCCCGCTGCTCTCCGGTTGGCCCATCCAGGGTGACAGGACGAGATAATAGGTTACACCGCCCTTGTTTCCTCGCTGCGTATAGCGATTGACGACCTCCGACCTGTAGACAGTCGGCGATGAATCATCGAAGAAAGAATTCGTAAATGTAATCGTAGCTGCGGCATAGCAGATTCCAAAACACGAGAAAATCAGACACCGCCCTACGCCCTTCCGAGTAGCCGGGAGGAACCACATGAAAACGAACGACACCAGCACACCAGGGACAACAGCTGCCCGGAAGACTGGAATGGCCGACACAAGGTGCCCGAAGTGCGTTTCAGAGATGAGAATTCCTATCAACGGGACCAGGAAGGGGATCTCGATGCTAGGATAGGCATTTATCACTCCCTTCCTTGTCCTTCGGAATGTCTGGATAACGGGACACCTGAGAAGAAGCACAAATCCGGCCCATGGTAACGCGAGGAGCCCCGGAGAGGTCACTGGCCTGAGACTCCAAAGAAGTATGTTCGCGGCTCCGATCGCCACAGACGCCCAGTTCAATATCTGCGCAGCCTGGGTCGCCGTATCCAGACTCTTCTGACGGGCCTCCTTGTCGGCCCCATACTGAGGATTCGCCAGAATCTCCGCGAGCTCGCGAATGTAAGCTTCACTATCCGCAGGCATGGTTGGGGTTCACGCTGCCGGGCAGATTTGCGATCCACGGTCCGCAGGTCAATCGCGCCCAAGTACTGAATTGGGCGCGCAGCACTGAGGCAGGGCGAGTCGTCCCCTCCCTTGGCGAAGCCGCAGGCGAGTCGCAGAGCCGGCAAGCCGCCTTGGTTTGAACGACAACGAACCAAATGCTTCGCGGCGGCGCGAGGCCGGGCTGCACGATCCATCTGACGACGGCTCGTCGGAACGACTTCGCCCTACCCCGGACCGTTGTTCTCGGGAAGGTCGCAGGGAAGGCGAAGTCCAGATGGGATCATCCCTCAACCGATGTTGTGCCTGCCCGGCCGCGGCGGGCCATGTGGCATCGTTGAAGGGTGCGGAGCGCTGCCTCTTCCGCGTTGGGCCGCCGGACTGTTTGCAAGCGGAGCGCCCAAACTACCAGTCCGGTTCCCGCCGGGCAGGGCGCCTTGGCACTCAATCGGTGGAGGGGTGATCCCAAACGGACTTCGCCCCCCATTCAACACCCCGCCCCTCCCACCCCGCGCTTGCAAAGGGGGCTGGATGGAATACTCGTGGAGCCTCTCCACACCCTTTGAGCCCGATGAAATTCCACACCCTAGCCTATAGCCTTCTTCTGCTTCCCGTCCTGGTCGCGCCCGCGGTTGCGGCCCAGTATGCCCAGCCGCCGGCAGCAGCCCCTGCCGGTCCTCCCGGCGGCAAGGAGGCGCCCGATACCCCCCTCGCAAAGGACATGCACAAGATCGGCGCGGCGATCAAGAAGCTGCGACTGCAGATCAAGGATTCCGTGAGCAATGAATCGTCCCTCGGGCTGGTTGCCGAGATCCGGGCCGCGGCGGTCGCCGCCTCCACGGAGACGCCCGCCTTTGCCGCCGACCAGCCCCCGGAAAAGCGGGCCGACTTTGTCGCCGACTTCCAGTCCGACATGAAGGAATTCATCGGCAAGGTCGACGCGCTCGCGGCCGCCCTGAAGGCGAACGACAACGCGGCGGCCGTGGACGGACTCAAGGCCCTGATTGCCGCCGAAAAAGAGGGCCATAAGGAGTTTCGGAAGCCGCGTCCCCAGTGACCGGCGGACGGCCTACATGATCGACACCGAACCCGAGTTTCTGCCCGAAGACGGGGACCCGGGGGTGCGAAAGTCCTTCTGGGGCCACCTGCAGGACCTGCGGACGGCCGTGGTCCGCTCGGCGATCGCGGTCGGGGCGGCGCTCATGATCTGCCTCCTGCTCGACGCCCAGATCGTGGGCATCCTCGAGCGGCCGCTCCGGCGGATGCACATGTTCGACAAGCCCAAGACGACGGTCACCCTTCAGCTCGGGTCGTCTCGGTTCGGCCCGTCGACCGTGTCGAGGGACGACTTCCCGGACCTGCCCGCGGCGCCCGGCAACTACACCGTCAAGATCGGCGTCTCCAAGATCGGCGACCAGCTCGTCTTCACGCCCAGGCTCGACCCGAAGCCCGCCGCTCGGGACGAGATCGACGTGACGCTGCACAACCTGAGCCCCGCCGAGGCCTTCTTTGTCGCCTTCCACGTGGCGATCTACGCGGCGATCGCGGTCTCCTCGCCTTTCTGGATCTACTTCCTGGGCGGCTTCATCCTCCCCGCGTTCAAGATGCGCGAGCGCAAGATCGTGCTTGGGTGGCTGGGCTGGGGCGTGTTCCTGTTCCTCACGGGTGTCCTCAGCACCTACTACCTCCTGCTGCCGGTCGCGCTGCGCGCCTCCGTGAAGTACTCCGAGCTGCTGGGTTTCAGCGCGTCGGACTGGCAGGCCGACGAGTACATCAACTTCACGTGCAAGTTCATCCTGGGGATGGGCGTCGGCTTCCAGTTTCCCCTCGTGGTGCTGTTCCTGGTCAAGATGGGCCTCCTGACCTACAAGCAGCTGGCGCACTTCCGCCGCCACGTGATCGTGCTCTCGTTGGTCCTCGGCGCAGTGCTCACAACCCCCGAGATCATCACGCAGGTCGCCATGGCCGTGCCCCTGTACCTCCTCTACGAAATCTGCATCTGGATCGCCTGGTACTGGGAGCGGAAGAAACGCAGGGCCGACGCAGCCGCCGGCGCAGCGGGCTAACAGGGCATTGAGCATGGACCTTTCGCTGAGCGACGGAGTCCTCAAGATCAAGGGTGTCACCGTGCTGCGGGGCCTTTCGGAGGCCTTTACGGCCGCCGCCGACCCGCTCGGTGCGGGAGTGTTCCTGAGCGCGACCGCGGACCACACCCACTCCCTCCATTCGTTCGCCCTGGGCCGCATCGAGGGGCTGCGCCGGTTCACAAGCTGCTACCGTGAGGAATCGTTCTGGATGAAGCCCGCCGCGGGAACCGCCGAGTCCGACGTCAGGGCCGAGACGCAATGGCTGCTCGCCGAAACCGGGTCCGGCGACTGCGTGATGCTGGTGCCCCTGCTCTCAGGATCGTTCCGTTTCTCGCTGTGCGGCCAGGCGGACGGACTCACGCTGGTGGCCGAGACGGGCGACCCTTTCACGCACGGCACCGGCGGGGAGGGCCTGTACGTCTCGGTCGGCGCAAACCCCTATGCCCTTGCCGAAATGGGTGCCCGGTCCGTGTGCGGGCGGCTTGGAACGGGCCGGTTGAGGATAAGCAAGCCCGTGCCGGACTTTGCCGACAGCTTCGGGTGGTGCACCTGGGACGCCTTTTACCGCGAGGTCTCCGCGGACAAGGTGAAGACCGGGCTTTCCGCGTTTGCCGCCGGCGGCGTCGAGCCGCGGCTTCTGATCCTCGACGACGGCTGGCAGTCCTACGAGCAGGCGCCGACGGGAGAGGAGCGGCTGACCGCATTCGCCCCCAACGCCAGGTTCGGCGGCGACCTTGCCCCGACGATCAGGATGGCAAAGGAGGAGTTCAAGGTCCGCACGTTCCTCGTTTGGCACTCGATGATCGGCTACTGGTCCGGCGTGGACGGCTCCAGGCTGCCGGGCTACGGCGTCCGCGAAGTTCCGCGGGCGTACGGTCCGGGCATCCTCAAGTTCAGCCCGGGCCACAACTACCAGTGGTGGGGCGCCCTGGCAGGCCTCGTCGCGCCGGAGGAAATCGCCCGGTTTTTTGACGACTACCACGCGCTGCTGCGGACTCAGGGGGTCGACGGCGTCAAGGTCGACAACCAGGCCGTGCTCGAGGCGCTGGGGACGGGCATCGGCGGAAGGGTCCCCCTGTACCGGGCCTACCGCAAGGGTCTCGAGCGCTCCGTGCGCCGGCACTTTTCCGGACGCATGATCAACTGCATGGCGAACGCCATGGAGACCTACTACGGCTCGCCGGACTCGACGCTGATGCGGACCTCGATCGACTTCTGGCCCCTGAAGCCGGAGACGCATGGCGCCCACCTGCACTGCAACGCCCAGGTGGGGATCTGGTTCGGTGAATTCATGCAGCCGGACTGGGACATGTTCCAATCGGGCCACCCGATGGGGGCGTTCCATGCCGCGGGCCGGGCCGTCTCAGGCGGACCGGTGTATGTTTCCGACCGGCCGGGAACCCACGACTTTGACGTCCTTCGAAAGCTGGTCCTCTCCGACGGAACGGTGCTCAGGGCGGACGGGGTCGGGAGGCCGACCCTCGACTGCCTCTTCTCCGACGTCACCCGCGAGCCCATCCTCCTGAAGGTCTTCAACACCAACCGCGACTGCGCCGTGATCGGAGTCTTCAACGCAAACCACCATGCGGCCGCGGGCGAGCGCACCGTGATCAGCGGCAGCGTCAGCGCCGGCGATGTGCCCGTCCTGGCGGGCCTCGAGTTTGCCGCGCTGTCCCAGACGACCGGCCGCGTGTGGCTCTGTGGCCCCGGGGACAGGACGCCGGTCGCCCTGGCCGAGGGCGGCTGGGAGATCATCTCCTACGCGCCGGTCGACCGCGGGTTCGCCGCCCTGGGCCTCGCCGACAAGCTCAACAGCACGGGGGCGATCACCGGCAGAAAGTGGACGGCCGCCGACGCCTGCGAAGTCTCCCTGCGCGACGGCGGCGACTTTGTCGGCTGGGCCGCGGTTCGGCCCTCCAAGGTAGAGTCGGGCGGCCGCCCCGTGGCCTTCGAACATGACGCCGAGACAGGCCGACTCTCGGCCGCGCTCCCAGCCGACGGCCACCGCACCGTCCTTATCTCCTGGTAGCCCCACCCCATGCCCCCGTTCCGCCAATCCCCCCATGAGAGTCCTGGTCGCGTTTGACAAGTTCAAGGACTCGCTCCCGGCGCGGGACGCCTGCGATGCCGCGGCCCGGGCGCTTCGCTCCTCCCACCCGGACTGGGAGCTGGACTTGTGCCCCCTCGCCGACGGGGGCGAGGGCTTCGCCGAAATCCTCACTGGCGCAGCGGGAGGGGAACTGATCACGGTCCCCGTGACGGGGCCGCGCGGCGGCAGGGTCACCGCCGGTCTCGGGATCGTCCCGATCCGGAAGGTCCCCGCCGCGGCGCTGGAGCTTCTAGCCCTCCGACGGCAGCCGCCGGCCTCCGAAACCCTTGCAGTCCTCGACATGGCAGCCGCGAGCGGACTTGCGATGCTCGCCCCAAGGTCACGGGACCCGTGGCAGACCTCCACCATCGGTACGGGCCAACTGATCCGGGCCGCGGCCGAACGGGGAGCCGGCGCCGTCCTGCTCGGTGTCGGCGGCAGCGCGACCCACGACCTGGGGCTAGGCGCACTGTCGGGCCTGGGCCTCAGGTTCCGAACGTGCGGGGGCGAGGATGTCCCCGCGCCGATTCCGGCGCACTGGAGGGAAATCGCGCGCATCGACGGGCGCGTCGCCCCGGGGCTGCCCCCGATCCGGATCGCATGCGATGTCGCCAACCCGCTTCTCGGCCCGCAGGGCGCGGCCAGTGTCTACGGACCACAGAAAGGTCTCCTCGACCGGGATGTGTCGCGCCTCGATTCCGAGAGCGGGAGGATGGCAGGGCTCCTCTGCGATCACTTCAGAAAGGAGCGAGGCCTTGCCGGGACCCCGGGAGCCGGCGCCGCCGGGGGCCTCGCATTCGGGCTGATGGTCGCGGCCGGGGCCGGGCTCGTTCCCGGCTTCCCCCTGGTTTCCGCCTGGCTCGACCTCGCAGCGCGGCTCGGCGCCGCGGACATGGTACTGACCGGGGAGGGCCGCTTTGACGGCACCTCCGTACGGGGCAAGGGCCCGGGAGCCCTGGTCGCCAAGGCCATGGGCATGGGCAAGCCCGCCCACGTGTTTGCCGGGCACGCCGACCCGCACCCGGGATGGGCCGGCGCCCTCGTAGTCCACTCCATCACGCCTTCCGGGACGCCGCTCGCCCAAGCCCTTCGCGACACGGCCGCCAACCTTTGCGCCGCGGTCCGGCAGGCCTTTTGAGGTAGGGACGGGCGGCCCGCCCGTCCGGGAACACTTCAGAGCCATTCGCAGCACCTCGGCCAGTCTTGAATAGACCCGTTTGGTCCGGGGTACTTGAATGACCCAAAGGTTTGCCCGGACGCCCGGGCCGGGCGTCCCTACCTCCAAACGCGGACAGGTCCGGGCGTCCCTACCCAGTTTCAGTCAAAAGGACCCAGTACCCATAAACGGCTCGACCGCGCGGCGTGCTGCAGCACAGTCGAACTCGCATGCCCTGCGCGCGACGCATCCCAGGTCTCAGGCTCCTTCTGCCCGTGTTGGCGGTTGCGCTCGGCTCCGGCGGATGCTCTTCGGGGCCGACCCGTCCCGCTGCGGCCGCGCAGCCGCTCCACGCGCCTGCGCCTGCCGAGGCTGTTCCGACGGCCCCCCCCCCGCCCTTTCCCGTCATGCTCGGGATCGACGTGCTCGAGGCGGAGGGGTTCGCCCCGCTGCAGGGGAAGCGGATCGGGCTCCTCACCCACCGCGCCGGGGTCAACCGCGAGGGCGTGAGCACGATCACCGTGCTGCGCCGTGCGCCGGGCGTCAGGTTTGTCTCGCTCTTTTCCTGCGAGAACGGCCTCTACGGGGACATTCCCTCCGGGAAGAACTACGGGGACCAGGTGGACCCGAGGACGGGACTGATGGTCCACTCGCTCTACGGCAGGAGCCGCAAGCCCACCCCCGCCCAGCTTCACGGGATCGACGCCCTGGTCATCGACCTCCAGGACATCGGCGCCCGCAGCTACACCTTTGTGAGCGCGATGAAGGTGGCGATGGAGTCCTGCTTCGAGAACGGCGTCGAGGTGGTCGTGCTCGACAGGCCGAACCCTCTGGGCGGCCTCAAGGTCGACGGTCCTCCGCTGGACCCGCGGTACATGAGCTATGTCGGCGAGTTTCCCGTGCCCTACGTCCACGGCCTGACGATCGGGGAGCTCGCCCGGATGGCAAAGTCGGAACCGGGCATCCTTCAGGTGCCGGAGGCCGTGCGCGAGCGCGGCCGCCTGACGGTCATCCCGATGCGCGGCTGGCAGCGCAGCATGCGCTGGTCCGAGACGGGCCTCAACTGGGTGCCGACCTCGCCGCTCATCCCGGATTTCACGGCGGTCGCAGGGTACCCGATGACGGGGCTGGGCTCGGAACTGAGCGGCTTCGTGACCAGCCGCGAGTTCCCGTTCCGCGGCATCTCGCACAAGAACATCAAGCCCGAGGCGATCGAGAAGGAGCTGGCGTCCTTCCGCATTCCCGGGCTGGCGTTCCGCCGCGTGAGCGTCCTGAACGCGAAGACCGGGCTGCCGGGCACGGCGCTCTTCATCGAGATCTCCGACTGGGACGAGTGGCGGCCGACCGAGCTGAACTTCTACCTGATGAAGCTCGCCTGCAAGCTCCAGCCCAGGAACCCGTTCGCGTCGCTGACCCCGGCCGAGACCGCCCACTTCATCAAGCTCACCGGGTCGCCTGCGTTCCTCGCGGACATCGCGGCGCACGGCTCCCGCGTCGACGTCGACGCCTATATCCGCGACTGGCAGCTCCGCTCGGCGGTCTTCCAGGAGCAGAGCCGGCGGTTCTGGTTGTACCGGTAGGTCAGCGAGCTTGCTCGCGCCCTCCCGGCGCGCGAGCAAGCTCGCTGGCCTACGGATCCGAAAAGGGGTCAGGATCGGAATTGCGAGCACGACTGGAGGGGCGCCCGTCCGCGTTTCGAGGTAGGGACGCCCGTCTCGGGCGTCCGGGCACACCTTCGGGTCATCCGAAGGCCCCGGACAATAACCTTGACTATCTAGGGCATGATTTGATTAACCTAGAATATCTAGGTTAATCTCCATCATGGCCAAACCCGAACTTCTTTCAGGAACGCTCGATTTGCTGGTATTGCAGGTACTAAACGGTGGACCGCTTCACGGCTTTGCCATTGCTGAGCGCATCCATGCCTTATCACGGGACGTGTTGATTGTCGAAGAGGGCTCTCTCTACCCATCGCTCTATCGGATGGAGGAGAAAGGCTGGATTGAGCCTGAATGGGGCCAGTCGGACAAAGGTCGCCGGGCAAAGTTTTACACGCTGACAAAGGACGGCAGAAAGCAACTGGCCTCTGAGCGAGACATTTGGGACCGCGTTGCAGTCGCTATCGGAGATGTGCTGCGGAACGCGTGAACGCAAATGAAGCTGTATAGGAAGATCGGCTTCCAAGTAGCGGGCCTCTTCGGGCGCGGTCGGTTCAATTCAGAGATGGATGCTGAGATGCGAATGCATCTCGAACTCCGCATCGAAAGAAACATCGCGGCAGGTATGTCGCCGGAAGAGGCGCGCTATGCGGCGTTGCGCTCCTTCGGCGGGGTGGAGCAGATCAAGGAGCGGGCTCGGGACCAGCTTAAAGGAGCGTGGGTTGCGCAGCTCATCCGAGACCTTCGCTTCGCGGTCCGGACGATCTGTGCCCATCGGTGGTTTTCCGCCGCGGTCATCGTCACACTTGCGCTCGGGATCGGGATAAACACCACCGTCTTTACGCTGGCGAATGCGGTTCTGTTCAAGCCGCTTCCGATATCCGGCGGCGAGCGCCTCGTTACTGTTGCGGGTCAGAATCTGACGAAGGCCGACAGCCCGACCTTGATCTCCTATCCGGATTTCGGTGAATTTCGTACCCAAAACCGGACATTTGAGGGGCTCGAATCCGCAAGACTCGAACAGGTGGCGCTTAGCGATGGGACCCATCCGCCAGAGCGGCTGGGGATCGGTAGAATTTCAGCCGGCATGTTCAGCATGCTGCGCACGTCGCCCGTGCTTGGCCGTGATTTCACGGTTGCCGATGACCGGCCCGGGGCCGAGGCCGTGGTGTTGCTGGGGTACGGCGTTTGGACGAACCGTTACAGCAGCGCGTCAGGGGTCATTGGCAGCTCCGTGCGCGTCAACGGAGCCCCAGCCACGATCATTGGTGTTATGCCGAAGGGTTTTAAGTTCCCCAAAGACGAGGACCTATGGATGCCCCTGGGCCCGGCGGAACAATTCGCAAGCCGGGCCAACCACGACCTTTGGCTGTTCGGTCTTCTCAAGCGGTCCACTTCCATTGACGCGGCCCGAGCGGATCTTTCGGTTATTGCTGCGCGCCTCGCCGCTAGTTTTCCCGACACCAACAAGGACCTCGGCGCGATCGTGCGCACGTTTCAAGACACTTATAATGGTGAGCAAGTCCGCTCCATCTTCCTGATGATGCTCGGCGCGGTCGGGTTTGTGCTCCTCATTGCTTGTGCGAATGTTGCGAACATGATGCTCAGTCGCTCCATCGGGCGCGCACGCGAGTTTTCGGTGCGCGCCGCTCTCGGCGCTTCTCGCTGGCAGCTTGTGCGCCAACTGCTGGTTGAGAGCGTGCTCCTCAGTTGCCTAGGCGGCATCCTGGGACTGGCTCTCGCCACACTCGGTGTCCATGCCTTTGACCTGGCCGCGCAGGACACTGGCAAACCCTACTGGATCGTCTTTGGCATGGATTACACGACCTTCTCCTACGTCGCGATAATTTCCGTGGCGAGCGGCGTTGCGTTTGGTCTCCTCCCGGCGCTGCGGGCTTCGCGCATTGATATCAACATGACGCTCAAGGCCGATACGCCTGCATCCATCGGACACCGCGGCGGTCGACTGACGGCGGCTCTAGTGGTGCTTCAATTCGCCCTGACGGTTATTCTTCTCTCTGGCGCAGGCATGATGATGAGGAGCTTCCTTGCGGTGCAGGCGGTGAACCCGTTCGTGCCCGCCGATTCGATATTTACCGCGCGGCTCCAACTCCCTGCCGGAAAGGGCGAACGCTATGCCGATTCTGCCCGCCGGCTCCAGTTTTACGATAAGCTCATGCCGCTGCTTGAAGCGCTTCCCGGGGTCACGCAGGCAGCCGTGGCGTCCGATCCTCCCGGTCTTGGAGCAAGCAGTCGACAAATCGAGATCGAAGGTCAGCCCAACCAAAACCCGAGGCAGCGGCCACGCGCATCGCTTGTCATTCAAAGCCTGGGTTATCTTCCTCTGATTCGGCTGCCGATGCTTGCGGGTCGCGGCTTTTTGGCGGCCGACGGCAGCACGGGCAGAGAAGCTGCGGTGGTAACGCATGCATTTGCCGCAAAATACTATTCCAACCAGCCGGCTGTGGGAAAACGCTTTCGTTTCATCGAAAATGACAAGCCGGGTGTTTGGATGACAGTGATCGGTGTGTGCGCCGATATTGTGCCGGATACTACGAATCCCGACGCTTCCCCGCTTATCTGCATCCCTTGCCGACAGGAACCATCGGGCTGGATGTCACTCATTTTGCGTTCCTCTTCCGACCCGGCAGGGCTTGCGGGGCCGTTGCGCGCCGCAGTGCAAAGTCTCGACCAGGATTTGCCACTCGACGGTATGTCGACGCTGACGGCCGCCCTCAGGCACCAGCAATGGTTCTTATCCATTTTCGGCACGCTATTCCTAACCTTTGCAGCGACGGGATTGGTTATGGCGTCGGTCGGCATATACGCTGTGGTGGCGCAAGTGACTGCTCGGCGCACGCGGGAGATCGGCATCAGGATGGCTCTCGGGGCAACGGCTTCGGGTGTCGAACGGCTCGTTTTATCACGTGGGCTAGCACAGCTCCTGGCAGGACTCCTGCTCGGGTTAGTCGGTGCGGTCGGGACGATGAGGCTTCTTGCAGCGACTGGCCTCCTTTACGGGGCGTCGTCGAACGATACGGTCGTACTCGCTGGAATAAGTGTTGTGCTGGTTTCTGTCGGCGGCTTCGCCTGCTGGCTGCCGGCCCACCGGGCGGCGAACGCTGATCCGATGTCGGCACTGAGGTGCGAATGAGGCGGAAGGGAGTAGGTCCCGCGTAAGACGCGGGGCGTCGCCCCGCGGCGCCGGGTGTTTCAAAAGGGGTCCTATTCAAGACGGACCCTGGGGTTTCGGACGAGCCTGAAAGCGGATCCGGACGGGCGGGCCGCCCGTCCCTACCTAAAGAGGGTCGGCCCTGACCCTCACCGTCCCGTCGGCGAACTCCGCCGCAAGCTGCTGGCCGCCGCGCACCTCCGCCCGCCTCATCACCGGCCGGCCCTTCGCGTCGTGCACGATCGCGAACCCGCGGTTGAGCACGGATGCCGGGCTCGCCGACGCTAGCCTCTTCCCGAGCGAGGTGAGCCGGTGCGAAGCGAGCTCCACGCGGCCGGCCGGCGAATTCCTCTCGAACCGGGCGGCCGCGTCCGCGAGCCGCTGGCGCCGCGACTGGACCGAGGAGCGGAGGGCGGAGCCCAGCTGGTTCGCCAGGTCGTCGAGGCGCAGCCAGCCCCTCTCGACCTGCGCGGAGGGCGTGAGCAATCGCAGCCGCGACCTCGCGTGGTCCAGGCGCTCCGTCGCTCGGGCCAGCGCCCGGTCGAGCACGAGCCCGAGGGACTCGCCCGCCTGGGCCGCCCTTTCCGCGCACGCCACAAAGTGGCTGGAGATGAGTTCCGCCGCGCCGCTCGGGGTCTCGGCGCGGACGTCCGCCGCAAAGTCGCACAGGGTGAAGTCGATCTCATGGCCGACCGCCGAGATCACGGGCACGGGGCAGGCGGCGACCGCGCGCACGAGCGCCTCCTCGTTGAACGCCCACAGGTCCTCGATGCTGCCGCCCCCGCGCCCGATCACGAGCAGGTCGAAGATTCCCAGCGAACCCGCCAGGGCCAGCATCTCCGCCATCTCGGCTGCGGCGCCCTCGCCCTGCACCTTCACCGGCAGGACCACCACCCTCCCGCGCCAGCCGCGCCGCTTGAGGATCCGCAGAAAGTCCTGCACCGCCGCCCCGGTGGGCGAGGTGATGAAGCCGACCGTTTCCGGCAGCTCGGGAATCGGGCGCTTCCGCTCGGCCGCAAACAGGCCCTCCTCCGCAAGCCTTCGCTTCAGCGCCTCGAACTCGCGGTGAAGCCGCCCCAGGCCGTCCTCCACCACCGAGCGTACGATCAGCTGGTACTGGCCGCGGGCCTCGTACACGTCGATCGCCCCGTAGGCCGACACCTGGAGCCCGTCGCGCAGGACCACGGTCTGCCGGACGGCGTCGCCCCGGAACAGGACGGCGCTCAGCTGCGCGTCCGCATCCTTCAGGGAAAAGTACACGTGCCCGCTCGCCTGCGCCCGGAGGTTCGACACCTCGCCCCGCACCCAGCAGGGCGGAATCCCCCCCTTGAGCAGCGCCTTCACCCTCCGCGTGAACTCCCCGACCGACTCCGCGCGGTCGCCCGTGTCCCCGAAGAGGGAGCCCGTCTGGTCATCCTGGGCCTTCTTCACCATGATGGCAGGTTGTCAGGCGGCGGGCTTGGCCTTGCGCCCATAGTGCCTGCGGAGGAGGTGCGTTGCGGCAGACAGGGCGAGCAGGAGGCTCAGGGCCAGCAGCCCCGCCCTGCCCTTGCCGTGGAGCAGGGCGTCGCCGAAGAGGATGAAGGCGGTGGTCTGGGCAAAGGCGACAGCGCAGGAGATCGCCAGGTACGGCCCTACCGGCGCGTCGGCCAGCCCCAGCAGGTAGTTTTGGGCGAAGAAAGGAACGCCCGGGGTCACCCGGAGAAGCACGATCAGGTCGGTCATGTCCGCGCGGCCCACCTCGGGCAGCCGGTATCCGAGCCTCACAAGGATCCGCGCCAGCAGCGGCCGCAGCGCCCGGCGCGCCAGCCAGTAGGTGAGCGTCAGGTTGAACGCGACGGCCGCGAGCCCGGCCGCGACCACGCCGCCCATCCCCATCGTGGGGGCGAAGGCCGAGGCCGCAGTAAGCGAAAATGCGAGCATCGGTACCCCGGCCGCCGGAAACGTGGCCATCGCCGCGTAAAAGGCCCAGGGGCCCGCGCCGCGGATTTCGTCGATGCCGCGCCGCATCAGGCCTAGCACGCTCCCCCCGCGAAGGACCAGGACCGCCGCGACCGCGACCACGGCGGCGAGGACGGCGAGCTTCAGGAATTTCCCCTTCATCCCCTTTGGATCAGCTCGATTTCGTAGCCCTCGGGCGCGTCGATGAAGGCGATGAGGGAATTGCTTCCCGTCTTCGTGGGGCCGTCACTCAGGGCGCAGCCCTTCGCGGCGAGCCCCGCCGCAAAGGCCTCGAGGTTGTCGACCTCGAAGGCGAGGTGCATGAGGTCGGGCTGGACTGCCACAGACGGGCTGTTGGCAAGCTGGCAGATCTCGATCTCCTCATCGCTGTTGGGCGTGGCGATGAAGGCGAGCTGGGCTCCGCGCGGCGAGGTGTGCCGCTTCGTGACCTTGAGCCCCAGCACGTCCACGTAGAACTTCACCGTCCGCTCAAGGTCGTTCACCCTCATCCGCGTGTGCAGGAGCTTCTTGATCATGCGCCGCAGTGTGCGCCTCGCGCCCCCGCACGCAAGCCAGCAGGGACGGGTGTCCACGCTCTGAGCCGCGATGCGCCTGGTCCTTTGTAGGTCAGCGAGCTTGCTCGCGCCTTTCCCGAGCGCGAGCAAGCTCGCTGACCTACAAGGCACCGCCTACTTTCGCGGTCCGCCCTGCACGAGGTTCCGGGCCCGCAGGCGCAGGCCGTTCAGCCGGATGAAGCCCGTGGCGTCGTTCTGGTTGTACCAGCTCCGGACGCCCTCCATCGAGGCGACGTTGGAGTCGTACAGGGACTGCCTGGACTTGCGGCCGCAGGTGATGACGTTGCCCTTGTAGAGCTTGAGCTTCACCGAGCCCGAGACGTGGCGCTGGGTCTCGTCGACCAGCGCCTGGAGCGCCTCGCGTTCGGGGGCGAACCAGAACCCGTTGTACACGAGCTCGGCGTACTTCGGCATGAGCGAGTCCCTCAGGTGCATCACCTCGCGGTCCATCGTCAGGGACTCAACCTGGCGGTGCGCGTGCATGAGGATCGTGCCGCCCGGGGTCTCGTAGACGCCCCGGGATTTCATGCCTACAAAGCGGTTCTCGACCAGATCGACCCGGCCGATGCCGTGCTTGCCGCCGAGCTTGTTCAGGGCCTTGAGCACGCCCGCGGGCGTGAGGCGGCGGCCGTTGACCGCCACGCAGTTGCCGCGCCGGAACTCGAGCGCAACGTACTCGGAGCGGTCGGGGGCGTCCTCCGGGGACACCGAGAGCTTGAACATGCCCCGGTTGGCCCGGGTCGTCGGGTCAAACGAGGGGTCCTCGAGGATCCCGGCCTCGTAGGAAATATGAAGGAGGTTCCGGTCCATCGAGTAGGGCTTCTTCAGGGAGGCCTCGACCGGGATCTTGTGCTTCCTGCAGTAGGCGATCATGTCCGCCCGCCCCGGGAACTTCTCGCGGAAGGCGTCGATCTTCCAGGGCGAGAGGATCTGGAGGCCGGGGGCCAGCGCCATGTACGTGAGCTCGAAGCGGCACTGGTCGTTCCCCTTGCCGGTGGCGCCGTGGGCGACGGTGTCGGCCTTCTCCCTCTTCGCGATCTCGATCTGGGCCTTGGCGATCAGGGGCCGCGCGATGGAGGTCCCCAGGTAATACTGGCCCTCGTACACTGCGTTGGCCCGGATCATAGGGTAGATGAAATCGCGCGCGAACTCCTCGACCAGGTCGATGGTGTAATGTTTCGAAGCGCCGGTCTGCCGGGCCTTGCGGGAGAGCCCCTTTAGCTCCTCCTCCTGGCCGATGTCGGCGGCGAACGTCACGATCTCGGCGTCGTAGGTTTCCCGAAGCCACTTCACGATGACGGACGTGTCGAGTCCGCCCGAGTAGGCGAGGACGATTTTCATGGGATCACTTTCTAGCGGACGCGGCCAGCACGGCAAGGATCGCCTTTTGCACGTGGAGGCGGTTCTCCGTCTCGTCAAAGATCACGCAGCGCGGGTTGTCCAGGACGGCCTGCTCCACCTCCTCGCCCGGGTGGGCGGGAAGGCAGTGCATGAAGAGCGCGTCCGCCTTGGCGGCCGCGAAGAGTTTGGCCGTCACCGCGTAGGGCCGAAGCAACTGCTGCCGCTCCCTGGCCTCCGCCTCCTGGCCCATGCTGGTCCAGACGTCGGTGTACACGAGGTCCGCTCCCCGGACTGCCTCGACGGGGTCGGTGGTGAAGGTGAAATCCGCAGTGCGCCTCTCGGCGTTGAGCAGGGCCCGAATCGCGTCGCCGGGTTCGTAGCCCTTGGGTCCGGCGAGGGAGATCTTCATCCCGAAGAGACTGGCGCCCAGGATCCAGGAGTTCGCCATGTTGAACCTCGTGTCGCCCACAAACGCGACCTTGCGCCCGCGCAGCGCGGCGACGAGGTCGCCTCCGGGCGCGGCCCAATGTTCGGCCGCGGTGAAGGCGTCCGCGTAGATCTGGCAGGGATGGAGAAAGTCGGTCAGGCCGTTGACGACGGGCACCGTGGCCGTGGCCGCGAGGCGCTCGACGTCGCCGTGGTCGTAGGTGCGGACGACCAGCCCATGCACAAAGCGCGAGAGCACCCGCGCCGTGTCCTCGATGGACTCGCCGCGGCCCAGGTGGATGTCGCTCCGGTTCAGGAAAATCGGATGCCCGCCGAGCTCATGGATGCCGACCTCGAAGGACACCCGGGTGCGCGTGCTCGACTTTGCAAACACCAGGGCCCAGGTCTTGCCCGCCAGGGGAGTCGGCGCGCCCCGCCCCCGCCCGGCCTTGAAGTCGCGGGCCAGCGAAAAAACCTCCCCGACTTCCTTGATGGCGAAGTCGGTTTCCTTGAGGAAGTGTTTCATGAGGGAAACCCTGATGGATGACAGATTTTGACCCTCCGGACGAGTGAAAAGTGGCTCCAAGCGCCATTGTGACACTCATGTGTTGGGTGAAGACAAGCGGACCCGGTCCGCGTTTGGAGGTAGGGACGCCCGGCCCGGGCGTCCGGGCAAATCCTTGGGTCCATTCCAAGACCCCTGGCGAATTCTGCCTTTTC
>Ga0302320_10013322_pt1 | contig 17199 bp, 15 predicted proteins | sample Bog_T0_3_FD_202130 | JGI IMG/M metagenome (GOLD analysis project Ga0302320, IMG submission 202130) | Peat permafrost microbial communities from Stordalen Mire near Abisko, Sweden - Bog_T0_3 | ecosystem: Environmental > Terrestrial > Soil > Wetlands > Peat | place: Sweden: Abisko, Stordalen Mire... | reverse complement strand
CGCAGATGGACGCCGCGACCGGTCCTGCGCACGTCAAGGACTATCACGCGCTCAATTTGAAGTTCCATGACTTGCTGGTGGACTTCGCCGGCAATACGCGCCTCACCGAAAGCTATCGTCAGTTGACCAAAGGACTGCTTTTGTTCCGCTTGCGCGGTCTTCAGGACGGCGGCGGCCTGGCGGTCTCCAATACCGAGCACAAATCCGTGGTGGCGGCGATCGGCGCGCGCGATGTCGCAGGGGCGGGCTGTCTGCTGCGTCAACATGCGATGGAAAGCCGCGCCCGTATGCACAAGGCGGCCGCCGTGAGCCGCGCCACCTGAAGTCACCCGCTGGGAGCCTCGAATATGAAAACCGACATCACCGTGAACGGCCGAACCTACCACTGGATGGATCGGCCGCTGGTGGTCGTCTGCGTCGATGGGTGCCAGCACGAGTACGTCACCGCCGCCATCGCCGCCGGGGTCGCGCCCTTTCTCGGCCGGCTGTTGGCGGGCGCCGGCGACTGTTTCATCGCCGATTGCGTGATGCCGAGCTTCACCAATCCGAACAATCTGTCCATCGTGACCGGCGTGCCGCCGTCCGTGCACGGCATCTGCGGCAACTACTTCTTCGATGCGGAGCGCAACGAGGAAGTGATGATGAACGACCCGCGCCTATTGCGTGCCGGAACCATCCTCGCCGCCTTCTCGGACGCGGGCGCGAAGGTTGCCGTGATCACCGCGAAGGACAAGCTGCGCAAGCTTCTGGGCCATCGCATGAAGGGAATATGCTTTTCCTCAGAGAAGGCGGATCAGGTCACGCTGGCGGAGAACGGCATCGAAAACGTCGTCGGCCGGGTCGGCATGCCGGTCCCGTCGGTCTACAGCGCGGCGCTGTCCGAGTTCGTGTTCGTGGCAGGCGTCAAGCTCATGGAGCGCGAGAGGCCCGACCTCATGTATCTGTCGACGACCGATTACGTACAGCACAAGGCAGCCCCGGGTACCCCCGCAGCCAACGACTTCTATGCGATGATGGATCGAAATCTGGCGCGGCTCGACGAGCTGGGCGCCCGCATCGTGCTCACCGCGGATCACGGCATGAACGCGAAGCACGGCGCCGACGGTCAGCCGAATGTGATTTATCTGCAAGACGCCATCGACGGCTGGATCGGCAAGGGGCAGGCGCGGGTCATACTGCCCATCACGGACCCCTATGTCGTGCACCATGGGGCCCTCGGATCCTTTGCGCTCGTCTACCTCGGCAGCCCGGACGCGCAGGCGTCGATCGCCGAGCGCATCGAGGCGCTGCCCGGCATCGAGTCGGTGCTCACGCGCTCGGAAGCGGCCGCGCGCTTCGAGATGCCGCCGGATCGCATCGGCGATCTCGTGGTCGTCTCGAGGCTCGACACCGTCATCGGGACCGCCCGCGACCGCCACGATTTGTCGGGGCTCGACGTTCCGCTGCGCTCGCACGGAGGCACGTCGGAACAGAAAGTCCCGCTGCTCATCAACTGCCGCATCGGCAAGCAGCCGGGCACCCGCCGCTGGCGCAACTTCGATGCCTTCGATCTCGGACTGAATCTCGCCGCTGCACACCGATGATTCGAGAATCTCTTCGCATTGCCGGCGAGCGGGTGCAGCGCGATCGGGTGATCGAAGTTCGCCATCCCTACAGCGGCGACATCGTCGGCACCGTTCCCAAGGCGACCATCGAGGACGTCAGGCGCGCGCTCAGGATCGCGCGCGGCTTTCATTCCACGCTGACCCGCCACGACCGCTACAGCATCCTCATGAAGGCGGGTGCGGCGGTCGCCGCGAAGCGCGACCAACTCGCGAACCTGATCACGCTCGAGTCGGGCTTGTGCCTGAAGGACACGCAGTACGAGGTCGGACGCGCCTCGGACGTGCTGCTGTTCGCCGCGAATCAATCATTGGTCGATTCCGGCGAGGTGTATTCGTGCGATCTCACCGCGCATGGAAAGAGCCGCAAGGTCTATACGCTGAAAGAGCCCCTGCTCGGCGCCATCACCGCCATCACGCCGTTCAACCATCCATTGAATCAGGTGATTCACAAGGTGGCTCCCGCGGTGGCCACCAACAACCGCGTGGTGCTCAAACCCAGCGAGAAGACGCCGCTCACCGCCTTCGCACTCGCCGACATCCTGTACGAGGCCGGACTGCCGCCCGAAATGCTTTCCGTGGTGACGGGCGATCCGGCCGAGATCGCGGACGAACTTCTGACCAGCGCGGATGTCGACCTCATTACGTTCACCGGCGGCGTGTCCGTCGGCAAGGCAATATCCGCAAAGGCGGTGTACAAGCGCCAGGTACTGGAGCTGGGCGGCAACGACCCGATCATCGTGCTCGAGGATGCGGATCTCGAGGAAGCGGCCACGCTCGCCGCGAAGGGGTCTTATCAGAACTCGGGACAGCGCTGCACGGCGGTCAAGCGCATGCTGATCCAGGAGAGCGTGGCGGACCGTTTCGTCGCGCTGCTCGTCGATAAAACCCGTGCGGTCCGATTCGGCGATCCCCTCGACCCGGCGACCGAGATGGGCACCGTCATCGACGAGGCTTCCGCGCGGCGATTCGAAGCGGTCGTGAACGAAGCGGTGGCGGCGGGTGCCAGGCTGCTTGCCGGAAATGTCCGCCGCGGCGCCCTCTATTCGCCGACCGTGCTCGATCGCGTGACGCCCGATATGACGGTCGTGCGCCAGGAGACCTTCGGACCGGTTTCGCCCGTCATCCGGTTCAAGACCGTGGAGGAGGCGATCCGCATCGCCAACGGCACCCCTTACGGACTGTCCTCGTCGATTTGCACCAACCGCCTGGATCTCATCACGCGCTTCATTCGCGAACTTCACGTCGGCAGCGTCAACGTACGGGAGGTCCCCGGCTATCGCCTCGAAGTGACGCCGTTCGGCGGCATCAAGGACTCCGGGCTCGGCTACAAAGAGGGCGTCCAGGAAGCGATGAAAAGTTTCTGCAACACGAAGACCTACTCGCTGCCCTGGTAGATCGGATGGGCAGCACCGTCATTCTCGATTTGATGGGCGGTATCGCCCTCCTGCTGTGGGGCCTGCACATGGTCCACAGCGGCATCGTGCGCGCGTTCGGCGCGGACCTGCGCCGCCTGCTGGGGATCGCCCTGCAAAACCGGTTCCGCGCGTTCTTGGCGGGCGCGTTCGTCACGGCCCTTCTGCAGAGCAGCACCGCCACCGGTTTGATGGTCGCCTCGTTCGTGACCGGCGGGACCTTGGATCTCGTTCCGGCGCTCGCCGTGATGCTCGGCGCCAATGTCGGAACGACGCTGGTCGTTCAGGTTCTGTCCTTCAACATCGCCGTGGTCACGCCGATCCTGCTGCTGGGCGGCGTGATCGCATTCAAGCGCGGCGGCCGCACTCGAACGCGCGACCTCGGCCGCGTCGCGATCGGCATCGGCCTGATGCTGTTGGCGCTGCACATTTTCCTGGGCGCGCTGGTGACGACGGAAAGCGCCACCGTTTCGCGCGCACTGCTCGGCGTCATCACGAATTATCCGGTGCTTTGCCTCATCCTCGCAGCCGCCGTCACCTGGGCCGCGCACTCGAGCGTCGCCGTGGTGCTGGTCGTGATGTCGATGGGGGCCGCCCACCTGGTTCCGCCGACCGCGGTGCTGGCGCTGGTGCTCGGCGCAAACGTCGGCAGCGCGCTCAATCCGTTGCTCGAGAGCGGCCAGCCGGGGAATCCGGCCAGCCGGCGCCTCCCGATCGGCAACCTGCTCACCCGAATCGTCGGCTGCCTGATCGTGCTGCCGTTCCTGGGTCCGATCGCGGACACGCTCGACGTGTGGGAACCGAACCCGGCGCGCCTGGCCGCGGACTTTCACACCGCTTTCAACGTGCTGCTCGCGCTCGTGTTCATCGGCCCGCTGAACGGCGTGGCCGTCCTTCTCAAGCGCTGGCTGCCCGATCTGCCGCGGGCCGCCGACGCGGGGACACCCGTGTATCTCGACCCCTCCGCCGTCGGCACGCCCGCCGTCGCGCTGGTGTGCGCGGCCCGCGAGGTCTTGCGCATGGGCGATGTGATCGAGACCATGTTGCGGCAGACGATGACGGCGCTGCTCACCAATGACCGCAAACTGGTCGCCGACATCAGCCGGATGGATAATGCGGTCGACAGCCTCAACGAGGCGGTGAAGCTCTACATCACGCGCATGACGCGCGACAGCATGGATGACCGCGACGGATACCGTGCGATGGAGATCGTGTCTTTCTCGATCAATCTCGAACACGTCGGCGATATCATCGACAAGAATCTCATGGACCTTGCCTCGAAGAAGATCCGGCGGGGCATCACGTTCTCGAAGGAGGGCGAGGCCGATCTGAAGGAATTTCACCAGCAGGTCGTCGAGAGCCTGCGGCTGTCGATCGGCATCTTCATGTCGGGGGATCTGCAGGTGGCGCGGCAGCTCGTGGCCGCCAAAACGCAGCTTCGCGAAACGGAATTCGCCGCCGCAGAGCGCTATCTCGGGCGATTGCGCGAGGGCACCCCGGAGACCATCGAGTCGTATTCGCTGGATCTCGATATTTTGCGCGACCTGAAGCGCGTGCACTCGCATCTATGTTCGACCGCCTATCCCGTGCTCGAGCGCGCGGGAGCGCTGAAGCGAAACCGGCTGATGGATACGACCTCGTTCGGCCGGCGAAAAGTTGCCGCGGGCCGGCCTCCGACCGGATCGCAAGCGCCATGAATTCCGATCAACCCGCCATCATCGAGAACCGCATGACGGATCCCATCCTGTTGACGCCCGGCCCTCTAACCACCTCGATCGACACCAAGTCCGCGATGCTCGTCGACTGGGGGTCCTGGGACAGCGCATTCAACGCGCTGACCGCATCGGTCTGCCGCGATCTCGTCGCCATCGTCGATGGACAACGAGATCATGTCTGTGTGCCGCTGCAGGGCAGCGGCACCTTCGCCGTCGAAGCGGCGCTTGGGACGCTCGTTCCCAGGAGCGGCAAGGTGCTGGTGCCTGAGAACGGCAGCTACTGCAAGCGCATCGTGAGAATCTTGAATTGCCTCGGACGCGAGGCCGTCGTGCTGCCGCACGGCGAACAGGAGCCGGCCGATGCCGCACGCATCGACGCCGCATTGGCCCAAGATTCCGCGATCACCCATGTCGCACAAGTCCACTGCGAGACGGGCACCGGCATCTTGAATCCGCTCCCGGAGATCGCGGCGACGGTGGCCAGGCACGGCCGCGGCCTGATCATCGATGCCATGAGCTCCTACGGCGCCATTCCCATCGATGCCCGCTCCCTGCGCTTCGACGCATTGGTTGCCGCGTCCGGGAAATGTCTCGAGGGCGTTCCGGGAATGGGATTCGTGATCGCCCGCCGCGAAGCGCTCGAGCGTTCCGCCGGCAACAGCTCATCGCTCGCCATGGACCTGCTCGACCAGTGGCGATACATGCAGACGACCGGTCAATGGCGCTTCACGCCTCCGACGCACGTGGTCGCCGCGTTGCGCGCCGCCGTCGATCAATATCTGGCTCAGGGCGGACTGCGGGCACGCCTGGCCCGCTACACCGAGAATTGCGCCGCCCTCGTGTCCGGCATGAGGGCGCTCGGCTTCAAGACTTTCCTGCCGCACGCGCTGCAAGCGCCCATCATCGTCACCTTTCACTCTCCGCCGGATCCGGCTTACAGCTTCAACCAGTTCTACGCCCTGGTACGCAGCCGCGGATTCGTGCTCTACCCGGGCAAGCTCACCGCCGTCGACACCTTTCGGGTGGGCTGTATCGGCGCCATCGGTCCGGACACACTGAAGCGCGCGGTGGCCGCCGTGGCCGACACGCTGCGCGAAATGGGTGTGCGCCGCATCGCGCCGGACTGAGGAGAGGCCATAGTTAGGGGCGCTGTCAGCCTCCGGGCTTGCAGCGGGCGAGCACCTCGCTCTCGAGCCAATTGCGGATCTCGAGCAGACGCACGGTCTCCGAGCGCATGGCGGGGCCGAGCCCATGCTTCCACAGAAGCGGGGCATCCGACGGATTCGCCTGCAGGCTGCGCAGATCTTCGGCAAACGCCGCGAGCGCCGGCCGGTCGCGGAACATCCCCTCGGTGACCAGGGTATCGCCGTAGCGCTCGGCGGCCACGGCGATGTCGCGATAGTCATACTCCGGGTGGTATTGCACACCCCAAAACGTACCGCGCCCGACGGTGAACGACGCGGCCTGCACGCCGAACTCGTTCGTCGCCAGCAGCGCAGCGCCCGGCGGCAGCCGGTGGATCTCGTCGCGATGCACGCAGGGCGCTTCGAATGCGGCCGGCTTGCCGGCGAAGAGCGGGTGATCGCGGCCGGCGTCGGTCAATTGAATGCGCCGCGCGAAGCCGAATTCGCGGCCGCGCGGATTCGCGCGCACTTCACCGCCCGCGGCCGTCACGGCCACCTGCAGGCCCCAGCAGCTTCCGAAGAACGGCACGCCGGCCGCGAAAACCGCCTTGACGAGCTCGATCTGGCGCGTCACGGGCGCACCGCCGTTGTAGACGTTGAGCGCCGACCCGGTCATGGTGACGCCGCCGTAGTCGCCAAGGCCGACGCCCGGCGGAAACCTCGGATCGGCGTCCGCCGGCGTCACGACGTCGATTTCGAGCGCAGGGTGGATGCTTCGAAGCACCCGTGCGTAGCCTGTTCCGGAGTCATAGCCGAGGGCGGCATTTTGCCGTGCGCGAATGTCGGCGACGTTGCCGTCGATCACCAGAATCTTGGGCGCGCTCACGCGGCCTTGACCACGGCGCCGAGGTTGCCTTGCACCGCCGCGCGGAAAATCCGCTCCAGCGCCGCGGCATCGACCGGAATCGGATTGCCGCCCGCGGAGGGATCGATTGCCGCTTCGCGACCGATGAGCTCGGCGTTGCCGATGTTCACGCCAAGATCCGCGAGCGCATGAGGAATGCCGAGTTCGCGGCGCATCTCGAGCACCCAGGCGAGAAACGCGTCGAAGCCATGCACCGGCAGATCGAGAACCCGCGCGATCACGCGGGTCTTCTCCTCGATCGCGCGCCGGTTGTAAGTGACGACATAGGGGAGTATCACCGCATTGGTGAGGCCGTGATGCGTGTTGAACCAGGAACCCACCGGATGTGCGATGGCGTGCACGCCGCCGAGACCTTTCTGAAATGCCGTGGCGCCCATCGAGGCGGCGGTCAGCATCATCGCGCGCGCCTCGATATCCCTGCCGTCGGCGCAGGCCCGCGGCAGGAATTGTTGGATCAGCCGCATGCCTTGCAGTGCCACGCCGTCGGCGATGGGATGGAACCCCGGCGCGCAGTACGCCTCGAAGCAATGCACGAACGCGTCCATGCCGGTGGCCGCCGTGACACCGCGAGGCAGCCCGACGGTGAGTTCCGCATCGGATATGACGATGCGCGGCATCATGAGCGGATGAAAAATGATTTTCTTCTGATGCGTGTCCTCATTGAGGATCACGGTCGCGCGGCCGACCTCGGAACCCGTGCCGGCGGTGGTCGGAACGGCCACCACGGGTGCGATGCCCGCCGCGTCGGCACGCGTCCACCAATCGCCGATGTCCTCGAAATCCCAGAGCGGGCGCGTCTGGCCCGACATGAAGGCGATGGTCTTGCCCACATCGAGCGCCGATCCGCCGCCGAAGGCCACCACGCCGTCGTGGCCGCCGGCGCGATAGGCGCCGAGTCCCGCCTCCACGTGCTTGAGCGCCGGATTGCCGCGTACGGCGCCGAACAACGCCGCATTCTCGAGCGCGCCGAGCGCGCTCTTGATCATCGGCGTCCCGGCCAGTCCTTCGTCGGTGACGATCATCGGCCTTGCGATGCCGGCTCGCGCACAGGCGGCCGCCAGTTCCGAGATGCGGCCCGGGCCTGCCCAGATGGTCGTCGGATAATTCCAATTCCCGCGCAAATTCGCACTCATGTCGTGACCTTGAAGTGATAGGACTTTGGCCGCGTCAGCTGCTCGTATCCCACGCGCGATAGCGTGCAGCCGCGTCCGGAATTCTTGACACCGGTCCATGCCAGCGCAGGATCGAGATAATCGCAGCGATTCAAGAACACCGTGCCGGTCTCGAGCGCATCGCCGAGCGCCTCGGCGCGTTCGATGTCGGCCGAATAGATCGCGGCGGTCAAGCCGAATTCGCTGTCGTTCATCAGGCGCAGCGCGTCCTCGTCCGAGACCGTTTTCATGATTCCCACCGCTGGACCGAAGGTTTCCTCGCGCATGATGGCCATCGAGTGATCGACGTCGACGAGCACCTGCGGCGCGAGATAGGGTGTGCCGGCGGCGGAGGCGGGAAACCAAGACTCATCGATCAGGGCCTTCGCGCCGCGCGCCACGGCGTCCCGCACCTGAGCGCGAACGGCGTCGGCTGCGGCCGTTCGCACCACGGGTCCGAGGGTCGTCTGCGGGTCGACCGGCGAGCCGAGCCGATATTGCCGAGTGAGATTCACCACGCCGGCGACGAACTCCTCGTAGCGCGAGGCTTCGACATAGATGCGCTTGATCCCGCAGCAGGACTGGCCCGAATTGAAGAATGCGCCGTCGGTCAGCGATTCGACCGCGTGTTTGAGGTCGGCGTCGGCCCGCACATAGGCAGGGTCCTTGCCGCCGAGTTCGAGGCCCGAGGTCGCGAAGCCGGCGGCGGTCGCTGCGACCACGGCCCTGCCGCCCGACACCGAGCCCGTGAAACACACGCTCGCGACGCGCCGATCGGCCATCAAACGAGCGGTGTCGGCGTGCGATATATGCAGATACTGAAAAACCCCCTGCAAAACCCCGGCGCTCGCGAACGCCTCGAGAAAGCGCTCGGCGCACAGCGGCGTCTGATGCGAATGCTTCAGCACCACGGCATTGCCCGCGATCAGCGCCGGCAGCACGGCATTGACGGCGGTCAGATACGGGTAATTCCACGGCGCGACGACCGCGACGACGCCCAGCGGCACGCGCTTGATTTGACGCGCGAAGCCGGGCTTCTCGGCCGGCCTGAGAGGCGACAGCGTTTCAGGCGCCACGCCGAGCATGTAGCGCGCGCGCTCCTCGAAGCCGCGCACCTCGCCCGGCGAGTATGCGATCGGACGCCCCATCTGCCAGGTGATCTCAAGGGCGATGTCGGACGCGCGCGCGACGAAGGCGTCGACCGCCCGCGACAACAGCTCGCAGCGTTCGTCGAGGGGGCGGGACGCCCATGCGCGCTGCGCTTTTTGCGCCGAGTCGAGCACGCGTTCGATGTCGCGGGCGCTATGCAGCGGCCTCTCGACATAAATGCGTCCATCGACGGGGCTGACGGTCTTGAGCGTGTCGGTCATGCGTGCACTCAAATGATCTCGAAGTAGCGGGCCAGTTCCCAGTCGGTGATGGCCTTGCGGAATTCCCGCTCCTCCCACTGGCGCGTGGCGGCATGGTGCTCGACGAAGGCGTCGCCGAACAGCGCTCTTGCGGGTTTGGACGCGGCGAGCCGCTCGGCCGCCTCATACAGCGTGGCGGGCAGGCGCAACGCGGCCGGATGCTCCCGCTCGTAGGCGTTGCCCTCGATCGCGGGCCCGGGCTCGATGCGATGCTCGATCCCCCACAAGCCCGAGCCGATGGCCGCGGCGAGCGCAAGGTAGGGGTTGATATCCGCGGCGGCAATCCGGTATTCGACCCGTTGGCTCGACGCACCGCCGCGGATGACGCGCAGCGCGGTGGTGCGGTTCTCGATTCCCCAGGTCGCGGACGTCGGCGCCCAAAAACCCGGCACCAGGCGCGAATAGCTGTTCACCGTACAGGCCACCATGGAGAGCAGCTCCGGCATCAGCGCCTGCTGGCCGCCGATGAACCAGCGCATGGTCTGCGACATCTCGAACGGCTGTGACGCATCGTGGAATGTGCTTTTGCCATCCGTGCTTTTGAGCGAAATATGCAAGTGGCCGCTCTGTCCCGGAACGGTGTTGGACCACTTCGCCATGAACGTCGCCATCAGGCCGTGGCGCTGCGCGAGCACCTTCACGAAGGTCTTGAACAGCGCGGCGCGATCCGCGGCCTCGAGCGCCTCGCAATAGCTGAGCGCCGCTTCGAGCACACCCGGACCGGTTTCCGTGTGCAATCCCTCGATCGGGAATCGCATGCTTTGACCCAGGCCGAGCAGCTGCTGATACAGATCCGAATGCACCGAGCTGCGCAGCAGCGAATAGCCGAACGCGCCCGGGGTCATGGTCTTCAACTGGCGATATCCCTTGTCGCGCACCGAATTCGGCGTCTCCTCGAACATGAAGAATTCGAATTCCGCCGCCGCGTTGACCGCGTAGCCCATGCCCGCAGCGCGCTCCAACACGCGCCGCAGCGTGCCGCGCGGGCAGACCGATTCGGCGGGGCCGGCGAACTCGCCGAGAAACAGCGCGGTCTTCGGCTCGAACGGGATCTCGCGGCGGGTGGCCGGCAGAATCCTCACTGCGGCGTCGGGATAGGCCGTGTGCCATCCGGTGAATTGGGTGTTGTCGTACAGCTGATCGCTCGAGTCCCACCCGAGGATCACGTCGCAGAAACCGAGATGTTTGTCGAGCGCCGAGAGAAACTTCTCGCGGCTGAGATATTTTCCGCGCAGCACCCCGTCGCCGTCGAACACGCCGATCTTGACGTGCTCGATGTCGCGGGCGGCCATGAAGTCGCGGAGCTCCGCATCCTGCGCGGCGGGCGAGGGTTTCATCGTCGGGATTGTACGAGATCCCTGCTGCGCGCGCGCCGGGATTCATGATCTAATCCGTTTCGCATCAGAGGAAATATCATGGCCATCGAAGTCACGCGTGTGACCCGCGGTCTCGGCGCCGTCGTGACCGGCGTCGACATTTCGCAGGAACTGCCCCAATCCGCCATCGACCGGCTCACCGAGCTCATGGTTGAACATAAAGTCCTGTTCTTCCGCGACCAGCCGCTCACCCCGCGGCGCCAGCGGGACTTCGCGGCGCGCTTCGGCTCGCTCCACGTGCATCCGATCTATCCCGTGCTTCCCGACCTGCCGGAAATATTGCTGCTCGACAATCACGAGGCGTTCCTGCCGGACAATGACAATTGGCATACCGACGTGACGTTCTCGAAGACACCGCCGCTCGCGGGCATTTTGGCGGCGAAGCGCATCCCGCCGGTGGGCGGCGACACTCTCTGGTCCGATTGCACGGCCGCTTACGAGGCGCTGTCGGAACCCGTACGCCGGCTCCTCGACGGGCTCACCGCCCAGCATTCCGTGGCCAAGTCCTTCCCGCCCGAGCGCTGGCAGAACGATCCGGCGTTCAAGGAGCGCTACGAGCGCGCGGTGGCCAAGCATCCTCCCGTCGATCATCCGGTGGTGCGCACGCACCCGGTCAGCCGGCGCAAAGGACTGTTCGTGAACGAGGGGTTCACGACGCACATCAACGGGCTCAAGCCGCGCGAGAGCGACGTTGTGCTGCGATTTCTATACACGCATATGGCGCAGCAGGAATTCACCATCCGCTGGCGCTGGAAAGTCGACGACGTCGCCTTCTGGGACAATCGCAATACCCAGCACTATGCGGTCGCGGACTACCTGCCCGAGCGGCGCACCATGCACCGGGCAACGGTCAACGGCGACCCGCCGTTCTAGCCGGGAATCGGCGCCTCGAGCAGGCAGCCGAACTCGCGCGCAAAATCCACCGAGATGCGCGCGTGCACCGCGCCCTGGCGGTCGAAGAACCGCTGAGTGCCGCTCAAGCCGAACACTCCCTCGTGCCAGATGTTCGGATGGATATACAGCCCGCGCCGGCCGTCGAAGCTGAAGCACACGAAGCGCTGCGGCGCGACATCATCGCCGGGCAACGCCAACGGCACGTAGAACGGGCCGGGGTCCAGCGGGAAGAACAATTGGCCGCCGTCGGGGTGATAATTCGCATGCCAGAGCAGCATCCTTCGCGGCAGTGCTGCGTGGTCGGTGCGCGCCGACTCCGGAGCGCACGAATACGCGAGAATGTAATGGCCGTCGACCGCCGCGTTGCGCCCGTAAAGGACATCGCCCTGCCATTCGCTCACGAACACGCCTTCCGTGATCCCTCCCTGATCGCCGGTGTCCGCATCGACCGGCCGGCGCCCAGGCGCCGGCCAGCGGACGATTTCAATCGGGCATTGCTCGGGGTCATCGATCAAAGATCCATATCCTTCGAGCGATTCCCGAGTCGCCTCGACCACCGGCATCTGCACCCGCGCAAGGCCCGCCGGTAGATTCGGGTTGAGGTAGTCGATCGGCGGCCGCACGTCAGCGCACGAATCCGGTCCGCAACGCGCGCACCCAGTCCTGCCGGCCGCGCTGCTCGGCGAGGCGAGCGGCCGCGTCCCAGTCATAGGGAACCGCGATCAACTCGACCTGCCAGCCCGCGGTCGATCGATCGGCGATCGCATAGCGCGCATGCGGCGATCCGACCTCCACGGTGTGCGGCCCCGGATCGTGACCCTCGTACGCCTGAATGCCTACGCTGCCGGGATTCACGATGAACTGCCCGCTCGTGAGGCGCAGCAGACGCGGGATATGCGAGTGCCCGCAGAGAATGAGCGAGGCGTCGCAAGCGCCGGTCCGCGCCTCGATGCTTCTCCGCGGGGCCGGACGCAGCTCGCCGTCGATGAGATCTTCCAGGTAGCAATCGACATCATTGTCCGGCGTGGCGTGGCACATGAAAACGTCCGTTGTGAGGCGCAGCACCGGCGGCAGCGCCGTCATCCATTGGCGATGCGCCTCCGTGAGGGTGTCGTAGGCATGGCGATCCGAGGCGCCCATTCTCTCAGGGCGCAACGTCAACACCTGGCGTTCATGATTGCCGCGGATGGTGGGCAGATCGAGCGCCATCAGCCGGTCCGCCGTCTCTGCCGGAAGCAGCGGCCCCGAGAGAATGTCGCCGAGATTGACGACGAGATCGACGCCCCTGCGCTCGAGGTCGGCGAGTACCGCATCGAGCGCGAATAAGTTGCCGTGAATGTCCGAGACCGCCGCGATTCTCATTGCTGCTGAGTGTACCGTTTGGGCGGTAGCGCTGTCGTCAAGCTTGCCGGACAGCTCATTCCAGGCGCGGTAAACGGCACCGTGCTTCTTGTTGATTTGACGGCCGCCGGTTATATGCTACGATCTGTAGCATTCAGGGAGAAGAGTTTGAGCAACGACCTTCCCGACCTTGGCGAACTCGAGCACGAAGTGATGCAGCTGGTCTGGTCGCGCGGCCGGATAACCGCCGAGCAGGCGCGTGAAGAGCTTGCTCGGCCGCTCAAGGAATCGACCGTTCGCACGGTGCTGAGGCGCCTCGAAGACAAGGGCTATGTCACCCACACGGTCGAAGGTCGCACCTTTCATTTCGTCCCCGCCGAAGCACGCAGCACCGTCGCCGCCAAGGCAGTCCAGCGCATTGTCGATTGGTTCTGCAACGGCTCGCTCGAGGAAGTGCTGACCGGCATGGTGGACAACGCCGCGCTCGACCCGAAGCAGCTTCAATTGCTCTCGGACAAGATCGCCAAGGCCAAGGCGCGGAGAAAATGATGCTTTCGTTGTTGATTGATTCCGCGGCGCGTTCGCTTCTTCTCGGGCTGGCGGTCCGCACATTGCTGAAGCTGACGCGGCTGTGCGACACGCGAACCGAGACGGCGGTTTGGACCGCGGTGCTGATTGCCGCCCTGTCGATGCCGCTGTTGAGCCGGTGCATGCCGGGGCTGGTTCTACCGGCGCCACACCTGACTGCCTACCAAACGTCCCCGCAGGGGCATTATCCTTCGGATCTGACGCTCTCGTGGCTCGCCCGCCACGCGCACGTCTGTCTTCTGGGAATCTACGCGGCCGGGTTGTCTGTCTGCTCGATGCGGATCGTCATCGGCCTGCTGCTGAGCTTGCGCCTTTATCGCCGGGCCGCGCCGCTGCAGGCAGATTGGGCGAAGACGCGCAACATCCGTGTCAGTACCGAAATCAAGGGCCCTGTATCCGTCGCGGGTGCAATCCTGCTGCCCGCTGATCACGACGCGTGGAGCCCGGCGAAGCGCGTCGCGGTTTTGGCGCATGAAGAGGCCCATATTGCGCGGGGGGATTTCTTCATTCAACTCGCCGCATTGATTCATTGCGCCTTGTTCTGGTTCAGCCCGTTCGCTTGGTGGCTGCAGTCGAAGTTGGCGGAGATCGCCGAAAACGCGAGCGACGAGGCCGCGATCTTGCGCCTCGACGACCGTGCAACCTACGCCGAGATCTTGATCGAAGTTTCACGATCCGCGCAGAAAACCCCTCTGCTCGTCGGCATGGCAAAGGGGCCATTCATTCAACAACGCGTGGAGCATATTCTCTCGGATGCCCCAAGTCGGAATCTGAGCTTGCCGCTTCGGGTGCTCGTTATCGTGGCGCTGACGGGACTGGCGCTCGCAGTCGCGGGGGCCAAGACCATCGGCAGCCCGGCGCGCCCAGTCGTCCAAGCTCCGGTGGTTACCCCCCCGGCGAAAACCCGTTTGCGGACGCCAAACGCACGACGTGTCGCAAGTCTGCCGGCCGCCGCCACGGTCCGCGCTGCGCGTCAGATCCACCAGGCTGTGAACATTGCGCCAACACACGGCGAGGACATCACTTACAACCCCAGGGCTTTGCTCGATCCCGTCTACGCGCCGAGGCCGAAGTACGTTCCCGCCTCTTCGATCGCTCACGCGGGAACGGTGTTTTACATCCGCTCCACCGAAAGAGCGGTGGCTGAGTTCCCGCCGGCCATGGCGGCGCAATGACCAAGAAACCAGGAGTGTCGCCGTGCGAAAATTAAAAGGACTGATGAGTACCGCGCTCTTGCTTGCAGCCGGTTCGACCACGGCGCTGGCCGGTAATTTTGATGGCAACTGGGTCGCGGTGATACGACCTCAGGGACAGTGCAACCGCACGTCGATCATGACTCTGACGATGTCGGGCAACGCGTTTCAGGGGGAAGCGCGCAATCCGGGCAACACCGAAGCCTTCAGCGGAAAAATCGATACGGATGGAAACGGCACGTTCACGGTCTTTCCGAGGTTTCCAGGCATCATCAAATTCACCGCGGACCACTTCGATGCCAATTGGAATGAGGACGCCTGCAGCCGTCACGCGCTCGGCGACCGCGCCCTGACGCGCACCGAAACCTCCGCGGCCCTCGCGGCACGCAGGCACTTCCAGGCCGATTACGCCGCTCTCACCAAGAGGGCCGCCGAAGGCGACTCATCCGTCGATTTCTCGGCTTTGCGCGCATCGTATCCGTATACCGATCAATGGGATCCGTTCGGGAACAAGACAGGCGCGCTGCTGGACCAAGCGGCCGCTGCCTCCAGGGGAAAGGATTGCGCCACCGCGCTCGAGAAACTCGAGGAGGTCTTGAAATTCGATTTCACCATTGACGCGGCCCATGCGGTTCGAAGCGATTGCCTGGCTGCGACCGGCAATGGCCCTGGGTCGAAGATCGAATCTGCGATTGCGGATGGCTTGATCCGTTCCTTGATGAACAGCGGCGACGGCAATACGGAACATACCGCCTACGTCGTCATGACTGAGCGGGAAGAAATGGATGTGCTGGCCAACCGTCATCTCGTGCTGAAAATCCGGCAGACGGAGGTACGCGGCGAAGACGCTCATTTCTATGACGAAGTCCAAGCCACTTCGGCCCAAGACGGCGAAAGCGTCAAGGTGGTCTATTTCGATGTCAGCAGTTTCGTTGCCGGCCGCAGAAGCCGCATGGCGGCGGTTGACACTCTGTTATCGGCCATGCCATGAAACTCGCCACCTTCTCGACGCAACACCAGGAGTCATTCATGCGAAGCCTCGCGGGATTGATCATCGGCATGCTCGCTCTGTCGGCCGGAACCGCCATCGCCGACACATTCGACGGAAACTGGATCGGGCAAATTCCGCCTTCCGGGCGGTGCCATTCGGTCTCGACCATGACGATCACCGTATCCGGCGACACGTTGTCGGGCGTGATTCACAACCTCGCAAATGTCAGATCCTTCACCGGCACCGTCGACGCGGAAGGCAATGCGACGTTTACCACGCAATATCATTATTCCGGCACCATAAAATTTACCGCCGATCATTTCGACGCCAATTGGAACAGCGGAGATTGCCAGCGTCATTCGCTGGGTGATCGGGCTCCCAATGCGGAGCAAGCCGCCGCGCTGGTCGCACAGCGAAAACAATTGCAGGCGACCTACGACGACCTCGCCTCGCGGGCGTCGGCCGGCGAGAGGTCCGTCGACTTCTCCGTGTTGCGTTCAGCCTACCCTTACACCCGGCAATGGGATGCGTTCGGCAAGACAACCGCCCCGCTGATGGAACAGGCGAATGCGGCAGCCAAAGGCAAGGATTGCGCCACGGCGCTGCAAAAACTCGACGAAGTCTTGAAAATAGACTACACGCTGATCGCCGCCCATCGCGTGCGGAGCAGCTGCCTCAAGGGCGGCGCCGCCCGCGTCGAAGCTCGCATCGCAGACGGACTCATGGATTCGTTGACGGGCGGCGGCAATGGCAAAAGCGAATTGACCGCATACCCGGTGATGACCTTGCACGAGGAGCACGACATTCTCGTAGAGAAGCACATCGTGCTGAAAACGCGCGACACGGAAGTGCGCGGCAGCAACGGCCGCTACTATGACGTCGTGCACGGCATTTCGTTGTGGAACGGGATCGTCGCCAAGGATGTCTACTTCGACGTGACCACCGAAGTCAACGGCCGCAACAGCGGCATGGCAGCGACGGACGCGGTGCAATCCACCTTGTCTGAGCTTCGATAACGACGGCAGCCCTCTTATGCCGAACTGCGCCCGCCGGCCTTGCCGGCCTCAGACCGCAGGCACCTCAGCCGTTGGATTGGGTACCGTGGATTCGGTTGTGGACTGTACGGTGGGCGTGAGGTTCGCGCTGTTTGCGGGAGCGCCGCGGCGCAATGGTGGCTCAAAAGATCATGCACGACATCGGAAGCGATGCGCTAAAACGCGGTGCGCATTTCAGTACGATGACGCATTGAGTTTGGCCAGCTGGATGCCCCAAGATTCTCATTTTAACTAGGATTGCCCGGGTGGTGCCGACGCGATGGCGCTGATCGGTGCCGGCGAGTGCACCGCACGGTTCAGCGAGCGGTTTAGTCCCGCGACCCCTTGCCGCCGCTCACCACCGGCAGCCATCGGACCAGCAAATCGATGGCGCGTAGTCTCCCTAATTCAGATACTGCCGCCAATTTAAGTGCAGGGCATC
>Ga0302320_10013320_pt1 | contig 17200 bp, 14 predicted proteins | sample Bog_T0_3_FD_202130 | JGI IMG/M metagenome (GOLD analysis project Ga0302320, IMG submission 202130) | Peat permafrost microbial communities from Stordalen Mire near Abisko, Sweden - Bog_T0_3 | ecosystem: Environmental > Terrestrial > Soil > Wetlands > Peat | place: Sweden: Abisko, Stordalen Mire... | reverse complement strand
CTAGAGGCTAAGAGCTAGAAGCTAGAAGCTATGCAGGCTGGGATGACGACAACTGGGCCAATCGTCGAGTGTGTGCCGAACTTCTCCGAGGGCGTGGACCGCGGAAAGGTGGAGGCCATCGTGCGCGCAATGCGCGTGGAGGGCGTGCATCTGCTGGACTACTCGCTGGACGCGGACCACAACCGCAGCGTGGTGACCATCGCAGGCGTGCCGGAGGCGGTGGTGGAGGCGGCCATCCGCGGTGCAGGCAAGGCCGCCGAGCTGATCGACCTGACCGGGCAGAGCGGCGTACATCCCCGCATCGGCGCGGCGGACGTGATTCCCTTCGTTCCGGTCAGTGGAATCTCGCTGGTCCAGTGCGCGATGCTGGCGCGGCAGGCGGGGATGGGCATATGGCGGCGGTTCGCGGTGCCGGTGTACTTCTATGAGGCGGCGGCGGCGCGGCCCGACCGCGTGAACCTGGAGGATGTGCGGCGTGGCCAGTTTGAGGGCTTGTTGCGCGATGCGGTGCGGGACAGCACGCGGGCCCCGGATGTGGGCGGCCCGGAGCTGCACGCGACCGCCGGGGCCAGCGCGGTGGGGGCGCGGAAGTTCCTGATCGCCTACAACATTTATCTCGCCGGCGGTGCGGCCGGCCAGGGGGCCTCACGCACCGGGCGCGGCGCGGGCGATGGGGCCGCGGAGGTGGGTCTGGCGCGGACCATCGCCAAGGAGATTCGCGCCTCCAGCGGGGGGTTGATGGGGGTGAAGGCGATGGGAGTGCTGGCCAACGGCCGCGCCCAGGTGAGCATGAATATCACTGACTTCCAGCGCACGCCCATGGCGCGGCTGCACGCGGCGGTGCAGGAGATTGCGGCCCGGCACGGCGCGTCGCTGGCCGAGGGAGAGATTATCGGGCTGATTCCTGAGCAGGCCTATGAGCCGAAAGCGGATTGGCTGCGTCAAACCCTGCAGTTTGACCCCGAGCAGAAGGTACTCGAGCGGCGCCTGCAACACCCGCTGGAGTGGCCCTAAAGACAGGGAACAGGGATTAGGGATTAGAAAGACGGATGTGAAGTGAAACCCGGAGCTGCCGATGAGTCTTAGGACAGTCAACCGGGTTTAGTACAATCGAACCTGCGCCCAGAGGCGCATCTTTTCGGAGTCCATACAGTGAAGACATTGAAAGTATCTCAGTTTGCGGCAACAGCGGCGGCCCTGGTAGCGGCCGTGACGATGGCCGGAGCCGCCCACGCGGCGCAGTTGAGCGGCGACGCGCGCAGCTCGATTCCCAAGGACGTGCAGCAGATTATCGTGGTCGACTACAAGGTGATGCAGGGCTCGCCGGCGGCCATGCAGTTGAAGGACCGCGTGCTTCCGCCCGAGCTGAAGCGGTTGGAGACGGCGCTGAAGACCAGTGGGCTGAAGGTGGACCAGGACGCCGATACGCTGGCGTTCGCGGCCTTCCGTGCCTCGGGCGGCACGGGCACGCGCATTCTGGGCGTGGCCCAGGGGCAGTTCCAGACGGCGGCCATCCTGGCAAACTTCGCCAAGAACAAGACCAAGCCGGTGATGTACCGCCAGAACAGCATCTACCCCATGGGCAATGCGGGCATGAGCGTGGCGTTCCTGAACCAGACAACGATGGTCTTCGGTGACCGCGAGGCGGTGAAGGCCGCGCTGGACGCGCGCGATGGCCTGCAGCCGAACTTCCTTCAGAACAGCGAGATGATGAACGACATGGCCGCGGTGGACTCGCGGCCGGTATGGAGCCTGCTGGACCAGAAGGGCACCCAGACCATGATGAAGAGCGTGCTGGGCGACGCCTCGCAGCTGGCCGACTACGACACCGTGAAGACCCGCTTCAAGAGCGCCCGCTACACCATGGACTTCTCCAACGGCGTGAAGTTTGATATGTCGGTGGTGACCTCGGATTCGATCACCGCAGCCACGGCGGCGACGCTGATGAAGGGCGTCGCGATGCTGAAGAAGACCTCCGGCTCACCGCTGGAGAAGACGGCCATGGACGATACGACGATCGAGTCGGGCGGAGGAACGCTGTCTGTGGCCTACTCGTCCTCGGACAGCCAGTTCGCCGGGCTGTTGAACTCGCCGCTGTTTCAGCAGGTCGTGACGAAGTAACTCTGTTCGCCGGATGTGAAAAGAGCGGCCCATGGGCCGCTCTTTTTCTTCTGAAGTTATCGGTCGGGAGAAGCGGGTCCTTCGACTGCGCCTCGCGGGGAGGCCGCGAGGCTCCGCTCAGGATGACAAGTTTGTGGGTGGTGGGCCCAGCTACCGGGCTGCTGGCTTTTTGGCCTTGATCTCGATGTCGGGGAGTCTGCCGGTCTCGAAGCAGCGCTTCATCACGGCGGCCCGCATGCGCTCGGCCAGCTCTTCGGGGCACTCGTACATCCGGCTGCCGCGGTAGACCTCGATGGTCTTGCGTGTGGTGTCCACGACCACCTCGCAGTGGTGGCAGGTGCCAAGATGGGCCTTCACGTCGGCCAGCAGATCGGGGTCCATCTGGCCGTCAAAGTAGTCGGTGAGTTTCGCGAGGAAGTCGGTACAGTTCACTTAAGTTGCCTCATGGCGTCGCGGGAGTCCTCTGGAGCTTTGCGGAAGTAGCGGCTTAGGCGCTCGCGCAACTGCAGGCGCGCGCGCAACAGCCGGGATTTGACCGCCGGGACGCTCAGCCCGAGCGCTTCGGCGGTCTCTTCCGTCGACAAGTTTTCGATGTCCCGGAGAGTGAAAACGGTTCGGAAACCTGGGGGCAGGCCCGCAATTGTCTTGCGCAGGATCTCCGCCAGCTCGGTCTGGGAGAAGTTTTGCTCGGGGTTGGGCCGCCACTCGGCGAAGTCGCGGGGGATGGAGCCCTCGCTGGTTTCGACGTCCTGGTCCATGGAGACGGTCTTTGAAGTCTTGCGCTTGCGCAGCCGCATCAGGCTCTCGTTCACCGCGATGCGCACCAGCCACGTGGAGAACTTGGAGTTGCCCTGAAACTGGTCGAGCTTCTGGTAGGCCTTGAAGAAGACATCCTGGGTGATGTCCTCGGCGTCCTCGCGGTTCTGGGTGATGTGCAGGGCGGTGCGGAAGATCTGGCGCTCGTACTGCTTGATCAGCACCTCGAAGGCGGCGGAGTCGCCGGCCTTGGCGCGCTCCACCAGGGCAACATCGGGGTGAATCTCGGCCGGGACCTCCGCGGCGGAGGCGCCGTTCGTGGGTTCGTCGACGATGGAGGAGGGTTGCGCTGCCATATCTCAAATCCTCGCACCAGTGTACAGGAGGCGGGTGGGGCGATTTCGCCGCGCCCGCCTTCGGAAGAGGAACGGTTTGCAGGTGCCGGAGGGGGTACGTCCGCGCAGCGATGGAGCGGGCAAAACGGCGCGCCGCCGATTAGAGTCTAAGGTGTGGTGACCAGGATGAAGATATTGAGGGGACGCAGGCTGGCGGCGCTGCTGGTTGGCGCGGCGGCGTGCGTGGCCTGGGCAGCGCCGGTTGTGACGCACAAGAAGTCCCACGCTGCGGCAGCGGGAACCAGCAGGCACGCGGCTGCAGGACACGCGACCTCGCACAGCTCCCGCGCGCATGGAACATCCGGAGCGAGATCGCGCGCTGGCCTGCAGCATGTGGCGATGCCTATGGCCACGGCGGAGAGCCGGAGGCTGAACCTGGCCTTTGTGGCGTCGGCGCAACTGCGGCCGATGGCGCAGCAGTTGGTGCTGTCGCGCAGTGCCGCGGCCTACAGCGGTGTGGTTGCTTACGCGGCGGGGCATCCCGGCGAGGCGGCGGCAGCGGCGAACCTGGCGCTGGGTCACGCCTACATGCTGGACCGCCGCTACGCGGATGCGGAGAGCGCGTTCCGCAAGGTGGATGCGCGCAGCTCGGCGTTGGCGGACTATGCCGACTACCTGGGCGCACAGGCCGCGGTGAGGGACAACCGCCCGCAGGATGCGCTGCCGTTGCTCGACAAGTTCGCAGAACGCCACCCAGGGAGCTTGTTCGTCAATGAGGCGCCGGTGCTGCTGGCGGCCGCCTACGTCGCTGGAGGCGATGCGGGCAACGCAGTGCGCACGCTGGAGCCGCTGCAGGGCAAGGACATCAGCAACCACGTGGACTACCGGCTGGCACTGGCCGAGGCCTATCAGGCCAGCGGCAAGAACGCGCAGGCGGCCGCGCTGTATCGCGGGCTGTATCTGAAGGACCCGCTCAGCCCGGAGGCGGAGACCGCGCGAACGAAGCTGGCTGCAATGGACGCTCCGCTCTCCGCGGGCGAGCGCAAGCAGCACGCCGATGCGATGTTCAATGCCAAACAGTATGGGCAGGCCGCGACGGAGTATCGCGCGCTGCAGAAGAGCGGCGGCGACCTCAGCCAGGCCGACAGGGACGCGCTGGAGATCTATGCGGCGGTCTGCGACCTGCGCCTGAAGCGGCTGAGCCGCAGTGATGTGGAGCGTCTGCCGGTGACCGGCGACGACAGCGCCGCGCTGAAGATGTACTTGCAGTCGGAGCTGGCCAAGAGCGCCGGCGACACCGCCGAGCACGACGCGCTGGTGCAGCAGATGACCACACGCTATCCGCAAAGCCGCTGGCTGGAGGAGGCGCTGTACTCCGGCGGCAACATGTATCTGCTGAAGCGCAACGCGGCGCAGGCGGTGGCGGACTTTGAGGCACTGGCCACGCGGTTTCCGCACAGCATGTACGCCTCCAACGGGCACTGGCGCGCGGCGTGGATGAGCTATCGTCTGCACCGTTACCCGGACGCGGCGCGGCTGATGGACGAACAGATTGTGAACTACCCCGGCGGCGACGAGATCCCCGGTGCGCTCTACTGGCGCGGCCGGCTGTATGAGGATGAGGAGCATAACTTCGGCCAGGCGCTGAACTACTACAGCGCGCTGAACAAGGGATACCCCAACAGCTACTACGCCATCCTCGGCCGGCAGAGAATGGCTGTGCTTGAGAGCGCTCAAGCGAAGCAGACTGCCGTGCCGCCGGCGCCGCCGCTGGCAGCGGTCCGGGTGCTCGACGACCTGCACCTGACCGACGCTCTGCCGGAGAACGATCCGCACCTGATCAAGGCGCGGCTGCTGGCCAACGCGGCGCTGAATGAGTACATCCGGCCGGAGATCCAACTGAGCGCGACGTCGCCGCAGTGGGGCGCGCTGGCCGAGGCCGAGATCTATGAGAGCTTCGGCGAGAGCACGCGCGCGCTGCAGGCGATGAAGCGCAGCAAGATTCCGTTCTTCTCGCTGCCGGTGAGCGACGTGCCGATGGCTTACTGGCAGATCGTCTTTCCGCGGCCGTACTGGCAGCAGCTCACGGCGGACGCGCAGGCCAACGGGCTGGATCCGTTTCTGGTGGCGTCGCTGATCCGGCAGGAGTCAGAGTTCAACCCCGGCGCGGTGAGCCGCGCCAACGCGGTGGGGCTGATGCAGTTGCTGCCGTCCACAGGCAAATCGCTGGCGAAGAAGGAGGGGGAGCGCCACTTCTCGGCCAATGAGTTGCTCGACCCCACTACGAACCTGCGCCTGGGGACCGCCGACTTGCGGCAGTCCATCAACCGCTACAGCGGGCAAGTGGAGTACGCTCTCGCGGCCTACAACGCCGGGGACACGCCGGTACACCAGTGGATCGCGATCAACGACTACAAGGACATTCCGGAGTGGGTGGAGTCCATCCCCTACACTGAGACCCGCGAGTACGTGCAGAGCATTCTGCGCAACCGCGAGATGTATCGCGCGTTGTACGGCGCGAAATAAGAACTACTCGTGCCGCAGCGCAACTACGGGATCCATGCGGGCGGCGCGCATTGCGGGCAGGATGCCGGAGACGATGCCGATCAGCGCCAGCAGCACGAACGAGATCAGCATGGTGCTGCCCTCCGCATGCAGAAGGATGTCGCCCTCGTGATTGGCGGTCTTGTAGATCGCCGAGTAGAGCGGCATGGCCGGCACCAGGCGTGCGGCGATGACCGCGACAACCATCCCCGCGATGCCGGCGAGGAAGGTCAGGATAAAGCTCTCCAGCAGGAACTGCGCCAGGATGTCGCGTCGGCGCGCGCCCAGCGCCTTCATCAGGCCGATCTCGCGGGTGCGCTCGGTCACCGAGACCAGCATGATGTTCATCACGCCCACGCCGCCGACGGCCAGCGTCATGGTGCCGATGATGCCCAGCAGCACCTGTAACGCGACGGAGAACTGCATGATCTCCTTGGAGTCCTCGATGGTGTCCCACTTGCTGAGCGCTTTTTCGTCGCGAGGATCGAAGTGGTGGCGCTGCGCGAGCACGGTACGCACCGCTTGCATGGCCTGCACGTGCATCTCCGCGGAAGACGGTTGGAAGACGATGGAGTCCGGGTCGCGCTGCTGGGCCAGCGTGCGCATGGTGCCGAAGGGGAGAAAGATGTTCTCGTCGTCGGGGCCGTTGTTGGAGGAGTCCTGGATCTTATTGCGCAGCAAGCCGATGACGGTGAACGGCTGGCCGTCAATCTGCACCACCTCTCCTACCGGCGGATAGCCGTTAAACAGCTTTTCCGCCGCATGCGGGCCGAAGATCACGACCTGGCGATGCTCGGAGAAGTCAGCGGGCTCAAAGTAACGGCCCTGTTCCACATCGAGCTTGCGCATGCCGCCGTAAGGCAGATCGACGGCCTTGGACTGGATGTTCACCACCTTGGGCCCATACTTCACGCTGAAGCCGCTGTCGGTCTCCCGGGAGACGGCGCGCAGAAAGGGCAGGCTGTCGCGGATGGCCTCGGCGTCGCCGTCGCGCAGGCGAATCCGCTGCCCGGAGCGCTCGCCGCCGGCCTGCATGGAGGTCTGCCCGCCCCACACCATGATCACGTTATTGCCGATACCGAGAAAGCCCTGCAGCACGGCGCCGCCCAGCGCTTTTCCGTAGCTCAGCAGCAGCACGACCGTGACCAGTCCCCACACGATGCCGAGCATGGTCAGGCCGGAGCGCAGGCGGTTGCGGCGCAGCGACTCTACGGATTCGGTGATGGCTTCAGTAAAGTTCATGGCAAAGTCTTCTGTTGTAAGTCTTAAGGCTTTAGTCCGTTCGCAGGCACTCCATAGGGGTAAAGGCGGCGGCGCGCACCGCGGGGTAGGTGCCGGCGCCCAGCGTGATGGCGGCCAGCGTAACCAGTGAGGCCAGCACGGCGGTGGCAGAGATGACCGGATGCGGGATAAAGTCCGGCAGCGGCACGGCGCGCAGCAGCAGGCAGATACCTACTCCGCAGACCAGTCCGGTGGCGCCGCTGACCAGCGAGATGATTGCAGACTCCACAAAGAACTGGCGGCGGATGTCGCGGGCGGTGGCCCCCAACGCCTTGCGCACGCCGATCTCGCGGGTGCGCTCGGAGACCGCGACCAGCATGATGTTCATCACGCCGATGCCTCCCAGGGCCAGCGTCAGCAGCGCTACGGCGGCGAAGAAGAGGGTCATCACGCGGAAGATGTTCTCCGTAAACTGTGCGCCCTGCAGCGTGTCCCACACCCACAGCGCGTCCAGGTCGGCGGGGTCGAAGTGGTGGCGGTCGCCCAATATCTGGCGCACCTGGCGCAGCGCCGCCACGTGCAGCGCCGCGGAGACCGGCTGCACCACAATGTTGTTGACCGTGCCGCGCGGCGCGCCCTTGGCGTCCGGGCCGGAGCCCTTGAAGTCGGGAGGGAAGTCGCGCTCCATAGCAGCGAAGGGGACAAAGAGCTGCGTATTGTCCGGGCCGGAGCCGTAGCTGCCGTTCTGCTTCTTCTTGGAGAGCACGCCGATCACGGCATAGGGGTAGCCGTCGATCATCAGCGTCTGGCCGACGGCGGGCTTGCCGGGGTAGAGCTGGCGGTTGGACTCGGCGCCTAGGATGACCACACGCGCGCCGTCGGCCTCATCGGCCTCGGTCATCAGCCGTCCCTCTTCCACGCTGAGCGAGCGAAACTGCTGGTACGCCGGCCACACGCCGCGCACGGAGCGGTTGGAGGCGTTCCACTGGCTGACCTCGCTGACGGGGCGGCGCAGCTCGGGAGAGACGGTCTTTACCAGCGGCGCGAGCTGCTGGATGGCGATAGCGTCGTCCACGTTGAGCCGGATGTCGCGCCCGGCGGCGTAGCCTCCATAGGGCATGGCGGTCTTGCCGGCGAAGCAGATGGCGATGTCCGTGCCGATGGACTGCAGGCGCTGGTGCTGGTCGATGCCAAAGCCGATGCCCAGCCCCACCAGCAGGATGACCGAGGTGATCCCCCACACGATACCGAACATGGTGAGGAAGCTGCGCAGCTTGTTCTCCCACAGCGCGGCAAGGGTTTGGCGAAAGATCTCGGCGATTGGCATCGAGGACGGTCCCGTGAAGCAGGGATGAGAGTCGATACGCGCCGGAACGCGAGGATGTTCCCCGGCACGCGGAGCCAGGCCCGGACACGGTACGATAGCCCACAGGCCCGGATGGTGGAATCGGCAGACACAGCGGACTTAAAATCCGCAGACCTGAAAAGGTCGTGGGAGTTCAAGTCTCCCTCCGGGCACCATAAAATCAGACCGGACAGGAGATTCCAGGCAAAATGAATCTACGTGCAATTGTATGGATCACTCTCTGTCTCCTCGCCATGCCCGCGCTCATGGTGGCGCAGACGGATGAGATCCAGGTCTACGACGGCGAGATCGCGCCGCCGGGAATCTTCAATCTGATGATTCACCAGAACTTCACTCCCAAGGGAAAGACGATGCCCGACTACCCTGGGGCCATCATCGCCAATCATTCCTATCAGGTGACCGCCGAATGGGCCTACGGCGTGACCCCGTGGATGGAGCAGGGACTGTATATGCCGGTGTCCTCGCCCTACTCGACGAACTACGGCGGAACGCTCAACGGCTTCAAGATTCGTGAGCTGTTTGCGCGGCCCAACGCTCACGACCACAAATTCTTCTACGCCGCCAACTTTGAGTTCAGCGTCAATCACCACTATTGGGAGTCCAGAACGATCACCTCCGAGATCCGGCCGATCGTCGGGCTGCATCTGCATCCGTGGGATTTCATCTACAACCCAATCATGGACACGGACTATACCGGGGGTCTCGGCAACCTCCAGTACAACCCGTCGGGGAGAGTGGCGTACAACTTCAATGATCGGTGGGCCCTTGCCGCGGAGGAGTATGACGGCTTCGGGCCTCTTCATGCGTTTCTGCCGGTTTCCAAGCAATTTCACGAAGTCTGGGCGACGACGGACTACACCGGCACCAAGCTCGCCGGTATCAACGTCGAGACTGGTATTGGTTACGGCCTAACCGGAGCGTCCGACAAATGGACACTCAAGCTGATGGTGTCCCGCAACCTCAACGTCCATCCATGGCCGCATCGCGACGTGCAATAGTCGCTTCCACAAAAATACTTCCGCGCAAGGTAATCCTCCGGCCCCGGCGCCCGTCTACACTTGCGTTCCACACGGGCCCACATCCTCAGGAGGAGCAGATGAGTCTGCCTCACACATCCTCGCTGCGCCGCGTCATCTCCAGCGGCGCGATGCTCGCCACGGGTACGCTGCTGATCCTTTTCGGCTTCGGTTGCGGCTCGAGCACCAACTCTTCGACTGCGACGACCACCACCACGACCACCACCGGCTCAACGACCTCCACCTGGACCGGCGGCGGCGACGGCATCTGGAGGCGCGACGCCAACAGCATCTACGGGGAGTCCTACACCTTCGACCCCTGCAACGCCCACCAGCCGGGCTCCGGCGAGTACCACTACCACGAGAACCCGGTCTGCCTGCGCTACCAGTTGGGCGACAACATCACGGGCACCAACATCGGCACGGCGGCCGCGGCCTACACCGAGACCACAGGGACGCCCACGCACTCGCCCATCCTGGGCTGGGCGTTTGACGGCTATCCGGTCTACGGGCCCTACGGGTACTCCAACGCGACCAGCGCGACCAGCGGCGTGCGGCGCATGGTCTCCAGCTACGCGCTGCGCACCGACAACACCACCACGCGCACCTCGCTGCCGGCGTGGGCGCAGACCTACCAGGGACTGACCACGCTGACCAGTTCGCAGTACGGCCCGGCGGTGAGTTCCACCTATCCGCTGGGGCGCTATATCGAGGACTATGCTTACACCGCCGGCTCCGGCGACCTGGACCAGTACAACGGCCGCTTCTGCGTGACGCCGGACTTTCCCGCCGGTACCTATGCCTACTTTGTGACCATCGATGCGACCGGCAAGCCGGTCTTCCCGTACTACCTGGCGGCGCAGTATTACGGCACGGTATCAGGCGGCAACGTCACCAGCATCACCGAGACCACCACCACCTACTACAACAACCACGCCCTGCAGACCGGCACCAGCACCACGCCGCAACTGGTCTCCTGGCTACTGAAGTACACCTCGCAACTGGCGCAGATTCTGTACTACAACGGCAGCAGCGTGACCGGCCCCGTGACCACCTGGACCGGCAACACCACGGCCATCGACGCCGACGTGCAGGAGATACGCTACTCCGCGAGCTACGTGTACCTGAACATCAGCGGCCTGGCCAGCCACATGATGGGGCCGTGGTACCTGAACCAGGCCAAGACGACCGCCTTCCCCAACCTGCCCACCAACCAGAACACCTACTCCCGCATCCCGCTTACGCCCGCGGTGGCCAGCACCAAGACCGCGACCACGGGCGGAGCACAGGGGCGCTGGGTGAACGGCGTGGCGATGTTCAACATGCTGGACTTCGCCAGTTGGTCGAACTCCCAGCAAGCCGACGTGATGCCCTAGCCCCATGGCAGAAAAGGAGCGGCATCCGGGGCGGAGCGCGGCGTGGCCGCGAGGCGGAGCGCGGAGTGGAAGGACCGGCTGCCTGCTGTTGCTGGCGGCGACCTTCGCAGCGCCCGGCCATGCCCACATCGGCAGCCCGGACACCTTTGTGCAGGCGGCGGTCGGTCCTTACAGCGTCCTGATCGCGGCGCACCCGCCCGCCGTCACGCCGGGAGCGTTGGAACTCGACCTGCGCTTCAACCCCGGCGACCACATCACCGCCGCCACGGCCACGCTGGACGGCGCCGAGTCCACCGACATTCCAGTGGTCAATGACGGCACGGGCTCCGCCAGCCTGTGGGCGGCGACGCCCGCCGCGCACGCGCTGCACGTCACGGTGCAGGGGGCGCGCGGCGTCGGCGACTACAGCGTCACTCTGCCGGCAACGCCGGACCCCGCCGGCATCCCGATCGGGCTGCGCGGGATTGCCTCCGTGCTGCTGGTGCTGGGCCTCACTCTCTTTGCGAGCGCCGTCGTTCTGATGCTGCGCGGCAGCCGCTGGCAGGGCTACGCCGGGCTGCTCGCGAGCGCCGGCTTTCTGGCGGCCTTCTGGGCCTCGCACCATGCACCGGCCACAACTGCCGTCTCTGCGATGCTGGCTCAGGACGGCCGTCTGGACCTGACACTGCGCAACCCGGCGGAGAGCTTCGCCGATCTGCTCCCCGACCACGGCAAGCTGCTGCACCTGTTCCTGGTCCGTGAGCCGCAGCAGGATGTATTGCTGCACCTGCACCCCCAGCAGATCTCGCCGGGGCACTTCAGCGTGCAACTGCCGGCCATGCCACCGGGCCCCTATGAGTTGTTTGCAGACTTCTACCTCGCGGGCGGCCGCAGCGAGACGGCGACCCTTGCGCTGGGTTTGCCCGCGCAGTCCCACACAGCAGGCTTCGCTCCGGACGACTCCTTCGCGGTGCTACCGCCCGTCTCCCCCGCCGACCCGCTGCCCACGGCGGGTGCTGATCAGGCACTGTATTCGGCCCGGCTGCCCGACGGATACACCCTGCAGCTCCGAGCTCCCGCTACGCTGCAGGCGCTGCACGCCAACCTGCTGCAGGTCGATCTGCTGGACACGGCGGGGCTGCCGCCCACGGATATGGCGCTGTATCTCGGGATGGTGGCGCATGCGGTAGTGCTGCGTTCGGACAACGGCGTCTTCGCGCACATCCATCCCGGCGGTACGCTGCCCATGACCATGCCCATCGGCGATATGGCGAGCTCAGCTCCCGCCAACACGGCCACCATCCCCTATGGCTTTCCTGCGCCGGGGCGCTACCGTCTGTTCGTGCAGATGAAGCACGGCCACATCATCGAGACCGGGGCCTTCGATCTCACCGTTTTGTGAGCCGGAACGGCGGCGGACGCCCCGGCACCTCCGAAAGGAGCTGGAATCGTCTTATTTTGATACATCTGGCCGGATACTACCCCTAAAGAACCATGCCTGATGCCTGTAGAGGGATGCCCATTTCAGCCGATACGTTTCTACTAGTGATAGTTCACTCGCTAGGAGATTGTCTCTTGCGTACTACCCCGTGGTCCAACCCGCTCTCGTTCCGGTCGCTGGCACCGAGCTGGGCGTCCGCCCCAAACGGCTTCCAGCCTATCCGTTCATCGCAGCCGCCGCCGCTCGACGCCCTCAGGCTCCGGCTGCGCCGGCTGCGTTCCGCCATCCTGCCCCGCCGGAAGTATCAAGTGGTCTCATTCGCCAAGCGCAGCCTGGATGTAACGGTGGCCGCGCTGGCGCTGGTGCTGCTCTCGCCACTGCTGCTGGCGGCGGCGGCGGCTATCGCCCTCACCGACGGCGGGCCCATCCTGTTTTGGCAGCAGCGGGTCGGCCTGTATGGCGAGCCGTTCCAGTTTCCCAAGTTCCGCTCCATGGTCCGTAACGCTGAGGCGATAAAGCAGGATCTGCTGGCCTACAACCGGCACGGCGACGGCGTGACCTTCAAGATGAAGAATGATCCCCGCGTCACCCGCATCGGAGGCTTTCTGCGCCGCTTCAGTATCGATGAACTGCCGCAGCTATGGTGTGTGTTGAAGGGGGACATGTCTCTGGTGGGACCGCGACCGGCGGTGCCGGAGGAAGTGGAGCGCTATGCGCCGCGCCACCACAACCGCCTACACACGCTGCCCGGCCTGACCTGCATCTGGCAGGTCAGCGGCCGCTCCGAAATACCCTTCGAGCAGCAGGTCACGCTGGATGAAGAGTACATACAGCGGCGGAACCTCTGGTTGGATCTGAACCTGCTGGCGCGGACCGTTCCGGCGGTCATCGGCGGCCGCGGCGCCTGCTGAGCGACGTCAGGCCGAGGCGGCGATGTCGCCGACCAGATGGTTGTTGATGGCAAACAGCGCCAGCTCCAGGCGGTTCCATACCCCCACCTTGTCGAAGATGTTTTTCAGATGGCGCTTGACCGTCTCCTCGGCGATCTTGCACTCGCGGGCGATGTCCTTGTTGGTCATGCCCTGCGCGATCAGCGTCACCACCTCCAGCTCGCGCGAGGTCAGGCCGAAGGTGTTCTGCGGCGGCTGCTTGATCTCCTCCATCAGGTCATGCAGCACCTGCACCAGGTTGCTTACCGGCTTGCTGCCCAGCCAGTAGTGGCCGCTGGTTACCGCTGCGATGCAGTCAGCGAGGTCAGCCGCCATGGCGTCCTTAAGCACCACGCCGCGCGCGCCCAGTTGCAGCGCCTCCAACACCTGGCGTTGGGTGATCGCCGAGGTCAGAAGCACGGTCTTGGTGGGGACCTGGGTGGTGGTAAGCTCGCGCAGCGTCTCCAGACCGGGCAGCAGAGGCATGTTCAGGTCCAGCAGCAGGATGTCCGGATGCAACTCGCGCATCTGTTCTATCGCCTCCTTGCCGTTGGCGGCCTCGCCTACTACCTGGTATTCGGGGTGGGCCTGCAACATGCGGCGCACGCCGAAGCGCACCACCGGGTGGTCGTCCGCAATGAGAATGCGCAGGTGCTTGGAGGGTTCGGCCTTGGTGCTGCGCGAACGCTGCCCGGCCTCAACCTCGCCGCGCAGCCGCTCACTCACGCCCAGGATGCGGCGGCGGTTCTGTCCACGCGCCGCCATCTCCAGGTCGGTGCATAAGGAGACGATGGCCGCCATGCCCACGGTGGTGGCAGCGCCCTTGAGCCGGTGCGCCAGCCGCAACAGCTCCTGGAAGTCCGAACCCTGTGCGGCCTGCTCAATCTCCTGCAGATCTGACTGGATCTGAATCTGGAACTCTTCGAGGATCTCCTCGACGAGCTCCGCGCCGCCCAGGGCCTGCAACTCCGCCAGCCGGTCCGCCGGTGGCGCTGCCCCGCTTTGCGGCTGAGCGTTGATCTCAAGATGGAAATCGGAGGCCTTGAGTCCCACTGCGGCCACCGCGGAGGGTCCGTCCATCCAGGGCGAACCCAGGTAGATCAGGCGGTCGTCCTTCCGCGACACGATCATCTGGCCGTGCAGCACCAGCGGGGTGGTCCGGCTGAGCAGGTTGCAGGGCGCGCCGGCGCTGGCGGCCAGGGATTCAAAGGTGGCCTCCGTCCCGGCGCCTGGCAGGGTGAAGAACTCCAGCAGCGGCCTGCCCCGCAGCAACTGCGGACAGACGTGCCGTAGTCCCTTGCCGGCCTGCACGAGGCACAACTCCCTGTCTAACGCCAGGTAAAACGGGTAGATGGAATCCAAGACCAAACTCAGGCCTGAATCGAGTCCATCGGCCGCGCCGGGTTGAGCTTTCGCTGCTCGAGCCATGCGTCCGTCCTGTCTCCTCTTCGCTGCCGAAATCCTGCCGATGCGCAGCGCCAGCGCAGTCAATCCGCGACCGCGGTTGAGAAGCCTCTAATCTTCGAGGCACTTCGTATCATAGCCGACCGGGTTTGGGAGGGGGTGGGACGTTGCTGGACTGCCCCAAACGGGGCATCGGTACCCCCTCGCCGGGGGGTATCCCTTAGGTTCCGATGCCGTTAAGGTCGTTGTAGAGGACTCCTGGAGCACCACCTCCGCGCAGCCGTAAGGCTGTCGCCATTACGCATCAACAGGAGATAGAGACCCATTAAGATCGCCATCGATATAGACGGATTGGTCCGGCGGCCGGCCAGCGCGAGTTCAGCCTAGCCATGACCAATGAACACACGAACGGATGGGAAGGAAAACGCATGACAACCGCAATCCCCCAAGGCACGGCCGACATGGAGACGATGGCCCTCCCGGTGGAGTCAGACGACCTTCTGGCTGCGTCCGCGCCCGCCGTGCCTGCGGAGGGCGCCACCGAGCTCTGGACTGAACTCCAGGAGCTCGCTGCGGAGTCCGCCGAGGCGCTCGGCGACGAACTGATCGCCATTCTCCTGGGCGGAGACGATGGACGTTCCGAAGGCAACCTGACGCTGGACGGCCGGGCGGAGCCGCACAGCAGCAGCGTGCACCTGTTTCTGGTGACCACCTCCAGCTATCCGCGCGGCCTGGAGAAGCTGCCGCACCTCGTGCGTCGCTATGAGCATCGCCTGCGTACCACCGTGGACTTCAGCCGGCCGATTACTCCGGCGATGATCGGCAGATGGCCGCCCCGGCTGATCTGGCAGGAGCTGGCGCTCGGCCATCGCGTTCTGTATGGGCCGACCGACGTGCTGGCGGCGCGCGTGCCGCGCCACGTTCTGGACCCGCTGCCGACGATCGAAGCCACCCGGCTGCTGCTGAACAGCGGCGCCGGTCTGATCGGGGCGGCGCGCATGGCCGCCGGGGAGAACGCCGCCGCGGATGCCGGCCTCGTCACTCGCCTTTACTACAACTGCGCGCAGTCCATGGCGGATGCTCTGCTCATCGGCTGCCAGCGCTTCTGCACCGACCCTGACCGCAAGCAGATCCACCTGATGGACATAGCGCGCTTTGAGCCCATCGTCGACCAGTCCGGCGCCGTCGTCCACCTTCGCCGCGCGCGCCAGTTCCGCCGCTCTTCCGAGAGCGAGTTCGAGATCTCCGCGCAGCATCTGCGCGAGATGGCCCAGGACTGGCAGCGCGTCTTTCTCTGGATAGAATCGGTCCGCCTGGGGCTGCGCTTTGAAAACCTGGAGAGGTATGCGTCGTGGCCGGGCCGGCGCGAGGTCCCGGGGACCTCGTTGCTGGGCGGCTTCCTGGCTAACGTGCGCCGCGGCCGCCTGGGATGGACCCATCCCAACGAGCGTGTCTACCGTATGCTGGCGGTCGCCGTCAGCGACCTGGCCTGCGACGAGACACGCTTCCCGCTCACCGCCGACGCCGCCCTGCTGCAATGGAGAGAGGCGCAGTAGGCCCTCCCCATCCCGCCGCTGCTACTTCGTCTCCGGCACCCTGGGTGGAGGTCGCAGCAGGAAGGTCAGCGAGAAGCCGGCCGTATCGATCTTGTTGCGCAGCGAGCGGTTGTAAAAACCTGACAGCGTGACGTGGCGGCTCAGCGGGATGTCCAGCGCGTTGGTAAAGCCGTTGTCTTCCCCGATGCTCTTCTGCGATGTCGTCGTGACCTGCTTGCCCTTCTTGCCCTTGGTGGTCGTCGAGGTGACGGTCTGCGTCCCCAGCGGCAACTCCTCATAGGCGTCGGTCTCAAACTCCAGGTTCCAGGGCAACGAGACGCCCACCCCAGCCTGGAAGTGGGCACTGGTTCCCACCACTTCATAGCTTTTCAGGACGCGGCCCGAGGTAAGGTTCGGGCTGTCGTCAATGCCGAGTTCTATGTTCGGCGTGAAGGTATCGCCGAGCGAGCGCTCAAAGTGGTTGATGAACGCGTAGGTAAACTGCCCGGCGCCCAGCCCGTTGGCATCATCGCCGGTGGGCATGCCCATGGTTGCCGTCAGGTTGTAGTCGAAGAGCCGCGGGTGCGCATCGAACCCGCCCGTGAGGGTTGTATCGCCCAGCAGCAAATGCTGGGTCGCCAGCGCAGAGACCGTCGTGACCACACCCTGCGCATTCTTCTTCCGCGTCGTCGTCACGACGTTGATGTACAGGTACGCAGGCACATCGACGTTGACGCTGAAGTGGTTGTTGAAACGGTAGGCAAGGTCCGGCGAAAGCTGCGACGACCAGCCGTCGGAAGAGTCATGCTGCGACGTGGTGACCAGTGACGCGTTGAAGCCCTTGGTGACCGGAACAATGCCGGCCGCACCGGCATCGCTGGTTGCAACCGAGATGGCGGCCGGTGAAGACGACCCCGCCGCGATAGCGCCCAGTTGATAAAACAACGCCGCTGACTCCTTGTCGGGGTCCTGGGCGTTGGCGATCCGCGTGTTGGGCTGCGTGGTCCGGCTGCTGGAGGAGGCCGCAGGCTGCTGGGCGCGGCAGGGCATCGGCAGGCAGCAAAGAACTCCCATACCAAGAGCAAGCAACCCGCAGGCTGGGCCGGACGTACAGGCGATGTGGCGCAAGAGAACTCCAGAAGATCAGGGAATGAGCTGAGCTCCTACGTTAGAGAGA
>Ga0302320_10013319_pt1 | contig 17200 bp, 11 predicted proteins | sample Bog_T0_3_FD_202130 | JGI IMG/M metagenome (GOLD analysis project Ga0302320, IMG submission 202130) | Peat permafrost microbial communities from Stordalen Mire near Abisko, Sweden - Bog_T0_3 | ecosystem: Environmental > Terrestrial > Soil > Wetlands > Peat | place: Sweden: Abisko, Stordalen Mire... | reverse complement strand
GCCGCGACGGTTGCCATGGCGCTGCGAATGCCCGCCACGCAGTCGGGACATTCGCGAGCCAGGTGCGCCGCAATTTCCGATCGCACGGGTTCCTCGGCCACGCCGAGAGCCCACGCACCGTATTCGCTGCGCAATTCCTCGCAGTTCACGCGGCCACCGCCTGTCCGAGTTCGGCGCGCAGAATTCCGAGGGCCGCCCGCACCCAGGTCTTGATGGTGCCGAGCGGCTGGCCGAGGCGCTCCGCCATTTCCGTCTGTGAGAGCCCTTCGTAATACGCCAGCTCAATCACTTTCCGCTGGTTGGGATTGAGTTTGGCGATGGCCGCGCGAATGACTCGCGCATGGTCCGTGTTTTGCACCTCACGTTCCATATCGACAAAAAGCGCCGGATGTTCGCGCACGTCGAGCTCGAATGCGTTGCGATCCATGCGTGAAGCGGAGGAGCGTACATGATCGATCGCACGATTGCGCGCGATGGCGAGGAGCCAGGGTCCGAGTGCGCCACGGCCGGGCTCAAAAGCCTGGATGCGGTTCCACACGCGAAGGAAAGTTTCCTGCACCAGATCTTCGGCGATGGCGGAATCGCGCACGATGGCGAGGACCACTGAGTAGGCCAGACGTCCGAAGCGATCGTAAAGATCCTTCATGGCGTCGGGATCGCGGCGCTGCAGCCGGCGAGCGAGTTCTTCGTCGTGCTGTCCGCTGAGTTCGAGAGCGAGGATGAGACCTGGAAACATCATGCGATAAAAAATTTGCGGAGTGGCTCCGCTTCGAAAAGGATAGCGCGAATTTAGTGTCAGATGATAGAGGCGCGAAGCACCGACATGCGCCGAGACAGCGATTGACGGGATGTTGGCGAGGTACCTCACACTTACCGATACGTTGCGCGATGGCTTTCGGATGACGTTGTCATGATCGGGAAGATCGCAATGAGCGAGTTGCGACGGCCGCGACCATCATTTTTTGCTTGACTTTTTTCTCCAGTAACTCTATATATGAATCACGCTGCGATTTTTTTTAGATCGCAAATTTCGATTAGGAGAATCACCGATGAAGAACGCAACCAAGAAGAAAGCAGCACCGAAGAAGAAAGCCGCCGCCAAGAAAAAGAAGTAACTGCGGTGAGAGCAACCGAACGACCTAAAGGCCCCGGAGACGGGGCCTTTTTTTATGCCGGGCCGTCAGACTCCACGAGACCGGCCGCGCTGCACCATCCCGAGGAAGCGATGGGTCAACTCATGAATCCAGTCCGCCTTGCGGGAAACGATCGCCGCGTGGGGAATCAGGTCTTCCCGTATCCCGAGCGCGGACGCACCGGCTTCAATGAACTGCGTGGCAGTCTGCTGATTCACGCCACCGGATGCAATCAGCGGCACATTTGGAAACGGCGCACGCAGAGCCTTGATATACGGTGCGCCACCCACCTGCGAACACGGATAGATTTTAATCATGTCGGCGCCGGCGCGCAGGGCGGCCATGACCTCAGTCGGCGTCAGAGCGCCGGGGATCGCCGCGACTCGCGCTTCTTTTGCCGTTTCCACGATTGCGTGATCGAAACCGGGACTGGTGATGAACATAGCGCCGGCTCCCAGGCACTGACGCGCCGCCGACTCGTCGAGCACAGTGCCTGCGCCGATGACGGCGTCCGGATGACGCTGCCTGAGGCCAGAGACAATTTCCAGCGCGCCCGGCACTGTCATCGTGATCTCGATGATCGGTATTCCTCCGCCGATGACTGTCTCGGCGGCGAAAAATGCGTCTTCGGCGGAAGCGACCCGAATGGCCGGAACGATTCCGATGTCCCGTATCTTGCGGCAGACTTCTTCTCTGGTCATGGATAGTGTCTCGTGCTTCTAAACAGAAAGAATACCGCGCACGGGGATTTTCTAGCCACCGATCGAGTACATGGGCCGCGGCGGAGCGACGAACTTTGGCGAGTTGATTTCGTGGCCAATCCACTTCGCCGCGATGTTGCTTCGGATGGCGGCGGCGATTTCCTCATCCGGCGCGTTGGTGCGCAACAGTGTCCTCACATCGGTCTCGTCGATGGCGAAGAGGCAATAGCGCAGCTTGCCATCCGAGGTGAGGCGGATCCGGTTGCAATTCAGACAGAAGGGTTTGCTGACCGAGGCGATAAAGCCCGCGCGAGCGCCGGTATCGGTGAACTCGTATTCGGTGGCTGGCGCCCGGGGATCGGCATCGGGGACGGCCCGGAGCGGCGCGATCTCACGCGACAGCACTGCGATGATTTCGTCGGCAGTCAAAACGCGCGCACGGTCCCAGATGGATTGCGCGTCGAGCGGCATGAACTCGATGTAGCGCGGTTCGAAGCCGCGTTCGCGGCAATAGAGCGCCATGGGAACGATGTCCGGTTCCACGAGGCCCTTCACAGCCACGATGTTGAGCTTGGTATTTTTGAAGCCGACGGCAACGGCCGCGTCGATGCCCGCCAGCACACGCGGCAGGTCGTCGCGGCGCGTGATTCGTTCGAAGCGAGCGCGGTCGAGGGTATCGAGATGGATGTTGAGACGGCGGAGGCCGGCGCTGTAGAGATCAGCCGCCTGTTTTTCGAGCAGGACGGCGTTGGTGGTCAGCGCCATGTCGCGGATACCGGGTATAGCGGCGAGTTTCTCGATGAGCCGCGGCAGGTCGCGACGTAAGAGAGGCTCACCACCGGTGAGACGAATTTTGGAAATACCGAGCGGAACGGCTGCGCGCACGAAGCGCTCGATTTCTTCGAAGGTCAGGATCTCCGCGCGATCCATGAAGTGCACGCCTTCTTCGGGCATGCAGTAGAAGCAGCGGATGTTGCAGCGGTCGGTGACGCTGATGCGCAGACTGTCGTGAACGCGGCCGAACGTGTCGGTCAGCGGCTGCGGCGATTTGTTAACTGCGGCGTTCACCCTACTGCCAGCATACGCTCCAGGGGGACGAGCGCGCGGCGCATAAGGTCGGGAGCGAGTTCGACCCGCGGCGCGAGGTTGGTGAGCGCGTCACGCAGTTTCTCGAGCGTGTTCAGCCGCATGAACGGGCATTCGCTGCAATTGCAGTTCTCGTTGGCGACGTAATGGAAGCGGCGGCCGGGTGCGGCGCGTTCGAGCGAATAGTTCACACCGCTTTCGGTCATGACGATAAACTCGCGCGCGGGGCTGGTGGCGCAGTACTCGATGATGGCGGAAGTGGAACCGATGAAATCGGCGTGGCGAAGCACGGCTTCCGGGCATTCCGGATGTGCGACCACGAGCGCTTCGGGAAAATCTTTCTTCGCGTCGAGCAGGCGGCGCGACGGGAAGGTGTTGTGCACGATGCACGAACCCTGCCAGATCTTCATGTTCTGGCGGCCGGTTTCACGCTGCACCCACGCTCCGAGGTTGCGATCCGGCAGGAAGAGCACGGTCTTATCGCGCGGAATGGAGTTCACGATCTTCACGGCATTGCGCGACGTGCAGAGGATATCGCTCTCCGCTTTGACTTCGACCGAGGTATTGATGTAGCTGACAACCACGTGATCGGGATTGCGGCGGCGATATTCGCGGACGTCTTCCGCCTTGCAGCTATCCACCAGACTGCAGCCCGCTTCGCGATCAGGCGCGACGACGATGCGCGTGGGATTCAGCACCTTCGCGGTTTCGGCCATGAACCAGACGCCGCAAAAAGCGATGACGTCGCCTTCGTAGGTCAGCGCTTTGCGCGCCAGTTCGAGACTGTCGCCGACAACGTCGGCCAGTTCCTGGATTTCCGGATCCTGATAATGGTGCGCGAGGAGGATGGCGCGGCGCTGGCGCTTGAGATCGAGGATTTCCTCAGTAAGGGTTGGGGCGGCAAACATGCGGGGTTTGTAAGAGGAACAGCTGCTTTCAGCTTAACAAAGGCGAAGTTTTATAGCGTCTTCAGGAATGCCGGATCGATGTTACCGCCGGAAATAATCACACCGGCGCGGCGGATTCCGGCGGGCAGTTTGCCGAAGATCGCGGCGGCCACTCCGACCGCGCCGCTCGGTTCCACTACGATCTTCATGCGCTCCATCAGAAACAGCACGGTGGCGCGAATCTCATCCTCGGTGACGAGCAGTATGTCTTCCAGATTGCGGCGCAGAATCGGAAAGGTCAGTTTTCCTGGCGATAACGTCCGCAGGCCGTCGGCAATGGTTTCCGGAGATGCGATTGTGACGCGCTCACCTTTGCGGAACGACTGCCAGACGTCGTTGCCGAGTTCCGGTTCCACGCCGAAGCATCGGATTCCCGGAGAAATGTCTTTGGCGATGGTGGAACATCCGGAGGCCAGTCCGCCGCCGCCGCAGCAGATGAGCAGGGCGTCGAGGTCGGGCACCTCTTCCAGCAATTCGAGCGCTGCGGTACCCTGGCCAGCCATAATCATCGGATGATCGTAGGGTGGCGCGAGGACGCCGCCGGTTTCCGCGAGCACCGTGGCAGCAATTTTTTCGCGGTCGTCACGCATGCGGTCGTAAGTGACGATGCGGGCGCCGAGCGCACGGGTGGGCTCCATCTTCGATTGCGGGGCGTCTTCCGGCATCACGATGGTGGCGGTCGCGCCCACGTATTTCGCGGCAATGGCTACTGCCTGCGCGTGATTGCCGGAGGAGAAGGCCACGATGCCGCGCTTCAGCTCATCGGGATAGAGCGAAAGAATCAGATTTGCGGCGCCGCGGATTTTGAACGCGCCACTGCGCTGGAAGTTCTCGCATTTGAGGAAGAGACTGACGCCCGCGCGATCGTCGACGCTGCGCGAAGTCATGACCGGCGTGCGTCGGGCCAAAGGACGAATGCGCTCCGCTGCTTCGCGGATCATTTCCGGGGTAAGAGTTGGATTGTCCAAGTTCGGGTCTAGCTGGCGGTTTCAAATGCAAGCTTATGTTGACGATTGTAACGCTGGCGGTCCTGATATTCCTGATAGAGCGTGCCGAAACCCGCCCAGTAGTAGCCGCCGACGAACAGCGACAAGAACGGCAGCGACGGGAAATTGTAGGTCGAGATGGCAAACACACACATGTAAAGGAAATACGTTCCGCAGGCCAGTTCGAAATAAGGAAGCCAGCCGCTGCGGCTCTTATACTTCTTAACCGCCATACTTTTCTGGTGATTGCCTTCGATGGCGTATTTCGGTGTGCGGACGAAACCGCTCTGCACGCCAAAGAGCGCTTCGAGCACGGCGCGCGTGTTGATGAGCGTGAGGCCCACGCCCACCGCCATCAGCATCGGCAGGAACAGGAAGGTACGCTTCCAGGATTTCGGATGGAGCTCCCGCTGCGCGATCACGTAAAACGCCGAAATCGACCAGAATGACGCCACAATCAGCGGGAAATCCAGCAGCATCATCTGCCAGACGCCCATATAGAAGCGCACGATCATCACCGGCAGCATCAGCGCCGAAATAATGATCATCAGCGGATAAGAAAGGTTGGGCGTGAGATGCATGAAAGCTTCCGCCTTCACGCGCCACGGGATCTTAGCGCGCACGATGCCCGGGAGCAGCTTTTTCGCGCATTGCGTGAGGCCTTTGGCCCAGCGAAACTGCTGCACCTGAAAGCCGTGAATCTCGACCGGCAGTTCGGAGGGGCAATCGAGATCCGGCAAATAGACAAACTTCCAGCCTTTGAGCTGCGCGCGGTAGCTGAGATCGGAGTCTTCGGTCAGGGTGTCGTGCTGCCAGCCGCCCGCGTCGTCAATCATGGTGCGCCGCAGAATTCCGGCCGTGCCATTGAAATTAAAGAAGTAGCCGGCGCGGGAACGCGCTCCATGCTCCAGGATGAAATGGCCATCGAGCAGGATGGCTTCCACTTCGGTCAGGAAATTGAAACCCTTATTGAGGTAGCTCCAGCGGGTTTGTACCACGCCGACTTTGGGATCGGCGAAATGGTGAATGGTGCGCAGCAGAAAATCGGTGGGAGGAATGAAATCGGCATCGAACACGGCGACAAACTCGCCGGTGGCGCTTTTCAGGCCTTCCTGGAGCGCGCCGGCCTTGTAACCTTCGCGATTGGTGCGATGCAGGTATTGAATCGGATGCCCGATGTTGAAATATCGCTCGCAAAGTGCCTCGGCGAACGGGTGGGTATCGTCGGTGGAATCGTCCAGCACCTGAATCTGAAGCAGTTCGCGGGGATATTCGATCTTCACCACTTCATCGATCAGGCGTTCGAGCACGTAGCGCTCGTTATAGAGCGGCAGCTGGATGGTGACCTTCGGGAGCCGAGCGAATTTCTGAGGCGGGTTGGTTGTGGCCTTCTTGCGGTGCTTGAAATAGGTGTGGATGGTATCGAAGCGGTGCATCCCGTATATAGAAAGGATGCCGAGGATACCGAAATAGGGAATCAGGATCGCCCAATCGAACCACGCCAGCTGATGAATGCCCGCGAAAGTGTCGTCGAACATGCCGCGCGAGATCTTCGTGAATGCGGAGACGGCCAGCAGCGCGGGTAACGGTGTCGTAAACATACTCGTAGCGGACCGGGAGGGATCCCCGGCCGGTAAATCGGACCCTGTTATTCTACTCTCTTAATTCTACAACGGCCGCGGGGCCGCGTTTTTTGCTCCTCCGGGCGGAACGGTGCGAACGACAAAAAAACGGCGGCGGGAGTGTTATACTCCCGCCGCCGTTGGTTAAGGCCCTGAGATTCAGGCGGTTGGTTAGTGGATCACGAAGTTGAACGTAACCGAACCCGTACCAAACGCGGTAGCGTCGGTCGGCAGGCTTCCGGAATCCGTGACTGTGACTGTTACCGGGAACGAAGGAGTCGCAACCGGCAGCGTCCCGATGGTGAAGATACCGGTCGTGGTATCGAAGGTCACCCATGAGTTTTCCGCAAGGAACGCGGCGGTAATGGCATCTACAGAGTAGACGTAGGCATTGCCGTTGCTGCCTTTGCCAGTGGCCGCGATCGCGCTGTTATACGGTACGCTTGTTGTCCACGAGCTGGCGGTGACGGAGTTGGGAACCACCGCGGGCACGTTCAGGCCAACGACAACCGGGAAGTTGGCGGCGCTAAGCGGTGTAGTGCCCGAGTCGTAGGACGAGACCGCCAGTGAGTAGGTTCCTGCCTTCGTAGTGGCCAGCGTGCTGACGACACCAGAGGTCTGGTTGATTGAGATGCCGGTTGCCGTTGTGAAGGCGCCGGGCAGCGTATAGAAGTAAGGAGCCACGCCACCGGTGGAGCTCACTGTGGTCACAGCGGCGTTCGCCGTGCCAAATGTCGCCGTGGTCTGCGCGCTATCGGTCATAAAGAGGCCGTTGCCGACAGTCACAACGAAAGTGACTGTGCCCGTTACCGGAATGGTTTCCGAATCCGTGGCGGTCACTGTGACCGTGTAGGCGTTGGCGCCCGGTGTGCCGGTGTTGGCGGACGGGGTGCCCACAATCAGGCCTCCGTTGGTGCCAGTCGGAATCAGGGACAGCCCGGGGGGTAGCAACCCGGACGTGATGGCATAGCTGTAGCTGGAGTTGTTGGAGCCGTTCGGGCCACCCAGCGCCACTACGGCGTTGTTCGCGTTGTAGGTGCTGGAAAGCGGAGTGCCAACCTTGACCGACATCGTGTTAGGAGTGCTGTTGGCGGTCGGGCCTGTCATCAGGAGCCGCGGCGCAACGTAGAGGTTGACGCCGGTCTGAGTGGTGACGCTATTTGAAGTGACGGTCAACGGAACCTGTATGGGAGCCGTGACGCTCTGTAACAGCGCGCCGGATGCGGTGGTAAAGCCGTTGGCGATGTTATCCGGCAGACGGAAGGTCACCTGATAAAGGCCCGCGATGGTGTCAGGCACCCATCCGGCGTAGAGAATGCTGGTCACTGGTTGATTTCCGACCGACAGACTGACGGCATCGGTGCCGTTGGAAAGCAGGCAGGGAACAAGGCGGCCGGTGTTGAGCGGTCCGGTCATAATCAGAGTGCCGTCGAGCGATCCGATCGCCGTGCCCGTCTGCTGAGCGTTGAACGCAGTGAGGTAAGTGGAGGTGCTGACGCAATCCGCCGACCATGCGCCGCCGCCGGTGGCTGTATCGTCGGCCGTGCTGTCGGGTATTCCCAGACCCGTCATGTAGACGGAAACGATGTCGGAATTTCCCGTCACCGAGACATTCCTGAGACCTGCCGGGTTGGTGGAGCTGATCAGGTTGTTGTTGAGATCGAGAATCGCACCGTTGCCCTGGCCGTCCGCCCCGATGGTGAAGATACCAGGGTCTGTTGCCACGATGTTGACGGTGTAGATTGCGCTCGACTGCGCTGCACTGGCGGCCGGTGTGTAGCCGACAACGATGTCAACCGGCTGGCCGACGGGAACCACGCTGGGCACCAGCAGATTGATCTGCCCGTTGGTGGCAAACAAGAGCGGTGCGTTCGTGGTGGTGAAATTAGACCCGTTGGCGTTTTTCTGGAATGTGACAGTCAGGGCGGCGGCAGGTATCGCCGGTGATGCCTGGGTCTGTGCCAGCGTTGGAGTAAAGGCGAGCGAGGCCGGATACGTCATCGTGAGCGGATCCGGCGCGCCGGTCAATATGCTGTTGCTGCCGCTGGTGGCGCAGTTGGGGCAGAAGTTCGATCCGAAGATGCTGATCATGTCGTACGGTGCAACCGTCGGGGTGCTCCCCGTCTGGAGCAGTGACGAAGAACTCACTACCGCCTGAACGATGGGGCTGGAACCGAAGTACAGCGTTTGCGAGGCAGTCGCGATCTGACAGGCTACGCCCGCCACCGGATTGCAGACGCCGATGACCACGCTTCCCGACGCGTTGAACGGGATATGTCCCGTGTACGAAGCGCCCGGATAGATGAATTGCAGGGACATATTCGAACCGTTAATGATGGTCGGAACGATGGCCGAGTCAAACGTCATTGCTGCGCCAGGCGTTGTCACAATGCCAACTCTGGTCGCCTGAGTGATCGCGACGCCCTGAACGAATCCAGTTCCGGTAAGCGCTACCGTGAAGGTGGATTGTCCGATGGCCTCGGAGGAAGGACTCAGTGATGTGATGGTGGCTCCCGGAGCCTGTACGGTAATGTCGAAGGTCACCACGATGGTGGACGCGGGGCTGCCCCATGTCAGGGTCACCGTGCCAGTGAGCACGCTGCCCGGCGATGCCGTGGCGAAGGCCTGCGGACTGAACGATACGCTGATCGGAGTTCCGAAGCTGTAGGCGAGGCCGTTTTGTTCTGCCGCCGGAATCTGTGGTCCCAGGCTGCCTCCCGTTGTCGCAACATAAGCGATCGGCGTGTCTGTCGAAAGAACAGTGATCGTCGGTGTCGGATATGCCGCGCCTTCGGTCCAGATGAGACTGACCGTGGTGGGTCCCTGAATCGTCATCTGTGCCGCTTTGTTGGTCAGCAGCATGCTGACGGGAATCGTCAGATCGCCGTAGCCCGAGACACTGACGGTCACTTGTGCCGTGTAGGTTCCAGGAGCCAGGGTATCGGCAACGTTGGTGGAGCTGAAGCGAATGCTCTGGGGGGCGGAACCGCTCTCGGGGGCCGCTCTGAGCCAGGCTGGAAGGCTGGCGTCGTTGACGCTGAAATAGGTGTTGAGAACGCTTGAGCTGAGCGCTACGTCGGCGAAGCCCGCGTTACCCGAGCCCTTGACATAGGTAAACGTTGCCGAAGTCGGCGCTGCCGTCAGCACGGTAGGCGTGACAATCTGCAGGGCGACGGAGAAGACCGCGTCGCTATTCGGCGCGTTGGTCAGATGGATCGCGATGCTGGTGGCAACACCGTTGTTGCAGTTGGTGGACTGTGCCGTGCCTTGTGCCTGGAGCGTGAAAGTGACCGCGCTCGCGCTGGCCGTTCCTCCGCTGGGCGTGCCGATTGCCAGCCATGCTGGTGCCGATGTGCCTATCGTGAATGCGGTGCCGCCGTTAACCGGGGACGTGACTGAAACGGTTTGCGGGTAGTTAGGAACATAGTTCCAGCCGCCGACGCCGTTCGAGACTTTTGCGCAGGTGACAGTGATCGGACTGGGGATTACGACCAGAGGAGAAGCGCTCGGGCCCGAGACCACAATGTTCACGGCGATTGTCTTATCCGCTACAGTAACGCCCGAACCGAGAAGCGCGCTTTGGAGGCTGATTGTCGAAGTGACAGGTGTCGAACTGATCGGCAAGCTTCCGCAGGTTGAAGATGCCCGGACCGTGAAGGTGACCTGCGATAAGGCGGTTGCCACGCTGCTGCCCGGAATGGCAGTGGGATAAGTTACCCAGGCGGCCGCGGGAGCACCGCTATCGAGGGCGAAAGGTGTTCCGCCCGTGGCGCCGGAACCTACGGTAACCGTTTGTGCCGGTCCCGGGAAGTAGTTGCTGCCGGACTTCACGCACGTCAGATTGACCGTTGCAATAGAAGTGGTCAGCGCGGAAGCTACCGCACTTCCGCTGTTCACCGTGGTCGCTACCGCGACCGAAACGTCCGCCGTCGGGTTGCTGCTGGTGTTCGGCGCCGAGGCGGTGCCGGTGATGTGACCGAAAGCAACGGTTGCCGACGTGGTAGAACTCAGACCCTGACAGCCGACCAGTGGTCCAGCAGCCAGCGTCACAGTGTAGGTGGCAGTGAGGGCCGTCGAGCCGGTCGCCGCCGAGGCCAGCGTCTGGATCGACGGGGCCGTGATCACAAAGTCCGACGGATTCGAGCCGGCAAGCGTCGCCGACACAATGATTTGATTGGGCGAGACGAGCGCTGTAATGGGCTTCACAACGATGGTCGCCGATGGAGGCGTACCGGTCAATGTGCTGCAGTTTAGGGTTACCGTAGTTTCGGCGACCAAGCCACCGTTCTGGAACGTTGCGAGGACGTTGGCGGCTTTCAACATGCCAGACCCCGCAGTCAACGCGACCAGTACGGGAAATATTTGCCGGGCATAATGCCCTATTGTTGTTCGCCGTGTTCGTAATATCGAGGTGTCCATAGTGGACCTTCCTTTTTTCATTTGGATTGTCGACGACAGCACCAATACAGCGGCGGTCAAAATCTGTCGCTGGAAGCCTTATCGGTTGAATTGCGAATTTTCTCTAATTTTGATTTGCAAATTGCCCGGAGGAGGGCGGGAAGGGTGGTTATGCACCGTTTTGAAACGGTCGCAAACCAAAAAAGGAGACCCGCTGGAACGAATGCTCTAAATAAGATGAACTAGTCTTACGTGTTCACGGGCGTAGACTCGCCCAATTTCGCGCAGCATCGGAATTGCGTTTATCGCGTCGAGTTTCGCCAGCATGGGATCGTTCCGGAGCAACTCTTCCATCCTGTCGGTCTTGTACGACTGGTTGTAGCGGACATAGCTGAACCAGCGCTGCCCCGGCAGTGGCACACCCACCAGATCGCCGATTTCCGTATCCAGCGATTCGCCGTACAGACACTCGCCGAGGCAGCGGCACAGATAGTCCTGTTGCCAGGCTATGCCCTGAATCAGGGCCGGCGGAATACTGGCGGCGTTGAAGCCCAGCCACAGCTTTTGCACCTTGGCCGGCAAGGCGGAGGAAAACCGCAGCGTCCCGAGAGAAACGACCCTTATATTATCGGGGCCTGCGGGCCAGTTCATTCTGTAGCACGGCAGGATCGCGGTGAGCGCTCCGATCAGCGATGGATTGTTATAAGGCGTGATGGAGCCATCCACAAAAACGCAGGACCGGTCTCCCAGCACGATTTCCTCGGGGTCAAAATAGACCGGCGCGGCCGTGCTGGCCCGGACCAGCTTCCAGAGCGGTATCTTCAGATTGCAATCCGCCCGGGCCGGGTCGTTGAACACCGCACTGGCGTTGTTCGTGACGGGCCACGCCGAGCCCGTGGAGTGATTGCGCACCACCACAAGCAACGCCTTCTTTAAACGCGGGCTATCGAGCAGAGCCGGCACCCGGCCGTCGCCGTCCTCGGAAAACAGGCGCTGCAGCATCTCGGAAAGCGGTTTCGCCTCATAGCGCGAGACCAGGATCTTTTTGATAGGCCTGTACCAGGGGACCGGCCGGAACATCGTGCTGCCGTACTGCACATATAAGTCGAGAATCTGCTCCACCGTCATCCCCCAGCAAAGACAGGTGGCGATGATAGCGCCCGTGCTGGTACCCGAGAAGAGGTCAAAGTGATCCGCCAGAACCAGGTTGGGTGAATCGTAGTGGTCACGAAGCAACTGCTGGATATGGAGCAGGATCTCCAGGCTAAACACTCCGCGTATTCCTCCGCCATCGAGCGAAAGTATCCGTTTCATCGTGTTAGTTCCTCGGCATCTTTCTGTTGCGAATCAGAGATTTCCATTCAATGATCTCGACCAGCAGCGCTTTCTCGATTCTGCCGGCCACCTGGAGTACCGGCGGCCAGGTGCGCAAAGCTTTGAGCTCCCTGGCCCACAAAGTCAGAGAGTCATGCAGTTCCCGGTAACGGCGCTGCCTCCTGTCGCAATCGTTCACAATCAGCAGCGCGCCTGCAACGGTGGAGACCTGAAAAAGAAACGACGCCGCGATCGCCAGCCGCTTCCCTGCCACCGGATCGTGAATCCCCGCCAGTGTTCCGCTCACAAATGTCGATATCGAAATGGCGATTGCGATCCCCGCTCCGCTCCAGGCCACCATGCGAAATCGCTTCGCTTCACGGGCGGATTCCACGGCATGTCTGGAGAAGTATTCGATCTGTTGCGTCACGCGCTCGCCGACGTAGCGCTTCTGGAAGTCTTCGATTGGAGCAACACGCGGCGCGACGCCGGACGACGCACTCAGCGACTTCAGCAGGTTCAGAGACATCAGCATGTCGGCGAGTTCCGGAATCACCTCCGGACCGATCACCTGATAGACGCCGGGCGCGTCCCAAAGCGAAAGTACCGAGCGGCAGACTTCGGTCGCGGTTCGGGTCCGCGCCCACAACGCCTGCCTCTGGCTGAGGCGCAGCATGGCCGGAAGTGCGGCGGCGGTAATCCCCAGGGCTGCGCCGACCGCCAGCGATATTCCGGGTGAGGCCGTGCGCGACGCCACACCGCTCACCAGCGCCGCAGCAGCCGTACATACAATCGGGATGGAAGCGAGGCGGCGAACCTGCGGCGCCATCCTGCTCGCGTTGGCGTCCAGTTTCCTGAACCAGGCTTTTGCGATCTCCGATGCCGCGTCGCCCGGGAGTGTCACGCCGCGGTCCGGCAATTGATTCAGGAAGGTCAGTTCGGGATCGTGCCGTAACCCGTTCCCGGCGTCGTGATTGAAGTATTGAACGTCTCCCGTCACGCTGTGAAAACAAACGACGGGTCTGCCCATCGTGGTGGCAAACGCCACGATGTCCGCCGTCCCGCCGAGGCCTTTCGGCGGCTGCCCGTCCCAGAGCGCAACTAAGAGTTGGGTGCGTTGCACCATTTCCACGCCGCATTCGTAGTATCTCTGTTCGGAAAAAGCCAGGTCTCCTGTCACCTCCAGCGAGACGGCGTTTTGCATCACCTGTTCCGCGCGCGCTCTGGTGGCGGCATCGAATTTTCTCAGGAATTCATCCCTCGGAAATGGCAGCATTACACGCAGAGGGATACCGAGTTGGCCGCAGCTTTCCGCGAAGAGCAGGTCCGCGCCCTCCGCCACGCTGGAGACGCCGTAAACGATGCAGGGAGTCGCAGCCTTTTTCTCCGCCAGAAAGCTGCGAATGCACTCCCGGCTCATCTTTTCGTCAGGGAGATTTCGGTGGCCGGTGAAGCCGATGGCGAGGACCGCAGGCAACCTGATTTCGGAATGTCTCGACATTCACACGTCCGTTCTAGTTCGTGCGCAATTGCAGGATACCGGGAAGCGGGAATTTCGAAATGTCCACCGTGACCTGCGCCGTGAGCTGGTTGATGAGGCGAAACATATCGCGGTTCCAGTATTGGTTTTCCGGGGTTTCCGGATTCGCTGTGTCGGTGATCAGATAGTAAGTCCCGTGATAGTTCACGTCGATTACGGGCTGCGTTCCTTTATCCTGAGGAATCCATTTCAGGCGCAGCGCGGGTACCTGCTCGATAGGAGGAACGGATTCCCGAATGTTGCCGGTGTCAGTGCCGATCAGCGCATCGAACGGCTTCTCTTCCTGAGCTGCGGCGGCCATGAGCCCAATCAGCGAGCGCATCACCAGATGAGCCGATACCCCTTTTGACGCCTGGCAGCTATCGTTGGCCTGCTGATCGCCCGTCGGCGCGCCTTCGATCGAAAATCCGTTGGCCAGAACGTTCAGGGAGTTTTCCAGCGTCGGCCCGCTCTCCAGCCCCTTCATTCTGCTGTCGTGCACGATATTGTCTGCGATCTTCTGCCGGTTGGGATCCGTCGTGGACGCACCCGGCTGAGGATTCAGATAAAACTCCGCGCTGAAAATCTGCTGGCCCAGAATCCACTGCTTCCCGTCGAACTCCCACGATTGATTCTTCGCCGCGGCGGCCGCCAGATCGGTCGCCTTTGGATCGTTCTGACCGTTTTCTCCCGAGAGTACCGATTTGCCGTCCAGCGGGACAAATCGGGTTGAACCCCTGAGTAATAGGTGCCCGTGTTTCTGCAGCCCGTAGGCGAGCGCACTGACCCTGAGAAAGGTCGCATAGTTGATCGCTTCCCGGGTATAATCGGCCAGCATGGCGGCAGTCGGCTGCGGATAAGCCGGCGGCGGCACGTTGCGGATGGTATCGATCGTGCACGCCTTCCCGTCGGCGGTCGGAGTAGCCAGCTCGATCCGATCGACCATGAGCCTGAAAAGCTGATCCACCCGCCAGCCCTGCAGATACAGGTTATAAAAGGTCTCCGCCGGAACGGGTTTCAGCAGAAGCTGAGCGCTGGTATCGTCATTGACCGGAATAAATGTGAACGAAGGGTCGTTCTCGTAAATCAGACCCGGCGTACCGCCTCCGATGACAGCGGCGCCCAGATTGCCCTGGATTACTTTGTTGGCTGCGCCCGTTAAGGAAGCCTGCATGCGATAGCTGCTGGAAATCTGCCCCAGCTTGAAGAAATACGTCGGATCGTGATTCTGCAGACGCGCCAGATTCAGCAACTCTTCGCGGTTCGAGGTTTCCGCGTAGGCCTTCTCAAAGGTAGTAAAATCCGCCTTCATGCGTTTTGCCGCGCAGCCGCTGGTGGCAAGGGATGCCAGGCTGACGACAAGAAGCATATGCCTGGATGCCGGATATGCGAACCGTTCCCGCGGTTGAGAATTCATGATGGCCGCCTTTGGTCTGTGTGTTGGACAATCGTACCAAAAACCGCGGTTGCACGACATCTCGAATAAGAGGGTACTTCCCGGATTACTTTCGTGTTAGCATTTCTGCTAAACGACTTTCTGCCGCGGGCCATGGCGGTAACAGACCACGATGCCACCCTACTCTTTCGTTGCTGGTAATTCCGTCGCCGGTCAGGTCTCACTGGTTGTCGCCATCACGGGCCATCGCGATCTCGACCCCGCACACACCTCCTGGTACAGGGAACGAATCGGGCACATCTTCGGCGAGCTCCGTCGGCGCTATCCCGAAACGCCGCTCCTGCTGATGTCTGGCCTGGCCGAAGGAGCGGATCGTATCGCCGTCCGTGCGGCCCTCGATCGGGACATCCCGTTTATCGCGGTTCTGCCCATGCCGGAAGATTTGTATCGTTGCGATTTCGTCACAGAGGCCAGCGACAACGAATTTGTGGAACTGCGCGCACAGGCTTTGCGTTGTCTGACACTGCCTCTGATACCCGCCACCGAAGCCGGTTCCGAAGCCGGTTCAGACGCTGCGCAGCAGAGCGCCCGCAACGCTCAATATCAGGCGCTCGCGCGGTTCTTCGTGCAATACAGCCAGATTCTCATCGCCATCTGGGACCGGGACCGCACCGAGCGCAAGCCCGGAGGCACCGCCGATGTCGTCATGATGAAGCTGCGCCAGGGAAGCTCGCAGTCCCGGCATCTTTCCTTCTCACCCCTGAATACCGATGGTTCCGGGCCCGTCTATATACTGGCTGGCCATCGGCTTGGTGCGGCGGGATCGGAGCCGCCGGCACTGGCCTGCTCGGTCGAGTTTCCCGACGGCGTGGATCCGGCCGTCTATGAATCGAGTTATAGTCTGTTGAACCGTTTCAACGGCGACATCCGCCGTCTCGAGGGTCGCATTTCAGCCGGCGCGGAAGTCAGCGGGCAGGATCTCATGGAAGGCCGTGAGCCGATCGATCTTTCCGAAGCGATGAAATGGGTTGCCAGCGTCTATGCGCGTGCCGACCGGCTCGCCATCTGGTTCAATCGTCAGAGCCTGCTCCTGCTGCAGGCGGTCTTCGTCCTGATTGCCGTGAGCGGCATATCGATCAGCCTGATGCATGCTCTGGATACCAGTGCGTGGGTTCTGGCTGTGTACTATGGCGGTTATGCCGCGGCGGTTGCTCTGATTGCGTGGCAGCACGCCACGGGCCGGCAGAGCCGCCATGAAGATTACCGGTCCCTGGCCGAGGCGCTGCGCGTACAGTTTTTCTGGATGGCGGCAGGCGTCAGGGATCTGGCCGCCGATAAGTACCTGCGTAAACAGGCGGACGAGATGATCTGGATCCGCGACGCTCTTAGCGAGTGCGCTCTTTTTCCCAACGCGCTGGGGCTGGCGTCGCCCGAGGCCCGCGAGGCCTCCGGGGGGTTCGATTTCGCCCGTGAATGGGTCAGGGGCCAGAAACAATATTTCGGCCGCAGAGCGCTTGTATTGGAATCCCGGCAACGCGCGTTCCGCTGGTTCGCATTGACCGCGTCTGCGGTGGGCGTGATCGCGCCGCTGGCTCGCCTGCTGTCGTTGCCAGCCGCGTACGATCACGGTTCCCGCGCCGCAGCGTTCATTTCCCTCGTGCTGGCGGGGCTTGCGTGGGATTATATTGAGCGCCGCGGTTTTATGCAGGAAGCCCGTCAGTATACGCGCATGTTCGCCCTGTTCCGCGACGCCGAGCGCGATCTCAGCCGTTTCGTTCAGAACATGAACTTCGTTTCCTCGGAAGAGATTATTCGGGAGCTGGGATGTGAGGCACTGGCTGAGAATGGCGACTGGCTCGCGATGCACCGCGAGCGGAAACTTTCGGTCGATATGCCGGTGGGATAGCGGACGGAGCGGGCGAAAACCCAAAAGCGGCATAGTGACACCCCTCGTAAGATGATGGAATCAGGTAAGATAGAAGACGGAGGAATGGCAGAGCGGTTGAATGCGCCGGTCTTGAAAACCGTTAGAGTCGAAAGGCTCTCGGGGGTTCGAATCCCTCTTCCTCCGCCATTTCCAACGAAGCCCGCTGCATCC
>Ga0302320_10013318_pt1 | contig 17201 bp, 14 predicted proteins | sample Bog_T0_3_FD_202130 | JGI IMG/M metagenome (GOLD analysis project Ga0302320, IMG submission 202130) | Peat permafrost microbial communities from Stordalen Mire near Abisko, Sweden - Bog_T0_3 | ecosystem: Environmental > Terrestrial > Soil > Wetlands > Peat | place: Sweden: Abisko, Stordalen Mire... | reverse complement strand
ACCCCCACAACCTCAACTTCGATGGAGAGGCGCAGGGCGAAGCCTCGCTCTCCGGCCCTGCACTCACGCCGACGTTATGGACCGCGACGGTGGAGATACCGAAACTTCAGCTGCGGCCGCTGCCGGGGAGCGACTTCGCGAAAAGTCTTCCGAAGTTCGCGCTGGGGAACGATGGTCCTCTGCGCGCTTCGCTCGCGAACAATCAACTCCGAATCGACAGCGCGCATTTCAAAGCGCCGGAAACGGATCTCACCGTGGATGGCGGGGTCGCATTCACGGCTGACTCCCCGCTCAACCTGCGTATCCGCGGCGACGTCAATCTGGCGCTTGCCCGCACCTTCGACAAAGACCTCACAACGTCGGGAGCGCTCAATCTGAATGCGACCGTGCGCGGCAAATGGAATTCGCCGGACATCGGGGGCAGAGCCATCCTGCGCAACGCAGAGTTCCGTTATACCGACTTCTCCAATGGCCTCACTAACGCTAACGCCGAAATCGCGTTTAACGGAACGCGAGCCACCATCCAGTCGTTCAGCGCGGAATCCGGCGGAGGCAAGGTGGAAGCCACCGGGTTCGCATCGCTGGCGGGCGGTTCCGCCAACTTCCGGGTGGAAGCCAAAGCCCATGAGGTCCGAGTGCGCTATCCGGAAGGAGTCAGCTCAGTTTCCGACGCTGCGCTGAACCTGTCGGGAACCCTGGAACGAAGCGAGGTATCGGGCCAGATTATGGTGCGCCGCGTTTCCATCAATCCGCGCTCCGATGCCGCGACCATTCTGGCCAGTACGGCGGCACCGCTTCAGGCGCCGGCCGCACGAACCGGGATCACCTCGAACATGAACCTCGACGTGAGAATCCAGACCGCACCCGACGTTGCGCTTCAGACTAACGTGGCGCAGAGCCTTCAGGCGGATGCATCGCTTACGCTCCGCGGCACGGCGGCCAATCCCGCGCTCCTCGGCCGGATCAATATCACCCAGGGCGAGATCGTCTTTTTCGGGAACAAATATGCGATCAACCAGGGCTCGGTATCGTTCTTCAATCCGGCGAAAATCGACCCGATCCTCAACATCGATCTGGAAACTAAGGCGCGAGGCGTAAGCGTGGTGATCACAGTCGCGGGACCGATGAACGGACTGAATGTCAGCTACCGTTCAGATCCGCCGTTGCAGTTCTCGGACATCGTCGCGCTGCTGGCCACCGGGCGCGCGCCGACCGATCCCACCCTGGCTGTCCGCGATACCGGACAGGCGCAGGGCTTTCAGCAACTGGGAGCCTCCGCGCTGCTCGGCCAGGCGATCGCCAGTCCGGTGGCGGGACGCCTTGAACGGTTCTTCGGCGTAAGCCGGCTCAAGATAGACCCACAGCTGACCGGCGTGACGGGAAGCCCTGAGGCCCGCCTGACCATCGAGCAGCAGATCACTCCCGAAATCCTGTTTACGTATATCACAGACGTCTCAAGCACAAGCACGCAGTTGATTCGAGCGGAGTGGTCGTTCAACAAAAACTGGTCGGCTATTCTGATTCGCGAAGAGAATGGGTATGTGGCGCTGGACTTCGCTTACAAAAAGCGCTTCAAGTAGCGGGCGAGGCCGCGGTACGGGGATGGCTAAGGCCGTCGAGTATATTACTAATAGTACTCGTTGGCCCAAAATCTGCAAAAAATGTCTGACAATCCCCTGCTTGAAGTAGCGTTTCTGATACCGTTCGACCGGATTCTGCCGGAACATGTGGTGCCCGGCATCCGCACCCTCCTGGAACGCGCGCAGCAGCGGATCGACGCCATCGTCGCCGACACTTCGGAGCGAGCGTATTCCAATACGATGCTGGCACTTGAAGCTGCCACGGAGAATCTCGACTTCGGGCTGGGTGTGGTCCGGCATCTGGAATCGGTCGCGACAACACCGGAGCTGCGGGCGGCGTGGAATCTGGTCGAACCCGAGGCCAGCGCATTCTATTCTCAGATCCCTCTGAATGCAGGGCTTTGGAAGCAACTCAAGGCATTCGCCGAAACGGCTGAGGCGAAAGCTCTCAGCGGAACCAGGCGCCGGTTCCTCGAAAAGACGCTGGATTCGTTCCGCAGGCACGGCGCCGATCTGGATGACGCGGGCAAGAAGCGGCTGGAAGAAATTGACGTCGAGTTAACGAAGGTCACGACGAAGTTTTCTGAGAACGTACTCGATTCGACCAACGCGTTCGAATACGTGACGCAGGATGAAGCGCTGCTCGATGGCCTGCCACCCAGCGCTGTGGCGGCCGCGCGTCAAAGCGCCGAATCGAAGGGTCTGGAAGGCTGGCGCTTCACGTTACAGGCGCCCAGTTACATTCCCGTGGTGACTTATCTGAACGATGCTTCGATTCGGGAAAAGTTTTACCGCGCGTTTTCGGCCCGCGCAACCGAGCCTGAGCGCGATAACCGTCCGCTGATCGTTCACATTCTGGAACTGCGCCGCGAAAAGGCGGCGTTGCTGGGCTTCAAAGACTTCGCGGACTTCGTCCTGCATGACCGCATGGCTCACAATGGCGATCGCGCCCTGCGCTTCCTCACCGACCTGAAAGCCAAAACGGATCCGTTTTACGAAAAGGAGAATGCAGCGCTTGAGGCCTTCGCCGGCCGGAAGATCGAGCCCTGGGACATCAGCTACTTCGCGGAAAAGCAGCGCAGGGCACTCTACGAATTCGACGAAGAAGAACTCCGGCCTTATTTCCCCGCCGAGCGCGTGGTGGACGGGATGTTCCGCATCGTCGAGAAGTTGTATGGAATACAGGTGAAGCGCGCGGAAGCGCCTTTGTGGCATCCCGACGTTCGCTATTACGAGGTGTCTGACGAGTCCGGCAGGCTGGGCGCTTTTTACGCAGACTGGTACCCGCGCGAATCCAAGCGCGACGGCGCCTGGATGGAGAACTTCATCACGGGCATCGACGGGCAGCCGCACCTGGGCTGCATCTGCGGCAACATGACTCCGCCAATTGGCGACAAACCTGCCCTGCTTACGCACCGCGAAGTGGAGACCATCTTCCACGAATTCGGCCATCTTCTGCACCACGTGCTGAGCCGCGTGGAAGTGAAGAGTCTCGCGGGAACGGCGGTCGCCTGGGACTTCGTCGAACTTCCCAGCCAGATCATGGAGAACTGGTGCTGGGAGCGCGGAGCACTCGATCTGTTCGCGCGCCACTATCGGACGGGCGAGCCGATCCCCGAAGATCTCTTTCAGAAGATGGTGAAGGCGCGAACTTATCGCGGCGCGAATGTCCAGATGCGGCAGCTGGGCTTCGGCATCACCGACCTCACGCTGCACCGCGACTACGACCCCGCGAAGCAGGGCGACGTGATTCGTTATGCGCGCCAGTTGCTGCAGCCGTTCACGCCCGCGCATCTGCCCGAGAACTACGCGATGATTGCCGGCTTCACGCACCTGTTCGCAAGCCCGGTGGGTTATGGCGCGGCTTACTATTCCTACAAGTGGGCGGAGGTGCTCGATGCCGATGCCTTCACGCGGTTCCGCGACGAAGGCATCTTCAGCGCCGAAGCGGGCGCCGCGTTCCGCGACACTATTCTTTCCAAAGGCGACAGCGAAGATCCGGCCGAACTCTATAAGAGGTTCATGGGACGCGATCCCGATCCTAACGCGCTGCTGGTGCGCTCCGGCCTCGTGTCCGCCTGATGTTTCCGAGTGGCGCGCGATTGCTATCCTGAAGTCTCAAGATGTTCCTGAAGATCCTTTCGCATCCGGTCTTCGTCAATCTGAACTTCCACATGCCGATGATGGTGGATCTTTCCCATCCCCTCATCATGCTTTCGGGAGATAACGGATCAGGCAAGTCCACGCTGTTGCATTCGATTCATTACGCTCTGTCGGGCCAAAAGACGGAGGGTTATACTTATCGTCTCGAACGCGACGATGTGAAGCCCGGCCCGGTTTTCCTGTTCGACGCCGAACAGCACAATCCGCGCATGCAGCTCGACTTTTTCAAAGACCAGCCCGACATGATGGAGTTCCTTCAGCTGGCCAGCCATGGACAGGTAATGCTGGCGATGTTCCGGCAGAATTTCCCCGCGCTCGAACGCGGCACCACGCTTCTGCTCGACGAGCCGGAGATGGCGCTCTCGAGTTCCAATCAGCGGCGCATTCTGAAGATGTTGAAAGAACTGGTGGATCAGAAGGATTTCCGAATCGTCTGCGCCACGCATTCGCCGGTGCTGCTGGAAGCTCCCGAGACCTATGTGATCAACCTCGATAACCATGTGAACCGCAATGTCGCCATGGAATCGTTCGGCGTGGAAGGCGCCAGTACCATTCAGTAGTATGCGCGTTCTTGTCGTTGTATTTCTGATTGCAAGCGCAGCCGCGGCTCAGGATGTGGTTCTGCCCGACGGCAAGGCCAAAGCGGTGGTGGAAAGCGCCTGCGGCGATTGCCATGGACTCGACAAGATCGTCGACAATCCCATGCCGTCGGAGAAGTGGCGAACCACCGTCGAGAAGATGGTGAAGAAGGGCGCTTCGGTCTCGCCCGAACAGATCGACATGGTGGTCGATTATTTATCGGTCTACTTCGCGCAGGAAAAGATCAACGTCAACAGCGCTTCCTCGCAGGATTTGCAAACCGGGCTGCAGCTCACCGCCGCCGAAGCCGACGCCATCGTGCAATACCGCAAGGCCAACGGGAACTTCAAAGATCTCGCCGCGCTTGGCAAGGTGACCGGCGTGGATGCGAAGAAAATCGAATCGAAAAAAGATTTGATCGCGTTCTGATAAAGTCTCAGGCAACAAACGGTGGCGGGGGTGGATTCCGCTCCGTAAACTGCCGCTGATGCCAGTACGGATAAGGCAGCACCTGGCTGCTCGCCGCGTCCAGCCACCCTACCTGCTCAGCAGTCAGAGACCAGCCTTCCGCCGCCAGATTCTGCTTTAGCTGCTCCTCATTCCGAGCTCCGATGATCACGCTTGCAATCGTCGGCTTCCGCAAGAGCCAGTTCAAAGCAATCTGAGGTACAGTCTTGCCCGTCTGCTTGCCGATCTGCTCCGCCACCTCCACCACGCGATACAACCGCTCCTGATCGACCTGCGGCCCATAGTCGCCCGTCTCGTGCAGACGGCTTTGTTCCGGCAGAGGCTGTCCGCGCCGAATCTTCCCCGTAAGCCGCCCCCAGCCCAAAGGACTCCACACCAGCGCCCCGATCCGCTGGTCGATTCCCAGCGGCATCAGCTCCGCTTCATAATCGCGCCCGATGAGCGAGTAGTAAACCTGATGCGCCGAATACTTCGTCCACCCATAGCGCTCAGAGAGGGAAAGCGATTTCATCAGGTGCCAGCCCGAGAAGTTCGAGCAGGCGATGTATCGAACCTTACCGGCGTGAACCAGACCGTCGAGGGTGGAAAGCACTTCTTCGAGCGGAGTCATCGCATCGAAGCCGTGCAGATGATAGACGTCGATGTAGTCCGTGCCCAGACGCTTCAGGCTCGCTTCGCATGCGGCGATCAGATGATACCGGGAGGAACCCACGTCGTTCGGCCCTTTGCCCAGACGAAAGGTGGTTTTGGTGGAAATGAGAACCTCCTGACGCCGGCCTTTGACGGCCTGGCCCAGAATGGTCTCCGACAGCCCATCGGAGTACATATCGGCGGTGTCGAAAAAGTTGACTCCCGCTTCCAGGCACAGGCTGACGATGCGGGTTGCTTCCTCAACGCCCGACGCCCCCCACGCCTGGAAGAACTTGTTGCCGCCCCCAAACGTTGCCGTGCCGAAGCACAATGCGGGAACCTTCAGGCCCGAATTTCCCAATAATCTGTAGTCCATGGTTTCTTTCTCCAGTCTTAACAAGCTTTACACGCCTGCGACAAAGCCTTACCGCGCGCTTTGCAATTCGGGCCTATGATCAACGCATGACCTGCTTTCACTGGATTACAAGAAGAGGTTTTCTGGCGGCGGGCGCGGGCGTGATCGTCTGCGGTAACGGCCTCGCGGGCGCGCCGCTCTGCACGCTTACCAGGGAGCAGGAAGAAGGGCCTTACTACGTCGACGACGAGAAACTTCGCGCCGACATCACCGAAGGGAAGCCAGGCGTGCCCGTGCAGTTGCGAATCGCTGTGGTGGATTCCCGCAGTTGCGCTCCCTTGCCGAACACTGCCCTCGACATTTGGCATTGCGATGCTTCGGGCGTTTACTCGGGCTTCACATCGAACAGCCCCGACGGACCTCCCGATGGAGGAAGAGGCCCCGGCGGCAGAGGTCGCGGATTTGGTGGACCTCCGCCGGACGGTCCGCCGCCCGATTTCGCGCGCGGACCCGGAGGTGGCCGCGGGCCGGGACGCGGCCCCATCGATGCGACGCGCTTCCTCCGCGGCGTTCAGATCAGCGACGCAAAGGGCCTGGTCCAATTCGCGACAGTTTATCCAGGCTGGTACGCGGGACGCGCCATTCACATCCACGTGAAAGCGCACATCGGCTCGCTCACGGGTCATGTAGCTCACACCGGGCAGTTCTTTTTCCCGGAGGATCTGACCGAGCGCATCGCGAAGCTGGAACCCTACGCAAAGCGCCTCAATGTGCATCGCACCACCCAGGAAGAAGACCACGTCTTCAGCGAACAGCATGGCTCGGAGCAAATGGTGAGCATCAGCCGACTGGGCAAGTCAAACTCCGACGGCTACCTCGCAACCGTCACCGTGGCTGTCGATCCCGAAGCTAATCCCAAGCCGGTGGGGGTCGGCGGGAGAGGCCCTGGCCGGGGCCCGCGCTAAGCACCCTGCGGCCGTGGTGGCGAGGGCGCTAATCTACACCTATGCGCTCGCTCCCCATCTCTGCTTCGATCCTCTGCTGTTCAGCGCTTTTCGCTCAACAGGCGCCTCCCGCTTTCACTGCGGCCGACTATGCTCGTGCCGAGAAGTTCATGGCATACAACACCACTCCGCTGGTCTTCGGCACGGGCATCCGTCCGAACTGGATCGCGGGCGACCGCTTCTGGTACCGCGTCACCCGTCAGGACAGCGCCGAGTTCATTCTGGTCGATCCGGTCAAAGGCACGCGCGCCCCCGCGTTCGACCATGCCCGCCTCGCCACCGCGCTTTCATCGGTCGCGGGTCAAACGTATGAAGCGGGCAAGCTGCCCTTCCAGGACATCGACCTCTCAGTCGATTCAAGCGTTGGCGTGAGCGCTGCGGGCAGGCGCTGGAGATGCAGTCTCACGGACTACAGTTGCGTGCCCGACACCTCTCCCGCACCTGCAGCAGGCCGCGGCGGTGGACGCGGAGGTCGCGGCGGGGGTGGCGGAGGCAGAGGCGGCGGGGCGGCGGCCGGAGCTCTTTCGCCCGACAAGAAACTCTCGGCCTTCATTCGCGACTACAACCTCTGGGTTCGCGACATGGCCACCAACGCTGAAACCCAGCTGACCACTGACGGCGTGAAGGACTTCGGCTATGCCACGGACAACGCGGGCTGGACTAAGAGCGATCGGGCCATCCTGCTCTGGTCGCCCGATTCGAAGAAGATCGCTACCTATCAGCAGGATCAGCGCGGCGTCGGCGAGATGTACCTGGTGAACACGCAGGTGGGCCATCCGAAGCTCGAAGCCTGGAAGTATCCGCTGCCTGGCGACGACGTGGTCACTACCATTCAGCGCGTCATCATCGACGTGCCGACAATAACCATCACACGGCTGAAGATCGATGCGGATCAGCACCGCTCGACCCTCTGCGACGACATCGCGTGCCGCGGCGGCGAATGGGCCGACGTGCAATGGAGCCCCGATACCTCGAAGCTGGCCTTCGTATCCACCACTCGCGATCACAAACAGGCGCGCCTGCGCGAAGCCGATGCCGCAACCGGCGTTGTCCGCGAGATCAACGAAGAGTCCGTCCCCACTCAATTCGAATCGGGCGACGGCAAGGTCAACTGGCAGGTGCTCTACGGATCGAACGAATACCTCTGGTATTCCGAACGCAGCGGCTACGGCCACCTATATCTCGGCGACTGGAAGTCCGGGCAAATCAAAGGCGCCATCACTAAAGGCGACTGGATCGTTCGCCAGACCGTTCGCGTGGATGAAAAGAATCGCGTGATCTGGTTCCTCGGCGCGGGTAAGGAAGCTGGACGCGATCCATACTTCACCCACCTTTACCGCGTGAACTTCGATGGCACCGGCCTGCAGTTGCTTACGCCGGAAGACGGCAATCATGAGGTGACGCTTTCGCCTTCGGGCGCATATTTCGTCGACAGCTATTCGAAGCCGGATGTGCCGCCGGTGGCCGTTGCGCGCGATGCGGCCGGAAAGCTGGTGGCGAATCTCGAAAAGGCCGATATCTCGAAGTTGCTTGCCGCAGGCTGGAAGCCGCCCGTTCCCCTCAAACTTAAAGCCCATGACAACGAGACCGATATCTATGGCCTGATGTTCGTGCCCACCAATCTCGACCCGAATAAGAAGTATCCGATCGTGAACCATATCTACCCCGGACCGCAGGCCGGCAGCGTGGGCAGCCGAAGCTTCTCAGCGGCACGCGGCGATTGCCAGTCGCTCGCTGAACTCGGCTTCGTCGTCGTCGAAATCGACGGCAGCGGCAACCCTACCCGCTCAAAGAAATTCCACGACGCCTACTACGCGAACATGGGCGACAATACCCTGCCCGATCAGATCGCCGGCATGAAGCAGATCGCTCAAAAGTACCCGTATGTCGACCTTGACCGGGTCGGTATCTACGGCCATTCCGGCGGCGGCTTCGCCACAGCCGATGCCATGTTCCGCTATCCCGATTTCTTCAAGGTGGGGATCTCCGAATCCGGCAACCACGACAATCGCGACTATGAAGACGACTGGGGAGAACGCTACCAGGGGCTGCTCAAGAAGAGTCCGGACGGGACCACAAATTACGACGATCAGGCCAATCAGAACCTCGCAAAGAATCTGAAAGGCCACCTGCTGCTGGCGCACGGAACCATGGACACCAACGTTCCGCCTTACAACACGCTGCTCGTGGTGGACGCGCTTATCAAAGCCAACAAGGACTTCGATCTGCTCATGCTGCCCAACCAGGCGCATGGCTATGGCAGCGAATCGAATTACATGACGCGCCGCCGCTGGGACTATTTCGTCCGCTATCTGCTGGGCGCCGAGCCTCCGAAGAACTATGAAATGCACGCGCCCGCATTCCCGGCGCCGGGTGGCAACTGATGCGCTTGATTGCGGCGATCCTCTTTGCGGGCGCTCTTTCCGCGCAAACTCTGGAGCAGGGCAAACTCCCCGAGCACTGGCCCACCGGCGGACCCAATTGCCTGGAGATGCAGGAATATTACATCCACGAGTACAATCCCTCGTTCTACATCCTGCGCCAGTCCGGCTGTACCGATTATGAGAAGCCGTTCCTCTATCTCATGTTCGGTTCCGATAAGGCCATGCTTTGGGATACCGGCTCGCGCAATTCCCGCGTCCGCGAAGCGGTAGATCGTCTGATCGATCGCTGGCTCAAAGAAAACAAGCGGACATCGATCCCCCTGATCGTCATGCATTCCCATAAGCATGGCGATCACATCTGGGGCGATTCCCAGTTCGCCGACCGCCCGGACACCACCCTGGTCAAGCCCGAGCTCGCCAGCGTGAAGGCGTTCTTCGGCTTTCAGAACTGGCCGGAGGAAGTGCGTACCTTCGACCTCGGCGGCCGCCCCATGGACCTCATCCCCATTCCCGGTCACACCGACGATTCCTTTGCGCTCTACGACCGCCGCACCGGCATTCTGCTGACCGGCGACACCGTCTATCCGGGTCGGCTCTACGTCAGCGACTTCGAGGCCTTTAAAGCCAGCATTCACCGGCTTGCCGCATTCACGGCCGATAAGCCGATCGCCCATGTGCTGGGCAATCATATCGAACAAACCAGCACGCCCTTTGTGGATTACCCTACGGGGACGAAGTATCAGCCTGAAGAACATGAGTTGGCGCTGAGCGCGGCGCATATCGTGGAACTGGACCGCGCACTGCAATCCATGAAGGAACCGAAGACCACGAAGCTGCGCGACCTGACGATATCGATCAGAGGCCCCGGCCGCGGGCGAGGGTGACGTACGCTTTCACGTTGCATCCGTACATTATATAATGTACAATTAATTCGTGAGCATAACCGCAACCAGCTTCCGCAAAAACCTCTTTCAGGTCTTCGACCGCGCCGTTCACGGCGAAACCATCGAGATCACCTGGAAAGGCTCGGCGCTGCGCCTGGTACCTCCGCAAAGCGGTTCGAAGCTGGAGCGCGCGGTGCGCCGTCACGCCTTGCTGGTGAGCCCGGATTCCATCGTCGAATCCGATGCCGGCCTCATGGTAGAACTTGAGAAGAAGTGGAGCGAGTGAGCGTCGCATACCTCGACACTCACTCGGCAGTCTTCCTCCACGACGGTCTGGTAGAGGAATTCAGCAGCGAAGCCAAAAAACAAATCGAAGCCAATGACCTGCTTATTTCCCCGATGGTCTTCATGGAATTCGATTACCTTTTCCGGCGCAAACGCATCGGAGTAGATGCCATAGCCCTGGCCGCCACCCTGAACGCCTCGTTCGGAGTGGCACTTTGCCGTGTGCCATTCCCGGCCGTGGTTCTCGAATCCCTCAAAATCACCTGGACGGACGATCCATTCGACCGGCTCATCGTCGCGCAGGCGAGCGCGAATCACAGCGCCATGCTGATCACGCGCGACCGCCAGTTACGCCGGAATTACGCCAACGCCGTCTGGTAAAACACCCGATTCTGTAATCTATTAAAGAACGATGGTGGACATTCACAGTCACGTGCTGTGGGGCATGGACGACGGCGCGCCCACAGAGGACGTCAGCCTCGAAATGCTCCGCATGGCGGCCGAGTCCGGAACCACCGACATCGTCGCCACGCCGCATTCCAATGCCGAGTTCGAATACCAGCCCGAACTGATCGCCGAGCGCATCCGCAACCTGGCCGAGCAGACCGGCGGCATACCTCGTATCCACAAAGGCTGCGATCTTCACCTCAGTTACGACAACATCATGGAGGCGCTCGAACACCCGTCGAAGTATTCGATCAACGGCCATCGCTACGTGCTTGTGGAATGCTCGGACCTGCATATCGCCGGATCGATGGATCGCGTTCTCGATCAACTGCTGGGCGTCGATCTGGTGCCCATCGTCACGCATCCGGAACGGAACCCGATTCTGCAGAAAGAGACGAAGAAACTGGAAAGCTGGGTGGAACTCGGCTGTCTGGTTCAGGTTACCGCGCTGTCCGTATTGGGCGGATTCGGGAAAAAGGCGCACGCTGCCGCTCATGAATTACTGGGAAAAGGAATGGTGCATGTCATCGCCAGCGATGCGCACGATCCCGTGCATCGCCACCCCCGCCTGAACGATGCCTTCGCAGCAATTTCAAAACAATACGGCGCTGACATTGCCGAAATGCTCTTTAAAACAAATCCCGGCTGCATTATCGAAGGCAAGTACGTTTCAGGCGATCGCTTTCTTGCCACCACGCCCCGCAAGTGGTGGCAGCTATGGGGCGGTGTCGAGGGCGGGCGCTCATGACCTGCCCGAGCTGCGGCGAACCGAGCGCCCACCGCTCGCATCGCAGCGGCATCAAAGACCGCGTGTTGCATCTGTTCCAGATGATTCCCTACCGCTGCCGGAAGTGCTCGAAACGCTTCTATGCCTACCGCGCGGGCGAGAAATCGTCACGTTTGCGGACCCCGGAAGAGCGCAAGATCATGGAATTGCGCCGACGCCTGCGATGGAAGCGCTCAAAGCGCGAACTGCTGGCTTATGGCTTCGGGACGCTGCTTCTGATCTTCATCATCTACGCGGCGATTCAGCAGCGGATATCGTCCCAATAGCTCCCAATATCCCGCCGCGCTACGAATAAATCGGCTCGAGTTTGTTGACGACATAAGCGCCTGAGCGCTCATAGCTGGCGCGAGGCCCTTTGCGAGCCGTGTCCAGGTCCACGCAAATCCAGCCCTTGTAGTTCATCGATTTCAGGACGCGATGGCAGGCCGGGAAATCCACATCGCCATCGCCCAGATCGTAGATGCTTTGAATAAAGCTTCCTGTGGCCGGCGGCTTTTTCGCGTCTTTGTAATCCATCATCATCAGCCGGCTTCGGTACTTATCCAGATTCGCCGCCGAATCGCAGCCCGCCATGTAGAGATGCGCGGTATCGGGCGCATACCAGAAAAGCTTCGGATCCGTCATCGCCATGCATTTGTCGATCTCGTCCTGGTTCTGCACCATCTGTCCCAGATGATTGTGCAGCCCGGCGCGGAAGCCCATTTCGCCGCACGCCTCGCCCAGCTGGTTGTAGGAATCGCACATGGTCTTGAAGCTCTCATCGGTCAGAGCCCTGCGATTCGGCGAAAACACCACCAGCATGTTCGCGCCGAACTCCTTCAGGAACGTCATCGCCTGCTTCGCGTCGGCCATCATCTTAGGCCGCTGCGCCGCGTCCTGCGCCTGCGCGTTAAAGGAAATGGTGATCACATGGAGCCCGCGCTTGTCCATTTCTTTGCGCAGCTCCTCGCTGGTGATCTTGTACTTGTCGAGAATCCCGGGGAACTGCGTCACGCGCAGACCGATGAACCCGGTATCCTTCATCACATCCAAGATGTCGCTGAACGGCAGTTCCTTGAAATAGGAACTCCAGAGGTTGGAGCCCAGCGCCCATTTGACGTTTTTGTTGGCAGGCAGGCGCTCCGCGGCGCGAACCAGAGTCGTTGCAAAGAGCGCCAGGGCGCTGCGGCGAGTGAGATTGTAGTCCACGAGCAAGAGCTTACTACATTTCCCGGCGCGCTCTGCTACCATCGGGCCAATGCGCCTGTTTACTGTGTTTTTCATCGCATGTTCTCTGTTCGCGCAAGCACCCGCATCGAACCCCGCCGACGTCGCGCAAAAGCAGTTCGAATACACCAAAGCTCACTACACGAAATACGATTACCGCATCCCGATGCGCGACGGCATTCGGCTCTTCACGTCGGTCTACGTCCCTAAAGACACCTCGCAAAAGTACCCGATCCTGATCCAGCGCACGCCGTATTCCGTAGCTCCCTATGGCGTGGACAATTACCGAACCTTCCTTGGCCCTTCGGACGCCTTCACTAAAGAGGGGATGATCTTCGTCTATCAGGATGTCCGCGGCCGTTATCAGTCCGAAGGTGTGTTCGTCGATGTCGCCGTGCACAAGACGCGGTTCACGGGACCAAAAGACGCCGACGAAAGCACCGATACTTACGACACTGTCGACTGGCTCGTGAAAAACATCCCGAACAATAATGGCCGGGCCGGCATGTGGGGCATTTCTTACCCTGGCTTCTACGCCGCCTACGGTCTGATCGATTCTCATCCCGCCCTGAAGGCCGTCTCACCGCAAGCTCCCATGGGCGATGTCGGCAACGGTGACGACGCTTATCACAACGGCGCCTTCTACCTGGCTGCCAACTTCGGCTTCTATACCGGCTTCAAACCTCGCGGCCCCGACCCCGAGCGCCCGCCCCGCACCGTTTCGTTCGATTTCGGCACTTCCGACCAATACGATTTCTATCTCCGGCTCGGCCCGCTCGCCAACGCCGACGAGAAATACTTCAAAAACAGCAACGATTACTGGACCGATCTGCTGAAGCACGATACCTACGACGAGTACTGGCAATCGCGGGCGCAATCGCCCCACGTCAAGGGCACAACCTCTGCCGTTATGTTTACCGGCGGCTGGTTCGACGCAGAAGATCTCTCCGGCCCCCTGAAGCTCTTCCGCGCCGCACAGGCAACGGGTCCGAAAGCGCCGGTAACGCTCGTGATGGGCCCCTGGAGTCATGGAGGCTGGTCACGGGGCGATGGCGATAAGCTCGGCAACCTGTCATTCAATTCAAAGACCGGCGAGTTCTATCGCGACCATATCGAACTGCCCTTCTTCCTGCGCAATCTGAAGGACAAAGGCGAGGGGTTGGGTACGCCCGTCCCCGCGGCATGGGTTTTCGAAACCGGCACCAATCAATGGGAGCGCTTCGAGACGTGGCCGCCGAAGAACAGTACGGAAACTTCGCTCTACCTGGATGCTGCGGGAGCACTCTCGTGGGAAGCGCCCAAAGCAGCAGGCTTTGACGAATACGTTAGCGACCCGAGCAAGCCTGTGCCGGTGCTCGGAGAGATCGGCAATGGCATGCCAGGCGACTACATGACTTACGATCAGCGCTTCGCCTCACAGCGTCCCGACGTGCTTATCTGGTCGACGCCGGTACTTGATCACGATGTCACCATTGCCGGACCCATCACGCCCTCGCTACATGTCTCTACCTCAGGCACCGATTCCGATTTCGTCGTGAAGCTGATCGACGTCTATCCGGACGATTACCCTGACCCGGCGCCGAACCCCAAAGGCATCCACATGGGCGGCTATCAGCAGATGTTGCGCGGCGAACCATTCCGGGGCAAGTTCCGCAACAGCATGTCGAATCCGGAGCCGTTCGAGCCGGGCAAGCCTGCAAAGATCGAATACGCGATGCCGGACGTCTGCCACACCTTTCGCACGGGGCATCGCATCATGGTTCAGATCCAGAGCTCCTGGTTCCCGCTCACCGACCGCAACCCGCAAACATTCACAGACATCCCAACAGCCAAAGCCGCCGACTTTGTGAAAGCGACCCAACGAATCTATCGAGGCGGGGAAATGCCTTCGAGGATCTTAGTGCGGGTCGTGCAGTGAGCGGGCCACACCATTCGATCGAACTGCACGATTCCAGTCTCACGGCGATCCTGCGTGTTGGAGCCGCAGTTCGCCTCGAATTGCGGCCCGCCTGCATTTTCAACGAACTGTACGATTACTTTACTCAGGACATTGTCATCGAATTCGATAGTGGAAGATTCGACGGCGAAATCGGGGATCTCCCCGACAGCATTCTCGACGGCAATCTCAGAATCGGAAATCATGCATTTCCCGGTACGATTCCGCTACCGTGCGAGTCGAACGAAGCTGCCTCAACCTTCGCCCCGATTATCGTCTGATTCGCATCGCAGGAACCGGGCTAAAAATCAGTCCGGAAGGAGAAGCAAAATTCGTGGGACCCGGCCCGGGCCCGCACCAGCCAATCGCGCAAAACTGCTCCGGATCGTCGCTCTTTCGGTGAACCAGGTAAACCTGGTCGAAAATTTCAGTTGCCTCCTTGAGGCTGACGCCTACTTCACTCGCCCGATGAACCTCAGCCTAACATTCACCGCCCGAGCCTGCCCGCGCTGAAACGCCATAAAATCCGGCGAATTGAAATCGTTATTCACCACGTTCGCGTTCTGCCGGTCGAGCGAGTTCACCAGCGCCCCGCGGAACGCCCACATATACCCATGGAACGGAAACTTCCGCTCCAGCGCGACATTCAACGTCAGGTAATCCGGAAACCGGTAGGCGCCCGGCTGCCCGGCGATGTACCCCGTCTCCGTAACGGCGCTGAACGGAAACCCCGTCTGAAAATCGCCCAGAACCTGAAAATCCGTCTCGCCCACAATCGGCCGCAGCAGACGCGGAAACCACTGTTTCGAAACCGGAGCCCAGCCCCACATCACAACCCGGTTCGGCGCATCCCATGGCAGCGGCCCGCCTGTCTGCGGCGTCAGAAGCGGGTTCTCGATCGAGTACCCAATCACTGCGGTCGACCGCGCTTCCGAACGCGTATAGCTCGCAAACCACTGATACTTCGCCAGAAACGTCCGCCGCACCTCGAACTCCGCCGCCCGGTACTTCTCGCGGGCGACGTTATCCAGCACATACAAATTCGTCGACGGATTCTCGATCGTCTGCTCGAAACTGAAGCCGCGGCTCCCCTGCCGCGAAATCAGATTGACGCGCCCGTTCAGCCCCAAAGGCAGCTTCCGCTCCGCCGTGAAACTGCTCATCGCAAAGCGCGGCAGCCGCACGTCGTGAGGCCGCAAAACAAACATCGATTGCACCGGCACGCCTACCTGCGTTCCATCCGGCGCATAGTAAGTACTTACGCTGGTTTGTTCCTGGCTCAGTGCCAGCATTCCGAGCGTGGCGGCGTCGTAGAACACGCCCCAGCCCGCCGACAGTTTCAGCCCGCCCAGCAGTTTCGGAGCCCATGCAGCCGCCAGACGCGGGGCCGGCGGAGCGCCACCCGTGTACTCATCCCACTGAGTACGGAAGCCGCCCTCGACTGTCAGCGTCGCCAGAGGACTCCAGCGATCCACCACATAGCTATAAGCCTCTACATTGGTGCGGAACTGCTGTGGGCTCCCGGCGAACTGAATGCTTCGAACGATCGAATTATCCGCCCGTACGACGGTAAATTCGTGCCGGTAGATCGTCTGGTTCAGATTGCTCCGCTCCACATCGGCGCCCACTTCAATCTGATGCGATCCATGCCACCGGATCGGTTTCACGAACCCGTTGATCAGCCACTCCTGCCTGCTGCTCCAGGTCTTGTCGTCGCGAAAGTAATTGCCCGAAGCCCCGAACGGCGTCACTACGTACGGCTGATCGCCCTGCGGCGCGGAACGATTATAAGCGTTTGTGTTCGCGAACCCGAATTCCAGCACCCCGCCCCCGATAATCAACTGGTCTTTGATCGTTCCCAGCATCAGCGAGTGACGACTGTTTGTAGTGGTCTGCGCGGGGTTCAGAAACGAAAGACCGGCGCGTCGATCGTCGCCGAGGTTAATCAGAAAGCTGCCGCTCAGGATCTGCGAATCGCTCAGGTTCCACTGGAAGCGCGTCAGGTCCGTGGTGGTCAGGCTGTTATTGCGATTCTGCCCGCCCGGCAGCTGCGGGATCGTATTCGCTGTGTAGTAGGCATCGAAGGCATTATGAAACCACCCGCGGCCTTTTTTAATCGGCCCCGACACGGTAGCGCGGGGCGACCAGTGGTTCACGTAAAGCCCGTTTTGCGCCGCCAGCCCGGGAATGAAATTGGTGCCGCCGAAGCGCCAGTGATCGTCGCCCATCTGAGTGCGAATCTCCAGCGTCCCCGCCGATCCTTTGCCCTTCTCCGGAGAGTATCGGCTCGCCTCCCATTCAAGCGTCTGGACAGTGTCCACATTGAGCCGGGTTGTGAGGCCTCCGGTCGCCGGGTCCGACACGTCGAACCCGTTCAGCCGGTAATTCGTTTCGTTGGTTTCCCCGCCGTTAAAGTGCACCTGACCGCTGTTATCCTGCACCGCCCCCGACATCATCGGGAGCGCGCTCCGGTAATCCTGGCCCGCCGGATAG
>Ga0302320_10013312_pt1 | contig 17209 bp, 14 predicted proteins | sample Bog_T0_3_FD_202130 | JGI IMG/M metagenome (GOLD analysis project Ga0302320, IMG submission 202130) | Peat permafrost microbial communities from Stordalen Mire near Abisko, Sweden - Bog_T0_3 | ecosystem: Environmental > Terrestrial > Soil > Wetlands > Peat | place: Sweden: Abisko, Stordalen Mire... | reverse complement strand
CGCCCTCATCAACTGGGCGCGCTCGGCGGGCGAAGGCGGTGACTACACGGATAATCTCCCGGCGCAATGCCTGCACCCGGTGGGGCACTGGTTCGAGATTCCCAACCTGCTCCGCAACGGCGTCCTTTCTAAAATGCTCGCCGAACGCCCGCAGTTGCAGCACTTGATGCTGCACAACATTGACACCCTGGGTGCGGACGCGGACCCGGCGATGTTCGGCCTGCACCTGGCGCAAGAGGGCTGCCTGACGTTCGAGGTCATCACGCGCCGCCTGGAGGATCGCGGCGGCGGCCTGGCGCGCGTCAATGGGCAGGTGCGGCTGGTCGAGGGCCTGGCCATGCCGCGCGAGGAGGACGAGTTCCAACTCCGCTTCTACAATTCCAACACCTGCTGGATACACATTGACAAACTCCTCGCCGTTTTCGGTTTGACACGCGCCGGCCTCGCCGACCCCGACCGCGTCGCTGCCGCCGTGCGCGCCGTGGCCGCCCGCATGCCCACGTACATCACCATCAAAGATGTCAAAAAGCGCTGGGGCCACGGCCAGGAAGACGTGTTCCCCGTGAGCCAGTTTGAAAAACTGTGGGTCAACATGACCGCGCTTCCAGAAGTCAAGTCTAAATTCGCCGTCGTTCCCCGCCTCCGCGGCCAGCAATTGAAAGACCAGGCCCAACTGGACGGCTGGCTGCGCGACGGCTCCGCCGACTACGTCAACACCCTCTGCGCCTGGAACGACTGAACGCAGTCAACCGGATAACCCTATATTACAATACCATTAACTGACCCCTTCACGAAGCCGGCCGCAACACCCAGGGCGTCAAACTCATCGAACTCGAATCCGCCGACAAACTTAAAGCCATCGCCCCCGTCATCAGCGAGGAAAAGGAGGATGTTCCCGAAGCCTCCCCCACGTAGGGCGCTTTCCTTGCCGAGAGCCAGAAGGGTAGAATGGCATAGACCCGGCTCGTTTCTGACCAGACTGTTGGCTTAGCGGGTTACCGTGGCGGCAACAAGCCGATTGTCTCACTTATGGCTTGTGCATGAATTACGACTCCGAGGCCCAATTGATGTCGTTTTACCGAATCTTCCATGAGCCCCTTTTGCTGTTCAACTGCCATTTGCTGCTCAGAAATCAAACCCATAATTCTGAGAAAAGATACAGAGTCCGTAGAGGAATTCATATACCTGCGCTCTAACATGTAGACAGGTCCTCCACTATTCCCCTCGAAAATCTGAAAGTCTAACAAAAACGTCGGAAATTTTGGATAAGGAGCAATCGGATAACTAGCGATTCTTCCACTACGCAGAATTGGAAAGCCAGCATCATTCGCCTCCAAATTCAAAGGATATCCAAGCACCCTTAACTCGTCCCCAGGGTGAATTTTGAAATCATTGAGAAACTTGTCATTGGCTAATCCATCGGCAGGCACCCCAGATATATCAACAACACCAAGTTGCAGCGGAGGGCGCATCACAGAAATATCCATAGTTGGATGTTGGTACCATAAGTTCGTTCCATCGCGTTTAATGGGAAACTCAAAAGGCACTTTCTTGTAACCTTCACCATCCTTGTAGCGAAGATAAATTGTTGCATTGCTGGAGTTCATCTTCGAGAGAACATGTGCCGCAGTTACCATGACGAACTCAAGACGATCGGTATTAGTGCCCACCAGCGCCTTGTTTGTGACTTGTTGTGTCAGAAAGAAGGCCGTTCCGCTCACGCCACCGCCTGTGATCTTAAACGTGCTCCTAAACATAAGGGAATCACTGTCCAATTCAATCGTCTGACCAAAACCTACGGCCAAAAAGAGTCCGAGCCAACATGATGCAAAAATAGGAATAAAATTTCTCATACAAATATTGTAGCATTAATTGTGAAGGGGTCGGTTCGTGGTATTGTAATATAGTATTGACGTCTCGCTTCAAATCTCATCACGGCTTGCGTGGAGGCGCGTCATTCAGGACCATTGCCGCTTCTGCGGCGCGCTGGTGTACTTTTTCCGCCACAAGCTGGCGCAGTTCGTGCGCCGATCGGATTAGATTTCGTCCCGACTTTTCCTCGGCTTGCTCACGCTCGGCCAGCTTTGCAAAATAAGCATCCGGGTCGGCGGCCATCTCCCGCGACAATTTATCCTTGATGCGCCACACTTCTTCCAGGATCGAATCAGGTTTCATATTCTTGAAAGTGAAGGGTCAGTCCTATAAAAGTGACACGGCCTCACGGACCGCGATTGCGGCGCATTGCCGCCAGATTCCCCGTCCGCTGGATGCCAGCGCGAAGGCAGAGCAAACCGGACTCATGGGCGATGGCGTCGAATGCCTTTTCCATTTCGCGCGGATCGCGCCGCCGGCCATTGTTCGCAATTCCGTAAAGCGCGTCCGCCCCCGGAACCGGCCGCACGACCGCCGTTCCGCCGGGGCCGGATTCCCAAAACACCTGGGACGCCTTCCATTTCTTCCGAAATTGGGAAGGAATGGTCGTTTGCCCCTTACTCGTTATATGCGTTCTTACCATGCCTGATATGTAATACACACGGTGAACCGCGTCAATTCACAAAAACACGACATCCGAAGGAAACTCAACCACGGATTTCACGGATTTCCCGGATGGCAGTGTGCCGGTGTCATGCCGCTGTCAGTCCTGAATGGCGCTTAATTAAGGAATATGAAAGGGTCGGTCCTAGAAAAGTGACAGTCATCTCTGGAAGCCTTTAAGCAGGCGTTCGTATTCGTCATGATCGCCGATCCAAAACCAATACATGACTCCGTCCTGAATTCGACCCAAGGCCCGATAGCCGGGCGAAATGCGTGCCGACCAGTAATGGCCCTTCTTCTCAAAGCGCAAGGAAGGGTGGTGCGGATTCTCCAGCCATAGCCGATAGGCTTTGCGGGCTTGGGATCGTACCGCAGCGGGCAGTGCGCGATAACCTGCCCAGAAATCACTGGTCGTTAATGATCTCATCCAGCGGTTTCACGCGTCCGGCGGCAATCTCGGTCTTCGCGTTGTCCCACAATTTATCCAGCCGTCCGGCAGCAATGTCACCGTCAATCTGCTTGTCCCAAGTCTCGTCAAGATAAGCCTGCAACCAGCCGGCCACTTTCCGTGCGTCATCAACCGGAAGTGTCTGCAATGCCTTTTCAATTTCAACAACCGTGCTCATAAAAGCGGTTTGAACATAGTCAAACGGTAGCCACAAACCGCGCGAAATGCAACACCAGGCAGGGGGCGGACGAGAAAAGTGGGTCTTTCAAAACTCGGCCTGCATTTTGCCCAGATATTGTAATAAATGGCTACAACCTCCTCACTCCTCAAGGAGGGACCGAAGATCTGACGCGGGCTTTTCAGCCGTCCCTTCGGGACTTGCGGAGTTGGGTCGCATGGACCCGTCACTGGCGTGCCGGGCTGCTGTCCGATGTCCCTCCGGGACAAAGCCTCCGTCCCCCCACTTTTATCTGGTCCGCCTCCGGGCAGCGGCGCTGTAGTCCCGTTGTCCGTAGTCCCGTGGTCTCACGGTGCCGCCGGGGTTCAGGCCAGATGCCACGGAGCGCGGTATTCGCGGGTGAGCAGTTTGCCGGCTTCGTCATCGCCTATGATCTCTTCCTTCGCGACGTCCCAGCGGATTTTACGGCCCGTGCGCATGGAAATCAGGCCAAGGTGTCCGGGGATGGTGGAATGATGCCCGGTTTCCACGGGCGCGGCCGTGGGTTTGCGGGATTTGACGCAATCGAGAAAATTGCGGGCGTGGCCGGAAGATTCGTAAAGCTTCACTTTGCGCTGATCGTCAGGCAGGTTCTTAAACACCGTAAGTTCCTCCTTGGAGCATTCAAATCCCGACTCGCCGATGAGGAGCCAGCCATCAGTGCCGATCCACTTGGTGCTTTCTTGTTGAATATCGGGTTGGCCTCCCGCGATGGTCATTTGGACGTCTTGCGGATACTTCAGTTCGATGCGGTATTTCGTGGAAGTGTTGAACACGTCATCCGCCGGCGGAAAATCGCCGTGGCCCTCGATTTCCGACGGGCCGGACCGATCACAGTCCATCCCCCAATGCGCGATGTCACAGAAGTGACCGATCCAATCCATCAACATGCCGCCGCCGGTGTTGTAGTTCCAGCGCCAGTTCCGGTGGATGCGGGCTTGGATGTAGGGCTGCATTTTGGACGGCCCGATCCACGTTTCATAATCCAGTTCCGGCGGCGGCTGCTGGACTTCGAAACTTGCGCCATTGCCGCTGAAACCCGAAAGAAAATCAATGTGACCATCCAGCAGGCCAACTTCGACCCGTTGCAATTTGCCAATGAGACCGTTGCGGACGATTTCCGCAGCCCGGCGATATACCGCCTTCGAACGCCGCCAGGAACCGGTCTGCCAAACGATCTTGTTCTGTTGAACTGCACGGACAATGGCCTGCTGTTCCGCGATGGTTTTGGCCAGCGGTTTCTCGCCATAAACATCCTTCTTTTGCCGCGCCGCCTCCGTGGCCACGAGCGCGTGCCAGTGGTCCGGCACGGCCAGCATCACCGCGTCAATGTCCTTGCGAGCGAGCAGTTCGCGATAGTCGTGATACGCGGTGCAATCCTTGTTCTGGTAATTCCCGTTGATGGTGTCCACTGCGTCCTGCAGATGATTCTTGTCCAAATCGCACGCGGCGACCACGCGGCAGTCCTCCTCGGCCAGAAAGGCCTGGGTGTTTTCCGGCCCCTGCATGCCCCAACCGACGACTCCCAGCGTGATGCGGTTGGACGGGCGGTCCTGGCCGAAAATGGAACCCGGCACAATCGTCGGCAGGGCGATGGCGGCGGTTGAGGCGGTGATAAATCGCCGGCGGCTGATGCGGATTGATTCTCTGCTCATTCTGTTTTACATGCTGCGAACATGGCAAATGAACCACAAACCGCCGGAAATGCAAATCGGAGCGGGTTGGGGGTGCCCGCCAGAGCCGCAGGATAAATATCTTCAAGGCAACGCGGTTCCCGATTCGGAATCGGGACGCCCAAGAATTGTAGCCCTACATGCCGCACCCATGTAACGGCATGTAACGGGTATGTAACGGGTCGGAAAGCCCCGTTTCTCATAGGTAATGTAACGGTGTAACGGGTGTGCCACCGGTTTTCCCCCGGCGCAAGTCCGACAGCAGCCGTTGGCATCTCCACCACCGCCCTGTGCCGCACCCATGTAACGGCGTGTAACGGGTATGTAACGGGTCGGAAAGCCCCGTTTCTCATAGGTAATGTAACGGTGTAACGGGTGTGCCGCCGGTTTCCCCCCGGCGCAAGTCCGACAGCAGCCGTTGGCATCTCCACCACCGCCCTGTGCCGCACCCGTGTAACGGCATGTAACGGGTATGTAACGGGTCGAAAAGCGCCATTTCTCATAGGTAATGTAACGGTGTAACGGGTGTGCCACCGGTTTCCCCCCGGCGCACTGGAGCGTTGGAGGCCAGGAGGGTCTGCCGACTGTCCCTCCGGTGAAGATTTTTGACCTGCGCCCCCGCCAGATCTGTTGCGTTTTGGTGTTTCAATAACAGAACAAGAGGTGGTATAGTCATGAGACAATAAATTATGACAATTCCATTGGCCGCCCCGTTTCCTTTTCCGCGCCACTGCCGCTTCATCCTCTCCGCGGCAGGCCGCTCCTGGAGCCTCGGGCTCGCGCTCTTGCTTGCGCTTGCCCCGGCGCGCGTTCAGGGCCAGACTCAGCCTTCGATTAGTATGCAAAGCGTGGCCGGCAGTTCGAATCTCCTGTTCCAACTCAACACCCAATCGAACTGGTTTTACACGTTCCAGCAATCCACGAACTTCACGAACTGGGGCTATGCGGCGGACTATTATGCCAGCAACACCTCCTTGAGTTGGACGAATCCGATCACCACAAATGGCGCCGGGGCGTTCTTCCGAGTGACCGTCAACGCGCCGAACCCTGCCGCGAACACAAATTATCACTCATGGGCCAACTCTATAACAATCAACAACGGGTTGGTTGAGGCCGTCATCGTCCCCACCATTGGCCGGGTGCAGCAGTTTCGTTTCCTGGGCGACACCAACAACGCCTTTTGGGAGGACCCTACGCTCTATGGCCAAAGTCCTTCCACCAGCTCCTACAAGGGCTTCGGTGGAAACAAAGCCTGGCCGGCGCCTCAATACGGCTGGGCAACTCATTGGTGGCCGCCGCCCACCGGTTTCGATGGGACCACCGAGACGGGTTCCTTCACCAACGGCGTCGTCACTCTGGTATCTCAGACCGACAGCCAATACGGCCTCCATGTCACGAGAACCATTGAGCTGCTCTTCAACGAACCGGTAATGCGGATCACAACGGCTTTCACGCGGACCGCGTCAACGTCCATGATCACGAGTAATTTCGGCGTGTGGATAGATTGCCAGGCTGCCGTCACGAACACCTCCCGATGCTATGTCCCGGTGCCGTCCCCCTCCATCTTTGCCAACGGCTACACTTTGACGGGCGATGCCTATTTCGGCCCATCGCTTCCGGTAAATTTTAGTAACGTGAACTCATTGATCTCCTTCGGGCCTGACACCGCCGCCAGCCACAAGGTTGGCTTTGACAGCGGCACGCTGATCCTTGTCGGAACGAACCTCACACTGCGGATAGATGCGCCGAGAATCGCCGGCCTTTCGTATCCGGCTGGCGGCTGCAGCACCGAAGTCTATACCGCCCAATACAGCTCCACCTCGGCCTACTTCGAACTCGAGCTGCTGGGACCGATGTCCACGCTCCCCGTCGGCGGAACCATGCAAGCCACCACAACCTACAGCCTCTTTCATCGAACCGGCCCCACCGACGACGCCGAAGCGCAAAAGGTGTTGTCCTGGCAGTACTAAAAAGGGGGCGGTTCCTCGGAGCGCATCAGGGTTTTGGAAGCGACACGATACAATTTGGAAGTTGTTCTTGTCTTTTTCCCTTTTTCAGATAACGCTGCTTGCAAAATGAAAGGTCATTCGCCTTGAACAAAATAGCTCACTATCTCGAAACGCAGTTCTCTCTTGAAGGGAAGGCGGCGCTCCTGACCGGCGGGGCGGGGGGAATTGGGCGGTCACTGGCTTTCGCGCTCTGCTCGGCCGGCGCGACAACGGCGGTGTGCGATCTGAATTTGGGACAGGCGGAGGAGGTTGCGGCGGAGTTGAGGGCCAAAGGTCTTCAGGCCACGGCGTTTGTGCTGGACCTCACCAAAGTCGAGTCCATCCGCCAATGCGCCGCTGCCGTCGCTGCCGCTTTCGGGAAGATTGACATCCTGGTCAACTGCGGCGGCATCAACAAGCGCGAAGGGTTCCTGGATGTCGAGGAGAAGACTTACGATCTGCTGATGAACGTCAACCTGAAGGGCACCTTCTTTATGAGCCAGGCGGTCGTGCCATACATGATCAAGGCAGGGGGAGGCAAGATCGTCAATTTCAGTTCCCACAATGCCCAAGGGATGCTCGGGGGCGTGTCCGTGTACGGCGCCACCAAGAGCGGCGTTTCGGCTTTAACGCGCTCAATGGCCATTGAATGGGCGCAGTTCAACATCCAGGCCAACGCGGTCGCGCCGGGTCACATCTTGACGCCGCTGACCCAGGTCACTTGGGACCACCCAACGCGCTCAGTGTATCTGCGGGAGCGGATTGCGATGCGGCGGCCGGGAACGCCGGAGGAAGTCGCCGGCATGGTGCTGATGCTCTGTTCGCCGGCCTCAAGTTACATGACCGGGCAAACCTATCACTTGGATGGCGGCTGCCTGGCGGGCGGCTCTCCTTGGGATTTCGACACGAAATATGGCGCCGCAGGTCCGCCAGTCAATGCCGGCGCGGCTCCGGCCGCCGTCTCCGCCAAGAACGCCCTGCGCCGACCGTAAACCACTATATTATGCTCAACGAAGAAAAACTGCGGGAAATCTGTCACTTGGCCGCCCGTCTGCGGCGCGACATCATCCTCATGGTGGGGGTGGGTCAGACCGGGCACATCGGCGGCTCCTGCTCCTCCGCCGACATCGTCGCCGCTCTCTACGGCTATAAGATGAAGCACGACCCGAAGAACCCCAAATGGGACGGGCGCGACCGCTTCCTCATGAGCAAGGCGCATTCGGCAATTGTCCAATACGCCGCGCTGGCCGAATCAGGATATTTTCCGGCGTCCGAGTTGCTCACACTCAAGAAATTGGGATCCATTCTTCAAGGACATCCTGAATACCACAGGACTCCAGGCATTGAGGCCACTTCCGGCTCCTTGGGCCAGGGGTTGTCCATTTCCAACGGCATGGCTCTGGCCATGCGGCTCGACAAGCGGTCCAGCCGCGTCTTTTGCATCCTGGGCGACGGCGAACTGGCCGAGGGGCAGGTCTGGGAGGCCGCAATGTTTGCGCCGGCCAAGAAGGTTGACAACCTGGTGGCCATCGTGGACAACAACGGCATTCAAGCCACTGGCGCGGTGAAGGACCGCATGGATTCCGGTCCGCTTCCGGAAAAGTGGCGGGCGTTCCGGTGGCACGTGATCGAGATTGACGGAAACGACGTGCAGGCGGTCGTCGCGGCCCTGGACGAGGCAGAGACGATCAAGGGCCAGCCCACGGCAATCATCGCTCATACCGTCAAAGGCAAGGGAATCTCTTTCGCCGAGAACAAGGTCGCCTTCCACAACGGCGCGATGACTCAGGAGCAGTACGACCTGGCTTTGAAGGAAACGAACGCCGCGATAGCAAAATTCGCACCCGCGCCAACAACGAAGGCAAATTAATTATGGCTACCTATACAAATCCCCGCCCGGCATACGGCGAAACCCTGGTGGAACTGGGCAAAGTGGACCAACGCATCGTCGCCCTGGACGCCGACCTCTGCAAATCCACCATGTCCGTCCTGTTCCAGGACGCCTTTCCAGACCGCTACTTCGAGATGGGCATTGCCGAGGCGAACATGATGTCCACAGCGGCAGGCTTGGCGCTCGGCGGCAAGATCGCCTTCGCCAGCAGTTTCGCGGTGTTTGCGACCGGCCGGGCCTATGACCAGATTCGCCAGTCAATATCCATCGCCAAGTTGAACGTGAAAATTTGCGGCTCTTCCTGCGGCCTTTCAGATTATTCAGACGGCGCAACCCACCAGTCCATCGAGGACGTGGCAATTATGAGAGCTATTCCGAATATGACGGTGTTGACACCGCTCGACGCGACTGAGGTCCGGCTTGTGGTGCGCGCCGCCGCCGCCATTCAAGGCCCGGTCTATATGCGCGTCAACCGCAATCCGGTCCTCGACCTGCTGGACAAGGATGCGACCTTTGAACTTGGGAAATACCGCATCATGCGCGAGGGCGGCGATGTGCTCCTCCTGGCACACGGCGTCATGGTGGAGAAATCCCTGGCCGCGGCGGCGTTGCTCGAAAAGGACGGCATCAGCGCGAAGGTGGTCAGCGTCACCACCATGAAACCTTTCAACTACCAGGGTGCTCTCGAACTGGCCCTGGGCATGAAGGGAGTCGTTACGGCTGAGGAACACACCTTCATGGGCGGGCTGGCGGCGGCCATGGCCTTTGCACTCCGCCGCAGTTCCGTGCCGATGGACTATGTCGCCGTGGACGATTCATTTGGCCAGTCCGCGTTCAAAACGGAAGAACTGCAAGTCGCTTACGGCCTGACGGCGGAAAACATCGCCGGCAAAGCCAGGAATTTGGTCAAGGAAACCAGCCAGTAAAAGAACTTATTATGAATATAAAAATCGGATTCATCGGTCTTGGCATCATGGGCAAACCCATGGCGAAAAATTTGCTTAAAGCCGGCCACGAGATTGTCTGTTATGACATCGTCGCCGCGAATTTGGCCGGCGTGGTTGAAGCCGGGGGAAAGGCCGCGGCCTCCTGCAAGGCTGTGGCTGAACAGTCCCCCATCGTCATTACCATGCTCCCCAACTCGCCGCACGTGAAGGAAGCCGTCCTGGGACGCGGCGGTGTGCTGGAGGGAGCCAAGGCAGGGACACTTCTCATTGACATGAGTTCCATCGCCCCGCTGGCCTCGCAGGACATCGCCAAGGCATGCGCCGCCAAGGGTGTCAAGATGATTGACGCTCCCGTCAGCGGCGGTGAACCCAAGGCCGTTGACGGCACGCTGTCCATCATGGTCGGCGGCGACGAGGCAGTCTTCAATTCCGTGAAGGACATCCTGTTGAAGATGGGGGCCAGTGCCGTCTATTGCGGCCCGATTGGCGCCGGCAACACCACCAAACTCGCCAACCAAGTCGTCGTCGCCTGCAACATCGCCGCCTGCGCCGAGGCTTTCACCCTGGCCAAGCAGGCCGGCGTGGACCCCGCCCGTGTCATGGATGCCATCAAGGGGGGCTTGGCCGGATCCACCGTCATGAACGCCAAGGTCCCCATGATGCTCCAAGGCAACTTCAAGCCCGGATTCAAGATTGACCTCCACATCAAGGACCTCGCCAATGCCCTGGACACAGGCCATGACGTCGGCGCTCCACTGCCCCTGACCGCCGCAATCATGGAAATGATGCAGACGCTCAAAGCAGATGGCTGCGGTCAGAACGACCACAGCGCCCTGGCCAAGTACTACGCCAAAGTCTCCGGCACTAAAATCGGCTTGTGACGGAAGGCTACCTGCCTCCGCGCACCGGCAGCCGATAACAAACCGCTTCCAAATCGTTGCGGACCAGCAGATATTCACCCGCGATGGCCGGAACATTCCACGTCTTGTTGGAAAGCGCCGGCAACGAAGTCAATTCATGCAGCCCGGTGGGGCTGGCCTCCACCAATGCCACTGGTCCCCGCTCGGACTGAATCAAGAGCAAATCTCCCGCCAACAGCACCTGTCCATGTCCATAGCGCTGGTCGCGCGGGCGATCGTCATGCCATTTGCCGGCGCCGGTCGTGGCGTCAATGCAAGTCAGGCTGCCGTCGTCCAAGCCATAGATGCACCCATCGCGCGCGATCATGTTGGACAACTGCGACTTGAGCGTCCGAGCCTTCCAAACCTCCGTGACCGCCAGCGTGCCGCTTGCGTCGGCGGAAAGGCGGAGCATCACGCAACCGAAACCATAATCCGCCGACAGAAAGACGCGGTCTCCGTCCAGAACCAACGGTTGGGCACACTTGGGGAAGCTGTCGTTCATCCAGGTGTAACTCCAAAGAACCCGGCCGTCGCCCGGGTCGTGGCCGGTTACCGTGGTTCCGTTGACCGCGAGAATTTGCCGCCGGCCTGCCAGCGTGACCAGCATCGGTGTGACATAGCTGGCCTTTCCAGTCCCCGCGCGCCAGACAGGCGCGCCGTCTCCGCGTTTGTAAGCCAGGAGCGAAGGCCCGGCGTCCAAGAATCCGCCGGTGACAACCACCAAGTCATCCATCAGCAGCGGCGAACAGCTCTTGCCCCACGTAAGATTGGGCGCGTTGTTTTCCTTCAGCGTGTCCCGCGACCAGATGAGTTTGCCGGTGGCCAGGTCAAGGCAGTCGAGGATGCCGGTTGCGCCCTCGGAATAAACCCGTTCCCCGGCGATGGTTGGGGTCGAGCGCGGCCCGTCGCCGCCCAGGCTCTCACGGAAGCGAATCAGGTTGGCATGTGCCCAGAGGACGTTGCCGGTAGCCAGCTCGTAACAAACGGCCAACTCCTTCTCCCCGCGTTGTTCGAGGGTGATCGCTCGCGGCCCGGCGACCGCGAAGGAGGACCAGCCCAGCCCAACCTTCCTCCGCCAAAGCTCAACCGGCTTGTGCGCTGCCCAATCCGTCTCCAGGTTCAAGCCTCCCACCACACCGATATGATCAGCCCCGAGATACGACGGAGAGTCAAAGGCGGGGAGCGCGGCCGGGTTGGCCGCAACGGGTCGGATGGTGGTGATCTCCCCCAGATCGGCGCCTCGGAGTGGACTCCAACGCCAGGCCAAACGCGGTTGAGACCCGCCATTGTAAGTGCCATCAATGCGCACCGCCATTCCGAGGCCGAAGACGCCAAGGATGAACAAGCTCAGCCCCCCGAGTCGAATCTGCCAGCGCAAACGGCTGAACACCAGGAACCAGACCAGCAGAAGCAGAATAGCCACGCCGCCCGTCACAAAGCTCCGCATGTTCCGAATCGTTTCCTCGGTAGCTTCAGAGCGTCGAATCAGGACGATGCCTGCTGTGCCAAGGATCAGGATTGCGAATGGAATCCAGGCACGAACGCCGCGACGGGGCGCGGGGGTTGACGGGGTGGTGATTTGTGGAGATATCATCTTGGACAAAAGCTTGTTTGTAAATTCTCGAACAAAGCCATTATAAGGGCAGGGAAACGCCGGCCCTGTGCTTCCCAAACATGCCGCGACCTTATGAATTCCGGTCGCCGCCGTCAAGAGGCGATTCTCGCCGCCAGTTTCGCCCCACGGCCAATCTGAAATTTTGGCGACTTTGCTATGGACGCCTCTGGCCCCGCCTGTTAGATAGTCCGACAAAATTAGCTTATGATCGAACGACGCTGGCTGCGCATCATCCCCGTGGCGCTGATCATGTACACCATCTCGTACGTGGATCGAACCAATATCTCCCTGGCATTGGACCCGACGATCTCGACCATGATGAAAGACCTGTTCATGGACGACAAGATGAAAGGAGAGGCCGCGGGAATCTTCTTCATTGGGTATCTCATTCTCCAGCTTCCGGGAGGCTATCTGGCATCACGTTGGAGCGCCCGGAAAACGATCAGCATATTGCTGGTATTTTGGGGGATTTTCGCGGCGGGCTGCGGACTTTCGCGGACGTTTCGGGAATTTGAAGTGATGCGCTTTTTTCTTGGCGTGGCTGAGAGCGGCGTGTTTCCGGCAACCCTGATTCTGCTGGCCAACTGGTTTCCGAGTTCCGAGCGCGCCCGCGCCAATGCGTACTGGTATCTGTGCCAGCCGCTGGCGGTGGCCGGTTCGGCCCCGATCACCAGCTCGTTGCTACAGTCCTGCGGCTGGCACAACATGATTATCATCGAAGGAGCGCTGCCGTTTCTGTGGCTGCCGATTTGGTGGTTTGGCGTGCGGGATCATCCGCGGGAAGCCAAGTGGATTTCGGCGGAAGAACGGGATTACCTGGAAAGCACCCTGCGCAAGGAAGCTGCCGACCTCGCGCCCAAGGAAAAGGCCCCGCTCTGGGACCGGTTTCGCGAGCCGGCAATTTTCGTGATGATCCTTTTGTATTTTCTGCACAATTGCGCCGTTTATGGCTGTATGACTTTCTTCACCGACAGTCTCAAAGGCGAGGGGTTCAGCCCGCTCCAATACGGGATACTCTTTGCGGTTCCTTACGCGATTACGGCAGTGATTATGGTCGTTACCTCCTGGCATTCGGACAAGACACGGGAGCGGAGGGGGCACGTTGGGGCGGTTTATCTCCTCAGCGGACTGAGCCTCATCCTAAGTGTGGTCTGCCGGGGGCATTTCTGGCTTTCCTATGGTTTCTTGTGTCTGGCGATTCCCGGTCCGTTTGCGGCGATGGGCCCATTCTGGACGATTGCCAGCGAGACTCTGCCGAGAAATGTATTGCCGTTGGTCGTTGGGCTGGTGAATGCCTTTGGCAACCTGGGCGGCTTCGTTGGACCCGACATTGCAGGCTGGCTCACCAAGGAGTACCGCAGCACAGCGATTTCCTTCATTGGCTTGGGCGCGGGCATGTTGATCTGCTCCGGGCTGGCCTTTTTGCTGCCCAAAGCCAGGGTCAGACTTCCCGCCACCGGGCCGGGAACATCTTGAGTTCCCGAACCGGCATTATACTTACGCGCGTGGTCAAATCGCAATGGAAACAACCCATCTAATTTGTTTGACAGGCCTTTCCATCGCTCCGGCTCATCAATCCCGGAACAGCAATGGGGCGAAGTTGTAAAGGCTGCGCCGCCATGATTGCCATTCGTGGGCGGTTCCGGGGGACACGTAGGAGCAGGCATTGATGCCGGCGGCTTTGAGAGCGTCGGCGGCGGCGCTAACGCTGGAGGAGCCAGGTTCGACGCTGCCGTAGCTGAAGAAGACGACTTTCACCTTCTGTTTGAAAGCGTCCATGTTGGTGATTTCGTTGGTGGTGATGGTGCCACCGCTGAAGAGGCCGATGTGGGAGAATGTGTCGAGGTGTGCGAGGGTGATGGTATGGGTGATCATGCCGCCCATGGAGAGGCCGGCCATGGCGCGATGGGATTGGTCGGCGAGGGTTCGGAAGGTGGAGTCAACATAAGGGATAAGGTCATTGATGAGGACGCTATCGTAGGCGCCGGCGCCGAAGCCGCCGCCAAAGCCACGGCCACCACCGCCGCCACCACCACCGCCGGCCCGACCGCCGAAACCACCGGGCGCGCCTGCGCCAGGGCCTCTACCGCCAGCAGGGGCGCCAGCGGCACTGGTTTCCATGACGATGATCATGGGCTTTGATTTTCCTTCGGCGATGAGGTTGTCGAGGATGAGATTGGCGCGGCCCATTTGTGTCCAGACGCGTTGGTCTTCGCCGCCACCATGTTGGAGGTAGAAGACGGGGTAGCGTGTGGTGAGGTTGGATTCGTAGCCGGGCGGGGTGTAGACGAAGATGTGACGCCAGGCGCTGGTGGTCTTGGAGTAGTAGTCTTTGAGGAGGAGGTTGCCGTGCGGGACGTCTTTCAAATCATAGAAAGTCTCCGTGGGGCTTGGGATCTCAAAGCCATTGCACATATGGCTGTAACCGATGAAGGCGTCGGTGCCTGGGTCGAGGACAACGGCACCGTCCACGAGCATCCAGTAATTGTGATAGCCGACGGGCTGCGGATCGCTAGTGTAGGCCCAGACGCCGCTGTCGTCTTTGGTCATATCCTTCGTAGAGTTATTGATGGAGACCTGGACTTTCTGGGCGCTGGGGGCCCTGAATTGGAACGTGACCCGGCCGTCGGCTTCAATGCGCGGGAATTGAACTCCCGGGAAGTTATAGGGTGAAGGATGCGCCGTGCCAGCGGGCGCGTTTGTCTGGGCCAGGGCCGGAAGACCAGCCGCCAGCGTAAGGGCGAGTATCAGATTTTTCATATTGACTATTCCTTGCTTTTGTGGATTTACGTTATCAACTAGTTTTGGAACAACAATGGGGCGAAGTTGTAGAGACTGCGGCGCCAGGACTGCCATTCGTGGGCGGTCAGCGGCGATTCGTAGTAGTGGCTATTGACGCCGGCTTCTTTCAGCGCGTCAGCGTCGGATTTGCCATTGGCACCCATTCCGCCACGGCCACCGGTTCCGTTGACCTCACGGCTTCCATAGCTGACGAAAACGAGTTTGACCTTCTCCTTGAAGGCGGCCAAATCCGACACTTCCGTAGGGGGGATGCTCCCGCCGCTGAACATGCCGATGTGGGAAAACGTGTCGAGGTGGGCCAGGGTGATTGAGTGCGTCTGCATGCCCCCCATGGAGAGGCCGGCCATGGCGCGATGGGGCTGATCGGCGATGGTGCGGAAGTTGGCATCAACGTAGGGGATCAGATCGTCAATCAGAATTCGCTCGAACGCGCCGCCGCCCATGCCGCCGCCACGTCCGCCACGACCGCCGCGCGCGGGAGCGCCGCCAGGAGCCGCGCCAGCGGGGGCGGCACCAGGATCAGGAGCCGCGCCTCGAGTGAAGATGGGGCCAATGGGTGCCGCGTCGCCAGTGGGGGCCGCGCCTCGAGCGGGAGGGGCACCGCCGGGAGCGCCCATGCCGCCCCGACCGCCGCCTCGCGGAGCGCCGCCACCACCGGTGAGGCCGTTTTCCATCACGATGATGAAGGGCTTGGCTTTGCCGTCCGCGATCAAGTTGTCCATGATGAAATTGGCGTGACCCTGGTTGCCCCAGCCGGTTTCATCTTCGCCCATGCCGTGCTGGAGATAGAGCACCGGATAGCGTTTGTTGAGATCCTTGTCATAATCAGGCGGAGTATAGACGTAGCACCTGCGGTCCGAACTGCTGGTCTTGGAAAAGTAGTGGATCTCTCGCAATTCGCCATGAGGGACGTTCTTGATAGCGTAGAAGTCCTGGTCCTTCGCGGGGACTTCGATCCCGCTGCCCAAGCGGCTGGAGCCATAATAGTAGAGGCTGCCGGGATCGGGAACCTGGGCGCCGTCAACCCAGATCTGGTAATAATGGAAGCCTTCATCCTGCGGCGCAGAGTCGCCGACCCAGGGGCCGTTGCCGTTCCTGGTCAGGGGGTATCTGACGCCGCCGAGATCGAGCATGACGCTTTGGGCCTGGGGCGCGGCGACGCTAGCGCGGACTCGCCTCTCGGAGTTGACCTGGGGAAACTGTTTGCCCTGTTGGTTGGATGCCGCGGGCTTGAAATCTTCCACCGCCGGTGATTGGGGCGCTGCTGCCGCCGGCTGCGGCGGCTGGGCGACTGCGGGGAGAGCCAACAACATGGGCAGAACAGCGAGGCTTAGAACTGTGGTCTTCATAATGATACTGTCTTTATGCGATAAACTTGGTGCGAAACAGATGCACACTACCAAAGCACGCTTCGGTTTGTCAACTGCCAATTCCTCCATTTTTGCCTCTTCAGGAATGTTCCGGTGTTTTTTCATTGGGCGGGATAGAGGTCCAAACCACCCAAGTGGAAAAAGATGTCGTTTTTGAACCGTTCTTTGCTCCGATAACCAAAAGCCTTTTTGATCAGCCCTTGGATTTTGTTGTTTAGCCCCTCGATGGGACCATTGGTTAAGCGATGCACAAAAAAGGTCAGGATATTGCCCACATGCGTCTTGCACATCCGCGCCACTTTCTTGACAGGATCCAACCGGCTGCGAATGGCCCAGCCATACCATTCCTTGAAATATCGCTCGGCGGCTTTGACCCCACGGCTTAACCAGAATCCCCGGAACACCTCTTTGATCATCCAAGCCCGCGACGTTTCCAGATTGATTTCCTTGATCTCATCGAATCGCCGGGCGTGCTGGGCCGGCACGTTCTCCATCCCGTAGAGCCAGAGCTGCCGCGTGCCCTTGAGGATGTCGTCGCCCTGGGCTTGCAAGCGCCGATGCTCGCTTTTGCGCACCTCATTGACCGCCTCGTTCATATATTTGACCAGGTGAAAGGGATCATGCACAATCTTGCTCGCCGCCCCGGGCACATGGCTCAGGGTCGATTGCACATAGGGGTCCCACATGTCCATGGCGACGGCTTCCACCCCCGCCAGTTGCTTCGCCGTCAGGCTCTCCCAAAAAGCATCCAAGCTTTCTTGTTGGCGACCCTCCCCCACATTCGCCACCGTGGTCTGATCCTCCTGCACCTGGGCCACGAT
>Ga0302320_10013311_pt1 | contig 17209 bp, 14 predicted proteins | sample Bog_T0_3_FD_202130 | JGI IMG/M metagenome (GOLD analysis project Ga0302320, IMG submission 202130) | Peat permafrost microbial communities from Stordalen Mire near Abisko, Sweden - Bog_T0_3 | ecosystem: Environmental > Terrestrial > Soil > Wetlands > Peat | place: Sweden: Abisko, Stordalen Mire... | reverse complement strand
GGATTTCTGATTGTTGTTTTTCGCACAATCAGCATACCAGAAACCGGCCGCTGATGGGTCGCGGCCGTTGAAAAATCACCCAAAACTCCAATAATCCCCGACGCTCTCGCAGTTTTGCAAGTGGCTCTTAGTAATTATATATGTTTAGCGAACGTTCGCGAACGAGGGCGAGCTGTGTCTTGGTGCCGCCCCTGGTGGCGTTACGCCTATTTTTAGTAGAACATAGCGGCACATTTTCCACTCAAAATCAAAAACTTAGCCAGGAAAACGTGAACATAGCGCCTCATTGGCGCACCTTGCTGCGCACCAAAATGGGGGTAGAATCCGGGGTATCCGCACGATACCCACGAGGTCGGCGCCGAGGCGCCAACGCTCACCCTCTTCGACGTAAAAAAGGCGTCTCCCAAGGAAAAGCCCCCACCGCCATTCCGATGGCGACGGCCTCTATCTCCAAGTCCAGCCAAACGGCAGTAAACTCTGGCGTTTTCGCTACCGGCGCACCGGCGTCGAGAAGATGCTCGGCCTCGGTTCCTTCCCCGCGATTTCGATCGCCGACGCACGTCGAGAACGCGCGGAGGCGCACAGGCTTCTCGAAGGCGGCACGGACCCGGCCGTGCAGCGCAAGCACGACCGTATCGCCGCCGAGTCCGCAGCGCGCACCACGTTCGGGCTCGTCGCCGAACAGTACCTTTCGAATAGGGAGCAGAACAGCGCAGCGGCCTCGACCTCTCGGCGCCCGATCGCTTTTGATAATTGTCATAATCGTTTTGAGGCTGGTGTGGCTAAATGATGCGATATTTCAGGGGCTGGACATGAGCGGAGCGAGCGATATCGGGGGCGCCGTTTCGGCGCGCGGCGCGACCGGCGAGGGATTTGCCATCGGGCGCGCATTGAGCCGGGCATTTTCCGTGTTCGGCCAAGGGTACGTCCAGTTCATTGCTTTGACGGCGATTGTTTACGTCCCGCTGCTGCTCGCCGTAATCTTTGTGGCCCGAAACCCGAGCCTGGCGGGTAGAGGAGTCTTGGTTACCGTTTGCGTTCAGACCGTCGTCAGTTCGCTGGCAAGCGCGGCGTGCCTCTTGGGCGCATATCAGGTCATGCGCGGGCGTTCTTTTACCATCGGGGGATCGCTGGCCGGCGGCCTCGGTCGCTTCTGGGCGGTGCTGGGGACATCGCTTCTCGGCGGCCTGCTCGCCTCCCTCGGCATGTTGCTCCTGATCGTGCCCGGCTTCATCGTCGTCTGCGCGATCTACGTCGCCCTTCCGGTCTGCGTGATCGAGCGGCTTGGGCCAACGACGAGTCTGAAGCGCAGCCAAGGGCTGACGAAGGGTTATCGCTGGCCGATTTTCGGGCTGCTGCTCATTGTCGGCGTAGCCAGTTGGCTGCTTGGTTTCGGACTTGGCTTGGTCGCCGCCTTCATCCCTTCCTTTGTAGCCGCCGCGGTCGGCGGATCTTTCACTCAGGGGGCGCTGGTCGGAGCCGTCGCCCAAGTCGTCGCCGAAGTTCTCGTCGGCGCTTTTGGGTCGGTGCTCGCCGCCGTCGTCTATCACGACCTGCGCGCTGACAAGGAAGGCGTCGACATCGAGCAACTGGCGAGCGTGTTCGATTGAGAGGTTAGTCCAAACGACGCCAAGAGTCTGGGGGGCTGACCATGAGCGGAGCGAGCGATATCGGGGGCGCGGTTTCCGCGCGTGGCGCAAACGGCGAAGGATTTGCCGTCGGACGCGCATTTAGCCGGGCATTTTCCGTCTTCGGCCAGGGATACGTCCAGTTCGTCGTCTTGACGGCGGTCGCTTACGTCCCGCTGCTGCTCGTCTATATCCTGTTGGGCTCGAATCCGCGCGCAGCGGTTGGCGCAACCGCGTTCAGCCCCTTCGTAGTGGTGATCACCCCGTTCGTTCAGATGGTCGTCAGTTCGATCGCGCGTGCGGCGTGCCTGTTGGGCGCATATCAAGTGATGCGCGGACGTTCTTTCACGATCGGGGAATCGCTGGTCGGCGGTCTCAGTCGCTTCTGGGCGGTGCTGGGCACGTCGCTTCTCGGCGGGCTGTTTGTCGGTTTGGCGATGTTGCTCCTGATCGTGCCCGGCCTGATCGTCATCTGCGCGATTTACGTCGCCCTTCCGGTCTGCGTGATCGAGCGCCTCGGGCCCAAGACGAGCTTGAGCCGCAGTTGGGCGCTGACCAAAGGTCATCGCTGGCCGATATTCGGTCTCGTTCTCATTGTCGGCGTGGTCGCGGGGTTGCTCAGTTTCGGCTTGGCCTTCGTCGCGGTCAGGATTGCCGGCCCGTTCGCCGGGTCGATGGCCTCGCTTGCCGCCCAAGTCCTCCTCGGCGCTTTCGGGGCGGTGCTCGCCGCCGTCGTCTATCACGACCTGCGCGTCGACAAGGAAGGGGTCGACATCGAGCAACTGGCGAACGTGTTCGATTAGAGCGGTTTCCGGACAAGCAGGAGCGGTTGGGACTCCCTCCCCCTTGATGGGGGAGGGTTAGGGTGGGGGTGATACCCCCGCAGTTTCCGTGTGTTACCCCCCACCCCGCCCCTCCCCCGCAAGGGGGGAGGGAGTCAACCCGGCGATTCCTGTTGTTTGGAGAGCGCTCTAAAACTATTCGCGCCTTGGCGCGCTGGTCTTGTCTTCGCGAAAGACGCCGAACAATTGCTCGCGCTCCAGATGCGCGCGCTCGGCCGAATAGAAGGCGGTGAGGAACGCGCGGGAGTCGGCGTGCGGAATCGCTTCCTCCCAGCCGATCTTGCGGCCAATCTTGTTGCAGACTTCGTCGAGAATGCGGCTGGTGTCGCCGGACGGGGGCCGGCGCAACACTTCTTCCAGCACCTGCAATTCGAAGGCGCCATAAGTTTCCAACTGACGGCGACTGAAGGCGTAGCGCGCGCGCTCTTCGCCGAGTTCGGCGAGCAACCGCCTTTTGGGCGTGGCGATCACAATCGTGCCGCCGATCAGATCGCCGGCGCGCCGATGGTCCCGGTTGAACAACGGCAGCGCCGAGACGAGGCCTATCCAGCCGAGATAGGCCAGCTGCGCCCAGGCGCCGGCGCCGGCCGCGGGCAGGCTCAGATACAGCCCGAGCGGCATAAACGTCTCGACTTCGCGAGTCAGATTGCGCGCCACGATGGCGGCGGGCGTCAGCGCGCCGCCGTCGCAATCGATCACTTTCAAGCCGACGATGCGCTTGCCCGGCGTCGAGCCTTGCGTCGTCAACTCGAAATGAATGAAATAGAGGTTGCGCACCAGAAACGCGACGAACAGCATGATCGTCGCCGCCACCGCGCCGTTGACATGCTCCCGCACCGCCAGGGCGAACGCGAGCACGAGAAACAGCGTCGTCATCAACCAAAAGAACAGGTCGATGACGAAGGCGGTCAAGCGCTCCCCGTGGTTGGCGATTTCAACCTCCAGCGCCACGCCTTCCGGCGTGACGATCTCGCGCCGATTGCGATGGACACCGTCGAGAAACCGGTTGATCCGCTCAAGCCTGCTCGCCACCGCCGCTCCTCCGTCCCGCCCGCAAGAAATAGACGAGCCACAACGCCGCCGTAGCCGCGGCGAAGGCGAAGCGACCGGGGGTGTTGGCGATAAGTTGCCGAAAACCGCCCTCGATCAGTCCCGCCACGAACAACATCAGCACCGCGCCGGCGGCCAGACCGGCGGCCTCGCGACCGCGCAACGCGAGATTTTCCAGCCGCGAATATTGACCGGGAAACAGGATCGTAATCGCGATCACGAGACCGCCGGCGCCGCACAGGATGAGGGCGCCGAATTCCGTGACGCCATGGATCGAGGTCCAGCCGAGAAAGTCGATCAGCAGCCCGCGATTGTAGTGGAGCGCCATGAAGGCGCCGAAAACCGCGCCCTGATAAGCGAGCAGCGCCAGCGTCGGCGCGCCCCCCGCGACGCCGAGGGCGAAGCTCATGATCCCGATCGTCGCGTTATGGCGAAACAGGAAGTTGGCGAACACGACGAAGGAGGGGACGAATCCCGGCCAAGGCGCGAAAATCTCGCCGTCGCGCAATTCGGCCGCGGTGCTGGCGGGGCTGCGTCCGCCCGTCAGGCTCTCCGGCGCCAACGTCGAGAACCAAGACTCGTTGCCTTCGACCAGAGCGAAACCGACGGCGACGCCGACGAGAACGGCCGCGAACGCCAGCGCAATCGCCGCGGCCGCCCGGCGCGCCTCGGCGGGAAAGCCGCGCGTGACGAACGCGACGAAGCTCTCAGTCAGACCGACGCGCGGGCCATAGACGACGAAATAGGCGCGCAGCGCCAACCCCTCGAGATAGAGCAATAGATTGCGATCGAGCGCGATCGAGCGCGCCACCGACAACGAAGACACCGCGGTGCGATACAGCCGCGGCAGCCGCCGCAGTTCGTCGGCCGAAAGCGCGGGGACGCCCTTGGTCTCCGCCTTGGTGATCAGGGCGTCGAGATCGGTCCAAGCCGCCTCGCGGCCCCTTCGGAACTCGGCGCTGTGCAACGCCAGCAGCGGGCGAGGCGGCGCGCCCTCCTGCGCGCGAGCGGTCTCGACGCTCACAACAGCCCCCTCTGTTTGATCATCAGATAGCGGTTGACCAGCCCGACGGCGAGACCGTGGGCCGGCGCTTCCAGGCAATGAACGCCCATCCGCTGCAGTCGCTCGAGAACGACGGCGCGCTCCCGCGCGAAGTCGCGCGCGACCAGCGCCTCGGCGACGGCGCGAAAGTCGCGAGGCGGCGCGTTGACGCAATCGGCGAGCACGGAATCGCGCAAGGTCACAAATACGACCGCATGGCGATTGGCCATGCGCTGCACGCTTTCGAGCAACAACTGCGCCGTCGTGGTGTCGACGAATTCGGTGAACAGGATGACCAGGGCTCTGCGCTTCAACCGCACATTGAGTTCGGCGAGACCCAGAGTGAAATTCGTCTCCTCCGGGTGATAGCCGAGCTGGCTGGCGCCGCGCTGCAACTGCAGAAAGTAGCGCGCGCCGCGCGCCGGCTGGACGAATTGACGAACCCGCGCGTCAAACGCGAAGGCGCCGACGAAATCCCCGTGGCGCAGCGAAATCCAGCCGAGTTGCAGCCCCGCATGGATGGCGTGATCGAGCCGCGTCAACTCGCCGACCGGTTGGGACATCAGACGCCCGGTGTCATAGGCGAGCACGACCTGATGATTGCGCTCGATCTTGAATTCCTTGGACAGCAACTTGCGATGTTTGGCCGATTGCTTCCAATCAATGAAGCGGTTGTCGAGCCCGGGAACATGGTCGCGCAGCGCGTCGAACTCGGCGCCCTCGCCTTTCTGCGTTTGCACTTTGATCCCGTCGATCGCTTCCCGGGTGACGAAATGCAGGGCGTTGGCCTGGATCGAACGGACGTCGGGCAGAATTTCGATGCGCTTTTGCGTCGCCACGCGGCGAACGCGTTCGGTGAGGCCGAGCGGGCCACGCCAGCGCAGCCATACCGCTTCGATCGCGATCACGCCGCGCCGCGCCGCCGCAATCGCCACTCTCGAGACCGCGCCGCCGTCGCTTTCGACGATGGCTTCCGACAGGCGCGGCGGATCGACCGGGCCCGTCCATTCCCCGAGAACGCCGTATCGGCGTGCGCGAGTTCTTCCACTTTGAACGATCGTGACCACGACATCGAGCGTCGTTCCGACATAGACTCGCGCCGGGCTCTGGACATCGACCGAAAGCCCGCGAAACGGCGCGCCCAGGGCCGCGTCGACGCCGATGCAGGCGAGCACGACGAGGCCGGGGTCGATTGCATACGGCCAGAGATCGCCGTTCAGCGCCAGCACGACAAACGCCAGCAGCGGAGTCGCCGCGAACAGCAGGGCCGCGCGCAGCGTCGGGCGGATCATCTGGGCGCCGCGACCTGGCCGATGATTTCGCGAGCCGCCGCATCCGCGGTGAGGCCCTCGATCTCGGCGTTGGGCGACAAGACGACGCGATGGCGCAGCAGAGGCGCGGCGAGGAATTTGACGTCGTCGGGAATGACGAAATCGCGTCCTTCGATCGCCGCATGGGCGCGCGAAGCGGCGGCGAGCATGTTGGCTGCGCGCGGCGAGGCGCCCGTTTCGATCGCCGGGTGGTTGCGCGTCGCGCGCACGATATCGACGATATAGTCGATGAGCGGCTCGCCGAGCCGCACCTGCGCGACGCGGTCGCGAGCGGCGGCGAGATCCTCGGCCGATACGATCGGCCCGACCCCGAACTCGGTCAGACTCGGCATTGCCGCGCGATGCCCGTGCCGCGCGACCACGGCGCGCTCCTCGTCGCGGCTCGGATAGGATACGACGATCTTGAACAGGAAGCGGTCGAGTTGCGCCTCCGGCAGCGGATAGGTGCCCTGCTGCTCGATCGGATTCTGCGTCGCCACCACCATGAAACTCTCGCCGAGATCGTAAGTGGCGCCGTCGATTGTCACCGCGCGCTCTGCCATCGCCTGCAGCAGCGCGGCTTGCGTCTTGGGCGGCGTGCGATTGATCTCGTCGGCGAGCAGCACGTCGGTGAAGATCGGTCCGGCGGTCAACGTGAATTTGTTGGTCTGAAAGTTGAACAGATTGGCGCCGATGAGATCGCCGGGCATCAGATCGGGCGTGAATTGCACGCGTCCGAAGCGCAGCGAAAGACTCGCCGCGAAAGCGCACGCCAGCAATGTCTTGGCGGTCCCGGGCACGCCCTCGACCAGCACGTGCCCACCGCAGAACAGGCTGGTCAGCATCAGTTCGATAGCCTCGTCCTGACCGATGACCGCTTTGCGCACTTCATTGAGGATATTTCCGGCCAGCGCGCGGACGTCAGGGGGTTCCATTCAAAACGTCCTCTTTCCACTGATGAATCGCCTGCGCCGCCTCGATGAGACGCGGGAGATCGTTCTGTCCGGCCTCAGCCGCGGAATTGAGAATTTCGCTGCAAGGACGCCGCGCGCCGCGCGCCTTGCCGGCTCGATCCAGCCAGGCGGCCAGCGCGGCGGGATCGAGTTGCGCCGGCGCCTTCAGGGTTTGCGCGGTGTCGCGCGCGATCGCCTCGACGTAGGCCCTGAGCGAATCGCTGTGATGGCCGCCGTAGTCGATCAGCGAGGCGATATTGGCGATCAGGCCGCGCTTGCCCAGCCCGAGGGCGCGGGGGGGAACCTGCGGCGCGCCGAAGCGTCCGATCGCTGCGCCGCCCAGCAACGCCAAGCCGACGAGCGCTTGCAGCAGCGCGAGATTGAGCGGAAAGCGCAGGAATTGAGTCGTGGGCGCTTCGCCCGCGCCCGAGCCGCCATGGAAGCCGTGGATCGTCTCGTCGAACACGAAAGTCGCCTTGGGCGCGCCCAGAAAATTGAAAAGGTCGCGCGCGAAATCGGCGTTGCCTCCCTCGCCGATGCCGTGATTCTCGAGCGCGTCGGGATCGGCGAGCACGACGATTCGACGTCCCGCGTCGCGGATTTCGCCCAGCAGGATTCCTTCGCTCGTCGCCAGGATCGGCTTCAGTTTCGTACCTCGCGCGAGTTGGACCGTCCGCGAAAGCGACGGCGCCAGACTGAGCACATTGACGTCGAAGCTCGTCGGCGCCGGCGCGCGCGCAATTCGCGGCTGCGAGTCCACGCTGAACAGCGCCGCCTGCGCCGCGTCGACGGGAATCAGGGTCGCCTTGTCGATCCAGCCGTCGTGATGAGGATCCGGCTCGACCGACCATTTGGGCAGGATCAGCAGAACCGTTCTGGCCCTCTGCAATTCGAGTTGAATGGCGTCGTCGCCGAGCAATCCGGCCGGTTCGGCGAGCACGAGCACGCCATTCGCCCCCAGCTTGGTCGACACGTCGCGATCGGCGCGCACGACAAAGAGACCCTCCGCCTTCAGCGAATCGAAGAGGGCGACGTATCCGACGGCGGAACGCGAATAGCTGCTGGGGCCCGTGAGGTCTCCCGTTACCGCTCCGCCGCCGCCTCGGCTCAACAACAACGAGGCGGCGAACAGGATCATGATCGCGCCGCCAAGCGCCACGACGGCGCGGGTCGAAAATGCCGAGCGCTCGCTCATGTCGCGGCTTCCGCGGCGAGCGAGCGACGCAGCGCTTCGAATTGCCCGCGGCAGGCGAAATAGTCGTCGCGATTGGCGACCGCATCGCCGAAATGGGTCAACTCGACCTCACCGATGATCTCAGCGAAGGCTTGCCGGGCGACGCTCTGCAACGGCGCGCGACGCAGGATTTCCCGGCTGGTCAACGAATCGGCGAAGGTGACCCTGAGCCGCTCGCGCACTTCCGCGAGCGCGCGCAACAGCAGGACATGCATGGCCTCGGCGTAGCGACCGCGCGCGGCCAATTCATCCGCCTCGCTCTGCGCGGCGGACATCGGGTCCGCCGTCGACGCGCCCGCGCCGCCGCCCTCGGAGACGGCGAGGCGGCGCGATCGATCGAAAGCCGGCAGACTGTCGCGCATCGCCAGCGCGATCGTCGCCGCGCCGACGATGACGGCGCCCCACAGCAGCAAATCGGCGACCCACGGCGGCGCCGACAGCGATTTGGCTTCCTCCGGCGCCACCGGCAGCACCGTCTGAACGTCGCGGCTGCGGATCGCGGCTTGCGTCGCACCGGGCGCATTCGACTCCGCTGAGACGGACGGGCACAGGGGCGCTATCGCGAACAGGGCGGCCCAAAGCAGACTTCGCCTCATATCGTTGCATCCGAACTGGCGATCCAAACAACGCGTGGGCGAATTAGCGGCGCGAAGCGAACTTGAAGGCAAAGACGCCCAAACAGACAGCGCGCGACGGGAAAACAAGCGAGTCGTTCGTTGCCACAATGGCGTTACAATACGGCTACCCCTCGGCTCGCACGAATGTACGACGGGTTCCGGGGCTATCGGTCCAGTTCTAAGATGTCGCCGCCGATTAGTTACGAGTCAATGCGCGCCGAGACCCCGGCGCCGATTCTGCACAAGCAAATGGTATGACACGGCGAACCCCGAGCGCCGGAATATTGGCGGCGGTCCCCACCATGGTAGTACGTATTGCGACAAAACAACTATCGGATGTAGCCGCCGCTCGAGCCCCCCGCGCCCTCGGCGCGTCCGCCTGCCCCGTTGCTCAGTCCCCGATCCGGACCGGCCAAGGCGCCGAATGGCGCGCTTTCGCGAGCGCGCATGCCCTCGGCCGCTTCGCCCCGACACGGGCGTTGCCAAGTCGCTTCGGTTACGGACAGGAACGGCTGCAACTGGCCAGACCGAGTCCGTACCTCGCGAGCAACTCGCGCAAGGCGTTTCCCCCCTTCTCTACAGCTCCGACGTATAGGCTTCCTCGCCATAGAGATCGACGTCCAAACCGTGCTCCTCGACGCTCCGCGTGACCTTTACCGGCGTGACCTTGTCGATGACCCACAGTGAGCCATAGGTGAACACCGCAGCCCACGCTCCCATAACGGTAACGGCAAAGCATTCCTTGAAGAAGAAGCTGACGCCTCCATTCAGCAGGCCGTCGGCGCCCGCCGGATTCCACGCTTTGGCGGCGAATACACCGAGAAGAATCGTGCCCAGCATGCCGCCGACGCCATGCACGCCCCAGACGTCGAGCGCGTCATCCCAACCAAGTCGATTTTTCAACATGACCGCATAGTAGCAGGCGACGCTGGCGAGGACGCCGATCAGCGCCGCCGCGCTCAGCGACACGTAGCCGGCTGCGGGCGTGATCGTCGCCAGCCCGGCGACCGAACCGGTGAGCAGGCCGACAAACTTGGGTCGGCGGGCGCTGCCCCATTCTATGAACAACCAGGTCACGCCCGCGAAGGAAGCGGCGACGTCGGTGTTGAGAAACGCCGAAGCCGTAACTTCATCGACCGCCAATTCCGATCCCGCGTTGAAACCGTACCAGCCGAACCACAGCAGCCCCGTGCCCAGCGCAATGAGAGGAATGTTGTGAGGCTTGTGCTCGACGAAGCGTCGGCTGCCGACATAAAACACCGAAGCCAGCGCCGCCATTCCCGCCGTCGTATGAACGACAATTCCGCCGGCAAAGTCGAGGACGCCCCATCTGGCGAACAGCCCGTCGGAACTCCAAATCATATGCACGGCCGGAAAGTAGACAAAAATCAACCACGCCGTCAGGAAGATGAAATAGGCCTTGAACGTCACCCGGTTGGCGAAGGCCCCGGTGATCAGCGCCGGGGTGATGATCGCGAACATCATCTGGTAGGAGATATGGACGATCAGCGGAATGCCCGCATTGTTGCCCGTATACATCGTCGCCAACGTCACGCCGCGCAGAAATGCATAGGTCAAAGGGTCGCCGATGACGCCCCCGAGCGTCGGCCCAAAAGACATGGAATAGCCGAAGGCGAACCAGAGCACGGTTGTCCAAACCAGAGATATGAAACTCTGGATCATGATCGACAGCACGTTGCGCCGACCGACAAGCCCGCCATAAAAGAAGGACAAGCCCGGCGTCATCAGCATGACAAGGCTGGCGCAGATCAGAATGAATGCGGTATTGCCGACATTGAGTTGCGTAGGCGCCGCGTTCATGGCGTCCTCCCATCGATGGATCTGAAATCCCGACGCCTCGCGACTGCGATCGTTGGCGATTCGCCGGAGCGTTTCTCTGCGGGAGCGGGAGGCCGCCCTTGAACTGTTTCGTCCCGTCAGACGCCTGATGATCGCGTCCTTGCAGGGAGACGAGCACTTTCGCAGGTTCTTGGCAACTCAAAAACACGTCGCCGTCGAATTGTTTGTTCGATCGCGGACGTGAGCGGCGCGGCTTTGGCCAATCCGCCGAGGCGCCAACCAAGTCGCGCCTCTCATAGACGCACGGCATACAGATACCGCGCTGCTGGTATTTTGGCGACTGGCTCGCGGCCAATCTCCGCCTACGATCGATGGCGGCCCTCCGGCCCGTACGCGCCTCGCGCGCAAACCATCGAATCCGCAACAACCGGCGAGCGAAACGGTTCCCGACGAAAAGCGGATGATCCCGGCTTCGCCGCGGGGTGCGGCGCGTCGACGAACGCCGGCTCCAGCCGCGGAAAGCCGACGATGAGCGTGAGCGTCCCGCTTGCCTCGCCAACCCGACCCCAGTCTCTCAAGCGCAACGCAATCTTTGTCCTCTGGTTTGCGCGCGAGCTTGCGTCGTTGGGCTTGGGGCGCAGCGACGCCGCCCGGCCTGCGCACGTCACATCGCGGATAAACGCGCTCTGGCGATCTTTCCATTTGCAGTATTTGTGATATTGTAGCTCACGTTCGCTGCATGGTCGTTCTTGCGATTCTGGCTGGCGCGAACGGCCTGCCTCCGGTCATGGAATGGCTTGGCGCGTCGGCGTCCAGGGGCGCACTTTCGGCGTTGCGACGCTTGCAGAAGGCATCGTAAGCGCATTCTCGGTGAGATGAACAATCAGCGTCAGGACGATGCCGAAAACCTCGACACGCAGCGGATCAATCATCACGACGATCAAAGAACGCGTGATCTCCTGGCAGTATCCGCCCGAACACCGGCTCACGGAAGAAGCGCTCTGCCGCGAATTCAGCGTAAGTCGCAGCCCGGTGCGCGAGGCGCTCAGAGTGCTTACCAGCAACGGGTTCGTAAAACGCATGGCCAATCGCGGCTATGCGGTTCGTCAGATCAATCTGCGCGAGATCGAGGAGATCTACGACCTTCGCCTCGCGCTCGAGCTCTACGCGGTCGAAACGCTTTCCCATCGTGCGGCGCCCGAAGACGCCTTGACGGCTCTGCGCCAAACCTGGGAGGCCGTGTATAAGGCGCCCGAGACTCATACCGGCGAGGACTTGGCGGAGCTCGACACTTTGTTTCACGAGGCGCTCGTCGTCCTCGTCGGCAACGAAAGCCTTCTCAAGGAGGTCAGGGCGATCAACGAGCGACTGTTCGTCTTTCGTATGATCGATTTCGGCGCGACCAATCGCGCGGCAAGCACTTGTGTTCAACATCTGGAAATCCTGGATCGGATCGCCGCCAAGGACGCTGACGGAGCCCGGGCGGCCATGCGCAAGAACGTCGAAGAGGGCCGCAACAACGTCCACGCGACGTTCAAAGAAGCTCTCGTGCGCGCCTATGCGAATCTGTGAGCGAGGCGAGTCGTGCGTCTGGTCGCGCTGAAGATCGCAGAGGGCGCGCCAACCGACGCCTTCAACGGCGTCGTCCGCTCAGTGTTCGCGAAGGCCGCCATTCTGACGATCGCCGATCGGTTCGTCACATTGGCGCCGGCGACGGCGGGAGGTCTGCCCGGCGCGATCAGCGTGGACTTGCCTCCAAGCATCAATCTTGCCGACGTCCTGAGAGTTGGGGCGCCCGCCGCCGCGCGCGCCGGCGTCCTGCGCTTTGGCGCCGCCGCGATCTCGATTGACCTGCGGGAAGCCGTTGTCTGGAGAAGCCGTCTGCGTGAAATCTCGATCGAGCTGACGAATTCGTCGGTAGAACAAGCCTGGCGCGGCGTCGCGGCGTCGCTGCGCGCGGACGGGAGAAGCGCCGCGATTGCTCGCCTGGGGCGCTCCGCCATCGCCGCCCTCTGCGAGGCGACGCGTCGCTTCGCGCTTCGAAACGCCGTGGAGGCGGCAGCGCTTCTCGTCGGCCTCGGCGCGGGCGGCACGCCCGCGGGCGACGATCTGCTCGTCGGTTTTCTCGCCGGCCTTTGGTCGTCCATTTCAGCAGCCCCAACTCGCGCCGATTTCGTTGAAGGCTTTGCGCGCGGGCTACGGGGTCTGATGAGCCGAACCAACGACGTCAGCCGGGTCTATCTGGCGGCGGCGGCGGACGGCGAGGCGTCGGAACGGCTGGTCGCCGTGGCGGCAAGCGTGGCGGCGGGCTCGAGCGGAGGCGGAGCGACCGAGGCCACGGCCGCCGCCATCGCGGTCGGTCACACTTCAGGGGCCGATGGCGTCCTCGGACTGCTCTTGGGTCTCTCGGCGTGGGGGCCGGACCCGATCTTTCGCGACGGGCGTCGCCTGATTGAACAGGAGCCGGGAAACGCTTCAGATTAGCGCGAAGGCGCGCTGCGCCACTCGGAAAGACTTGGCCCCGCGGTCGCCTTATCGGCGAATTCCCGCGGGACCAAGCCACCCCGATTTATTTGCTCGCCTACGCCCGCTTCGCGTCGTCCGATCCGATCGAGCCCGAGTTGCTCTCTCGAATGCCGACGAAATAACAGATGACGGCGAGCAGCACGTAGCCGAGCGCGACTTGCGGCGAGGCCATCCACTCGAGTTGGATACCGTGGATGAAACCGAAGAAAGACAGCAGCGCGCCAGCGAGCGCGTAAATCGCGGCCTTGTTGAATTCCCGGTCGATGATGAACACCGCGATGGCGCCCAGAATCAGGCCGGCGAGCACAGCTCCTCCCCCCAGAAGCGACATGCCGCTGTAGATCACGCCGTTGTTGCCGAGCGCGCCGGCGCCGACGGTTCCGGCGTTCGTGCCGGCCGCGCCCAGCGCGCCGTCGACCTGATTCTGGGTCCACGACGCGATATTCGGGATGATGGCGAGCATCACCGCAGGGGCGTGTTTGGCCGGCGAGGCGGTAAACGCCTGAGCTCCAATCACCAAGCCGATATACAGCAGGATGGGCAGAATCGCCACCAACGGCACCACCGCCAGCAACAGCGCCGTCAGGCCGAGGAAACAAACCAGCGCGATGACGACGCCGGTCGCCAGCGAATAACCGATGCGTCCGCCAACCGCTTTCCAACCGGGATGGCCGATATAGACCGCCGGCGGAAACGGGCTGCCGAGGAACGAGCCGACGATGGCGCCGATTCCGTCGGCAAGCAGGATGTAGCGCAGATTGTAGTTGTCGCCTGCCGCCGAGGCGCTCTCGACGTTGTTCATGCCCTCGGTGAAATTATAGACGCCGAGCGGAATGGCCGTGACAAGGAGCGGCCAGATATTCGCCAAGCCATTGAAGACTTCTATGCCGGGGATCGGCAGATGCAAGCCGAACGTTCCCAGCGCTTGACCGACGGCCGGGCCTTGCACGATCGCGGTCCAGCCGAAGAGATGCGCCAACCAACCAATGAGCGTGCCGACGATCACCGCGGCGAGGCCGCCGGGGACGCCGCCCGGCAACCTCACGTTAGCGGTCAAGCTGATCAGCACGATGCCCAGGGAAACGAACGAGATCCACGCCACGTCCCACATCTGGAAGGCCGGCCGCATCGCAATGAAGGTGATCGATATGCCGGCAAGCGTTCCCAACATCGCCGCGCGCGGCGTGTGCTCGCGAATCGTCGGGCCGACGAAAGCGCCGATCAGGACGATGAGGCCAATAATGAAGGCCCAAGCCAGTCCCGCCTTCCAAGCCAGGATCGCCGCCGGCCCTTCGCCTATCGCCGCCGAATTCTTCAGATAGATCGGCAACATGATGACGAACACGACGATGAACATGTGCGGCACGCTCGGGCCGTAGGGCATAGCGGTGACGTCGCTGCGCCCCTCCTGCTTGGCCAGCCGCCAAGCGAGATAGGCGTAGTAGAGGTTGCCGAGCGGCAGAGCGACGCCCAGCGCCGGCAGAATGCGTCCGTAGACGATGGAGTCGGCGGGCATATGGACGACAAACAAGCAGAGCGTGGTGAGAACGATCACATTCAGAAGAACGTTGGTGAAAAGCCCGAAGAAGCCGTTCCAGTCGCCAGGCACCCACCATTGCGCAGTCGCCTCGGTGTTTCGCTGTATGCTCATCGCGTAACCCCCCTACCTTGCCGAGCCACGAAGAAACGTCTTCGCGGAAATCGCGCGCCTATTGAGTGACTGTTCGCGCCGCGGGGCGCGGCAGCCGTCGACCGTGTTTGCAGTCAAACTTTCTTCAAGTGAATGGCCTCGATCGCCGCTAGCGCCTGCGCAGAACTCGACACCCACCCGAATATGCCGCCCTGCGCCTTGATCATGCGGAGCGACGAATCCTGGAAGTCGGGGAAGTAGGAGGCGACGCAGTCTTCCAGCACCAAACAATCGTAACCGCGATCGTTGGCCTCGCGCACCGTCGTCGTGACGCAGACCTCGGTGGTCACCCCGCAGACGACGAGTTGTCTGATATCGCGGGTCCTGAGGATTTCACTGAAATCGGTGGCGTAGAAGGCGCCTTTGCCGGGCTTGTCGACCACCGGTTCGCCGGCGATCGGCTTCAGTTCGTCGATGATGTCGTGGCCGTATTCGCCGCGCACCAGAATGCGTCCCATCGGACCGACGTCGCCGATGGTGGTCGCGAGCTTGCCGCGGGCCTTCTTCGACGGCCAGAGATCGCTGAGATCGGCGCGATGCCCTTCGCGGGTGTGAATCACATGAATCCCGGCCCGGCGCGCGGCCTCGAGAACCTTCACCGTCGCCGGAACCGCTTTGAGCAGAAGCGAAGTGTCGTTGCCGAGCGCCGCGCCGAAGCCGCCGGGATAAACGAAGTCGCGCTGCATATCGATGATGACCAACGCGACGCTGGCGGGATCGAATGTGAATTCGTAGGGTTCGGCGGAAATGGTCGCCATGTCGCGCTCCTAGGTTGTCGCCGCCGGTTGACCCTGGTTCTCGGAAAAGTATCGACGCCAGCCGCCGAACTCGGAGATGTCCCGGGCGCCGACCGTGGCGTAGCTCTCGCAGATGAAACCCTTGACGACTTCGCCGTCGGCGAGTTCGACCGAACCGATGGCCAGCGGCGACGGGACGCCGTCGACGAACCCGCCAAACGCCGATGTCGGCAACACCCACACTTCCACTTCGATCGCCTTTCCGGGCTTTGTCCGGACCAGACCCGGACGCGCCGGCGGTCCGTCGGGCAAAGCGAAAAGCCGATATTGCGGCGCGGTCAGCGTCGTGCGCTCGAGCCTGCCGCCGCGTTCCACGAGTTGCCCGTTCAGCGGCAGCCCGCTCATGTGGGCGCCGCAAACCGCCACCTTGACCGTGGCTCCCGTCGCGGCCGCCGGGCGTCTGGCCGGCAATTTCGTCCCCGTCGCCCCCATTGGCGGGGCGCACGAGCGGTGGATCTCATCGCTGAGATCAAGCAGCCCGGCCTCGGTGAACGCGGGCGCCGCCAGCGTCACGCTGAAGGGCAGACCGTCGTTCTGAAAGCCGACGGGAACTGCGACGCCCGCGAGGTCGAGCAGATTCATGAAATTCGTGTAGTAGCCGAGATTGCTGTTCAACTGGATCGGATCGGCGAGCATTTCGGCGATGGTGTAATGGCGCCCAGCGGTGGGCGTGACCAGCACATCGATATGCTCCCAGGCGGCCTCGGTAACGCGCCTGAGGCCCTTGAGCCGATAGTAGGCGGCGAATGCGTCGGCGGCGAGCGGCTTGGCGCCCGCAGCGATGATCCGGCGGGTGACCGGATGGAGCGCCTCGGGAGTCCGGTCGACGAACTCCCGAATGGCGACGTAACGTTCGGCGACCCACGGACCCTCATATAACAGCCGCGCGGTCTCGAGAAACGGACGCAAATCGACTTCGACGAGAGCCCCGCCCAACGCCTCGATCCGATCGAGCGTCGAGGCGAATAAAATCTCGCCGTCTCGATTGCCGAAGAATTGCAGGTCCTCCCGACGGGGAACGCCGAAGCGGGCGCCTTTGACTCTCGAGGGCAGAGGCGTCGGCGGTTGATCCCTCGAGAACGGATCTGTGGGGTCGAACCCGCTGACGACTTCGAGCACGTCGCGCGCGTCGTCGGAGGAGAGCGCGAGGATCGACACGCAATCCAGCGAACGACAGGCCGGCACGACTCCGCTCGTGCTCAGCAGCCCCTTGGTCGGTTTCAATCCGACGACGTTGTTGAATTGCGCGGGCACGCGGCCCGAGCCGGCGGTGTCCGTGCCGAGCGCGAAGCTGACCAGGCCCGCGGCAACCGCGACGGCCGAGCCGGAACTGGATCCGCCGGAGATATATTCGCCATTGAGCGCGCTGCCGGGCGCTCCATAGGGCGAGCGCGTGCCATTCAGGCCCGTGGCGAACTGATCGAGGTTGGTCTTGCCGATCGGAATCGCGCCCGCCTCGATCAAGCGGCGCACCACCGTCGCCGAGTTGTCGAGCCGATAGGCAAAGGCGGGACAAGCGGCAGTGGTCGGATGTCCCCCGAGGTCGATATTGTCCTTGATCGCGAACGGAACGCCATAGAGCGGCTTGCCCACCGGCCCCTCGGCCTCGAGAGCCCTGGCCATCGACAGCAGTTCGTCGCGAGGGAGCAGATGAATCCAGACCTTGTCGTCGCCGCGAAGCGCGATGCGCTCGAGAACGCCGGCGACCACCTGCGTCGGA
>Ga0302320_10013309_pt1 | contig 17210 bp, 20 predicted proteins | sample Bog_T0_3_FD_202130 | JGI IMG/M metagenome (GOLD analysis project Ga0302320, IMG submission 202130) | Peat permafrost microbial communities from Stordalen Mire near Abisko, Sweden - Bog_T0_3 | ecosystem: Environmental > Terrestrial > Soil > Wetlands > Peat | place: Sweden: Abisko, Stordalen Mire... | reverse complement strand
ACTTTTATATTCAAGATCCGAGAGTATTTGGGGATATTCAAAGCATTGGAAGATCCTGACTGTTGTTTCAACATTTATATTGTGCCTCTTCATCTCAGAGTTTCATGTTTTCTGATGGTTTTTGTCTTTAACTTAATTCTTGTATTCCAAGTTTTCAGCCATCCCTCTGCTTGAATAAGTCTCCTGCAGTTGGCCCATCAGCGCAATGATGCATCTGTAGAGAGGCTCTGTTTCAGGATCTCCCAGATTTTAGTTCTTTGATGCAGTTGAGAGCATGTGCTGGAGACAGCAATTTGCTATAAAAAAAAAAAAAATTTTGATTTGAATTGGTTTCCCAATTTTTTAAAAATTTATTGATTTTTTTATTTTTTAAGCATCAAATTTAAAAAATTTGAATTTGACACATTATCCAAATTAAAAAACCTTTTTTATAATAATTACAAATTAAAAAAACATGTTTAACATTTTCATTCGTTAATTTCTATTGATTCTGCAAATGTTTGAGCATTTTTTTAAAAATACTCCAAGACCACAACCAGAAAAGACACCAAATAATGGAACAAATACGGTTCAATCTCAAAAAAACAAAGACAAGAATAAAACTAACCATAAGAAATCTCATGAAGTCTTTGACAGATTATATTTCAATCCCAAAATAAAGCAAAAAAATAATCATAATGATGTAATTTTTGAAAAAACAGGAGTATCTTTTTTCACACCTCGACACATTTTAATACAAACGCCAACTTACCAAAATAAAGATGAACCCACAAATAAAAATAATGTACATTCAAGTTTAAAATCTATAAAAAATGTGGATCCTTCTCAGAAATCAAAAAATTTTAGCTCAAATAATAAGGGAGACGTGAAGATAGGCAAAAATAGGACTCTATTTTGCAATATAATAAAGAAAAATACTAACACTGTTGATCAGGAGAGTTTTCAACGAAAATTGTACGAAAATATTTTGGACAATTAAACTATTTTGAATAATTTTCCATAATAAACTTTTTTATATTATAAAACACATGCTCAGGATTCCATAAAAAAAAAGAACTATCAAATTTAATTATTTGCTTGATTTTTTAAATTTTTTAAAAATATAAAAATTTCATAAATTGCATTTAATGAATGAAATTTGATATTCCAATTTTCCATACAAAACTAATGAAAAAAAAGAATAAAAATAAAAAGCCAATTTTAAACAAGCCTCAAAGCATACCTTTAAAATCAATTTTAATAAAGATTCACCTCTAGTAAATGCTGTCCCAATTAGGGTCTTTCGGCTCCTTTTTTTTAATGTTATTTTTAGCATATTTTTCATCATTCTAAAAATGCCAAATTTAACAACAATCCAAATTAAAGTAAAAATACTTTAATCTCTTCTATCACTAGCTTCCCAGCACTTTCCATTTTTTTAATATCATCATCAGAAATCATTTTTTTCTTCGGAGGGAGAAACGGAGGTCTCAATTCTTTGTTGAAAAGTTTTTCCTTTCAAAAAAAAAAAAAATTTCCAACAACTCATGAAAAATTAATTCGCACCCAATCAAATCCGTGAAACCAGGAATGAGATTTTACCGAATGATAAGACCCACCCAATCTCAATTCTGGAACCTTGCTCAAAAGTTGATCGATTAGCTTTTTTGCTTTCTTATCCTTCATAAATGAAGGGTAGGCAATCGTTTTCTTAATGATTTGCTCATAGATTTCATAAGGGTCATCAACATCTTCAGCAAAAGGCACCCCTCCGCAAATGAATTCGTAAAGGCAAATTCCAATTGACCACAAATCCACTGAAAATGAATATCCTTTCCCTGAAATGATCTCAGGGGCCATATAATGAGGAGTTCCAATGATTGTGAATGTCCTGTTTCCTTGTTTTCCACTCAAGATTTTGGCTGTACCCATGTCTATTAAACGCAAGTAACCCTACAAAGCTGAATGTTGATATGAAGATTTTAATGAAAAAACGAAAGTACAGAATTATCGATCATGATGTTTTCCGGCTTAATGTCCCGATAGATAATGGATCTGGTGTGAAGATATTCTATTGAAAGAATTAGCAGGCTGATGTAAAATTGCGAATCATAAGTTTTCAACAATCCTTGAAGTTTTATTAAGAATTTTTTTTATATAAAATCAGAAATTAGGGGATTTCTATTTTTATTTATTTTAGTACCAATCTCTCGAATAACATCAAATAACTCCATCCCCTTGATATATTCCACTAAGAAATAAATATTGAGCTCATCTTTCATTGATTGATAAAATCGCATTATGAATGGAAAGCTAATGTCTTCCAAGACCTTTTTCTCTTGCTGTTTGTCAGATGGACTTTTAAAACTTTTACTAAAGTATCAAAGTTACCTCCAAATGTTTTTCTAAACTTTGATCAAGTATCTGGTATTTGGCAATTGTTTTCAACCCATAAAATTGTTTCTTATCCTTGGGTTTCACCAAATAGACCGAACCAAATTGTCCGGCACCCAATTTTTTTATAAAAATCAAATCTTCTAATTTTATCTTGGCCTCTAAACTCTTCTCTTTTAACATAATGGGTTGTAGATTCAGGACAGTTTTCTATAAAAAATTAAGCGTAAAAATAATAAGAATATCAAAACTTCATAGCTTTTTTCATTTTTGGTCACTGCATTATCATAATTACCTCCGATTTGAATCAGAAATCGGTCAATGCTTATGCTTGCCAAGACCCCATCGGAATCCATGAGCATATCTTCATCGATGCTGTAAATAAAATACAATTTTTAGAGCTTAGTTTCATTAAAACCATTTTTTTGCTTCATTTTTCTCTGAAAAGAAATCTTGACCGAACGGCTTGCCTATTCCAACAACGACCTCATCATCATTCTATTAATTCTTTTATCCAAATTTATAAAAAATGCAATTTTTAACATTTTTCAAATTTCCTTCCAACATAACAATGAACTTATTGCATTTTTCCCCCTTGGAAAACACCACATCGCCTTTTTTCAATTGGACAATCTGCATCTGCTCTATTATCTTCTCCACCTGACTCGTCGTCAATTTCATCAACTTTCGGTTCTTTTCGAAAGCCCATCTCATCGTGTTTTTAAACGTGATGACTTGAATTTGATCTCCCAAGATCTGAGTTAAAACATCTCTTCCCAAAGCCAAGCATCTCACTTCACAATCAGCCTTGACACTGCAAGACCTCACAGTTTTATAGTATAGGGCTTGTTCTCCGAAAGAATCTCCTTTCAATAATTTCCTGATTTCATTGGTTCCTTTAAGGATGGAAACAACCCCCTAAATTCAATTATTTTTTCAAAATATCAAAATTTTCTGGTTTTTACTTCTTTTATCACGTAAAATGAAGACGCAGGGTCTCCTTCATGAACGATAAAATCATTTTTTTTGAACTTTTGTTGCGTGAAAACCGTGGCAATTGAATCCTTTTGTTGTTCTGTGAGTGCTTCTAAAATATTTAGCATGAATAAAATTGCCATAAAGTAAAAGAAATGTTGTTTTACGAAAAAATTTGATTTTTTCCATAAATTTTCGGTTCTCTTTGTATTGTTTATTCATCATCTCCTGCACCACTTTTCGGAATGTCCTTCGATCGATTCCCCAAAGTCCACATAATTCCACTGCTCGAACTGATGCTGACCTTTCTGCGTTAAATAAGACTGCTAGTTCACCAAATCCATCCCCTGCTTTGATGACTTTCCTGACTTGATCATGAATAATGATCTCCATGGAACCAAGATTTATTATGAAATAGGCAGATGCCATGTCACCTTGCTTGAAAATGAACTCCCCAGGCTGGACCTGGCAATAAAACATGTTGGAAACGACATGTTCGCTATTTAGAGGGGAAATTATTAAAAAAAATTGAAAAAAGGCAATTTATTTAGTTAACGGACAGTTCTGCTTCACTGAGGTCGTAAAAGAGGGAATGGGACTTCAAGGATTTGATGATGAGGTATACGTCTTGTTCCTCCATTTTGCGAAGCACCTTTTCGAACTTCTCATTCAATTCTATCTCCGCTTCGTTTTTCGCAACGATCTTTATCTTTTTTTTATCGGTTCGATGAAGCTCGAAATTCTAAAAGTTTAAAAAATTTCATTCAATAATTTTTTTTCAGCTTCACTGCTATGGTCGGCGATTTATGAGGTGAATCAAGTGAGACTTCGGTGCCTTCTTTCTTGCTTCCTGACAGCAAATTAGCTGGCAACTCATTTTCTAATATGAGGTCTATATGGAGATTTTGGGGATTGATGATGCTATGCTCTTCTGAATTATTCTGGCCGATTTTAATGGTTGTAGGCTCGGAAACAATCTGGCCCTTGGAATGAGGAGAATAGTTAAAAAACCAGCAATTTCCCATTCTGATTATTTTTATAAACTTATTTTATTATTGATTTTTTTAGAAATAACGAAGCACAGTGTTTTTATTTGGTTTTTTTGATAAAGGTTTTTAGAAAAATGAAGTTTTAATTTTTTTTAATTCATTAATTTTGCTTTTTGAGAAACATTCATTAAATCCAAATCCAAAAACAATCTAGTAAATGTCCGAAAAAACTAAAGAATCCTTAAGTGTCACTTTGAACTCTTCATTTCTTGTAACTAACTCTTTTCAGATTTTGGAACCATTTTAGATCCTTGGTTATTTTGGTTGGAAGAATTATATTTGAAGCTTCAATCGAGGCAGATTTAAGTGATCATGATGAAATTTTCGTGTTTTTCTATGGCATTGCCCTTTTAAGTGGGATTTCGAATTTTCATTTTCTTCGGGTTTTTATTTTATTTATAAAACTACTCATAATTTTTGAAAATAGATCAGGGAAAACCTAAAGGAGAATAGTAAAATGTATATTATAGGATTTCATGCTAAGCTTTTTTTTTCGTCTTTTTTGAGTCCCTTTTTTGTAAACATATAAAATTTGGAAACAAATTATTAATTTTATATTTTTTTAAAGACCAAGACTGTGAAATATTATGGAAGTAATATTATTTATGTGAATTCGTTTCAGATTGTGGTACTTGTAGCATTTTTGCTTATCAGTCCTTTCTTACGATTTTATCGTGAATATTGTGTTGTTGTTAAAAATGTCGAAACTGAGGAATTCACAGGTTATTGTTAAGAAGTATCTCTCTCTAAAAATTAAAGTAGCAATGACACCATTGTATTCAATTGATCAATAAAGACATTTATATAATTTCTTCTTTTTTTAATAGGAAATTGATGAGCTTCCACCTCGTTTCTATTTAAAGATTTTAAATTATGAATATTAAAAATATAACTATTGATAAAATTAAAATATGTGACAACTAAAACAAAATTTAGTCTTTTTTTTCTTTCACTTTATTAAAAAATTAAATTTTATCGATAAAAAACATTCTACATGTATTGTTTTAAATGAAATCAACTATGTAAAAAACAAAAGATTTTAATTGGACAACCGAAAATTCTATTTTATGATGCATCTGAAATGAGAAATGTCGTTTGGATCGAAAGAATCCTTAGTTTTAGCATCAAAGTCGATATCTTTCATAGAAAAGCAAAAACAGAAATTTTGCTGTTTAATTTTAGAGAAACAGAACTAATATTATTATTAAAAAACAGAAATAAAATATTTTTTATATTTTTTTTCATTTTATTTCAATTAACTTCTATTGAATGTTTAATTCATGTGATTCTCAACAAGTTAATAAAAAAAAAATCATTTTTACATGTATTTTCTTCAAAACTTATTTTTCTAAGGTGCATATGTATTATCAGTTTGAAGACAGATGACGGTCATAAACAACTAAATTCCAGTGAATCATTTGATTAAACTCACACTTGTGGTTTCAATAAATTAAGTCGATTATTTATTGAAATATCAAAATTAAAAGTCAGTGCATTACAAACAAAAATTTCAGCTAATTCAAAGCGCTATATTTTTCAATATTATTATGTTAAATAGTAAATTTTTTTTCAATATATATAACCTAATCTTATTAATTAATATGGCTTCTTTTGATTGCATTTGCTGTTTGTTATTAATTCCTTTCCTGTTTGTAACTCTGATTATAATTTTCGTTCGAGTTATCGCATTTCTGATTGATATTGTGCTTCTCATTTTTTCATGTGGAAAATGTCATTTTTCTTTGAGTAGAGGCATTCATGAAAACCACAAAAAATTCCATAATTCTTATGTTAATAGGAACGGCTAGGGAGTACAAAAATATTTCTTTCACATTAATTGTCTCTTTAATATAAGAAGACCCTTATATTATGGGCTCTGTATTTAATATAAACAATAAAAACATAAATGATTAAAACAAATAAATTTTTTGTAAATATTATCATATTATTGTTGCTTTGCATTCTTTTCTAGTTTGCTTGTTATTTAGTTGTCATTTTTATTAATGTAAAATGATATATAAAAAAAAGAAATTTGGAAAATTATAAATTATATTTGAACTCACATTTTTAGATAAATATTTAAAATATATAGAGTTTTTAAAAAATGCCGTTTAAATTTTAAGGCTTGAATTTTTTTTCTTTTATTCCAGACATTTATTACAAATTAAAAAAAAATTTCATTTTTTTAAATTAAAAAAAATAATTTTCCAAAAAAATATTCGAAATTTTTTCCAAAATTTCCCAGAAAATGATTTTTTTTCAGGAAAATTTATGAAAAATTGGATTTTACATTCAACTTAATTTTTTAGAAAGAAAAAACTTCCCCTTAATGATTTTATAAATATTTAGAAAAAAATATCTCAGTCTAAAAAGAAAAAAAAGCAAAAAACATAAATTCCATTATTCAAAAAAGAAATTTTATTTAAATTATGAATAATTTGTTCTGTTTTTTAATATGAAATTGATGAGTATCCTCCTCGTTTCTATTTAAAAATCTTGAATAAAATTTCCTAAAAAGCAAACTAATTACTTTTATTCTATCCAACTCTTTACAGGATTGCATATCTATATCGCTTGCTTTCTAATTTTTTTAAAAAATTACAAACCATTTAAGATTAAATAAAAACAACCTTCATGAGAATTTCTTGTTGATATCGTGAACTGTAATAGGCTTGATATTCCAGACTCTTTTTTAAATTCGTTTGATAATTGCAATGACTGCGAAGGTTATTTATATAATTCCACTCAATCTCCCTCTCAATATTGCTCAAATCCTTGGATCCTGCCTTATATTTCTCCTTAAATGAAGGCTCCACATAATAGGCTAAATCCAAATTATTTGTCTTCAGTTCAACATGATACTTTCTGGTCCTTTCAAGTAAATAATGTGGTTCCTTGAAATGATAAATGTTTTTAAGAAAATGATAATTTAAAAAAAAAAAAAATTATGAATTTTTTTTACTTCAGATCCGTTATAAACGAACAAAGACAGGAAAATGAAGATTAAAGGCAACATATTGATCAAATTCCAATATGGGGCCTGCTGACCGCCACCTGCTCTTTGAAATCTTGGATTTTGTTGGGGTTCATTTTGATATCTTTGTTGATGTCCGTTTCTTGAAAATCTATCTTAAAAAAATTAAATCTTCTTATCAAACCTTCGATTCATTCGGAAAGACATGTCTGGATCAAAAGCATTGGAAAAAAAGAATGAAAAGATATCCTTTTTTAAAATAGCAGATATTTTAATTTTAGTTCGATTAATACTTCTGGGGAAATGTCATCTGAATAACGTTGTCTATAGTGGTTATAATGCTCTTCAGGAGCCTCATTCCCATATCTGTCATATGTTTCTCTTTTCTCTTTGTTGGTTAAACAATCATAGGCTTGAGCTATCTTTTCAAAATATAATGAGTTATTATGAAGTGAGGAGCAAAAAGACAACCTTCTTGAAAATTTCATCAGCTCCTGGTGCGCGGTTTTTATCAGGATGGAACTTCAAAGCAAGCTAAAAATCAAATTTAAAAGAAGAATGTTTGCCTTGATCATCATTAAGCAATACCTTCTTGTACTTTTTTTTTATTTCTTCCTCATTGGCAGTTTTTTCCACACCCAAAATCTCATAAAAGTCCTTTAAAGGCTTCATTTTTCGGATTTCGTCCACCTAAACAACAATTTGTTTAAATTTATGATTTTTTGTCAACTTGGGTTTGAGTGTAATTCTTTTGTACGGGCTCTTCCTTTTCGTGTTTTTTCTCCTCTTGAGGCCTGTTTTGTGAATGAGAGTCACCGTGGCTTTTGTGTTCTTCTTGTAGCTTTTCCTTTAATTTTTCCTCGCACATATGCAATAGCTTAAACCCTTTTTCTGATGGACTCAAACGAACACTTTTGGTGATGAATTTTTGAGCCTAAAAGGAGTTAATTTCAAGTTTTTTTAGGACGCCTTACATTCATGAAATCACTGGCTTTGAAATAGTGCAACGCTTTCTCATAACATTTTTCGGCCTCTTCAGCATTCATTTTGTTAATTTTTTTAAATTTCCTTTTATTATTTTTTGTTTCTTTGTCTCTTTTATTCCAATAAAAACGATTAATTTTAAAAGATAAAATATGGACTTTAGTTCAACACTTGGAGCTTTTTTTCACTATTTTTTTAGCATCTCTTATTATAGATAAAATAAAAAATAAACGGTTTGTCAACTTTTGAAAAAAAGAATAAAGAAAATTTTTGATTTTTGAAAACTTCTATAATTTGATCCCAAAAAAATGGGAAATTCCTGTTTTTTTCAAAAATAAAAAGAAACTCTTTATACTTTTGAGCCTAATTTCATTTTTTTATATTTTTTCTCTTTTAATATAAAAAAAAATAATTAAGAAAAAAAATTATGGTTTATGGCATAATAATTTTTCATTTAGAGACTTCCTTCGTTTACTTTAACAATTTTTATTTCGAAGAAGGAAACAACATTAATAAAAACATCCGGATTCAATTCATAATTAGAAATATCATGAATGATTACATTTTTAAAAAGCAGACTTCGAAGGATATTTTTAAACTTGTGAACATTGATTCCAATCTTTCGATTTTCGATAAAGCTTTCTCGAACAAAATCCAAAATGAAATGAGGTTTTTTCATTTGTTTTAATTTGAAGCATCAAAATTTAAGTGAAAATTATAATGATGCATTCAAATTTTGTGAAGGATGCTTGACTTTATTTGAAAAAAACCTGTTTACTTCAAAAAAAACCATCGTTTGGAGACAAATTAAAGGGTACTTTTTTTATTTCTTAAAAATATATAATTTTTTGTTAGCTATTGTATTAGTTTGGTTTTAGAGGAATTTGAAAATATTATGCTTGCTTCGAATTTTCTCTCATTTTTTTTGTGCAAAATTGAAAACCTCAGCATAATTGAACAAAATTTAGTGTTGATTTCAGAGTATTTAGATGAATTTTTGCCAAACGGAGAGCTGATGTTTATTTCTGTTTCTTTTTCGGAATATTTAGAAAAAAATCTGAAAAAAATTGTGAACTTGCAAAAGAAAAAAAATTAATTTTGCTTTTTCGTTTAGGCAAAAAAATTATTTGATGTTTTTTTTCTTTGCAATTTTGTTAATTATTACTAAATCACCAGAGAATTTGATTTTAAAATTGCAATAATAATAGTTCATAAAAAATATTATAATTATTAAGTTTTTCTTTTAAAATACAGAAAAATAAAAAACCCTGAAACTCTTAAAAATGAACAATGATTCTGAAAGTAAATCTAGAAAAAATTATATTTTGAACTGATTTTAGAAATAATTTTTACAAACACAACTAAAATCAATGGGCTTCCCAGCAAAGGTCCAAGTGAAAGGAGCAGCAAAAGTCCAATCCAAAGAAATTTCGTAGACCTTTTGCCAAACAAACAAAAAATATATAAGGATAATAAGAATACTAGCAAATTTTCAATGGGAAAAATATTGTTAAACAAAATCCTACATCAAGGGGAAATTTTATTGCAAAAACTGCCTTTGAAGAAAATAGTTCCCCTCATGAAAAAAAACAAAAACAACAACTTTCTATGGATCATATATTTTGTTCAAAAATTCATTAAAAATTTAAAAGAAATGACTTTCGAGCGGAAATTCAAAAAACTCACGTCTTGTCATTTTAATCTAATTCATGACAACGCCCGTTTTCAAAGTAAACATTATTTCAAGATTGAAGAAGCTCCAAAGGAAAATTTTTTGATAAAACAAGTCAGTTCTAAAAATAATTTAAATCGTCAATATAAAACTTTAATACAGACTACATTTGTGCAAAAGGCGCAGAAGTTCAAATCCTTGATATGGAAGAAATTGAATTGGTTGCTTGAGAAAGTATTTATATTTCTGGAATACTTGGATAAAAAAATCCCAGTTTTTGGTCCAGACCGTCCTTTCCGTGTTTGTTATGACATATTCATGCTTTTTTATTTGTTATTGTTGGTGGCAAGTATTGCATTGAGGCAAGGTTTTCAGCTGACAAGTGAAAACTATTATTACGCCTTCTGGATGGTTTTTGAGATATTGCCAATGTGGGTCTTTTTATTGGAACTTGTGTTGAATTTGAACACTTCTTATTATTCGAAAGGGATGTTCATTTCAGATCGAGAGCGGATTTTCAAGCATTATTTGAAATATAATTTTGTCATGGATTTATTTACGGTTGTGCCTTTGTTTTTTCATTCTACAACTTATGGAAATTATTTTGAAATCATGGTGGTTTTTCGAATCGTAACTGTCGAAGGATTAGTGAAAAGACTGGAAGAATATTTGCATCTCAAAGGAAAATCCGAGGGTGTTTTTCAGCTTATAAAATTGACCATAAATTTATTTTTTTTGGCTCATTTATGCGCTTGTGTATGGCATTATGTAGGCTTATGGGAAATTTCTAACGGGATTTATGATAATTGGCTTGTGAAGAAGGGTATTGACATGGAAAAATGGTATATTAGGTATATTTATTCGTTATATTTCTCTATTGTTACGATGATGACTGTGGGGTATGGTGATATCAGTTCGAATAATTACATTGAATGCCTTTTTAATATTTTCATAATAATTTATGGGTGTGGGGTGTTCGCATATTCAATTAACAATATTGGTAACATTTTCAAGGAAATGTATTATGAAGATAAAGAATTCAAGTAAAATTATTTTATAATTGAAAATAATAATATTAAAAGGAAAAAGATAAAAATCATTGCTGATTATATGAATAAGAGAGGAATCAATAAATATCTGCAAATGAAAATAAAAAAATATTTGGAATACATGTACGAAGAAAGCAAAATGAACTATAAAGATAGTCTATTATTGTCGCAATCTCTCTCTCAAACTTTACGAGAAGAATGTTTTCATGAACTTTATGGAAAATTAATAAAACACCATTCTCTCTTCTCGAATTTTTCTGATAAATTCCTGAATAAAATGACACTTTGTTTTAATGAAACAACTTACGCTCCTGATGATTTAATCAATGTAATTAAAAACATTACAAATACTTAAATTTTAAATTATTTATAGAATCGAGATCAAAATGGCAATGTTCTGTATTTTATTCTAAAAGGCGAAATAAATGTAATGTTTAATGAAAAGAATCAAAATCCCCAAAATTCACAAATTACAAAATTGAAAGTATTTTTTTATTTATAAGTGACCAATTAATATATTATTAATTTCATAAAGAAAGGTGAAACCTTCGGAGAAATTTCCTTTGTAACAGGAGAAAATAGAACAATGTTCGCGAAATGTCATTCCGTTGCCCATGTCGCATATATAAAAAGAAAAGATTTCATTCAAACGTTGCAGGAATTTCCTGATGATTATGTAAAAACCTTTAAAATGTCGAATTAAACTTAAAAATTCATAATAAAAGGAGAAATTCTGTTACTTCAAAGACAAAATCTACCTATACAATCAAATGGAAGTCTTAAACATCGCTTGTTTTTCGTGTAAAGAAGCAAATCATGTCATTAGTGAATGTCCCTTGATCCATTACATGCCTCGCAAAATCCATATTTTCAATAGATATCTCACTTCCCAAGAGCAAGTCCGACAGAGTGAATTCAAAAGACGCCTTATAAAATTCAACACCAGAACACATTTACTTAAAATTCAAAGTGAAGCCATTAGTTTCTCCAAAGCTCAAAAAAATAACGATGATTCAAGAACAGTTCATGATTCAGATTTCTCAGGAAATGATGACGATTCTTTGTCACATTCTTCCTTATTGGAGTCAATACCGAACGAGTTAATGATGAAAAGAAGGAAATCGATTTCTTCAGCCGCATTGAAGAATTTGAAAGACAATATAAATAGTTTTGGGAAAACCAATAATAAAGAAGGAGAATCTCTAATCCCAGAAGAAAGCAATGATAATTGCGAAGAAGATGAGGAAGAGCTGATGAAAAAGGCATTTAATCATAAAAGATTGGGAAAATTCACTAAACTTCACATAGAAACCAATGTTTTTTTTTGGAAAAAAAAAAAAAAAATAGACATTTTATACTTTTAGAATAAAATCGCCGAAGTTGCTGATGAAACTAGCGAAGAAAATAAAAATAATATCGTTGAGGAAAATATCATTAGATCAAAATCAAATTATGCTGAGGACACCCCAAAACGGCTAGCGCCCATTTTCTTGGGGCAAAGTATTTTAGTGTCTCCGACAATAGATATGAATGAATCTCTTCGGAAAAAAACTCCTATGCTCAGAGCCAATAATAGTAACTCACAAGGGTCGGACTCAAAAAAAAAGAGGGAAAGTTTTATAACACCTTCTTTAAAAACAAAACACGAAGAAACCGGAACCCTTAAAGTTTTAGATAAAATCGATAAGAGCCTTAATGAAACTCTCGAAAATTCGGACCGAATGCAAAACTTCAAATTTTATTTCGTGCAAAATAATTATGAGAAAATCTTGAAGAAAATCAAGAGAAAAAGATCCCCATTGAAAAGATCATCTCATCCTAAAGCAGCATCATCAAGAAATTCGTCGCCTGATCGTGTTAGGAGATCCAAATTTGGTAAGCTGGAAAAAATTTCAGTTAATAACTAATTTATTGATGTGCTTCTGAGAATTATTAAATTTATTATGATGCAAAATTTGTAATTTCTATGATTTTAAAAGCTTTATAATGCATTTTCATTTTTTCTATTCTTTTGTAGTTTTCAAAATTTTTAACAAAACTTTCAAATTCAAATAAATTAAGAGGAAAAACATTTTTCTTATTGAAAAAAAAAGCCAAAATTAAATATTGAAAAAAAAATCAAGATCAACAAAGAGTCAAATGAGTGAATTATCAATTGATGGAAAAATGACTGGCAGTCATCTCACTCACACCTCTCACGATAACGATGAATCCAAGGAAGAAATAGGTTCCATGAATTCTTTTAGATCCAACCTGAAGGAAGTCTTCGATTATTGTTCCGTCGGAAAGCCTGATAGTCTTGGTTATTTCGAGTTTTGTGAGGCTTTGAAGCATCTTTCTATTAAAGTAACTGAACTCGTGATCAGTCGAGCCTTTTGGGGGCAAATTGGGATTTCTCAGGATCTGAGCCGAAAAGAGATAAATTTCGAAGAATTTTGCCTCTTGTGTCAAGAGTTGAAAGAGGTCTCTCATCAAAATAAAAAATTTTCGATTGAATATAATGTGATGGCCTTCAAAGGCGATGGTAACTTCGTGATGATGCAAGGGAAAGAGTTGAAATATTTAGAGACCCAACCAGAAGACGACTTAATTAATTTATTCTTGAAAAGAATTGAAAAAGGATATGGGTTGAACCCAGAGTTGAATATAAAGGTTTTAGAAGACTTGGAAAATAGTAACAGAAATAATGAATATTATAGAAAAGGAAGAGGTGACCGAAAAGCTAATTTAAAAGATTTTTGGGAGTTCATTCATAAATGCCAAGTTTATAGGAAAGAAAAGGAACAAAATATACCTAAACTGCTTGTGGACCCCGTGAATGGGATAAATTCATTTATTAACCTACATCAGGAAGAAAATAGATCGAACGCATTGAGAATTTTCGACCATTATGTATTGGAAAACGATGAAAGAACAAAAGGTTTTTTAAATTTTTTTATCATTTTTATTATTGTTTTTTTATCATATATTTTGTAATAAAATAAAAAATTATCTTAAAATGAAAATTGCAAAATTTATTTTTTCACCATTTTGCAAATTTTTTAAACAATCTCATTTATTTACAAAAAAAAAAGGATTACAAATTTGCGGTTGGACTGAATTAAAATGTTTCGAAGAAAACGAGCAATTAATTCGGATTTGCACAAAACTCGAAGACAACAACCAAGGTTTCCGAGCTATTTCCCTCGCCATTTTCCATTTCGACTTTATTTTGGCCTTTCAAATTTTGAACCGTCTATATGACCGTAAAAACGAAAAATCGCAAAAATATCTCACAGAAAACATAAATGAATTGAACTTCCTCAAAGAAATCCTCATCGGTTTGAACAACATTCATATATTATTGAAACACAACCCCGATTTAAAGAAAATGTTCGTGAAACCTGAGAAGGAATGGGGGGATAATGGTCAAAATTTAGGCGTAGAAATGCCTTCTCAAGAACAAATGGAACAAATAATGAAATATAATCTATTGGAAATTAATGAAAATATGCTCACTGAATTATATCACCAGAAAAATACCATTGGAAAATACCATTTAATCAACCACACCTTGGTGTTTTTAAAGAATTTATGCAAAAATGCGGAGTTCAATCACCCTTTTTTGCATTCGATTTGCAAATTTATCTCTTTTGAGAATTTCGGACAATCGAATTACATTCTAGATGACGTTGAAATCTCGTTTTTCGATAGAATTGGCTTCGCGTTGCGTTTTCTCAACACCAAAACATTGAACCAATTCATTGAGAACTATTTAACTCTTGGAGAAATGGAAGGATTACTTGAGATCATGATAATTACAGGCAAATGTGAAAAATCTCTGAACTTCCTTCGTACTTATCTCGACAAATATAACGATATCCAAACTGTTGGCTTGGCAAGTATTTTGCTTCGATTCTTAAAGTTTCCAGAAGAAACGAAATTAATGCATTGGTTCCGTGGATATAAGGAAATTTTAAATCGATTGCAAATGTGGGACACTCGCATTCTTCTCGATAAAAGGTTCCAGGAAATCGAACTTTCTCTTGCCGAAAGGAACAAAAGCACAATTAATAATGCACGAAGTGGAATGTTCGGCGATGATGTTAATAATAACATAACTGAAAAACTGGGTTTTTGTGCATGTTCCTTAAGTCATGAGAACTCCAACCAAAGCACTATAAGAAAAGAAAGCCAATTTCAAGGATTACTGGTTGAAAAAACAAGGATTTTTGATTGTGGCAAATGCTTGAAGCCGGCCTCAAATTGCGCGATTTGTCTTTTGCCCGTGACTGTTCCAAACACTTATTTGGAACAAGAGAAGAATAAGAAAAACCCAAAAAAACAGATGGAAACTCTGTCGGATACTCTGAATTTTGATGAGGCGATGATCTGGTGCCAAAATTGCAAACATGGAGGACATTATTCGCATATGATGGAGTGGTTTTCCGAATTTACCACATGCGCTGTGACTGATTGTCCATGTGAATGCTTGTTGTTGTAATAATTATGGTTTGGATATATAATTAATTAATATAAATAATAAAATTATGGGATGGTGCCCTTTCAAAAACAATGAATGAAAAAAAATCTATTCTAATTATATTCATATTTTAATTTAAATTAAGAATTCACACACAAGATAAAAAAAATCGCTTCTTTCTAAAATGAAGACAAATTAATTACTTTTAATCCAGTGATATTTCAATAAGTTGTTTTTTAATGAAATTCTGGAATCTCAATGAATAAGGCGTGGGGGGGATAGCTGAAATTCCCTTATCCACAGCCAATGTTTTGAACAGAAACTCAAGTTTCTTTTTGGTGTTGAAACTAGTCAAAATGTCAATGATTCCGATAAAATATTCATCGCCTCCGTCACTTGAAACCATTGCGACTTCTTCTTCAGGCTTGAAAACTTTGATTTCACTGAGAGATAAATTTAATAGGCCTAGTCCATTTTCATTGCTTTTCTTTTTTTGGCCATGATGGATCCCGATGAGGAGACTGTAATCGATGATTTGGTTTTTTTCGAAGAATTTGCAATCGCTTTTGATTTGTTCGAACAAAAAGTCTGCTTGCTCGGGGGTGATCTTCAATTTGAAGTTGTTTTTAATGGCATTTAAATCTTTTTTGACAATTGAGGGGTCCCTTTTTAAAAATTTCGTTATTTTTATATTAGTAAATTAATATATCAAAATTGGTTATTTGTAAGTATAAAAATTTGTAATATGCAAATTAACATATAAAAATTGGTATTGATAAATTAATATATAAAAAATTAGTAATTTGTAAATTAATAGATAAAAAAATTATTTGTAAATTAATATTAAAAAAATTACATCTCCTTTGTAAAACGCTTATAGGTCGACCCTTTGATGTCATATCTTTCATGAATTTCCTTCGAAGTATGGAAAACATTCGACATGATGATAATGTAGATTTTTTTCCATTTAAGCTTTTTGCTGAATTTGAATCTGATTTTATGTAACCCAAAAAACTTCACAATGAGGGTTTGTGGGTTCGCAATGATATACTCATAATAATTCTTCAAGATTCCCATTAGAAAATGGAACTCTGCCCTATGAATAGTTTTCAAAGTGAACCTACCATCGGCACTATAATAGAAAAAGCTGCCACTTTTACCACAGGAAACCAATTCTGTTAAAGTTGTTAGATTTCCTTTCATCAGATTAGACAACATGTTTTCAGGACCGATGGATTTCAAATAATCCTCAGTGTTTATTCCGAAGAGGTTGCGAATTTCGTGGAACGCATAAGGGGCATAATCAAAAAATTTGCAGATTTTTGTTGTATCTTTGCTGTTTTTAATTCGTCTAATAAAATTGTTATTGGTAACTTTATAGATATAAGGAAAGTACCGAGGAATCAGTTCATAAGAGAATTTCAATGTGAAATCCTTGGGAGAAAGACTATATTCCTTTACCCATACTACACTTTTCGCTGCCATCTGAATTCCTAACATCATGTTCAATACAAAGTTCCAGTTTTCATGACCCAGAAAAACCAATTTCCCTTTCGGTCCACCCAGGTTGGACATTTTTGAACCATCTGCCTTCATGGGCTTGTGGACGTTGTAGATTGTGAAGGATTTAGCTCGGAGACTATTTTCTTTTTCTATCATGTTCATTCTTTAT
>Ga0302320_10013308_pt1 | contig 17210 bp, 17 predicted proteins | sample Bog_T0_3_FD_202130 | JGI IMG/M metagenome (GOLD analysis project Ga0302320, IMG submission 202130) | Peat permafrost microbial communities from Stordalen Mire near Abisko, Sweden - Bog_T0_3 | ecosystem: Environmental > Terrestrial > Soil > Wetlands > Peat | place: Sweden: Abisko, Stordalen Mire... | reverse complement strand
AGCGGCACCTTGTTGCGATGGAAGCCGATCGCTTCTGCCGCTTCTTCCACGGGATAAGGCGTATAGCAGTCCATGCGCCGCCAGCCGTCCTGGTGCGCTTGTTGCGCGGCTCTCACCAGATCGCTCGGCGTTTCGAATTCGGCCAGCAGGCCGTAGACTCCTTCGCGTGCAGGCATATCAGTCTCCCGCCTCCACAGTGGCCTTCGGCTTGATCTTGGCCTGCGGCAGAATCATGCGAATTTCGTTCATCGGAATCATGGGAAGGAAGCGCACAAACAACAGGAACAGCGCCGTGAAGAATCCAATCGTGCCCACGAAGGTCATGTAGTCCCACTTGGTCGCGCGATAGGTTCCCCAGGACGACGGCAAAAAGTCGCGGTAAAGGCTGGTCACGACGATGACGAAGCGCTCGAACCACATGCCCACGTTGACCACAATCGAAATGAAAAACATGAACGGAATGTTGGTGCGCAGCTTGCGCGACCACAGCGTGGTCAGCGGAATCACCAGGTTGCAGAGGATCAGCACCCAGTACGACCAGCCCATGGGACCGAAGGCGCGATTCCAGAACGCGAATGCTTCCCAGTGATCGGCCGAGTACCACGCCATGAAGGCTTCCATGCCGTAGCCGTAAGCCACAATGAAGCCCGTCACCAGCATCACCTTGCCCATGTTGTCGATGTGCCGCTCCGTCACCAGACCTTCCAGGTGATAGAACTTGCGCAGCGGAATGGCCAGCGTGAGCACCATGGCAAATCCCGAATAAATGGCGCCGGCAACAAAGTAAGGCGGAAAGATCGTGGTGTGCCATCCCGGCAGCACGGCCACCGCGAAATCGAAGCTGATGACGGTGTGTACCGAAAGCACCAGCGGCGTGGCCAGACCCGCGAGCAAGAGCGATGCCGTCTCGTAGCGCATCCAGTGGCGCACCGAGCCGCGCCAGCCCATGCTCAACAGTCCGTAAAAATATTGCGCAAACTTGTTTTGCGCCTTGTCGCGCATGGTGCCGAAATCCGGCACCATGCCGATGTACCAGAACACAACCGAAATGGTGGCGTAGGTCGACACCGCGAAGACGTCCCACAGCAGAGGCGAGCGGAACTGCGGCCACACCGTCATCGTGAAGGGCAGCGGGAACAGCCAGTAACCCAGCCACGGACGGCCCACGTGAATCAGCGGGAAAAGGCCGGCGCAGCAGACGGCGAAGATCGTCATGGCTTCGGCAAAGCGGCTGATGGCGTTACGCCACTGCTGCTTGAAGAGCAAAAGAATCGCCGAGATCAGCGTGCCGGCGTGTCCGATACCGATCCACCACACGAAGTTGATGATGGCGAATCCCCAGGCTACCGGCTGCGTGATGGCCCAGATGCCGACGCCCTTGAGAAAGAGCCAGGTGATCGCCACCAGCAGTACCGTAGCGCCGCCGCCCGCGAACGTGAAGAGCGCAAACCAGCCCATCGGCGTGTGCGGCGTGAGCACGATGCGCACAATCTTCTCGGTGACAGACCGGAAGGTCTGCCCCGGCGCGATGACGCGATACTCGCCGGTTGCGGGATCGACCCATTGGTCTGCGGGTTTTATCTCTTTGGTCGCCATCAGCTGCTCAACCCTTCGCCGGCGCGTGCTCCACCGGCGTCTCTTCGAGTTCCTGGTTCAGATTCAAGACTTCCGCAATATACGTGGTGCGCGGACGCGTATTGATATCGGCAATCACCTGATACGTGCGCGACTGGGCTCTCTGCTTCGATACGCCGCTGTCCTTATCGTTCTTGTTGCCGAAGGTGATCGCGCCGGCGGGGCAGGCCTGCTGGCATGCCGTCACAATTTCGCCGTCGCGAATGTTGCGGTTCTCTTTATCGGCCTCGATCTTTGCCGACGAGATGCGCTGCACGCAGTAGCTGCACTTCTCCATCACGCCGCGCGAGCGCACGCTCACGTCGGGGTTGCGCATCAATTTCAGGCTCTCGGTTTCGTAATCGGAGTAAAGCAGGAAGTTGAAGCGCCTCACCTTGTAGGGGCAGTTGTTGGAGCAGTACCGCGTGCCCACGCAGCGGTTATAAACCATCGTGTTCAGGCCTTCCGGCGTGTGCACCGTGGCGCCCACCGGGCAAACCTGCTCGCAGGGCGCGTTCTCGCAATGCTGGCAGGCCATGGGCTGGAAGTGCGCGCGCGGCGCGGCGAGATCGCCCTCAAAGTAAGTATCGATGCGCAGCCACTGCATATTGCGGCCGATGCGCACCTGCTGCTTGCCCACCACGGCAATGTTGTTTTCGGCATAACAGCTCACGATGCAAGCGTTGCATCCTGTGCAGCTGTTCATGTCGATCGACATGGCCCACGCATTGGCCTCGTTATACTCCCAGCTGGGGAATAGCGAAGTATCGGTCGGCGGCGTCTCGCGCCCCTCGCCCTCATGCGCAAAGTTCGGATTGGCCTTGAACTCGTCGAGCGATGCGTAGCGAATAATGCCGCGCTCGCCGATCGCCTCATCGGCTTCGAGCGAATTGTTGCCGTTGCCCTGCTGGCCGAAAGTCTTGCCGCGTTGATCCTGGAAGTGGCTCTTGGTGATCGCGGTGCCCCACTTGCCTTCAATCTTGCGCACGGCGCCCGTCGCATAGAGAGGCGCCCAGGTGTTGCGAATCAGAGAAGCGTTGAAACCCGCGCCGCCTGCCACACGGCCCACCTCGCGGCCGTAGCCGAGATAGACGGTGATGGAGTTATCGGGATGGCCCGGCGCGACAACCACCGGCGCCTTCACGCGTCCGTTGCCCACACTGATCTCGATGATGTCGTCTTCTTCAAGACCCCACTTGCTGAGCGTGGCTCCGGAAACGATGGCGGCGTTGTCCCAGCTCAAGTTCGTCACCGGCTTGGGCAGTTCCTGAAGCCAACCCACGTTGGCAAAGCGGCCGTCGTAGATGTTCGGATCGGGGCGGAAGATGATTTCGATTGAATCCTTCGGCGTCGGCGTGGGGATCGAACTGACGGAAGGTGCGCCGCCGGACTTCGCTGGCCCGCTCGGAACCGTATCCGCAATCCATCCATCGTGCAGCGCCTTGCGCCAACCAGCTTCAAAGTCTCCCTTGATTGCGGTCTTCCACGTTTCGCGCACCGCATCGTACGGGCTCACCATCGGCTCGTTGAGCAGCGTCTGAAAGATGTGATGCGACGAGTGCCCGCCGTAGAGCGGATCGATCATTGGCTGCACAATCGAAACCGTGCCGTCGTAGGCGCGTGCGTCCGACCACGACTCAAGATAGTGCGCGGCGGGAATGTGCCAGTGCGATTGCTGGCCGGTCTCGTCGTAGTGCGAGCCGAGATGCGCAACGACATTCGCCTTATCGAAGGCCGAAGCAAAGTTCAGATCGGCGGGCGCGTCGTAGATCGGATTCGAATTGAGAATGACCAGCCAATCCACCTTGCCCGCGTTGAGATCGGCAACCAGCGATTTGAAATCGCCGAGCTGATCGCTGGGCAGCGGGATCGCCGGCTCGGAGCTGACGAAAACCGTCTTGCCCAGATTGCCGAGCGCGTTATTCATGGCAATCGCCAAAGCCGCAACCGACTGATCCTGGTACAGCCCCGGAATCACCGCGCACTTGCCAGTGTTGGCCTTCAGGTCCTTCGCGAGCGCCGCAAGAAACTTCTGCTGCTCGGCGGTCCACGCATAAGACGGCGCATTCGCTCCGGGCGCGCCGACAGCCTGCGCCAATGCCGCCGCAAACGCAGGAATCTCGCTTGCCCGCAGCCCCAGCCGATGCTCGGCCTTCATGCCTGTCGTCGTCGTCGAGCTTTCGACCGAGTACAGCCGGTTCATGCCGTTTTCCGGCATCTTGCGCCGCGCCGCATAATCGCGCACCAGCTTATGGAAGCCCGGATAGCTCGCGCCCGAAAGAAAATCGGCGTCGAGCGAAACAATCACATCGGCTTGGCTCAGGTCGTACTGAACATTCAGCCCTTTTTCAAGGAACGTTCCCGCAATCGCCGGCTCGTACTGCACCAGCTTTGCCTTGGGAAAGGCTTTCTGCACCTCGCCCCACTGCCGCGCCAGCGTGGGCGAAGTAATCGTCGCACTCAAAAAGTAGATGCCGGTTCCGTCCGTGGTCGAAACCACTTTCTCGCGGAAGGCCTCGGCAAACTCCGCCCACTCGCGGTTCTCGCCTTTGAACCGCACGTGCTGCGAGCGGTCAGGATCGTACAAGTCAAGCAGTGTGCCCTGCGAATACGGGTCCGACCCGCCGTGGTTGTAAGCGTGCTCGGGGTTTCCATCAATCTTGATCGGCCGGAACTCGTCGCTCTTTACCAGAAGCGGCACCGCGCCGGTCGCAAACGGATGCGCCGTGGCAAAGTACATCGGCTTGCCCAGAACCAAATCTTCCGGCGCCTTGATGTAGGGATAAATCGGCTCGTCGGGCTGCTTGGTGCAGCCGGCCAATCCGGCAAGCGCCATCGACGCGCCCATCAACTTCATGAAGCCGCGCCGCGAAACCGGATCGATCCATTCCTGCGCCGCAGAAGGAAATTCCTTCTCCACCGCCGCCTGAAACTCTGGCGTCCCGGCCAGCTCGTCCAGCGAGCGCCAGTACTTCTTGCCCTTCGCGCCCTTCAGCTCCGCGCGAACCTGATCAAGCGTCATCTTGTCTTTCATCTCGCCGCTCATCGGTGGCACACCTCGCAGCTGGTCAGGTCTTTCGGGGTGCGAATCTTGTAATGAACCACCAGGAATTTGCCCATATCCTCCTGGCTTGTGAATTTCTGATAAGCCGGAGCAGCCGGCTCTTTCACCGTGCAGCTCACGCCTTGCGCCGTCGGCGCATCCGCCTTGTCCGTCGCCGCACACCACACCGGCTTGTCTTCCGTCGGCCCTTCCCACGCCATGTTGTAAATCTCGCTGGTGGGCCGCAGATTCTTCGCCGGATTCCTGTGGCAGTCGATGCACCACTCCATTTGCAGGGTATTCTGCGCGTACATCAGCGGCATCTGGTCTACGCGGCCGTGGCAGCTTTCGCAGCCGATACCTTTATTCACGTGGATTTCGTGGCTAAAGTAAACAAAATCCGGCAGGTCGTGGACCTTGATCCACGGAATCGACTCGCCCGTCGCCCAGCTATGCCGAACCGGCTCCAGCAATTGAGCATTCGTCCAAATCTGCGCGTGGCAATTCATGCAGGTGCGCGTCGGCGGAATGCCCGCGTAGCTCGATTTCTCCACCGTCGTGTGGCAGTACTGGCACTGCAAGCCCAGGCCCTGCACGTGGTGTTTGTGACTGAAGGGAACCGGCTGCTCCGCGCGCTGCCCTTGCCGCGTAACCCACGGCGAGCGCTGCAACTGGTCGAGCGTGACCCCCAAAGCAATGACGATCAGTCCCGTCAACACCAGGCTCATGCGAGCCAGTGCATTGGAGCTGCGGTCGAAGATTTGCGCCATGAACGAATCCCGGTTTGACTTTCGTTGTGCACGTGCCGCGTGTGCTGGCGGTCACATGGGTGGTGTACAAGAACCGCTCTTCGATAAAGCTCTACTGGGAAGGCTGGGAAGCCCGAAGTTTCACTATAGCGCACGTGAGGCTGCGGCTGCACAAAAGCGTACCAAATTGTGCGAATTATTTTTGTGGGAAACCGGACCGCAACCGGCTGAAAAGAATGGCTCTTGTGACAAGCGCGATTCCAGAGAAACCACTCCCGTTCTTCCGGCGCTCTTCGTACCAGAAGTTGGGATGTTCACAAGAAAAATATCATGCCGAACTCAGGTCGCGCCAGAGCGATGTGCTCCTTCGCAATTCAGGCCTGCGTCTTGTCAGAATTTCTATTTTGTTTGAGGAGCGGCCGGAACCGAAGAACTTGGTGGATGAATGCCAATTGGGTCGGGCGCCACCGCATCAGGCGGCACAACGAACGATGCCCCGTCGCGTTCATTCATCGGTTCGATGCTCTCCACATGAATGCGAAGCCCAGGCAGGTCTTTGCGCCTGAATTCCACTTCCGCCGGAACGTGCCTTCCCTGGTAATCGATTGTCCGGCTCACAGTGGCAATTCCCAGCGGCTGCGCTGAGAAACTAAACTCGACCAGCGCCCCTGCCGCGTTGAAACATTCGGTCGCGGAAGGTCCGTGATCCGGCGTCAGTCGCAGATTGGTCAGTTCGTAGCAACGTACTGGCTGGCCTGCGATCTCGCGCAAATCGATTTGAATCGTAGTCTGCGCTCCCTGGGCCAACGCCCGCATTAGTCGAAAGTCGATCCCCACCGGGTTATACAACGCCAAAACCATCTCAATGTAAGGATCGGGCGGCATTCCGGCCCGGCTTCCCGTGACGCGAATGTTGCCGCCGTTTCGATATTTCGACTGTGTGAATCCAGTCGATTGGTAGGAAATCTTGAGATGCTTGGCATCCTCGACGATTTCCTCGTAGTTTCCGCGATCTGTGATACCGCCGTCGGGCGCCACCACCTCAAAGCTCGCCTTGATTTTGAAGCTCAGGGCCGCAACGTCGCTTGGATAGCCTAATCCGTTATGCCGTTCCGCATTGAGCAGGAAAACCGCCGCGGGATCGGTGGCGGCCGATGGCACAGGGGGTGATTGCTGCACGCCTGTCACGCCCCGCGCCGACGCCTGCAGTGCGAATCCAACCACCGCAATCGCCGCGACAAGCAATAGACAAAACGGCCGGATAAAACTAATCCGTCTCATAAAAGACTTGCCTTCCGGTTGATTGTTGGAGGAATTATACCCCCAGGGAAAGCACAGCAAGCCCATTGGGATCACACGGTGCGGCTTGGTAACGCACGCGACCTCACGCCGTCTGCCAATGCTCCGGCGAAAGCGTTACCGTGGCGCAGCCGAACGAGTAGTTGAACCACGCATGCTCCGTATTGGCCGTGGCAAAGAAGCCTTCGAGGTTCAATCCTGCGGCAACGCGCGTCACAAACGAGCGCGGGCCGTAAAACAGCGTGAAGAAGCTGTCCCAATCGACAGTAAAGAGAAAGGAATGATCGGGTGCGAGCAAGGTTCCGCGCGCGGGAAATGGAATCGCCCCTTCGCGCAGGCTGGCCAGGGGGAGACGCGCTACCGGATCGGCATTCGGAAACTCCGGCACGAAGATGAGCTCGTCCGCCCCGGCCTCCGCAAAAATGTGCAGAAAGTCCGGCTGCAGCAGCGGCTCAAATCTCCCCTCGGTCGGCATCCAGATCGGTTGCGACGCCAAAAAATCCTTCAGCGCATCGCGCCCCGCCGGGTCGGCAAGGTGATCGGTGAGCGACCCGATCGAAGTCAGCAGCGCCTGGCTCACGCGCGCGCACGACTTCAACCCCGTCTGCGCCCCGACCTCGGTCCACGAAACCTTCTCGCCCCGCGCCGCAATCTCGTCGTCGCTTGGATACCGCTGCGTCGCGCTCCACGCCAACTCCGCCGGCACGCGCACAAACGGGTGCAGCACCACAAAGGCGCACTCAAATGCGCCGCCATACGCTTCCACGAGCGGCTCGCTCAAAGACGGATAAGTAAATTGTTCCATTTGCACTAAGAGAATTCTAGCAGCGGCGATGAAAGACCGGGAACATGGACCGGGGAGCCGAGGGCAGGATGCGGTGAATAAGAGACATATTCACCGCACTATATGCGGAGATTATTCCTTGCAGTTGCGGCGAATATGCGCGCCGCTTCCACAACAATCGTCCAGCACGCTGTCGCTCGATCCCGCAGGCCAGCCTGCGATCACAAAGAACACATCCAGCACGAACAGCCCGATGGCGATGTCGTTGAAGAGCGCCGCCTGGGGAAGATTCGGCCAGAGCTGGTTCGCCGCCCAGAAGAGAAAGGCCGCCGCCAGCAGAATCGTCTTCACCAGCTCCGCTACCGCGCGGTGCCTGGCCAACTGGAAAATCAAGTAGGCGCAAGCGATCATCGCCAGGGAAAACGCGGCCAGAACGTCGTGACTCCGCGCGGGAAACAGCCGCGGAGCCGCGTCCTCAATATAGAGCAGCACGACGGCGGCGAGCGTCACGATGCCAAGAACCAGCGGAATTCGCCTGCGGGTACGTTCAGAAGTGGTTTGCACAGTCCATTATTCCCCGCCGCATGAAAGGAAACTATAAAGGCCCACCCCTTACTCCCATAGTGTGAACCGCCATTCAGTGCATGTCCTCGCCGCCGCAGCCCTGCGCAACGGATCATTTAGAATTCATGTGGGCGTAACGTACGCTCTCAGCAACATCTCACCGCGCGGGACTCGCGTTTCGGCCCTGGCAATCGATTCCTGGCCATTGCGAAGCACCCGCCACCCGTGGTTGGCCCGACAGAGAAGAGGAGCACATGAAGTACGCCGGATTGCTGGTGATGCCCGCCGGATTCTTTCTCACCGTCGCCGCTTTGGCGTTGTTTCCAGACACCGCACGGCAAGCGGCGTTTGTCGTGTGCGGCCTGGCCGTTGAGGCGATGGGCCTGGTGGTGGCGGTGCGTGGCCACATGCCCGCCAAGGGAGCCAGCCGCCCATGAACGCCATGCCTCCCATCGCGGCCGCCCCCGTGCCCGCCACCCTGCCCGTTTTGACCGACGCCGTCTTTGCCCTCACATTGGCGCTTCTGCTGCTTGCGCCGCTGGCCATTGCCGGCGTGGCGCTCATCAATACCGGACTGGCCCGCTCGCGCTCCGCCGCGCAGGCCATGTTGGGCAATCTGGCTCTGCCGGCAGTCGCTGTCATCGTCTTCGCGCTGGTCGGCGCATCGTTCGCCGGCACGCTGGGAACGTCGGAGGCTGCGTTTCACGTGGCCGGAAAAACCTGGGGCGTGCTGGGACTCGGCCCGTTTTTCATGCACACTCTCGGATCGGCCACGCCGCAATCGCAGCTTGCGCTCCTTTTTGAATTTATGGCCGTAGCCATGGCGGCCTTGATCCCATGGGGCTCGGGCGCGGACCGCTGGCGGATTGCCGCCGGGTGCGCGTCGGCGGCGGTTCTCGCCGCCATCGTGTTTCCCCTCGCCGCGCATTGGATCTGGAACGGCGGATGGCTCGCCCAACTCGGCGCGAACTTCGGCCTGGGCGCGGGATTCCTCGATGGCGGCGGCGCGGCCACCGTGCACGCTCTTGGTGGGCTCACCGCGCTGGCCCTGGTCTGGACTGCCGGACCGCGCCGCGGCAAGTTCCCCCGCGAGGGCCTGTCGACCGCGATCCCCGGCCACAATGCCGTCTATGTCCTGTTCGGCTGCCTGCTGGCGCTGGTCGGCTGGCTGGCGTGGAACGCCGCGGGCGCGGTGATCTGGCTGCACGCTCCGCTGGCAGCGTTGCCGGGTACGGCCATCAACACATTGCTTTCTGCTGCGGCGGCGCTCGTGGCCACCTTCTCTGTCACGCGCATCCGCTTCGGCAAACCCGATGCGAGTCTCTGCGCCAACGGCTGGCTCGCCGGCCTCGTCACATCCACAGCCTGCGCGGCCCTGGCCACGCCGCTCGAATCCATCTTCGCCGGAGCCGTTGCCGGCATCTTTACCCCGCTGCTGGTGGAAGTGCTGGAGCTGGCGCTCTCCGTCGACGACCCATCGGGCGCAATTGCCGTGCATGGCGCATCGGGGCTGTGGGGATTGATAGTAGCAGGCATCTTTGCGCCCAGGTCCGGCCAGCTTGTGGCGCAACTCGTCGGCATCGCGGCGCTGCTCGGCGTCGTGCTGCCGCTGGTCTACCTGCTCTATGCAGTGCTCAACCGCGTGGTCGCCTTCCGCGTCGATCCCGACGGCGAACGCATCGGCATGGATTTCCACGAACTGGGCGGCGGCGCCTATCCCGAGTTCGTGATTCACCGCGACGAATCGTACCGGTAATTCGAGATCGGGGTATCATCGTACGTATGGCGACGATGCACATCCCGAAGTCCGAAGCCGTGAACGGGTTACGGGTTGTTGCCGCGCGTCATTCTGAGCTGTCGAGACTCTGCCGCGAATTTCACATCCTTCGGCTGGAACTTTTTGGTTCGGCTCTGGGCAGCGCTTTCGATTCCGAGCACAGCGATCTCGATTTCCTGGTGGAGTTTGAGCCACTTGAGCCCGGCGACTACGCAACCGCCTTTTTCGGCTTTAAGGATGCGCTGGAAGGGCTCTTTGCACGGCCGGTCGATCTGGTTGTTGCTTCCGCCGTTCGTAATCCTTATTTTCGCCGCAGCATCGAGCAAAGCAAGGCACTCCTCTATGCGGCTTGAGGCGCGAAAGTATCTTTACGACGTGCAGGAAGCAGCGGAGCTCGTTGCCCAGTTTACTGCGGGAAAGGATTTTGCGGATTATCAGCAGAATCCAATGCTGCGTCTCGCGATCGAGCGCGCTTTTACCATCATCGGCGAAGCACTTGGTCAACTAGCTCACATGGATGACGTCCTTGCCTCTCGCATCACCGATCTCCGCAATATTGTCGGTTTTCGCAACGTTCTAACTCACGCCTATGCGCAAATTGACGATCGGATTGTCTGGGGCATCGTCCAATCGAAGCTGCCGGTGCTGATCCGTGAGGTAGCCGAGCTTATGAACGAAGAGGATCGCCCCCAGGGCGCATAGCAACACATCTCCTTGCGTCCCGAGTTCGTCATCCACCGCGACGAATCGTACCGCTAGAGCCGCAACTCCAGCCGGCCTGTGTAAACTGCCGTAAGGATCAGAAACCTATGGGCCTGCTAACCGGGCTGTTCTGGCCATGGGGTCTGCTGGTGCAGGCCGCGGCCATCATCCACTTCATTCGGCGCCGGCCCGACACCTATTGGATCTTCATCATTCTCTTTCTGGGGCCGCCCGGCGCGCTGATCTATCTGTGTGCCGAGGCCCTGCCCGACCTCGGCCTCCTCCGCCAGTCGTTCAAAGGGTTTCCCCGCCGCAAGCGCATCGCCCAGCTCAACCTGGAGATTCACGACAACCCTTCGCCGGGAAACTTCGAAGAGCTCGGCGATCTCTATATGGACGAGGGCAAACTCGCGTGGGCGCGGGCTGCGTATGACAAGGCAACCGCCGCGCGCTCTACCACTGTGGATTGTTTTTACCGGCGCGGTGTCTGCGCCCTCCTGCTCAACGATGCGACGGCAGCTCTGCCCGACCTCGAAATGGCGGTGCAAAAGGATGCAGGCCACGACTTCTATCGCGCCGCGGGCCTGTTGGCTCACGCCTACGCCGAAACCGGCCAAAAGGAAAAAGCCGACGTCCTATTCCGGCAGGCGATTGAGCGCTCCACGCTCTCTGAAACCTATCTAAATTACGCTGACTTTCTCGCCGCGCAGGGCCGCAATGCCGAGGCGCGCTCGTGGGCGCAGAAGGTGCTGGATAAAAAGCCCACCATGCCGCGCTACCTGCAGCGCCGCGAGCGCCCGTGGTTTCGCCGCGCCCGCGCCCTGCTCAAACGCGTTCACGCGTAGCAGCGATGCACAAGCCGCGCAGCCGCGTTTCGCCGATCGCGGAATCACACCGGATTTATAGTGGCGTCGTCGTCAGCTCCGCGCTTAGGAACGACCAGCCGCAGCTTGAAGAAACCTGAATCCAAATGCCGCCCGTCGTGGTGGCGTCAAATACGTAGCCAATTCCGCTCGTGCCCCTTGGCACGCTCACCGTCTCTGCAGGCTGCCCGCCGACCACGGTTCCATCGGGCGCCGTGGTGAATGCAAACTGCGCCGGACAATTCGAAAACACCTGCAAGCTCAGCAGATAGACATTGCCGGCCATCGCCGTCACGTTAAAGCCGAGAAAACTTTGGATGGACGGCGTCATCTGGTTCATCTCCAGCCCCGCGTCGCTGGGATCCCACTCGCCCACGCCGTAGGCCGCCATTGTGAAGCTCCCCGAACCTGCGGGTTGAGCGACAGAGATGGTTTGCGTGGTTGGCCCGGAGTTTGCGGACGGAGCCGGCGCCGCCATGGGCCTGGCTGAGCTCCCGGGCACAGACGTCTTAAACGCAAGCCTGGCCGAAGCGATGAACCGCGCTTTGTCGGCAGGCGTCAGCACGCGTCCAGTGGAGAGCACCAACGGCCGGTGCGCCATGCGCACTATTGGCAGTCTCGCCCTGCCGGGAACGCCTCCCGGCATGAGCCCGTTGGGACTCTGGCCAAAAGCTGAAGACAGACATACGACGGCGGATAGCAAAACGATGAGTCTTCTCATGGAGATGCCTTTCTTTGGCGCCGCGAAGAGAAAGAAACGTCATCGAGGAAGTGCGGCGGATTGCCGCGAGTATATCCTCGGAAACGCAACCCCGGCCAGAAAAAACGCGACAAAAAACGCGCGACTACTTGCGCGCCAGCAGCAGCATCATCACGAACAATGCCACCGGAATCGAGGCCAACCCAGCGTAACAACCAGCGCATGCTTTGCTGTGCCACGCCTACATCGGCGTCGTAACCAGCTCAGCGCTTTCGAAATTCCAGCTCGAGCTCGATGAAATCTCAAAATAGACTTCACCCGTCGTGGTGGCGTCAAATCCGTAGATAAATCCGCTCAAGCCCTGCGGAACAGTCACCGTCATTGTGGGCTGCGCGCCGGGCGCAGTAGCGCCAGAGGGCGTGCCGATGACAAATTGGGCCGGACCGTAGGAAAAGACCTCGAAGTTTACCGCATAAAAATTGTTGGCCGTCGCCATCACGCTAAAGCCGATATAGCTCGGGGTGGTTGGGGTCGTCGGCTGCATAATCAGCGCCTGGCTTGGCCCCCATTGGGACGGGGCATACGCCATCATGGTGAAATTCTCTCCACTCCAGGGTTGGGTAATGGTGATGCTCTGCGTGGTTGGCCCAGGGTTAGGGTTCGGCGCGGGCGCGGCCGCGGGCCCGGGCGAAGTCCGGGGCGCCGGCGTCTTGAAGGCAAGTTTGGCCGAAGCGATGAACCGCGCCTTGTCGGCGGGAGTCAAGACGCGCCCGGTCGAGAACACCATCGGCCGGTGCGCCATGCGCACGGTAGGCAGCTTCGACCGGGTGGGAACGCCTCCCGGCATGAGCCCGTTGGGGCTCTGGCCGAAAGCTGAAGACAGACATACGACGGCGGATAACAGAACGGTGAGTTTTTTCAAAGAGATGCCTTTCTTTGGCGCCGCGAAGAACGAGACCTGTCATCGAGGAAGTGCGGCGGATTGCCGGAGTATAGCGCGGCCAACGCAACCCCGGCCAGAAAAAACGCGACAAAAAACGCGCGACTACTTGCGCGCCAGCAGCAGCATCATCACGAACAATGCCACCGGAATCAGCGCCAACCCCGCATACATCGCCAGCTTGGCGCCACTCACTCCAAGCCTGCTGCGCAGCGACGGCCGCCGCGCATCTTCGTCCACGCCCACCAGCTCCTGGTGCTCCAGTTCCCATGCCATCTCCGCTGCGGTGGCGTAGCGATGGCGCGGATCGCGCTCCAGAGCGCGCGACAAAACCTCCTGCAACTGCGCCGTGATGGCCGGGTTCAACTCGCGCGCCGGCGTAGGATCGTTCAACACGCGCTCATTCAGCACCACCAGCGGATTGGCGCCCGTAAATGGCGGCTGGCCGGTCAGCATCTCGTAGAGCATCGCACCCAGCGCATAGATATCGCTGCGCTGATCGCCGCGCTGCCCCTTCACCTGCTCCGGAGAAATGTAATCGGGCGTGCCCAGCGCCGGCGTGAGCGAAGTGTGCGTGATGCGCCGCGCATCTTCCCTCATGGCAATGCCGAAGTCAATAATCTTGACGCGATCGCCCGTGCACACCATGATGTTCTCGGGCTTCAGGTCGCGGTGCACCACGCCGTGCTTGTGCAGATTGTCCAGCGCGTCGCAAATTGAGCGCGTGAGCGAGACGGCGCGATCGATGGGCAGCTTCCGTTCTTCGTTCAAAATTGCCCGCAGCAACTTGCCGTCCACCCACTCAATCACCATGTAGAGCCGGCTGCGCTTTTCGCCGTCGTAAGTCTTCACCACGCCGGGGTGGTCGATCTCCTGGCCGATCGCTTCCTCGCGCCGAAAGCGTTCGAGCAAAACCGGGTCAGCTTCCATCTCCGGGTGCGGCACCTTCACGGCCACCGTCCGGCCGCTGCGCAAGTCCGTTGCACGGTAGAGCGTGGACATGCCACTGCGGGCCACTTCCGCATCCAGGCGGTAGTGGTCCAGGGTATCTCCAACTTCGGGCGCGGTCATCACTGCTGTCAGCATCGCAATTTTGAGTCTTACATGCAAAACATAAATATTCTGCAAGGATGTACCGCCAGCCTCCCGGAATGTACCGCCGGTCTCGAAATGTAACGCCGGCATCTTTGCCGGCTGTCGTGCCGCCCTCTCCATGATGCGCGCACACCTCCGCCCGCCCCTTCCCGCAAATCCTCGCTATCATGGAGACAACATGCCCGGCTTACCCCGAATCGCCGTTACCTGCCTGGCGGCTGCCATGCTCTGGCCCGCCCTCGCGCGAGCCGTGCCGGAAAAACCGCATCCCGCCAAACAGCAGGCTCCGCAAGACACGGGATTCCTCAACCGCCGCATCGAATTGCACGGAATCACCTACCGTTTTCAGGTCTACCTGCCCGAGGACTGGCAGCGCGACGACGCCAAAAAGTGGCCCATCATTCTGTCTCTCCACGGGCGTGCCGAGCGCGGCTCCGAGGGCATGTGGCAAACCCAGATCGGCCTTGCGGAGGCTGTGCGAAGCCATCCCGATCGCTGGCCGTTTGTCATCGTGATGCCGCAATGCCCGCTCGGCGCGTACTGGACCGATGCCGCCATGCTGGAGCTGGCCATGGCCGCCCTCGATCAGGAGTCGGCCGAGTTTCACGGCGACCCCGCGCGCACCTATCTCACCGGGCTTTCCATGGGCGGATACGGCGCATGGGAGCTGGCCCGCGCGCATCCCCATCGCTGGGCCGCCATCGCCATTGCCGCCGGCGGCGTCTTCTGGAGCTACGAACCGGATCGCTGGCAGCAGGCCTCGACCTTACCCGCCGAATACGCTCGCGCAGTCGGGCACACGCCCGTCTGGCTCTTCCACGGCAGCCTGGACACCACCGTGCTGCCCCGCCAGAGCCAACTCATGTTCGACGCCGTCAAAGCGGCGCACGGAAACATTCGCTTCTGGCTCTACCAGGGAATGTTGCACGATTGCTGGACGCGGGCCTACGACGAGCCGGATCTCCCGCGCTGGTTCCTGGCGCATCGCATGCCAGAGATCCCCGAAACCCTGGCGGAACTCCTCATGATTCCGCTGCACCCGGCCACCATCAAACTCACCACGGCACAACTCGACAGCTTCACCGGACAGTATCGCGAGCCCAACTCGCACGGTGTCACCACCATCTACCGCACCGGCGACCGACTCTTTGAGAAATCTCCCAGCGGCGAAGTGATCGGCCTCGACGCCGAGTCGGCTGACTCCTTCTTCCGCCCCGGCGACGCCACTGGCGCGCGCACCATTCATGTCACCTTTGAGCGCGATGCGCAGGGCCGCGTAACCGCCTACGTGCTGCATGACAACCGCCACGAAGAGCGCTGGATCAAAGCGCCGCCCAGCACAATGCAAAAGTAAGGATTCACTCTTTCACTTATTTCACTCCTTCACTTTCCGGGAACCAACCACCCGACCCCTGCGTATTCCCACTTGAACATCGACGGAGGGCACTATGTTTTGCAGCGGATGTGGACACGAAATCCAGGCGGGCGAGGCACGCTGCCTGAAATGCGGATGGACGCCACCGTCTTTCACCCCGCCGCCTTTCCCCTTCCCCAGCTTCGAAGTGGAACTCGCTCGCTACGCCGGCAAGGTCCGCGTGCTCGGCGTCCTGTGGCTTATCTGGGCCGGGCTCTTTCTCCTGATGGGCATTGCCGAGTTGCACCTCGCGCACGCCTTCCTCTCCGGCAATTTCGGCCCCTTTGCAGAAAACCGTCACTTCTTCCCGGACTGGTTCCTTGCGGCCGTCATTCCCTTCATCATGGGGACGATCATTCTCCGCGCCGTTCTCTCCGCCATTGCCGGATGGGGTCTGCTCGAGCGCACGCAATGGGGCCGCATCCTGGCCATCATCGCCGCCATCATCAGCCTCATCAAGTTCCCCTTCGGAACCGCCCTCGGTGTAGCCACGCTGATCATCCTGCTCGGCTACCGCAACTCAACGCTCTACGACAGCCTGTAGAAGCAGCCTTTAGCTGTTAGCTCTCAGCTTTTAGCTCGATCCTGCAGATTGAGGCTGCCTCGACTCAGCACGCGAGTTCTTCGACGGACCGCCTCGGTGGCATTTTTGCGCAGCTACCCGAACCGAGCGCAACCCAGCTAAGAGCTAATAGCTAAAGGCTAATAGCTGCATTTACAATCGACTCATGACCTTCCCGGCCAACCGCATGCGGCGAATGCGGCGCAACCAGCCGCTACGAGACCTTGTCCGCGAGACCAGTCTCGAGCCCGGCGACCTCATCTATCCCCTCTTCATCTGCCCCGGCAAGGGCGTGCGCAACCCCATCAGCTCCATGCCCGGCGTCTTCAACCTTTCTGTCGATGAAGCCGTGCGCGAAGCCGAAGAAGCCGCGCAACTCCGCATCGGCGGATTGCTGCTCTTCGGCCTGCCCGAAGCGAAAGACGAAACCGGCACCGGCGCCTGGGATGAAAACGGCATTGTCCAGCAGGCGCTGCGCGCGCTGAAAGCATCTCCCGCGGCCAAAAAGCTGGTGCTCATCGCCGATGTCTGCCTCTGCGAATACACCAGCCACGGCCACTGCGGCGTAATCGTCAAGTCCGGCGACAACTTCGACGTGGACAACGATCCGACATTGGAGTTGCTTGCCCGCACCGCCGTGAGCCAGGCCAAAGCCGGAGCCGACGTGGTCGCTCCCAGCGACATGATGGACGGCCGCGTCGCCGCCATCCGCAAGGCGCTCGACGCAGCGGGCCTCGCGCAGACGCCCATCCTCAGCTACGCGTCGAAATTTGCCTCCGCCTTCTACGGCCCCTTCCGCGAGGCCGCCGACTCCGCCCCGCAGTTCGGCGACCGCCGCAGCTACCAGATGGACGGCGCCAACATCCGCGAAGCCATGCGCGAGATCGATCTCGACATCGAAGAGGGCGCGGACATGATCCTGATGAAGCCCGCCATGCCCTATCTCGACGTGGTGCGCGCCGCGCGCGAGCGTGTCGGCGTCCCCATCGGCGCTTATCAAGTCTCCGGCGAATACTCCATGCTCCACGCCGCGTTTCAAAAAGGCTGGCTCGACCAGAACCGCGCCATGCTCGAGTCGCTCGTAGGCATCCGTCGCGCCGGCGC
>Ga0302320_10013307_pt1 | contig 17211 bp, 15 predicted proteins | sample Bog_T0_3_FD_202130 | JGI IMG/M metagenome (GOLD analysis project Ga0302320, IMG submission 202130) | Peat permafrost microbial communities from Stordalen Mire near Abisko, Sweden - Bog_T0_3 | ecosystem: Environmental > Terrestrial > Soil > Wetlands > Peat | place: Sweden: Abisko, Stordalen Mire... | reverse complement strand
GAACTAAAATCCGACCCGTAAAGCTTTGCTAATGATGAGGGACGGCCCCCCGGGATCGGCTTTCAGGAGCAGGTCCCAAACCAGTCCGAGCTGCTGCGGTAAAGAGCCGTGGTGGGGAGCCTCGGATCGAAAGTTCGAGGCATGACCTCGAGCAGGTGTGCATCCGAAAGACGAACGAAAGTGACCCCCCCCCGAAGACGCGTCGTTAAGGTGAGTTGGTGTCGTCGAAACCAGGCGCGCGACGATCGCCCGGGACAAGTCCGCGGGGAGCCTGATGACTGTGCGGGCGGCGACCGGCATAGAGGGGGCGTGAGGCGGATGCCGGCGTTTGCACGGAACTGCGGGAACCAGTCGTTTCGATGCCAAGGGAGAAGCACAAGCGGCGAAAACCGCGAGGCAAGAGTACCGACGCGAAACACTGGGACGGACCGTCGTAGTAGCGATGAAGGCTGGTAACGCGGCTGGCGGAGCAAAGGGGACGGGTCAGGTCCCCTTCCGGCCTTATCATGAATCAACCCATTGGCTGCCTCCGACCGTCGGGTTCCCACGTTAGGCAGCCTCGAGGACCTGACCGGCAGGGTGGGCCGTCGCCGCCACCATCCGATTGTTCGTGATCCGCGCCGGCCCGATGCAGATTTGCTGGTCATTGAGGAACAACCCCATGGTTTCTGGATCAGGAGAGGCGGACGCCCGCTCGATAGCTTCGACCAGCGCCGCAACCTTTGCTTCCACGGCACAGCGTGCGGGATCGCGTTGAACACCCGTTCCGCCAACGCTACAATTGAGATTGCCTTGACCACGGAGCAAAGGTATTAGCGCAGAATGCGTGGATCGAGGTCCTGGTCTCCGTTGCTCGCGCCCCGCTGCGGTATCATTCATCGTGCGCCGGATACGCTCCAGGCCGTCGACGGCGATCTGGCGAATGCGCTCGCGTGACATCTTGAGGGTGTCCGACAGCCGGTCCAGCTTCCACTTCGGACTTAACAGGTACCGGGTAACAAGAATAAACCGGTCGCGGGGCGCCAACTCCATCAGAGCCTCACAGACCGCGTTCCAGCGGTCCGTCGAGGCCAACCGGTTCAGGATTCCATCCTCGCCTTCGAGGCGGTCATCGGCCGTGACCTCGCCGCGCGACATGCCGCCGTCGCCAACCGGTTCGTCCAGCATGACATCGCCGGCGGCATGGATCAGCGCCTCCTCGATGTCGCGCTCGCCGATACCAAGGCAGACGGCGATCCGGCCGATATCGGAACCCGCGAGCGGCAGGCGAAGATCAAGCTTCTTGATGGCCATGGGCAGGTTGAACAGCGCCTTGCGAACCTTGGGATTTTTTGCCCGCACGATAACTCCGCGTTGCGCGATCACGGTGTCCGTCAACAGGATTCGCATCCACCACATGGCATAGGTCGCCAGCCGGGAGAAGCGCGGCGCATCCAACGGAGCGTCCGGCACCATGTCCGTCCGCTTGCCATCTTGTACGCCCGGTGTCGCTGCCGCCTCCGAGGCCTCTTGGGCAAGGCGCGCGCCGCCCGCTTCGGACTTTTCAAACGACCAGCGATTGATGGCGATCAACAAGCCCTCGGTTGCCGTTTGCACCAGATCGTTGATGTCGACGCCGGGGGTTCGTGCGCTGTTACCAGCCGTGCGGATGATCATCGGCATATGAGACCGCACCAGCTCATCCATCGCCGCTTTGTCCTTGTCGGCATGATAGCGCACCAGCAGCTCGCGCTCGCGTTCCGCACTCAGAAATTTCGAAGCAGACAAAGCTTTCCGGAGCAGAGGCCGAAGCCGCGAGGGGGGCGTCGATTGCATTTGCGTCACCTGAAATTTCTTGGGCCACTAAGAAGTCGTTGTCCGCGTTGCCACCAGAGAAGCGCGGCCTTCATGCACGAATATTATGCCGGAAGGCTTGTCGACAGACGCGGCGCTTCGCTCTTCCAAAGTTGTCGCCGTCTTCCACCAATTGATCATAAGTAAACCAGGGCGACTTTAGACCTGATTTCCATATCGCAAGACCCGGGTTCGAAAAGCTTCATGACTGTCCGGTGCGGTGCGAGCAGAGGGTCTTAGGCGGCCGATCGGATCCGGCACTGGCTGAACGGATTTATCCCGGCGGGGATCACTCTCCGGCCGCCGTTGCGTGCGCGTTTGTCCGGCGCGGGCACCGCCACGAGGCGGGGCAGGGGCAGTTTGACCGGCGCACGCGGCGATGGCGGCGGCGACAGCTCTGGTGGCAGGCCGTCACGGGCCCGCCGTTCCGCAATCCAGCGTTTGCCGCAGCGGCCCAGATCGTCCGGATGCATTTCAAGGCAATCGGCGATGTTGGTGCGGGACCTTGCCCATTCGCCGCCGCTCAGAAAGAACGCCTTGGCGTCATTGTAAAGCAGCGAACCGATCGGCTCCTCCACCAAATCTTCCTTGGCCTGCAACACGACCTGCGCCCAGAGCACACGGTAGGATCGTTCGGTTGTTAAACCAGAGGACATGAGCGGTTTCCAATACTTCGATGAAGCAGAGCCGATGGCGGGTTTTGTGTCGCGTGATCGCCGGATGGCGAGACAGTCTGCAATACTAGCTAAAAACGGGTCAGATCACGCATAGCCCGGCCCGGACAAACAGCAGTATCGTTACGACACCCGCCGCCTTGAAGCAGGGTTTCGCGGCCGGCTATCGCAAAAGTCGGCCAGCTCTTGATCGGGGTATCCGCGGCTTGGCCGAAGTAAATGGTAATGTCTTGCATGGAACGACGGCTCCAAACATGACCCTCGCCGGAGACTGTGCTCGTTCGGACGAGCGCTGCGGAAACGAACCCTGCAGCCAGGCTGGGAGGGAATACAAAAACCCTACATCACATTCCCGTTACTGACAATCGGTTATCACGCCCGCGCGATCACATGTTCGATGCCGTATCATAATAAGTCTTGATTTGCGATGCTGCCCGGCGCTCTATGTCAGGCCCTTTTGTCGGAGATGAGCCCTGCCAAAACCGGCCGGTCCTGGACAAAGGGATCATCGATTGTCGCCGAATATTCCTTGTTTCCTGAGGCCTCAGGGCGTCCGGGGACCGTCGAGCCGAGCGGCAACCAAGTGGCTGTTTGCAGCGTGAGGCGGGCCATGGTGGCAAACCGGCAAATCCATTGCCGGCGAATAACGCTAAGTGCTCTTGTTTAGACCCGCGTCGGGATTTTCGAAGTCACCACCCTGCATGCGGAGACCACATCTGCGGACATCGGTGATCAGACGTTCTGCCGGACCGTTGCGATTTCATCGGCGAGTATAACGGGCTGCTTCGGATGAAGACTTTCAAGCGCCTCGGCGACTGAAGCATGACGCCGCTTCCTGCCGGGCATCGGCTGGATGAATACCGCCTCATGATTGCGCCACATGATTACACGGCAGAGCGAGTTGACACCTTTGTGGAATTCAATGACCTCCTCATATTCCTCGTCCTCGGATCCATGATCGAGGCGAACGAACATCCGGGAGTCGTTGAAAGCAGCCCAGCTTTTCGCGCGAATCAGATCGCCTATTTCGAAAGCTATACCCTTCGCCGCATAGCCGGCCGCGGCGGGGTCGAGAGCAACTCCGGCTGGCTCGGTGCCGAAGGCAGTTGGATTTGAGATCGTATCATGCATCGGAGTCACCGCTCAGTTAGAGGAACCTCGTGATCCAGACTTAAACCGTGGCTGCGGCTGCCAAACCGTGCCGCGGCCTGGTCCGGGGAGGCGGCACCGCCCTTCTACATCACGCCATCGTGATGTGGCAACGGGCGTCTCACGAATCCGTGATCAAACTTTAGGCCTTCATTTACAACAATATCTTCAAGTTTCAGTTGATTACTGCTGGATGCAGCAATAGAGGCGGAAAGTTGGCACCGCCGTGGATCGGGCGGGCCGGATCTTCGCTCTGACGTAATGGTCTAGCAGTGCGATCAGTGCGAGGCCCGCCACCTTGCGTTGGTGCACTTCGAGATCTGAAGTGGGGTAGGATGCCCTTCGCTCTCTGGTTCTGAACGGCTCGATCCCGCACAAGCATAACGCCGATCGTCGTCACCATATCCCGAAGATGACTTTCAAGGTGCGGAACTGGCCGGCGAATGAGGCGGGGTTGCGTCGGCCTGACAGCCTGGCGGGCCCGGTTACCAGACGATCGCAGCGCACGGCGAAGACATCGAAGTGGTGATTCCGCCGCGCTCAACGGCCTTTCCCAGCGGTGAACCGGGTTCGCCCACACAAGCGGGATCACCATCTGGCGCCGATCACGGACAAGGGGCGGCTGGCCTGGCAGGCGGCCACCGGCCACGGTCAACGCGCGCTGGTCGAAACGACAATGGGCCGCTACAAGTCGCTGATCGGACCTCGACTACGCGCTCGCGGTTTCGCTGCCCAGCGGACCGAGGCTGTCGTCGGCGTCGATGGCCGGAACCGGATGCTGGCGGACGACGCCCGGACTCTGGCCGCAGCCGGCGAAGCATCGCATAATGGGCCGGGGTCTGGGGTCATCTCGCCTCCATGCGCCAAGTGTGCCAACGCCGGCCCTCTCGGGCCGACGGTTTCTCCGCGCCCGTGTAACCCGAAAACGGCAGATTTTGAACCACACCGCCGACGGCCGCCTACGCCGCCTTCGCCCGCCGGGTCATCGCTGCCAGCAATTCCCGTCCCTCGTCTGTCAGCACGTACGGCGAATGAAACGTATCCGACTGGACCCGCACCATCCCCCGGCGTTTGGCGTCGGCTGCGGTAGAATATCCAAAGCGCGAGCCCCTTCGACCGTCCGCGCGTCCCCCTGTTCCGCCAAGCAGGCCTGAACATAGGCGATTCTGCCAGAGCGGAACATCAGCGGCGGCTCCTCCGCCACATCCGGCGACCGCTGCCAGTGCGACCGGCCCGCCGGCGGTCCGAAGCATCGCGTGATGCCGGCAGCCCGGCAACGTATGGATACCGTAATCGTTGGACGGTAATATTTCCGATCTGGACAATACAATCCGCATCGCGGCTGCCACTACGGTAATGGATTAAGCCGCGGTGGCGGAAGCTTCCTGTTTCCGGGCGCGAATTTTCGCACCACGTTCCGGGCGTATTCATCGCCGCCACCTATACCTAAGAAATATAAGTCAGCAAAACCGTGGTGGATGTGTAATGGCTCTGGTGAAGACGGGCGAATTTGACGCCGGTGCCGGCAGGCTGAATGGTCTCCATAGTGCGAAAGCACCGGAAGCGGCCGTAACGGTCCGGCCGAAAACCGAGCGTGTGCTGACACCCCTGCCGCCCCGCAAGCCGATCGCGGCGGGCTCGGACCAGCAGCGGCGGCGTCAGCGCACCTTCGGCCGCCAGCAGAAGGCGGCCGAGCGCGTGGCCTCGGCGACCTCTCAGATGGCCAGCGGCATCGCCGAGGCAGCCTCGGCCTGCGAGGAACTCAGCAAGGCGATGGAGCAGATCACCGCCGGCGCCGAGGAGGCCGCCTCTGCCGCCGAGGAATCGCAGCGGGCCATGGCCCGGATCGCCTCCAGCAATCGCACGACAACCGAGGCCGCCGAAAACTCCGTCCGCAAGACCGAGGCGTTGCAGGCGCTGATCGCGAACACCACCGACCAGATCATGACGAGCCTCGCCAGCATCGGCCGCGCCTCCGAACGCCAGGTCGCCTCCGTCAGCATGATAGCGGAACTCGACAAGCAGGCCGCCAATATCGGCAATATCGTCAAGGCGGTGGCGCGGATCGCCGATCAGACCAACCTGCTGGCGCTGAATGCGGCGATCGAGGCGGCGCGGGCCGGGCAGCACGGCAAGGGCTTCGCGGTGGTGGCCGACGAAGTGCGGACACTGGCCGAGACATCGGAAAAAAGCGCCCGCGACATTCAGGATTTGGTCGGACAGATCCAGCAGCAGGTGAAGGTCATCGCTGACGGCATCAACGCATCTGCCAAGGCCGCCAAGGCCGAGGTCGAAAGCGGCCGCGTCGTGACCGGGCAACTCGAACAGGTTCGCGCCGACATGGCGGTGATCCTGACCGGCGGCCAGGCGATCCTGAAAGCCGCGCATGAGTCCGATGGCGCAGCGCAGGAAGCCCAGAAGGGCGCGGAGGCTATCTCGGCCGCGGCGCAGGAGCAATCCGCCGCCTGCGAGGAGGCTGTGAACACCGTCGGCCAACAAAGCACGGCCTTGCAGCAGAGCGAGCAGGCATCGAACGAACTTTCGGAACTCGCGGAAGAACTGAAAACCAGCACCGACATCACGAAAAGCGCGGAGGAAGTGGCCTCGGCGGCGGAGGAATTATCCTCGGCCGTAGAGGAGATCAACCGCGCCTCGACGCAGATCATGGCGGCGCTGGAGCAGATCAACCGCGGCACCCAGCAGCAGACCGCGGCGACACAGGAATCGGCGGCCGCGATCGCGCAGATCGAGAAAGGTGCGCAGGTTACCGACAGCAACGCTTCGGCCGCGCTCGAAAAGGGAGCGGCGATCGCCGCCTCGCTGAAGGTCAACCGCGCCTCGCTGGAGCAGATGATCACCGGCGTGCAGACCTCGGTCGAGAGCAACATCCGGTCGCGCGATCAGATCGGCGCGCTCGAGCAGGTCAGCCGTCGTATCGACAAGATCGTCGATACCATCAGCACGGTTTCAATCCAGACCAACATGCTGGCGGTCAATGGCGCGATCGAGGCGGCGCGTGCCGGGGAGTTCGGCAAGGGCTTCATGGTGGTGTCCACCGACATCCGCAACCTGGCCCGCGACAGTTCGGAAAATGCCGAGCAGATCAAGGACCTGGTGAAATCGGTGCAGGACCAGATCGTGGCCGTGCGCCGCGATATCGAGGAAACCACGGTGATGGCCTCGGCGGAGGTCGAGAAGAACAAGGCGGTCAGCAGCAATCTGGCGCTTGTCGAAACCGACATGGGTCTGGTGCTGGACGGCAACAGGTCGATCGCGAAAGGCGCTGCCGAAATCATGCGGGCGCTGGTGGAAGCCAAGCAGGGTGTCGATCAGATCGCCGCGGCCGCGGTCGAGGCCGCCGGGGCAGCCAATCAGGCGACGCAGGCGGCCCGCGAACAGGCCAAGGGCGCCGAGGAACTGGCCAAGGCGATCGAGGAAATCTCGTCGCTCGCGGATGAGCTTCAGAACAGCGACGCAGCGGCCTGGGACGGCGCAGGGAGAATGCGCAGATGACCGCAACCATTGATGTTCCGGCGGCAGCAGCCGCCGGCGACGGGCGACAGTTCGTTACCTTCCAGGTGCGTGACGACCTGTTTGGCCTGCCGCTGTCCGAAGTGCAGGAAATCATCCGCATGCCCGGGCTTGTGGACGTGCCGCTGAGCCCGCCCAGCCTGGAGGGCATCGCCAACCTGCGGGGCTCCGTGCTGCCGATCACCAGCCTGCGGCGGGTGTTCGGCACCGAGGATGCCCCGCATGACGACGCCACCCGCGTCGTGGTGGTGAACCGCGGCGGCCGGGCTGCCGGCTTCGTCGTTGACCGCATGTCCAGCGTCATCACGGCCGAACCGGAGGAGATCGAGGGCGTCGAGGGTATCGAAGCCTCGATGCGCGGCGACATGCTGCGCGGCGTGGTGAAGCGGGCCGGCCGCATCATCATGTTGCTCGACCCGGCCCGGCTTAACATCGGCCAGGCGAAGGAAAAGGCGGGGGTTGCCAAGGCTCTGCAAGGCGGTTTCGCCCCCGAAGCCGGCGATGCGACGGCGGCGGTCGCGGACGAAGTGCAACTGGTGTCGTTCGAGGCGGCCGGCCAGGAATACGCCTTCCCGATCGCCGACGTGCAGGAGATCGTTCAGGTCCCCGGCCAGATCACGCACGTTCCGCATGCACAGTCGCATGTGGCGGGTGTGATCACGCTGCGGGACCGGCTGTTGCCGCTGGTTTGTTTGCGGCAACTCTTCGGACTGCCGGTGGCTGCCATCAACGAGCACAGCCGCATCCTGGTGGTGTCTCCCGGTGGTCACGTGACAGCCTCGGTCGGGATCATTGTCGATACGGTGCGGGAGGTGCTGCGGGTCAGCCGTACGCTCGCGGACCCGGTGCCGGCGATGTTCGCGATCGGCGTGACCGGCGAGCCGAGCGACTTCGAGGCGATCTGCCGCCTGCAAGGCGGCAAGCGGCTGGTCACGATCCTGTCCGCCTCGCGGATGTTTCGCGGCGCCGCGTTGCAGGCCGCCATTGCCGCGGCGGCAAACGGAGAAGCGGAACAGGAGAATGCGATGGACGCCAACGTGGCGGCGGGCGCCGAGGAGGAGGAACAGTTCGTCACCTTCCGCCTCGCCGGCGAAGAATACGGCGTGCCGATCGGCGCGGTGCAGGAGATCGTGCGGGTGCCGGCGGAACTGACGCGCGTGCCCAAGGTCGCGTCGTTCATGGAAGGCGTGGTCAACCTGCGCGGCATGGTGCTGCCGGTGGTGGACCAGCGGCGCCGCTTCGGACTGGATCACGCCGATCGCAACGACCGCCAGCGGATCATGGTGCTGACGCTGAATGGCGTGCGCACCGGCTTCATCGTGGACTCGGTGACCGAGGTGCTGAAGATCGCCGCCAAGGCCATCGAGCGGGCGCCGGAACTGTCCGATGAACAGGCGCGGCTGATTCGCCGCGTCGCCAACCTTGAAGCGCAGAAGCGCATCATCCTGTTGCTCGACCCGTCCGACCTGCTGGACGCAGGTGAGATCGACACACTGAGGAACGGGGGCGTCCCAGCGTCGGCGCCCGAACACGGCGATGCCCGGTAATCGCATCAAGCTGCTGATCGTCGATGACAGTGCGTTGATGCGCAAGCATCTGCGCCTGATCTTCGAGCAGGAGGGCGACTTCGACATCGTTGTGGCGCGCAACGGGTTCGAGGCGCTGGAGCAGGCCGCGGCGTTCAGGCCCGACGTGATCACGCTGGACGTGAACATGCCCGGGCTGGACGGGATCACCTGTCTCGAGCGTCTGGGCACGAGCGGTTCGCAGGCGCGTGTCGTGATGGTCTCCTCACTGACGGAGGAGGGCGCCAGCGTGACGCTGCGCGCACTGCAACTCGGTGCGGTGGATTTCGTGCCGAAGCCGGACGGCACGGTGTCGTTGAGCATCGAACGCGTGCATGGCATCCTGGTGAGCAAGGTGCGCGCTGCGATGCGCGCGCGGCCGCGGCGAGCCTCCGGCCTGCGCGAGCGCTTGCACACCGAGCGTCAGGCGGCCGAGCGGGTTTCCAGCGGTATCGCGCAACGCGCCGCGGCGGCCGGGGCCGGGATGTCCGGTCTGGTGCTCATCGGCGTTTCCACCGGCGGACCGCGCACGCTGGAGGATATCCTGCCGTTGCTGCCGGCGCATTTCCCGTGGCCGGTGGTGGTGGCCCAGCACATGCCGGCCGCCTTCACCGGCGTTTTCGCCCGCCGCATGAATGGTATCAGCGCGATCGAGGTGGTGGAGGTCTGCGGTGTCGTGCCGCTGCTGCCCGGTCACGCCTATATCGGCCGCGGCGACGCGGACGTGGTGGTCGAGCGCCGGCTTGGCCGGCTGGTCGCGAACTCCGTCCGGTCGGACGACAGCCTGTGGCACCCGTGCGCGAACCGCATGGTCAATAGCGCGATGAAGGTCATGCCGCCGGCCTGCACCGTGGGCGTGCTGCTGACCGGCATGGGCAATGACGGCGCGACGGAGATGGCGGAACTGCGCCGTCTCGGCGGTCACACCATCGCGGAGTCGGAAGCCAGCGCCGTGATCTTCGGCATGCCGGCCGAACTGATCCGGCTCGGGGGCGCCGAACTGGTGCTGCCGGCCGATGCGGTGGCGCGGCAGCTTCTCGTTTGGGCACGGTAACAGGAAACGACGCCGCCATGGCCTTGCTCAAGACTTCTCCGAACGGCGATATGCCCTCTGCCCCGGTTGCAGCGCCGCGCCCGGCGGCGCTGCTGCTGGCCACGCTGCATGCGGGCGCGACAGCCGCCGAGCGGCGGGAGGCCGCACTGGAACTCGCCGCGGCGCCGGACGCCGCCCGGGATCTTTCCGCGGCGCTGGGCCAGGAGACGGAACTCTCTGTGCGGGAGGCGATCGTCACAACCCTGGTTGTCATCAGCACGGAGGAGGCCGCCTCCGGACTGGCCGATTTTCTGATGAGCGATGATCCGCACCTGCGCAATCTGGCGATCGAGGCGCTGCGGGAGATCGGACCGGTCGCGGGGTCGCAGATCGAACGGCTGCTGGCCTCGTCCTATCCAGATGTACGCATCTTCGCCGTCAACGTGCTGGATGCGTTCTTTTACCGCCGGGCGCAGGACCGGGAACGGCTGCACACGCTGTTGCAGCGCGACCCTGACGTGAACGTCGGCCTCGCCGCGGTGGAAGCGCTGTCGCAGGCCGGCGGTCCCGAGGATATCCCGGCGCTGCGCGCCTTCGCTGCGCGTTTTCCGGAGCATCCGTTCGTCGGCTTCGCCGTGGATATGGTCTGCCTGCGGGTGATGCCGGGAGATGCCCGGTGAGCACGCTGGCCAGCCGTGGCGAGGCCGCCGTTTCGGCCATCAGCGAGGCTGAGTCGCTGCGATTTCAGGATTTCTTCTATCGCAAGACGGGCATCCAGTTTGGTCCGGCCAAGCGATACTTCGTGGACCGGCGTCTGATCGAGCGCATGTCCGCGACCGGCGCCGACTCGCTGAATGCCTATCTCGTACAACTGCGATACGAGGATGCGGGCGGACAGGAACTTCAGCACCTGATCAATGCGATGACCGTCAACGAAACGTATTTCTACCGTGAGGAATATCAGTTTCGCTGCCTGGTCAACTCGATCCTCCCCGAACTCACGGCCATGCGGGCACCGGAGGACCGGCGGCCGCTGCGTCTGTGGTCGCTGCCGTGTTCGACCGGCGAGGAGCCGTATTCCCTCGCCATTCAGTTGCTGGAGAACTGGCCGGCGGTTGATCGCTATGACGTGCAAATCGTCGCGTCGGATATCGATACATCCGTCATCGCCAGGGCGCGGGCCGGACTCTACGAGGACCGCTCGGTGCAGTATCTGCCGGCTTCGGTCAAGGCACGTTACTTCACCCGCACGACCGACGGTCGCTGGCGGATCGTTGACGATCTGCGCGCGTCGGTGGATTTCGGCCCGATCAATCTGAGCGATCCGAGCGACATGCGCTGCCACAAAGGCGCCTTCGACGTGATCTTCTGCCGCAACCTGCTGATCTACTTCGATGAGGTATCAAGCCGCCGGGCGGCGGAGGCGATCTTCGATGCGCTGCGCCCCGGCGGCTTCGTCTGCCTTGGCCACTCGGAATCCATGAGCCGGATCTCGTCGCTGTTCACCGTCCGCAAGTTCCCGGACGCCATCGTCTATCAGAGGCCAGAATCATGACGGAGCCGGCAAAGCGCGCGTTGGTGGTCGATGACGCCACGACGGTCCGCATGTACCACCGCGGGATCCTGGAAGGCGCCGGCTTCGTGGTGGAGGAGGCGATGAACGGCATGGAGGGTCTGGAGCGGGCGCTGAGCGCTGCCGAGCCGCCCGACCTGTTGCTGGTGGACGTCAACATGCCGCGGATGGACGGCTATGCCTTCCTGCGCGCCGTGCGGGCCGAGCCGGCCTTGTGCAGTATTCCCGCTGTGATGATCAGCACCGAGCGCGAGGTGGCCGATGCGGATCGTGCCTTCGAGGCCGGCGCGAACCTGTTCCTGGTGAAGCCCGTGCGGCCGGACGTGCTGGGACGCTGCGCCCGCGCCCTGGCCGGCGCCGGGCGGGACATCTCGACATGAACGAGGCCGACACCGAACTGCTGCAACAGTTCATCCCGGAGGCCCGCGACCTGCTGGAGCAGGCCGGGCGCAGCCTGCTGGCGCTGGAGCGGTCGCCCGGCGCCACCGAGCCGATGAACGAACTGTTCCGGGCGGTTCACACGTTGAAGGGAACCTCCGGCCTGTTCGACGTCGGGCCGCTGACCCGGGTCGTGCATACAGCCGAGGATTTGCTGTGCGCGGTGCAGTCCGGCCGCCTCGAACTGACCGGCGAGATGGCTGACGTGCTGCTGGACTCCCTGGATATGGTTGGCGTCTGGATCGACGCCCTGGCGGCGACGGGCGGGCTGCCGGCCACGGCCGCGGATGAGGCCTCTTCCCGGGTGAATCGCTTACTGGCACAGCTCGGGGCAAAGGCGGAACGTGGCAATGGGCCGGGCGGCGTCCGGTCCGGAGCGGCGGCCGGTCCGGCGGCTTTGCCGCCCTGGGTCGCGGCCCTGTCCGAAACCGCGTCGCGGGCCTGCGGAACGGCGGACGCGGACGGCGATCTGTTCGCTGTCGCTTACACGCCCGACCGCGACTGCTTTTTCCGCGGCGAAGATCCGCTGGGGCTAATGCGTCAGGTCCAGGGACTGCGCCTGCTGCTGGCCGAGCCTGTTGAGCCTTGGCCGATGCTGGACGTGCTCGATCCGTTCGTCTGCAATCTGCGCTTCCATGCCATTGCCGCGGCGCCGGAGGCGGAAATCGCCTATTTGTTCCGGTATGCGCCCGATCAGGTGGAGATCCTGAAACTGCCCGCGGGCTGGCCGAGCGTGGCACCGGGTCCCGGGCTTGAAGACGACACGACGTTCCAGACCATCGTGGACGGCCAGCGCCGGCTGCTGACGGCCAGCGGACCCGATGAGCTGTGGGCGGGCCGCCTGGGTGCGGCAGGGCGGGCGTTGCGCGGGGCGATCCTGTATGCCGGCCGGCCGGATCTGGCCGCGAAGCTGGAGGCTGCCATCGACGAAGCCGAGGCTGCCGCCAGTCCGGCGCCGCTGCTGGCGTTCATCGGCGGCATGGCACCGGCTGCCGTCGCGCAGGCTCGGCCCACGGCCCGGGCCGAACTTGCCGAGCAGCCTCGGGCGGTCGCTCCGCCGACGCTGCGGGTGGACGCGGGCAAGATCGACGTGCTGATGAGCCTTATCGGCGAACTGGTGGTCGCCAAGAATGGCCTGGCCTACCTGGCGCGGCGGGCGGAGGAAGGCTCGTTGAGCCTTCGCGAACTGGCGCGCGAGATCAAGGACCGCCAGGCGCTGGTCAACCGCATCGCCGAGGAGATGCAGGGCGCCGTGATGTCGGTGCGGATGCTGCCGGTGGACCATGTGTTCCAGCGCTTTCCGCGGCTGGTGCGGGATATCGCCCGCCGCTTTGGCAAGCATGTGGAACTGGTCGTGGAGGGTGGCGAAACCGAGGCCGACAAAAATGTCATCGAGGCGCTGGCCGATCCGCTGATCCACATGGTGCGCAACAGCCTCGATCACGGCATCGAATCGCCGGAGGACCGGCTCGCCGCCGGCAAGCCGGAGAACGGCGTCATCCGGCTGGCGGCCATGCAGGACAACGACAATGTCATCATTCGCGTCGCCGACGATGGACGCGGCATCGATCCGGTCGTGGTGCGGCGCAAGGCGGTGGAAAAAGGGCTGCTGGACCCCGAGCGCGCCGCGGCGATGTCGGACGAGGAAGCGGCGATGCTGGTGTTCGCGCCCGGCTTCTCGACAGCCGCCACGGTGTCCGACATTTCCGGGCGCGGCATCGGCATGGATGTGGTGCGCAGCGCGGTGGAGAAAGTCGGCGGGCGGGTTACACTGTCCAGCCGCAAGGGCACAGGCACTACGGTCGAACTGACCTTGCCGCTGAGCATGGCGGTATCGCGCATCATGATGGTGGAGTGCCGCGGCCGTTTGTTCGGCGTGCCGATGGCGCTGGTGGTCGAAACCGTGCGGGTGCCGCGCATCGCGCTGCACCGCCTGCGGGACCGGGAGGCCTTCGTGCTGCGCGACAGCGTGGTGCCGGTCGTGCGTCTGGACCGGTTACTCGACCTGCCGGACGCGCGCGACCCGGTCGATGATGAGGCGGTGCTGGTCGTGCGCCTGAACGGCGAACGGCTCGGCGTGGTTGTCGGCGCATTCCGCGAGGGGATGGAGGTCATCATCAAACCGATGGAGGGAATCCTGTCCAATGTGCGTGGCTTTGCCGGCACCACGCTGCTTGGCGACGGGCGCGTGCTGCTGATCCTGGATCTGCGGGAGCTTGTCGTCTGATGCCAATCCAATATCTCGATGATCAGGCCGTATTCGAAGGTCACTGCGAGCCGGAGGAGGCGGACGCGCTGCTGGAGTGGCTGCGCCGCACGCCCGAGCCGAAGGCTGATCTCGGTGGCTGCGTGGACCTGCATACGGCGCTGGCGCAGTTGCTGATGGTGGCGCGGGTGCGTGTGGCCCCGCCGCCGGCCGATGGCTTTCTGGCGGCCTGCCTTGGTGGCAACGCCGCTGCACCCGCGCCGTCCGGCGCTGCCGGCATAAATGAGAAGATAGTCAGATGAAGCCGGTGTTTCTTGTCGATGACCGCCGGCCACACCCGCCGTGCTGTCTTTCCCGGCAGACTGGTCGTTTCGAATGTATATCATACAACGAGACGGCTGCGGGCATCTCCTGAGAACGAGACAAAATGAACCCGAAAGCCACGATATCGGCATCATTTTGTGGTCGGATCATATACACCAACCGTTACGCGGCAGAATATGCTATCAGCCGAACCTGCCTGCCTTATGGAGGCTAACCCGTGTCGGTAATCCTTGTTCTCGACGACTCCGCAACGATGGTCATGAGCCTGTCGCGGATCCTGAAAAAAGCCGGCTACGACGTCGAAACCGGGGCTGACGGGACTGAAGGCATGGCAAAGCTTGCCGGCGGCCTCAAGCCCGCGATCATCCTGACTGACCTGAACATGCCGGGGATGGACGGCATAACTTTCATCAAGAAAGCCAGACAGAATGCTTCCACACGCTTCACGCCGATCATCATGCTGACAACCGAATCGAGCGTGGGCAAGCAGGACGAGGGCCGGGCCGCCGGCGCGTCCGGTTGGCTGACCAAGCCGACCGCGCCCGCCGATCTGCTGGCGACGCTGAAGCAAGTATTGCCGACAAAGTAAGGAGCCCGACGATGCAGGCTACCGCCGAAAGCAGCGAGCGCCTGGTCTGCGCTGTCCTTGCGGCGCAGGTCGCCGTGATCCGAGACCGGTTTGATACCGAAGCAACTGTCGGCCTTTTGTGGCGGACGGCGGATATGTTGTCACGGCTGTCGTCCCTGGTGCCTGTATTGTTAGACCGGATACCGGTCCGCGACGCGGCGCTCGACGAACAATGCTCCGCCGCGGTCGCTGCCGAGGCCGAGATCGCGCTGGCGATCGACGGGCTGGCGTTCGTGCAGGCGCAACGCGACGATTTCGGCCGCCAGATGGCCGACTGCGTTGTCACGGCTCTTGAGCGTCTTGCCGCCGCCGGTGCGGCGCCGATCGCGCGCATCTCGCCGGGCGACCTGGCCGAACTGTATATCTGCGACGATCAGCGAACGGTGCATGAGTCCGTCATTCGTCGGTTCAACGCCATCAAGTCAAAAGACGCGCGGCCATCCGGAACCGTCAGGCATCCCGATGACGGTGCAGGCGCATGAATCCGGAACGGTCGGACCTGAAACAGCGCATCGGGCCGGTGCCCTGGCTGACGATCGGTTCGGCGCTGGGCAGCGGAGCCTGCGGCCTCGGCATCGTCGTTTCGCCTGACGTGCCTGTCGCGGTGCGGTTCCTGGGCGCCGCGGTCGCCGGACTTTCGCTGCTCGCGGCTTCCGCCAGCCGCCGGCTCCCGAACGCCCGCGGCGACCGCCCGTTGGACGGCGACGCCGCCATGGAAACTGTCGTGAGCGCCAGGCCGGTGGCGCTGGAGGAACCACATCCCGGCACCGCGCAGGATATGCAGACCGCCATGCGGCTGTTTGGTTCGGCGATCATCGACCAGGTCGATACCTCCGTTGGCACCGTGCTCGACGAGAACCAGCAGATGCGCGAAATGGCGAGCGAGATGGCAGCCTCCTCGGCGCAAGCGCAGGAACAGTTCCAAAGCGCGATCGCCTGCGCGACCGAGGCCGAGGGCGGCATCGAGCAGTTGAACGCGTTCAACGCGGACCTGACTGCCTCGATACAGCTTATTGGATCGGAAGTAAAACGCTCTATCGGGATCGTCAAGGACGCGACGATCCAGGCGGCCGCCACGCGCGGCTTCGTCGAAACCATGGCGGCGCTGTCGGGTGCGGTGTCCGACGTGATCAAGATGATCGACGCGATCGCCGGCCAGACAAGGATGCTGGCGCTGAATGCCACGATCGAGGCGGCGCGCGCCGGCGAGGCCGGCCTGGGCTTCGTCGTCGTGGCCAACGAGGTGAAGCAGCTCGCGCGCCAGACCGCCGATGCAACACGGGTCATCGGGGAGAAGATCGGCGAGCTGAATGGCATGGTTGCTCAGAGCGTCGAATCGCTTCACGCGCTGGTCGCCACGATTGCCACCGTCGACGCGGCCAGCGCCTCGATCGGGCAGGCTGTGACCGCCCAGGGAAGTTCGGTCGAGCGGGTTTCGTCGAGCCTGGAAAGGCTGCGCGGCGCTGTTTCCACGCTGTCGCGCGAATTCCGCGAGGCTGCACAGATCGCCGCGAACAGCGGGATGTTGTCGGACCTCGTGCTGGAGACGGCCAATTCCGTGGACGGGCTGATGAACGGCCTGAAATCGAGTCTCGATGATATTGGCACGGGGATGGTGCCGCGCGAGAAGACCGGCGCGCTTCCGGCAGATCGTCGCAGCGCATGACCCACACCAGGGAGGCGTCGCCGGGGCTGGACCTGTCGCTATGCGACCGGGAGCCGATCCATATCCCTGGCGCGATCCAACCACACGGCGCGTTTCTGGCGGCCCTGGCTGACGGGGGCCGCATTAGCCATGCCAGCGCCAACCTCATCGAAATCCTAGGCCAGCCGGCCGAAGCCGTGCTTGGCCGGCCGCTCACGGAGGTGATTGGCGAGGCGGCCTACCATGCGTTGTGGGATGCAGGACCATGGGAGGGTTCGGCGCTCGGCCAGATTCATACAAGGCCCGGGTCGAACGGCAGCCTTTTGCATTTGCGAGCGCACCGCTCCGGGCCGCATATCTGCGTGGACATCACGGCGGCTACGACCCGGGTCGGGCAGGCTCCGCCCGTCACGATGCTTCAATCGGTTCTGGATACGTTTGGCCGCGCCACGAACACGGTCGAGTTATGCGAACTTGCGGTCCGCGGCATGAAGGCGATCACCGGGTACGACCGGATCATGGCGTACCGCTTTGCCGCCGACGGCCACGGTGAGGTGATCGCCGAGGCCCGCGAGGTGGCGATCGCGAGCTATCTCGGGCTGCACTATCCCG
>Ga0302320_10013303_pt1 | contig 17212 bp, 13 predicted proteins | sample Bog_T0_3_FD_202130 | JGI IMG/M metagenome (GOLD analysis project Ga0302320, IMG submission 202130) | Peat permafrost microbial communities from Stordalen Mire near Abisko, Sweden - Bog_T0_3 | ecosystem: Environmental > Terrestrial > Soil > Wetlands > Peat | place: Sweden: Abisko, Stordalen Mire... | reverse complement strand
GGCTGACCATGCGCGAAATCGAAAGGCGGGAAGTCGCCCAGGGGATTGCGCAGGCGGACCGCGGCGAATTGATCCCCGTGACGGATGATTTGATCGCACGGATCATGTCGCGCGGGCGGGCGAGATTGGCGGCAAAAACCGGGAAAACAAATTGAACAACGTCCGAATCACGCCCGGCGCGCTGGCTGATCTGGACGCCATCTGGGATTTCATGGCAATCGTCGAATCACCAAACGAACGCTCAAGAGACGTTGATATGGCAATGCTCCAGCCCCGCCAGTCGTTCCGTCATTGCTTGTACATCGGGTTCTTGTCCGCGGCGAAGACCGTGGGCTGCGGCTTTGCGCCGCCCACCGTGTTGATGATGAGGTTGTCAAACAGCGCCGTGTTGCGCACTGTGGCGCTGCCGCCGGTGATGAGGCCGGCCATGCCGCTGCCGTAGAGCGTGTCGGTCGCCTTGACGACTTCGACGCCATCCACAAAACCGGTGATCGTGCTTCCCTGAAATTGCAGCTTCACGTTGTGCCACTGCTTGCCGGCGACGTTTTTGGCGGTGCCGGTGGCCAGTTGATTGCCATCCACGGCGTTGCGCGCCTGGGTCGCGGCATACAGTGAACACGCCCCATCCGCGCCCAGCCGCATGTAATACGCCTTGGGGGTGCAGCCGTAGCCGCTGCCGGTGTTGTTGACGCGGCCCATGACGCCGGCCCATCCGCCGTTGTCGAGGTAGATATCGGCGCTGACTTCGTAGTCCTTCCATTTCTCGTCGCCGAGGATGGTGTAGGGCATCCACTCGGGTGCCCAGGCCTGGGCTTTCTTGTCCAGGACTTGTCGCAGGCATTTGCCGGCCTTGTCGGGGCGGTCGGCGAGTTCGAATACGCCGGAGATGTCGGCGGTGTAGTGCGGCAGATAGCCCCATTGTTTGGGGTCGGTGTACTCGTCAAAGTTGTCGTAATAGGGGAAGGGGAACGGTTTGGCGGCGGGTACGTCGGCGAAGGAGCCTTTCTGCTGGCCGGTGGTGGTGGAGATGGAGTAGATGGACTTGGGTTCGAGCGAGATGGTGAAGGCGCCGTTTTCCGGGGTGATGTCGGGCTGCTTGATGAATTGCTCCTGGGCGTTGCTGCGCCAGACGCAGAGCTTGCCGGCGTTGAGGCCTCCGGAGACTTTGAACGTGACTTTCTGTGCGGCCTTGGCGTCCTTGGTTTCGGCGATGACGCTGTAGTCGCCAGCGGGGGACTTGAAGGTGACGAACGTGCCGCCGTCGGCGAGCTTGTCGCAGCCGCCATTGAGGTACTGCCAGCCGACCTTCGTGAACTGGCCGTAGTGGGCGTAGCCCCAGAGGTTGGGGCGGATGGTGTAGTTGCCGCTCCAGGGTGTCGGGGCCATCATGGCGGAGGGCGTTTCCGGATACGGCTCAATGCGATAGATGGAGCCGACGAGATACCAGTTGGTGATCTTGGTTACGCCGCTGACCAGAAAGTTCTGGTTGAAGGCCTGCACCAGGCTGATTTCGCAGTCGAAGCCGTCCTTGTAGACGTGCTCCTCGGTATTCCAGATCGGTTTGTTCATGGATTCAAGCTGCGCGCGGACGGCCGCGGGCGTCGGCGCGGTGGCCATGGTGTGGTTGCTGACGACATCCACCGCGTTGCGCAGAGCGGCGTCGGTGGTCATGTCCTTCACCCAGTCAAACTTGGTCTTGTCCCAGTTGTCAAAACCGTGGGTCGTCACCTTCTGCAATCCCGCGGCGTTGAGTGAGGCGCGGAGCATTTTGATGAAGTTTTCGTTGACGCCCTTTTCGTTGCGGCAGCCGATGGCGTCCAGATCGATATTGTAGGTGGATTTGAGGCCCTTGATCCACTTCACGTAATAATCAGCCATATCCTGGGACCAGAAATTGCCGTTGCCCACCCAGCCGGGGCAGCCCCAGGCGCAGGCATCGAGGGTGATTTCCGGATTGGCTTTTTTGGCTTCGCGCAGCAGCCACCATTCGTAGCCGCGGCTGAAGTTGGCATCGTCCCTGGTGTGGGCGTGGCTGGGCTCGGTGCCCTGGGTGGAGTTGCCATCGCCGGGGACTTCGACGAGGAAGGTGCTCATCGAAGCGCCGAATTTGGGTTTGAAGAGCAGGTCGATCACCTGGCTGCGCTGCGGTTCGGGATAGTCCTTCAGCAGCACCGAGGTGGCTCCGCCGCCGCTGACGGCGCCGACGCCGTCAAAGCGCTTGCCGCCGGCGTCGCCCTTGAGTTCGACGGTTTGGTCGGCGAAGGCGGGCGCGGCGAGCGCGACGGCCAGCGAACACGCCAATGCGGCGGCCAGAGTTTTTCGGGCGTGAGCGATGAAGGGCTTTGACATTCGTTTCTCCGTTGGTTGTAAATGGGAACCAGGGCCTGAAGATTCACCACGAAATAGTCATGGGGTTGGAAATGGGCCAGTCGGGATACCACTTGAGCGTCCAGAGATTGGGCAGGGGGACCGTGGCCGCGTGGCCGTCAAGAAATGAGACATTGATGTTGCGGTTGTGACGCGACATGAAAAACCGCCATATGTCGGTGTCGCCCCAGGTGGTGGATCCCTGATAATTGCTTGCCGCCCAGGTGGCCGCCGGAGCGGGTGGGGCGGGCTGGGTTTCGTCGGGCCAACCGTCGGGCCAGAGGCAGTCGGCAAATGCGGGGGCGTCGGTGGAACCGCGGGCATAGGGAAGCTTGTTCGGCATGTGCGTGTGGCCGTTGGGGCTGGTGGTGAAGCCGTATTCGTCCCAGCCGTTCATCCCGTAGCTGCCCGAGTATCCCTTGCCGGTGATGGGGTCGGTGCCCCAGACGGTGTTATTGGGGCTTCCCCACGAGTGCGTTGAATCCCCCTGGGTGTCGGCGGGGTAGATGCTGAGGCTGACAGCCTCGGGGCAGGTGCGGATTTTGTCGATGGTGGCATATTGCCGGAGGATGTTGACCCAGAAATTGCTGCCCGATCCGTTGTAGTTAAAGATGACACCCCAGTCGGTGCTGTAAATGGGAAGGGCCATTCCGATGCCGCGCACATTGGCGAGGCAGCGCGTGGTATTGGCCTGTTTCTTCGCCTTCGCCAGGCTTGGCAGCAGGATCGCGATCAGCAGGGCGATGATGGCGACGACCACCAGGAGTTCGATGAGTGTAAACCCGCGACGGCGCGGCATTATAAACATGTGTACATCCTTTTACAAAACCGCAGGCGCCGGTCAGGGCGAGGCTTTGACCTTCAGCAGCACCACGCCGTGCGAAGGCACGGTGGCGGAATACTCCGTTTCAAAGGTTCCCAGGTCCTTTTGCCGCCAGACATCGCGCACCAGTCGCTTGCCGTCCACATTGAGGGCCTTCCATGTGGCGGTGACCTTTTCCTCCCTGGGACCGACGTTGAAGAGGCCGACGGCAATTGAGCCGTCATCGAGCGGCTTGGCATACACCAGCGCGTTGCCGCCGGGGTTATCGACGGGGGTTGCCGCGGCACCGCGGCCGGGTGCGGCGGGCGGAACAAAGGCCGGTCCGGAAACGCGCGTGGCCTGTTTGCCGAGCGAATCCTGATTGATGTCGAGGACTTCGTCATTTTCCAGCAGGCTCAGCGTGAACGGGTCCAGTTTTTCCATGTCGCAGCCGATCAGCAGCGGGGCCGACAGCAGGCTCCAGAGGCTGATGTGGGTGAACTGCTCATCGGGCGTCAGCCGCGTGCGGTGCATGGCCTGCGACAGGCTGACGGTACCGACGACCAGCATGTCGGGATCGTTCCAATGCCCGGGACCTGCGAACTGCGCCCAGCGGTCCTCGCCGAAGCCGGTTTCCGCAAAGCCGTGCTGCCAGCCGGAGGGGGCCTTGCCCCACAGGTCCACGATGTCGCCGCTGGTGCGCCACGCCTGCGAGAGCCGGGCCCAATCCGCGCCGCGGTTCACTGGTGCGCTGTTGGAAAGGCTGTACACAATGTCGCGCCCGCTCTTGCGGAGGGCGTCGCTCATCTCCTGGCAGTTGGCGACATCGATATTCCAGTCATATTTGAGATAGTCAAAACCCCATGCGGCATATTGCCTGGCATCCGCCGCGGCAAAATGGACCGAGCCGACATGATGCGCCCGGTCGTTGCCCAGCGTGGCCTTGTCCCACGCCCCGTCGGCGCTGTCACTGGAGCCGCCGGGGTAGCTGGCGTAGGAGGTAATCCAGGGCGTGGAATAAATCCCCGCCTTCAGGCCCATTTTGTGGAGGTCATCGCAGAGTTTTTTCATGTCGGGGAATTTTTGGTTGGCGAGCAGGGCATGGTCCGGGCCGCTGCGCGTGCCCTGCCAGGTGTCATCAATGTTGATATAGGTCCAGCCGTGGTTGATGAGGCCCGAGCTGACCATCACCTTGGCGGAGCGTTCGACCTTTCCCTGATCGACATTGCCGGCCCAACTGTTCCAACTGTTCCACCCCATGGGCGGCGTGAGGGCGATCTGCTCGCCGATGACGATTTTGAGATCGCGCGCGGCGTTGCCGGCGGCGTTCTTCGCCGCGACCTTGACGGCGAAGGTGCCGGCCTTGGCGACCGTGCCGGTGATTTGGCCGGTGGCGGCGTCAAGTGTGAGGCCGTCGGGCAGGCCGTCGGCGGAGAAGGTCATCGGGCGGTCGCCGGTGGCGGTGAGGGTGAAGAGGAAGGGGTTGCCGGGGCGCTGGCCGTAGATTTTTGGGCCGGTGAGCCGCGGCGCGGGGGCGGCTGCGGGCGTGAGGATGAACTTGGTGAGGTCCGGATTGCCCGCCGGGGCCGGTTGGGCGGGGGCGGATTGGGGAAGCTGTGCCCAGAGTGCCAGACCGGCTCCCAGGGCGACGCAAAGACGCTTGGTATAGGCCATTGAAGTTCCTCCGCGGATGGCATCGGCAATTCGCCCATTCTCGTTGCCTGAAATGCATCGTCCCGCATGACATGCGCCAGCGGCCATCAAGCATAGTGCGAATCGTCCGAACCTTCAATCCGCCGCGGGCAATTTCTGCGATGGTCATTTCGTACCGATCTGGCCCGGTTTGTGGCCTTCAAGTCACCACAAGCCGAGCCAATTCCATGCCGCCGGCGAACCGCACGCCGCGGTGCAAGCTCCCCCCGCCACCCCCCCCAAAAAAACGCGAGCCTGCCATCCTTGGCCCATACGCCGCTTTCCAGTAATATGCCCGGCTACTCGTAACGGAGCGGAAATGGGTCTGATTGTTCAAAAATTCGGCGGTACCTCCGTCGCCACGGCGGAGAAGATTCACAAGGCTGCTGAAAAGGCCGTCGCGGCCAAGCGCGCCGGCAACAGGGTGGCCGTGGTCGTTTCGGCCATGGGCCACACCACCGACCAGCTCGTCGATCTGGCCAAAAGCGTCTGGGGCACCTGCGCCGGGCAGCCTCCCAAACGCGAAATGGACCAGCTTCTGGCCACCGGCGAACAGGTGACCATCGCGCTGATCGCCATGGCCCTGGCCGCACAGGGGCACGAGGCCATCAGCTTCACCGGCGGCCAGATCGGCATGATCACCGACGAAAAGCACACCAAGGCCCGCATCAAGGAAATCGACAAGCAGCGGATCATCAAGGAGATGGATGCCGGCAAAATCGTCATCATCGCCGGCTTCCAGGGCATCACGGCGGAGGGGGATGTGACCACCCTTGGCCGCGGCGGCAGCAATGCCACGCTCGTCGCCATCGGGGCCATCCTGGAGGCGGATGTCTGCGAAAATTACACGGATGTGGACGGCATTTTCACGGCCGATCCGCGGATCGTGAAAGATGCGCGAAAAATTGACCGGATCAGTTACGATGAGATGATGGAACTTTCCAGCGTCGGGGCCAGCGTGCTGCAGACCCGGGCGGTGGAATTCGCAAAAAAGTACAATGTCCCCATTCACGTGCGGAACGCCCAGCATGATGGTCCCGGAACGTGGATTGTGGCGGAGACCAAGAATATGGAACACATCGTTGTCAGTGGTTGTGCCCTCAAGCGGGATTTGACCCGCGTCACCCTCAAAACCCTCCCCGACCGCCCCGGCATCGTCGCCCAACTGTTCGCCGCGGTCGGAAAGGCCAACGTCGTCGTCGATGACATCATCCAAAACGTCATGGACGACGGCACGGCCAACGTCAGTTTCACCGTCGAGCACGGCGACGTGGCCGACCTCAAACCCGTGGTCGAGGCCAAGCTGAAGGAATTCGGCGGCGGCAAGGCCACCTATGAAACGCACCTGGCCAAGGTCAGCGTTGTCGGCGTCGGCATGAAGCAGTCCACCGGCGTGGCCGCCAAAATGTTCCAGGCGCTGGCGGACCAGAAGGTGAACATCCAGAATATCTCCACCAGCGAAATCCGCATCAGTTGCATCGTCTCCAAGGAGGATGCGGAGAAGAGTTTGCAGGCGGTGCATAAGGCGTTTGAACTGGACAAGGCGAGCCAGCCCTAGTGGTGCCGACGCCCCCGTCGGCATCGGCAGGCATGGGAAGTGCCGGTGACGGAGCCAAGATGACAGCCGTGGAACTTTCCCCAACCTCCGCGATGCCGCGCGGCCGCAGCCACTGGAGCATGGTCCGCCGGCGATTTCTGCGCAACACCTGGGCGGTGGGCGGGGCCATTCTCCTTTTTCTCATCGTGGCGGCCTGCTTTGGGTCGCTGCCCTACTGGCTGGCGATCGACCCCCACAGCACCGCCGTCATGCGGATGGAATTTCAGCACACCGACGTAATGCGCCAGGCCCCCACCGACCAGCACCTTATGGGGACCGACCAACTGGGGCGGGACTTGATGGGACGCATGGCGGTGGGGGGGGCGATCAGCCTTTTCATCGGCATCGCCTCGGCCTTGATCGCGGTCGTCATCGGCACGGCGGTGGGGCTCACGGCGGGCTATGCCGGGGGGCGGACGGATGCGTTTTTGATGCGCTTGGTGGACATGCTCTATGGCCTGCCCTACATATTGCTGGTGATCTTGATGCGCATTGCCCTGGTGCCGGTGGGGCAGAAGTGGCTGGCCCTGGTGGCCATCGGCAATTGGAAGATCACCAACCCCGACCGGTGGGCCAACGTGCTGGTCCTCCTGGCGGGGATCGGTGCCGTAAGCTGGCTGACCATGGCCCGCGTCATCCGCGGCCAAGTCCTGAGCCTGCGGGACCAACCCTTCGTTGAGGCCGCCCGGGCGATGGGGCTGCGGAACCACCAAATCCTCCTGCGGCACATTTTGCCCAACCTGGTGGGGCCGATTGCCGTGTACGCCACGCTGATTGTGCCCGGCGCGGTGCTTTCCGAGAGCTTTTTAAGCTTTTTGGGCCTGGGGATTCAGCCTCCCCTGCCAAGCTGGGGGAATCTGGCGTCGGAGGGGGTGGCGACGTTGAGCACGGTGAAGGTGTACTGGTGGCTGATTGTGTGGCCCTGCGCTGGGCTGAGCGCGACGCTGCTGTGTTTGAATTTTGTGGGGGATGGGCTGCGGGATGCGTTTGACCCGCGCGGGGGATGAGCGGTTAAAAGTGTTGCCACCTTCATTTGCCCTGTATAATCATCGCGTTGTCGAAAGACAGGCCTCCGCGGCGGCAACCTGTCGGCGGAACACATGACGGAGAATGACTATGGCATTTCGGATGTCCGGACGTGAATTGGTGTTTACGGCATTGGTGGCGGCGGCGGCGGTTGGGGTCGTCGCGACGCTGATGAGCGGGGCTGGCAGGCGGGGCGGAAATACGCCCGCACAAGTGGTGATGCCCGCCGCCGACGCACCGGCGACGCCGCCGGCGGCAACCCAGGGGGCCGTGGCCTACAACAAGACGCTGAAACGCGAAAAGCGGCCGGACGGAAGCGTGTTTGTCTCGCTGGCGGAATATCCGCGCACATCGCGCGATCCGCATGGCACGCCGGGGTACGCCGCGGGGGATTGGTTTGTCGACAACCTCAACTCCGAGCCTGCGATCATCACGCCATTTCTGGACAAGGAAGCGACGGGGAATGACGTTCAGGTGCCCGTGATAGAAAGTCTGCTGACGCGCGACTGGGACACCTTTGAATGGTTGCCGCTGCTGGCCGAGAGCTACGAGCAGAAGGCGGACAATGTGACGTTCGTATTTACGCTCCGCAAGGAGGCGACATTCAGCGACGGCACGCCGGTGACCGCCGACGATGTGGTCTTCAGCTACAAGACGATGATGGACCCCGGGGTGGATGACGACCGTTACAAGGCATCGGGATCGCGCATCGAGTCCTGCAAAAAGATTGATGACCGCACGGTGGAGTTCAAGTTCAAGGATCCCTATTTCCAGTCGCTGGAGACCGCCGGCGGAATCGGCATTATTCCGCAACATGTGTACAAATATGACAAGGCCGAGGATTTTAACAAGAAAACGGACTTGCTGGTGGGCAGCGGCCCCTACACATTCGACAAGGCCAACTGGCAGCGCAACCAGAAGCTGGTGCTGATCCGCAACGAAAATTACTGGGGCAACAAATGGGGTGAGAAACCGACGTTCGACCGCCTGGTGTATGTGTTCATCAAGAATTCGCAGACGGCGTTTCAGTCCTTCCAGGCGGGGGATCTCGATGTGCTGCCGCCGAATCCGGAAACATGGTCCAAATATTCCACGGACCCGGCATTTCTCAAAGACCACCAGGTGCGCAAATACGACCGGCCCAACACCGGATACACGTATGTCGGCTGGAACGAGTCCAAGCCGCAGTTCGCCGACGCCAAGACGCGCACCGCCCTGACCATGCTGACCGACCGTCCCACGATGATCAAGACGATCATGCGCGATCTGGGCCATCCGATCACCGGGCCGTTCAGCTTCATGACGCCCCAGAACGACGCGACCCTGCCGGTGATTCCGTACGACCCGAAGGCGGCGCGCAAGCTGCTGGCCGATGCCGGGTGGACGCTCAACGACCAGAGCGTGCTGGTGCGCAACGGCGTGGAATTCCGGTTCGATCTGGCCATTGGTGCGGGCGACCCCGTCACCCAGCAGATCGCCGAGAACATCAAGACGACTTTTGCCAAGGCCGGGGTCATCGTGAACATCGCCCCCGCCGAATTCAGCGTGCTGGTGGAACAACTTGACGCGCGAAACTACGACGCGGCGATGCTGGGATGGACCGGCGGAGTGGAGGAGGACCCCTACCAAATATGGCATTCCGACAGCATCAAGGACAAGGGGAGCAATTTCATCGCGTGGAAGAATCCGGAGGCCGACAAGCTTATCGAGGCGGGCCGCAAGGAAATGGACGATGCCAAGCGGATGGAAATCTGGCACAAGCTGCACAAGGTGATCTACGACGACCAGCCTTACACGTTTCTCTGGATCAGCTCGCCACGCGTGTTCGCCCAGAAGCGGTTTGAAAATATCGATCCGTACAAGCTGGGAATCAACACTTCCGACTGGTGGGTTGGGCAGGGCCAGCAGAAGTACAAATGATCCCCGCGTAAGGGCTTTTCATGCTGCAATATATTGTCCGCCGCCTGCTGCTGATGGTGCCGACCCTGATCGGGATGACGCTGATTGTATTCATGATGGCGCGTTTTGCCCCGGGACTGACGGGCGGCGGCCAGTTTGGTGAGGGAGGGGGCAGGAACGCCCGCGAGAACCGGGAACTGGCGCGCGTCAATCTGCTGAAAAAGCTGGGCATGATGGACGCCGACGGCAAGGAATTGCCGCTGTACTACCAGTACTGGCGATGGCTCAAGGGCGCGGCCACCTTTCAATTCGGGGAATCCGTCAAGTACGGGGAGCCGGTTTCCAAGTTGATCGGCAATGCTCTGCCGGTGACGCTTACCATGAATGTCATTGCTACCCTCGTGGTTTACGGGCTGGCTCTGCCGGGGGGGATGCTGGCGGCGGTCAAGCGCGGCAAATGGTTTGATGAGATATGGAGCTTTGTCACCCTCGCCCTGTTTTCCCTTCCTGTCATCTGGATCGGCAACTTGGCGATTTTTGAACTCGCCTACAGTAAAAATTTAGCATGGTTTCCCGCAGGCAATTTGCATTCAGCGGACACGCGCGGTTTCACTTGGCTGCAATATTCGACGGACTACCTCTGGCATTTGGTATTGCCTATTGCAGTTTCCTGCCTGGGGGGATTTGCCTATCTTTCCAAGCTCATGCGTGCCAGTATGATCAGCAACATGTACGAGGATTATGCCCGGACCGCGCGGGCCAAGGGCGTCAGCCAGTTTTATGTAGTGGTCCGGCATGTGTTGCGCAACAGCCTGCTGCCGATGATCACTGTTTTCGCCCTTGTCATTCCGGGCCTGCTTGGCGGGTCGCTGGTCATCGAATACATCTTCAATATTCCGGGGATGGGGCAGTTGGGCGTGACGGCTGCCCAGTCGCGCGATCTGCCGGTGCTCCAGGCGCTCACCTTCATCGGTTCGCTCCTGTCGCTGATTTGCCTGCTGCTGGCCGACATCTGCTACGCCATCGCCGACCCGCGGGTGTCGTATGAGTAGCGCGCAGAGCGAAGCCTTCACCAACGCGCCCATCGACCCGCCCGAGACGCCCTTGCCGGCGTTGACAGCCAAGCATGGCCGTTCCTTCTGGCAGATCGTTTCACGTTCCTACTTCCGCCGGATCAAGAATCAGATCGCCACCGCTTACGTCGTGCTGCTGGCGGTGGTCGCGGTGATCGCGCCTTTCATCGCCAATGGCCGGCCCTATACGGCGGTCGTCGACGGCAAGCGCGTCTGGCCGCTCTTCAGGATGCTTTCGCGGGAGGACCGCATCGTCCTGCTCGCGGGCGTCGGCTTCCTGCTGTATTTGGCTGTGCGTTTCTTCACGCGGAAGCGGCCGCCGGAAACGCGCACGCCCGTTCGCCGCATCGCGCTGCTGATCCTGGTGGTTCTGGGTTTGGTGGCATCGGGCGGGATCATGTGGTCGATGCGCCACGGCGATAACAACGACCTGATGACGCGCGAGGACTACAAGGGGATCACTCCGGACTACGACGTTCAGGGGGCGGTGTTTCCGCCGCTGAGCTGGGGCTTTCAGGATTCCATTTACCCCCAATCGCCCGAGACACAATTCGCCGATCCGTCCAAGGAACATTGGCTGGGCACCGATGAATCCAGCCGCGACACGCTGGCGCGCCTGCTCTGGGCCACGCGCGTGGTTTTCGGCATCGGTCTGATCAGCGAATTGATTTCATTGGCCATCGGAATCGTCTATGGCGCGTTCATGGGATATTTCGGCGGTACCGTGGACATCCTCGGGAGCCGCTTTATTGAACTGGTGGAGTCCATTCCGACCTTGTTTCTGATTATCACGCTCGTGGCGCTACTGGGGCGGGAAATCTACCTCATTATGATTGTCCTGGGATTGACCGGCTGGACAAGCATCGCCCGCTTTGTCCGCGCGGAATTTTACCGGCTGCGCAAGATGGACTTTGTCGCCGCGGCCCACGCCACCGGCGTTCCGCTGACATCCATCCTCTTCCGCCACATGCTCCCCAACGGCCTCACGCCGATCCTGGTCAACGCCACATTCGGCATTGCCGGCGCAGTGACCATTGAATCATCGCTTTCCTACCTGGGGCTGGGCGTTCAGCCGCCGCGGGCAAGCTGGGGCTCCATGCTCAATGCCGCCGGCTCTCCCGGGGGCATCTTCCATTTTTGGGCGGCCCTCGCCCCCGGCATCATGATCTTTTTCACCATTTTCGCCTATAACATCATCGGCGAAGGTTTCCGCGACGCCATTGACCCGCGACTGAACCGTCTGGAGTAGCCATGGAAGAAGAGCCTCTGCTTGAGGTTGAAAATCTCGTCACCCACTTCAAAACCGAAGACGGCACCGCACGCGCCGTCGATGGCGTCACCTTCTCCCTCTTCCCCAACCAGACCCTCGCCATCGTCGGCGAATCCGGCTGCGGCAAATCCGTCACCTCCATGACCATCATGCGCCTCCTCCAATCCCTCCCGGCCATCTTCCCCGCTGGGTCCATCCGCTATCGCGGCACGGAACTGATGACCCTGCCGGAGGCCCAAATGCGCAAAATCCGCGGCGGGCAGATCGCCATGATCTTTCAGGAGCCCATGACCAGCCTCAACCCCGTCTTCACCGTCGGCGAACAGATCATCGAGGCGGTTCTGCTGCACCAGCAGGTGGACCGCGCCAAGGCCTGGAGCATCGCCGAGGAGTCCCTGCAGCGCGTCGGCATCGCCGAGCCGGCCCGGCGGCTGCAGGAATACCCCCACCAGATGTCCGGCGGCATGAAGCAGCGCATCATGATCGCGATGGCGCTGGCGTGCGAGCCGAGCGTGCTGATCGCCGACGAGCCGACCACCGCGCTGGATGTGACGATCCAGGCGCAGATACTGGAGTTGATGCGGAGCTTGCAGGCGTCCGCCGGGATGGGGATTCTGCTGATCACGCACGATCTGGGCGTGGTCGCCGAAAACGCCGACGTGGTGGCCGTGATGTACGCCGGGAAGATCATCGAATACGCCGACGTATATGAGCTTTTCGAAAACCCGCTGCACCCCTACACCCGCGGCCTGCTGGCGTGCGTGCCCAAGCTCGGCAACGAACACGAGAAACTGTTCACCATCCCTGGCATGGTGCCGGGGGCGACCAACTACCCCCAGGGCTGCCGCTTTGCCGCCCGCTGCACGCACTGCACCGGCACTGCACGCGAAAAGGAACTGGCCCAGCAGCCGGAACTGCGCGAAGTGAAGCCCGGCCACTGGGTGGCCACATGGAGCGCCCCGGGGTATGACACCGCGCCCGAAACCCTGCCCAGCCTTACGTTCCGCCGGGCCAAAGAGGCGGCGCAGGTGGCGCCGATTTGATGCAACGGGTGAGGCCGGCCGCGCTGCTTTCCCGTTCTGTGGTGTGGTATGATGAGGTTATTGTCGCGTCATAAAGGGTCGGACCAATGGTAAAAAGCCTGCATCAGGGGGTGGATCTGGAATTGCGATCCGTTCTTTACCGGGAGGGCAATTTTCACCTCGCGCACTGTCTGGAATTGGATCTGGTCGGCGAGGGAGCGACGCCCCGGGAAGCCTTGGATACGCTGGTGGAATTGGTGGAATGCCATGTCGCGACCGCGATTGAGGATGGCGATCTGGCCTCCATCTTCCGCCCCGCACCGGCGGAACTCTGGCGGCTGTATTCGCTGGGTCAGCCGCGCCGCGGGCGAAAGACCAAATCCCCCGTCACCCGATTTGAACTCCGCGAATGGGTGATGAACTGATGGCCGAGCAGCCGCTGTCCTATCGCAGGCTCCGCCGCATCCTGCACGCCTTCGGCATTGAGGAGGACGTGTCGCGCGGCAAGGGATCACACCGCACTTTTGTCGGCGTGGTGGATGGGAGAATTGTGAAGTACCCCACGAAGTGCCACAATGAAAACCAGCCCAAGCCGATGGCGGTCGTCAAGGCCATCCGGCGGGCTTTCAAACTTACGGCCGTGGACGGCATTGCGGACCGGGATTTCTATTCACGGGGTTAGGCAGAGATGATGACGGAAGTTGATGATTCGCCCAGGAACGCGCCGCGCAGCGTCAGCCTGCCCCTCTTGCAGGTGGACAACCTCCGCACCTACTTCCCCATCAAAAAAGGCTTCTTCAAAACCACCGTCGGCTACGTCAAGGCGGTGGACGACGTCTCCTTCACCATCAACCCCGGCGAAACGCTCGGCCTCGTCGGCGAATCCGGCTGCGGCAAAACCACCGTCGGCCGCACCCTGCTCCGCCTCCTCCAGGCCAAGGGCGGCACGGTCATCGCCGGCGGCGTCCATTTTGATGGCCAGGATGTCTTCGGCCTTCCGCCCGGCCGCCTGCGCTCGCTGCGCAAGGAAATGCAAATCATCTTCCAGGACCCCGTCGGCTCGCTCAACCCGCGCATGACCGTCGGCGGCATCGTCGGCGAGCCGATCCTCGTCCACCGCCTCGCCGCCAAGTCCGATGTCCGCGCCCGGGTCGCCCAACTGCTCGACCGCGTCGGCCTCCCCGCCGCATCCGCCAACCGCTACCCGCACGAATTCTCCGGCGGCCAGCGGCAGCGCATCGGCATCGCGCGGGCCCTGGCGCTGAAACCCAAATTCATCGTCTGCGATGAGCCCGTCTCCGCCCTCGATGTCTCCATCCAGGCGCAGATACTCAACCTGCTGCAGGAACTGCAAAACGAGATGAACCTCTCCTACCTGTTCATCGCCCACAACCTCGCCGTGGTCGAACATTTCTCCGACCGCGTCGCCGTGATGTACCTCGGCAAAATTGTGGAAATCGCCCCCTCCGCGGAACTGTACAAAAACCCCCGCCACCCCTACACCATGGCCCTGCTTTCCGCGGTGCCCAAGCCCACGCCGCGCAAGACCGACCACCGCATCGTCCTGGCCGGGGAAGTCCCCAGCCCCTCCAACCCGCCCCCCGGCTGCCCGTTTCATCCGCGCTGCTCCATGGCCGTGGAACGCTGCCGCCGCGAAATGCCGGCGCTGGAGAAAAAGGGCGGCCACCCCGAACATTTCGCCGCCTGCTGGGTGACGACGTAACCCGCCTCAGTGCCCCGGCCGCGCCGGCCCCGCATCAAACGTCAGCGTCGCATCGGCCAGCCCCGGCGCGGAGGCCGTCAGCGTGATCTTCCCGTCCGGCCCCGTCGCCCGCACAAACGCCACGCACTGCCCCTCATACAGGGCGTGCGAGTTGCCGCGGAAATTCTGGTTCACCAAATGCCCGTTCTCCACCGCCGCGATCTCCCCCGGACCGGCCACCTTGAACGTCACCACGCCGTTTTCCGCGGGAACTTCAATCCCCTTGTCGTCCACCACCGTCACCGTCACGTGGGCGATGGAATCAAAATCGGCAAACAGCTTCGCCGTGCTGGCTTTCAGCGCGACCTTCGCCGCCTTGCCGGCCGTGGTCAGCTCCTCCTGCGTCACCACCTGCCCCTTGTTCTTCCCCACGGCCTTCAGCGTGCCCGGCGCGAATTGCACATTCCACGTGCGGATGCTGTCCACCGCCCCGCGCGGCTTGGCCCCCAAGGATTGCCCGTTGAGAAACAGCTCCACCTCATCGCAGTTGGAAAACACCTGCACCGTTTCCGCATGCGGCGAAAGATTCGCCGGCGTCCAGTCCGTCGGCGTGTTCACCGCCCCGGCGCGCACCGTCGTGGCCACGCTGCGGATGGTCCCGCGGATCATGTACACCACCGGCGTGTCGCTCCACCAGCTCGCCCGCTGAAGCCCCTCGGTCTTCGGCCGGTCCGAAATGTCCACAATCCCCGACCCGGTCCCGATTTCCGGGAACGCGTCCCCCTCCCCCAGGTAATCCACGCCCGTCCAGATGAAATGCCCCGCATACGCCGGATGGTCGCGCACCTCCGCCCACACGTTCAGCGGCCGCCCCTGTTCGGTCCCGATGATCTTCATGCTCGGTTTGGCGGCGTGGGCGGCCAGCAGTTCCGCATCGCGATAATTGGTCCCCACCACATCCAGCAGATCGGCCAGCCCGTTCTTGTACGCCCCGCCGCCGCCGTCGGAATTCGGCCGGAACAGCGCCTGCGTCACCGGGTGCGTCGGGTCGAGGTCATGAATCGTCCTGACCAGCGGCCCCAGTATCCCCAGCGACAACTGCACGTTGGGCGTGTCATGAATCTCATTGCCCGTGCTGTACAAAATGATCGACGCATGGTTGCGGTCCCGGCGGATCGTGTCACGCGTATCGATCAGGTTCCACTCGCGGAAATAAAGGTGGTAATCGAACGGATTTTTGGCCACCGTCCAGCAGTCAAACATCTCGTCCATCACCAGCATGCCCGTGCGGTCGCAGGCGTCGAGAAACTCCGGCGAAGGCGGATTGTGCGCAAAACGGATCGCGTTGACCCCCAGGCTCTTGAGCACGTTGATCCGGTGGATATACTCATCCTCCGGCACCGCCGTCCCCAGGCCGCCCGCCTCGCCGTGGATGCAGACGCCCTTGATCTTGAAATTCCTGCCATTGAGCCAGAAGCCGGTGTCGGCCTTGAACTCCGCCAGTCGAATTCCTATGGGGACGCTTTGGTCGTCAATCGTGGCGTTGTCGGCGCGGACGGCCACTTGCGTGGTGTACAGCAGCGGATGGTCCAAATCCCACAGCTTGGGCGTCGCGACCGCCACATCCTGGTCAAAGTCCGCCGTCTTCCCCGCCGCCACGGCCTGCGGCTTGGTCTCCGCGGTGGCGACGGATTTCCCGTCCGGGTCCAGCAGCGTCACCTGCAGCGAGACATTCCGCGCCGCGTCCGACTGGTTGACGACCGTGGAGCGCACATGCACGGTGGCCCCATCCGCCGCGACCTTCGGCGTGGTGACAAAAGTCCCCCAGTTGTCAATGTGAACTGCGTTTGTCGCCTCCAGCCGCACATGGCGATAGATGCCCCCGCCGGAATACCAGCGCGATGCCGGCTGCTGGGAGGTATCGCTGCGCACTGCCAGCACGTTGGGCTTGCCGTCCAAATTGACATGCCCTGTGAGCTCATACTGAAACGAAACATAGCCATACGGGCGCTTGCCCAGGTGAAAGCCGTTGATCCAGACATCCGAATTGGCCATCACGCCGTCGAAGTCGATGAACAGCCGCTTGCCCGAATCGGCCGCCGGCAGCGTGAAGGATTTGCGGTACCACGCCACCCCCGACGGGGCAAACCCCCCGGCGCGGCCGCTGGGGTTGTTCGCGGCCAACGGCCCTTCAATCGACCAGTCAAACGGCACGTTGACGGCCCGCCATTGCGCCACGTCAAAAGTGGCCGCCTGCGCGCCCGTCGCGTCCCCCTTGAAAAAACGCCAGTCGGTGTCAAACGAGGTCACGCTCCGAACCGGATCGGCGGCAAGCACAGAGGCGGGAAGCACCGCACACAGGCCGGCAAACATTGCCGCGGCGCGGAGACTGGCGATGGAACGTTTTTTCATCAGGGCATTCTCCAAAAGAGTCTTGCGAGGTCTAACGCCGGCGGCCGGCTTTCATTTCCCGCAAGGCATGGCAATGGCCGATTATTCCCCGCTTGCCCACAATCGGGCGCACGTCACGCAAACACGCCCACGACCGCCGCCACCGCGGCGCATGCCGTCTCGATCCGCAAAATCGTCGGCGTCAAACGCACGCGGATAACCCCCGCCGTCGCCGCAAGCATTTCCATCTCCTGCTGGCTCCATCCCCCCTCCGGGCCGATCAGCGCCGTGATCCGCATCGCCAACCCCCCGGCACGCACCCGCGACACCTCGCCCGCAAGTTCCACCCCCTCACGCGGCTCCAGCCACCA